>Ga0081539_10001189_pt1 | contig 46980 bp, 47 predicted proteins | sample TabmetS4T2R2_FD_71023 | JGI IMG/M metagenome (GOLD analysis project Ga0081539, IMG submission 71023) | Tabebuia heterophylla rhizosphere microbial communities from the University of Puerto Rico - S4T2R2 | ecosystem: Host-associated > Plants > Roots > Rhizosphere ... | reverse complement strand
AGGATAATTTCCTTCCTCAGTCATCTTCTTTAAGCTTTCTAAGCTTCGATCATCGAAACTGAAAACTACGCGTTTAGGCATGATTGTCTCCTTAGTAAAAATTGGCGTAAAGCTTCCGACGAGCTGGAGTATATAGATAGACATCAGATATGTCAATAATTGTATATTAACTGTGATGTCAAATCTGATGTCGTCAATCTGTTGGGTTTGTTTCAGCATTACTGCGTCCGATAACGATTACTACTCTCTTCTGACCAACTAATCTAGAACAGAGCCTTCAAGAAACCCACCAGCGCAAAGCCTGTGCCCCCTACCCAGACTAATTAAATCGAGCGGCTAGCGGGATGTGCCGCGGGACATCACATTAGAGTGGTTGGCCTTATACCCTTGACCACACAAGCGTCAACAGATGAGGCTAACGCCAGAGGGGATCGTCCGTGGAATCAAGCCGGACGCTGTTAGCTCAGATACCGAAAAGCACTCGCGTGATCAGTAATCTTCGCACGGAGGGCCAGATGAATTACTACTTGATACTGATTAACGGGGCGCTCGGTGATGCCTCATTATCTTCCTTCGACGGCCCTTTTGCCTCGAAGGAAGAGGCCGAAGAACACAAGAAGATGCTCCACTACGGTCACGGAGATGACGTACTTTTGCTCACAGTCGAAGGTGAGATTAAGAGTTGCGAAGAGGTGTGAATTTTCTTTCCTAGAATCGGACGCTAATTACCTCACCACGCGACCGGCTCGCCGTCGCGGAAAAACCCGCCTGTCGGCCCATTGTCCGGTAGCGTCACAGCCCACGTGACACTCGCCGCCCCCTACTTCGACAGTTCGAGGAGCGTTGGGTCCGCCCATCTCCGTGGCCACCCAGCCCGGGCAGACTGAGTTGACAAGAATACGCGAGCCTCGCAGTTCGGCTGCAAGCATTCTGGTGAGTGCGTTCAGCGCCACCTTCGAGACGCTATAAGCTGGTGTGCCTCCGGCCATCACGGCTAATGAACCGCTCTCGCTCGACACATTCACAATCCGACCGTGTCTACTCTTACGAAGTAGCGGGATGAAGGCCTGACACACACGCCAGGCGCCGAGCGTGTTGGTCTCAAATGCTTCCCGCACCGTATCGAGGTTCGCGTTCTCCGCGCGCTGCCACTCGTCATAGAGGATGGCGGCGTTGTTAACCAGCACATCGAGCCTACCGAACTGCTCTTCGACTAAACGCTTCGCGCCGTCAATGCTCTGCTGATTGGTTACGTCCAACTGAATGGGGATGACATTCAGACCGCCCTGCTGCAACAAAGAACTCGCCGCCTCATCGCCCTTCTGTGCATCGCGCGCGCCGAGAATCGTCGTGAAGCCTCGCAGCGCGAGATGTCGTGTGACTTCCAGACCGATCCCTCTATTCGCACCGGTGACTAAGGCCACTCTATCTATGAATTCTTCCATCACTGCAATTCCCGTCCTCCGTTGCGTTCAGCCTTCGCGCACGTTGCGGAAGGTAATCGAGTAGCGGAGCGCGTCCGTCTGCGGGATGCTGTGCTCCCACTCGTAGCGTGCCGGGCCACTCAAGTGGTAGGCCGAGCGTGGCTCCAGAACCAGGTTCACCCGCTCCCACTTCTTCTTACTGATCAAACGCCTCATGCGGAACACGCACGGCGAGAGTAGTGAGACGCCGACGACTCTTCCGAACACGGCCTTGTCGCGGTGCCACCCGATGCCCGCACCCGGTCCGTACTCCGTGATGAGCACGTGCTGAAACTCCTCCGCGTCAATGCCGGCGAACGCGGCGGCCGCCTCTCGGAGCGCGAGTAGATAATCCGGGATGTCATCGGCCTTCTGTAGCCGGCGCTCCGAGAAGTCGTAGTGCCAGCCGAAGGAGACGACGCGGCGAAGACCTTTGTAGCCGTGAAATTCGAAATCACGGAAGGGCAGCTCGCGCACGAGCGCGACGAGCCTGTTTTCGTCTGCCGTGTCGATCAGCTCCGGGCGGTAGCGGAAGCCCTCCGGGAACTTCGGAGCAGTTTCGTGCTTCCCGCCTCCACTGATCCTCTTCCCAGCCGCAGTCGCCATCAGGCCCGTTGCCTCCGCCTCTCCAGCCACTCCTCAGCCACGCGCTCCACTTCGGCGATGGCGTCCAGCGTTTCGACCTCGCGCCACAGCGTCAGGAACCTGTGCCGAGCCTCCTCATCCGAAGTGAACGAGACATACTCGAACTTGCGGATGTAAACGCGCCGCTGTGCGCCGTCCAGCCGGAGCGTGACCGCGCCGCCGTAAAGCTCGACGGCGATACTAGCGCCCTCGGGCAGCGAGTGAAAATCAGGCATCTCGTATGAGCGTTTCGGCTCCACGATAGCCGGCGCGCCGGCGAAGCGCGGTTCCGCCAGGGCGTCGTAGATCCACAGCGCGTTGCGCGAGGCACTGTTTATCGGAAGCGACTCATTCATTACTGCCGTCATATGCAAGATACTCTTCCCGACTGTGATACGCATCCGAGGCTTAAACTGAGTTCGTCACGAGTTGCTCGATCAGCCCTTCGCCCTGGTTCTGCGGGCTGTTGACTCTGGGGCTGACCGGGTATGCGATCATCTCAGATGAAGGATAGGGGCGCAGCAGCTCTTTCAGCGATTCCACGCCTCTCGGATCATCGCCCAGCCATTCGTCGTAAGACTCGGGGTGTAAGACGACCGGCATCCGCTCGTGTACCGGCCTGAATAGATCGTTGGCTTCCGTCGTGAGGATGGAGCAGGTCTCGACGACCTCGCCCTCTTCATTCTTCCACCTGTCCCACAGCCCCGCGAAGCCGAACAGACTTCCGTCACGCATCTGGAAGAAGTAGGGCTGCTTCCTGCCCCCTGAACGCTGCCACTCGTTTATGTAGACACTTTCCGGTTCAGCGTTAGTATTATGCCATTAACCTTTCCGGTCGTCGCGTACATTTTCCGTAGCCGCATTTCGGATTCGAGAAGTGCTATAATCAAGGCGCTATGACCACGAAGATCGCACCCACAGTCACGGCTCTCGAAGCGCAGGGCGCGGCCAACCTCTTCCTGAGCGACCGCCTTGGGGATCGCTTCCTCGCCGTGCGCCCGCAGTTGGACGAGTCGGGCGACGCGTGGCGCGTGCCCGTGGTGCTGACCTATGCCGTCCTCGGCCCCTTGGGCGAAGTCGGCGAGGTGCTGGTAAACGCCAACAGCGAAGAGATCGTCACACACACACCCGTCGAGGAGATGAAAGAGCGCGCCCGCGCTCTTTACGCACAGCGCCGTGACGAGATCGAAGCCTCGCTTTCATAAACAACAGACCACTTACTCGTGCGTGCCCGCCTGCCTGCGGATGGTGCTCTCAGGCTTCGGCCTCGACCTCACGGAAGAGCGGCTGCGCGAGCTGTGCGACTGTAGCCCGCTGTTCGGAACAGGCGCCATCCAAGCAGTCGAAGCCGCCCGCTCACTCGGCTTCGCAGGCACGGCCAAGTACACGCTCCGGTACGACGAGCTGCAAAGCCTCGTCGCCGACGGCCAGTACCCGATAGCCTACCTGAGCCTCGAAGCCATCGGCGGAACGGAAGAAGCCCACGCCGTCGTGGTCGTCGCGGCCGACGACCAGGCGGTCACGGTCTATGACCCGCTCTACGGAGAGCGCCCCATCTCGCGACAGAGCTTCTCGACGGCTTGGGCCGCGCGCCACAACCTCGTGCTCCTGGTGCAACACTGAGGCGTCCCACACGAGTCTTTATGCGACCTGCTCATCGAGTGGTTCGCTTAACTCTTCAAGCAGTTGCTCGATCCGTCTGATGGCGCACCGATGGCGCTCGACCTCGCGCTCCCAGCCGCGCGAGACCGCGTCCTCGATCAACTCCAGCTCGCGAAGTCTGCGCGCCCGCAGCCGCGGCGCGTACTCGCGCGTGGTGACGAACTTCGCGCAGCTCAGATACAGGTCGCATTCGCACGGCCCCTCCTGCGGCAGCCGCAGGCAGTGGCCCAGCTCCAACTCCGTCTTGAAGAAGTTCGTCCTGAGCCATTCCACCGACTCCTCCGGTAAGACGCCCGCGCGCAGTTGCTCGGCTAAGGGGCCGGCGAGCTCCGCGCCGGGTCCGAGCACCTTCAGATAGTCTTCGGTCATCGCCCTGTCGCTGATGTGGGCGTAAACGAGCGTCATCTCCGTGCTGGTGTGCCCCAGCATCTTCATGATCGTGTGCAGCCGCGCGCCGCCCTCGGCCAACTCCGTGCCGACGGTGTGACGGAAGCGATGCGCGGTGACTTGTGGCTTGCCGTCCTGATCGACGAGTCCCGCGGCCGTACACGCTCGCTCCAACGCCGCCTCGAACAGGTAGGAGGCGGACAGCAGCAACCCGCGATGGACGAACAGGCGGCGGCTCTCCGCCCCCGTCTGCTCGTCACGGAACCCGCGCGTCTGAACAGCGCCGCGCTGTAGCTCCCGGACGGCCGCAGCCGCCTCCTCGTGCAGCGGCACGAGCCGCTCGCTCTTGCCCTTACCGACGGGGATGCGCAGCCGCGGCGTGCCGTCCGGGTAGGCGTCAAGACAGTCGAGATCGAGGTTCCTGATCTCGCCGCGGCGCGCTCCGCTCCAACGTGCGATGAGCAGTGCCGACCGTTGATAGGGGCATCTGAGCTGCCGCACCGCGGGCATCAACCGCTCGAGTTGATCCGCCGGGATGTAGCGTGGGATGCGCTTGGGCCGCTTCGGCAGATCACGCGCACCGAGCAGAGGGCGACGCGGCGAACCCTCCCAGCCCCAGGCGGTCGTGTCCTGGAAGAAGACCGAGAGGCTGGAGAGGCGCGTGATCTTCGACTCGACCATTAATGGCCTGCCGCTCTGCGGCGAGAGGGCGGTGTCGAGCGAGGCCGCGTAATCGAGCACCTGCTCGCGCGTCACCTCATTGAAGGACACGACCTCCGGATGTTCACGTGCCAGCCAAGTGATGAAGCGGCGCACATCGCCGCCGATCTTCGCGACGGTAGTGGGCCTGGCGTGCTGCACCTGCCGCGCCCAGAGGTAACGCTCGACGAGGGCCTCCATGCGTGGCCGCAGACTCTGGCGCTTGGGGCGTGCGGCAGTCCTCTCGGGCAGAGCCGCGAGCTTGCCGCGGTGATAAAGCACCACGCGCAAGGCGTACAGTGCCTCGCGATAACTCTTCGCGGTGCGCTGGTAAGCCTCCGCCGAAGCGAAGAACGTCGTCACATCGGGCCGCTGGCCGAAGGCGATGACGGCGCGCTCCAACCCGGCGATGTCTGCCTCGACGGCCTCTGTTAAGCCTGTCGCGGGACGGCGCAGGTAGAGGGCCTTCAGCGCGCGCGAGAGCTTACCGGTGACGCTCTTCCGCCCGTAGCCGAGCCGCACGGCCGCGTCCGCCGACTCGCGGATGAAGTTGAAGACAACCGGAGGCAGTAACTCCTGTGGGAGGACGTGGCGGCCGGCGGCGATGAGCCACTCCCAGTCGAATGAGACCTCGCCGCGCAACGCCAGGTAAGAGAGGTAAGGCCGCGCGAGGGCGGAAGTATATGCCTGACCGGAGCGCGTCTTCCTCAGACCGACGCGCTCGGCGAGCGGCGCGCGGAACCACTCGTCCAGATCGGGGTAATGGCGGACGAACCTGCGATACGCCCTGAGCAGGTTCCGCCCGCAGCGGATGTCTCGGCGCTGCCGGACGAAGGCGCGGTACTCCTCCTCCGTCGCATGCCGGAAGCGCGTTCGCGCGGGTCGCGGGTTCGGGAGCGCGCTCACTCGTCACCGTCCTTTCCGCCGCGCCTGAGAGCGCGGGTGTAGTCTTCGAGCATGGCGGCGTCGGAGACACGGGTGTAAAGCCGGGTGGACTCGGGCGAGGCGTGGCCGAGCCGCTTCTGCAAGGTCAGCTCTCTCATCCCGCCCTCCCACATCTTCGTCGCGTGCGTGTGGCGGAGCGCGTGCGGCGTCACCCAAGGGTCAGAGAAGCCGAGCCGCTGGCAGTGGCGCTTGAAGAGCTTGACGAGCGCGGCGTAGCCGAGCGGCTCATGGCGCTTGGTGCCGCCTCCGCCGACGAGGAAGAGGTGCGTGGCGGTCGCGTCCGCCGGGCGCTCGCGCATGACGTAGGCGCTGACCGAGGCCAGGGCTTCCGGCTCGTGCAGATCGACGACCCGCTCGACCCGCGACTTGGTGCGCGCGCCCTTCGGGTGGTCGGTGCGGTGACGGACGATGACTCGCCGGCGCGCGTACTGCACGTCTCCGAGATGCAGGTTGAGCACCTCGCCGGGGCGCAGGCCGCCCAGGAGCATGAGCAGGAAGATGGCCCTGTCACGCAGCCGCATGAACGAGGCGAAGAGCGCCGTCACTTGCTCGTCACTAAGCGGGCGCGGCAGGCGCAGCGGCGCGCGCACGCGGACGACGCGGCGGACGGGGCGCTGCCTGGTTGTCAGATGCAGGAACGGCACGTATCTCGGCACCACGCGCGCGGCGGCGAGGTCTGGTCTCTTCCGCAGCGGGTTCTCGTCTGTAGAGACGTCCTCGATGAGGATGAGGTACTCGTAGAAGGTGGATACGGCGGCGAGGATGCGGTTGACCGTGGTCGGCGCGAGGCGGGGAGCCGGTCGCCCTTCTGCACCGTCGCCGCCCTCCGGCTTGCGCGTTCTGCGGCGGCTGGGGACTTCGCGCAGGTACTGAAGGAAGTCGAGAGTCCGACGTGGGGTGAACTTGTGGGGAGTTATGCCGGCGCGCTGGAGGAACTGAAAGAAGTGGCGCAGGTCGTGCGCGTAGGCCGAGAGTGTGTTGGGCGACGAACCTCTGGCGCGCAAGTAGCCGAGGAAGTTGGTGACGGCAGAGATCGCCAGCCCCTCGTCGTCAAGCAGGACGAACTGAAGCCCGGAGTCGTCGTGGACTTTCTGAACACGCATGATGCATCCTCCCCGTCAAAGAAGTGTCCGCCGCAGCAAGCTGCGGGGTATAGAGCCAGCCACTCTTCTTTAGTGCTGGCAGGGAAGAATGTCCACATAACTTTGTATATGCCGTCGGCGGGAATGATCGCGCGTCGCCGTTTGAAAGCCTCGCGGAATGACGGCTTCTCGGTGACCGTCTCGCTCCGCGCGTTAATCAACTTAGCACCCATTGACGCGTCCTTAGCCCAGGACGGGACCAGCCCCCATTTCAGGCTGATGAATTCCCTTCCCTCACCGCCCTGCGAGGCGCGGACCGCTGCGATCCTTTGCGTCGGCGCAATGTTGTAACGCGGCGAGAGTTCTTCATCAACCTCCACGCCGAACTGTTTAGCGATGACTTCTTTTGGCTTCCTTACCGTGAATCGTCCGCACATCTCAGCTCTCCAATTCCCTTCTTAATAGTTCATCCAAAACTAAATGTCTCAGTCGCCAGTGCACCCCTCATAGCGCGGGGTGCGCTTCGAGCTTCACCCTTGGCACCTCGCGCCAGTTAGTCGTATAGCGGGGTGAGAGCATCTGCCGCTTCATCTGCCACCTCTGCTCGTGCCCCATCGAGAGCGGGCGCAGCGTGTGGCGCCCGTGCCGGCGGTTGATCTCGTCCACCGCAGCCATCACCCGCTCCCTCTTCTTCGCGTCCGCGTGTTCGAGGAAGCTCTGCTGCCTCTCGCGCTGCGGCACGATGTCGGAGAGGAAGATGCCCGACTTGCGGTATTCGAAGCCCGGCTTGTAGATGCGCCCCAGGAGCAGCTTCGCGGCGGCCACCAGGTCCGCGGTGAAGAAGGTCGGCTCCGTGAGTCGCAGGCTCGCCGACGACGAATACATATCTTCGGGCCTGGCGAGGAAGCGCGACGTGGAGATGAAGACGGTCAGGTGCGAGGCGGCTAACTTCTGGCGGCGGAGCTTCTCGCCCCCGCGCGCGGCGTGCATTGAGACGGCTTCATTGATTTCTTCGAGCGCCATTACCGCGCGGCCGAAAGCGCGCGAGCAGCAGATACCCTGCTTCGGCTTCTCGAAGACTTCGAGCGGGAGGCAGGAGATGCCGCGCAACTCCCACACGAGCCGAAGACCTCGGATCGTCAGGTGCTTCCTGATCCACTGGTCCGAACACCGCGTCAGCTCGTAGGCCGTTTCAATACGCCCCTTCTTTAGGAGCGGCTCGAGCCCCGCACCTTCCCACAAGTCGGGCTGCACCTCGTCGGGCCTGCCTTCCGATTTCAGGAAGGCGCTGGATCGCGGGCCGATGCCCCACACGTCCGAGACGTCGAACTCTTTAAGGTAGCGTTCGCGCACACCGGCGACCGACAGGTCAACGACGCCTCCCGTCTCAGGCTGTCGCTTGGCGATCTTGTTGGCCACCTTGGCCAACACCTTCGTCGGGCCGCATCCAATACTGACCGGGATGCCCGTCCATTGCTTGACGGTCTGCTTGATTCGATGGGCGTCACGTTCCGGTCGGACTCCGTCGAACTCGACGAAGGCCTCGTCAATCGAGTACCGCTCCTGGGCCGGGACTTGCGATTCAATCGTGTCCATCACCCGGCGCGACATGTCGCCGTACAGATCATAGTTGGATGAGAAGGGGATGACGCCGTGACGTTCGATCAGGTCTCGTGCTTTAAAGAAAGGCATGCCCATGGTGATGCCCAGGGCCTTGCTTTCGAGGCTGCGGCTGATCACATTTCCGTCATTATTCGAAAGCACCACGACGGGCTTACCCGCGAGCGAAGGCTGAAAGGCGCGCTCGCACGAGACGTAAAACTGATCGCAATCGATCAGGCCGAACAGTTGTTGCCTGTCTTTACTCATCCTGCCCTGTGCCCGGTGCCCCACACGCTTGGCGTCTCTTATCTCAAAGGATGAATGCTGTGCGTCACTACTCCCCAGATGATCAGCTCTCGCTCTTCCGTGATCTCGATCAAAGGGTATGAAGAGTTCTCCGGTTGTAGGTAATACCTGCCGTTCTGGACCAGGAGTCGCTTGACGATCATCTCCCCGTCCAAACAGGCGACGACGACGTCCCTGTGGCGCGCCTCAAGCGAGCGGTCCACGATCAGGCGGTCACCCGAATGAATCTCGCCCGTCATCGAATCGCCCTCGGCCCGCACGATAAAGGTCGCCACCTGGTTGCCGATCAGCCACTCGTTCAGATCAATCGTGCGCTCAACGTAGTCGTCAGCCGGCGAGGGAAAACCCGCGGGCACACGACACAGGACGAGCGGCACTTTAACTCGCTGATTTCTGATCAACTGCACGGGCGCGTGTGCTCGCATGTCAGCCCTTCTCTTCCACATCCCCTTTCGCCTTCCGACATTGGTTAGGAGTATCTGGAGCGCATCTTGACAAAGAAACAGTGTTGCAGGCAAGAAATATTTTTCAATGGACGGGACTGGTGGGCGTTATCGGACGCGAAAGTAGCGCCGTTTGTTGTCAAAAACAATCAATCTGTGTATATTGCCCGGCATCCGAGACGTTGAGCTGAATGTTCCGTCTCAGTGGTTGCTGGGGTGAGGACAGTGACCACCAATGATTAGCGCGGCGCGTCCCCAAAGATGCGCCGCGCTTTTCGCTTCCGGGTGAACTCTGAGAAAGTGTAAACCTGTAGATACAGATTCGCGCTGGTAGTGTAAAGCTGCATTTACAACTGTAACGCCTGCTTTACAGTTCACTCTCCTTTCGTCAACTCAATCGCCGGGACGCCCATTCACCATAAGCCACTTGTATCTAGCGCTTTTGCGCGCCCGTAAACCGTCGAACACGTCTCTTACCATCGCTGGCATGAGGTTTGAAATGAAGAGACGCGCCCGAAGGCACTGGAATCGCTCGGAGTGACGGAGGGGAAAGCTTTCTACCTTCCTGTCGTTTAGTTCCCCAAGAGTGCCCCTTCAGTGGATTGATTCGTCCGACCGAAATCTCCGACGCCGGTCAGTGCCTTTAAGGCAGGAAAGAAAGCACATGTAAATTACAAAGCGGAGAGAATCGAATATGAAGCCCCTGTCCCCCACGGAGCTGTTTTCGGAACAAGACACCTTCAGTACATCTCTTAACCTCGAAGACCTCCAAACCAGATCGCCGTCGTGCGGTCGCACGACCGCACTTCTCGACGAGATCAATTCGCTCGCCGAAACTAACTCGGTTGCGGAGACGCTCGAACTTACCGCGCGGCTGCTCGCCGAGGTGGAGATCGCCGTCACACATCTCACTCTTGATCGCGGGGGGTTCGTCACCGCATGGAAGCCGCCGCAGCCTCCCGCCGGAGGGACGGGAACTTCGGTAAAGGGTGCGTCTGTCTCCGTGCGAGCAGAAACAACCTCATTAGAGGCGCACTACTGCGGAGAGTTGAACCCGCTCATGAAACGAGCGGCGGGCGCGATACTGAAAGCAGCCATCATTCAGACGGAGCGTTGTTCCCATCGCGCCTGGCAGTTCGTCCCGGTTGAAGAGAACAAAACGGACGGGCGCGTGAACTCAACCGACGCGGGTTCCGCGTGTGGACAGATGAGCGAAAAGGCCCGACTGCTTCGCGCCGACATCGAGCGCGTCGCGCGCCTACCCTACAACATCCTGATCACGGGCGAGACCGGCACGGGCAAGACACGCGCGGCGCGAGAGATTCACCAGCTCTCGGCGCGAAGCATGCGCCCATTTATGGAACTCAACTGCGCGAACCTCCCCGAGCAGCTCGTTGAGGCGGAGCTGTTCGGCTACCGCAAGGGCGCTTTCACCGGGGCCGACCGCGACCACAAGGGGCTGTTCGAGGATTCGGACGGCGGTACGCTCTTTCTCGACGAGATCGGCGACATCCCACCGTCGGTGCAGAACAAACTCTTGAAGGCGATTGACGAGAAACAGATCAAGCGTCTGGGGACGAACCACTACGTCTCCTGCGACGTGCAGATCATCGCGGCGACTTCCCGCGACCTTCTGGAGATGATTCGGGAAGGCTCGTTCCGTGAAGATTTGTACTGCCGCCTCGCCGTGTTGAAGGTCGAGACCGTTCCCTTGCGTGAGCGCAGCGAAGACATACCCGCGTTCATTGACCTTTTCCTGCGCGAAGCCGCCGAGACGGTTTCCAAGCTTTCGGGACGGGCAGCTTGCTACCGGATCGAGGTCGGAGCCGTTGAGATGATGTGCGCTTTCGACTGGGTAGGAAACATCCGCGTGCTGCGCAACACGATCTATGAACTTACGAGCTACGTCCGCGAAGGTGAGCCGATCACTATGGAGCGCGTCGTGAGCGCGCTCGCTCGACTGAACGCGCGCGAGACGAGAGGCAGCGTCTCGACTACTTCGCGCGGCAGCGGGGCCATCTCTTCTGGCTTTACCGGTCAGGGTTCTACGGAAGAGATAACTGAAATCCTTCGACACATCGCCCAAGAAGGTGACATCATCCTCCCGGTTGAGGTATGTATCCTGCGGCGCGGCGAGACTTTTAAGCAGTGGGCGGCGCGCGTCAAACAACTCAGCATCGAGGCGACGTGCCGCGCGGACGGCACGAGGACGTTGCGCGAGGCCGCCGACCGTCTGGGGGTTTCGCACGCCAGCCTCAAGAGTCACCTTCACCGCGCGCGCTACGCGTGCTGAGTGATCAGCCGGAAGTGCGCTTCACGATTAGGAGCTAAGGGTGATGGCCAGAACGACAAAAATTCCTTGCGATGGCGCAATCTACACCGTCCGCAGCGACGCCTACGGCACCGTGACCGAAGTCGGCATGGACGCGGGCGCGGAAGCGCCGCCCGAATCGGATGAGTCAATGGACGAGGAACGCGCCCGGTACGCGCAGATGATTCAGGAGTTGAGCGAGTTTGAAGAGGCGGTCGCCCAAGCCGAAGCGCTAAACCTGCTCACTGATGATGGCGATGAGGATGGTGAAGATACTGATTTGTTGTCGTAGCCGATTCAGCTTTATTCGTGTCCGCAGCTTTAACCTATCAAGCATTTTTTGCACATGAAGAAGCAGCCCAATGCCCACACCTAAGCCACGTTTTTATGCTGCGTAGTGGAGGCAGAAACGTCCCTTTAAGCGCCTTATTGGGCATCAAGGCCGCCATGCCCGATACGACTCCAAGCATCTCTAAACTGCGGCTGATCGTAGCTCGTCGGTTGCAGCCAGAAGGAGACTCTGCCGTCCTTATCGCCTCGATGAGCCAAAGACTTGACCTCAGCCGGCTTGAGGACGAATGCGGATGGCGCCTCGGTTGCAACCCTACTGATGATGACCCAGAAGTCTCCCATGCACTTATCTAGGCTAGTGCCCAGTGGGACTGGGTTGCGCTTGCTTAGGGCCTTGACCTGTACCCCGATGAATTTAGAAGCGTTGCTGTTGTAGGCAATTATGTCGACCCCGCGCGCGTTCCGCGCTGTTGGCATCACGTTCCAGCCGAGCAAGGAAAGCTTGTAGCAGCAGTAGTACAAACCAAGGTTGCCAACAATCTGTGGATTCAGACTCACATTCATCTCCTTGATAACCAACATTTGGCATTACACGCGCCCAGCGCAACGTGCATGAGAGGCTTCGTGATAGGGCGTCGGGTGCGTACCGTTGTTAGGCGCGGCAGAAATTGAAACACGTTGCTTGATTTCTCAACCTTTAACTTTACATGGCAAGCAACGAAAACATTACCTCTTACTCAACTCACATATTTGAACGACTATCTCTGAAAATCGCTGCCATCGCGGACGCTGCTCGGCAGCAATCCTTGCCTCCTTCAAGGCATCATCCCAACGCTGATTATGTAAATTGCTCAAAGCGTTTCTAGCGTGCATCTCTGATGTACCGTCGAGCAGGACAGGATCATCCATCTCATGAACTTTGTACTCTCTTCTTGCCTCGTCAATAAGCGTTTGGATAGATACCATAACAACTCCTTTTCAGCTCATCTGTTAGCTTATATCGAAACTCTCGCAAACAGGTAAGCGCCTAACTACAATTAGGCCGGATGAGACGGTATTTAATCCTGATTCGGGACCTATACACGCTTCAAGGGCGCGTGCCCGTCGTTTCCCGCTCACATTAACTCTCCGGCAATTCAATCTCATCGCCCAAACTGCCCTTTGTGTGTTTAAGGGTTCGTATTTCGCCTCGCGGCGAATGCGCCCGGCGCACCTTTCGCTAACATTTTGGGGTTGGTGCTGTGGTAGATATTCCCTCCTGATTACTTCCTGTTTCTAAGATCATATGCGCAGTTAAGCTCACAGACTCCTTCGCGCGGAGGATCGAGCGGCGCGCGGTGCGCGTGTAAAGCGAATTACTGCTCCACCTCTCGTAAAGACTGAGGAGACTCCGATGCGCGACGACAACAACTTGGATGAAGATCACCTCGCTGAACAGCCCGACGAGTCATCTGACGAGATCACGCTGCCTCCCCGTCCTCCAGTTGGGCGGCCAGAGAACCTCAAGCGCACGGCGCTCCTAGTTAAAGGCGAGATGCTCGCCGTCATCGCGCTCACGTGTTCGCCGCAGACTAACTCGGTCGGCTGCCTCGACCCGCGTAGGCGCTCGGCGATTGTTCAGTCTTTCTCCGACCCGGCGCGTGCGGGGGCCACCTTTCGCCAGGCGATCAAGGCGAGCGAGCGGCGAGGCTGGCGTGTCTTCTACCTAGGAGCGCCGCTGCACGGCTAGAGCAGCGGGCGCACGTAATCTGTTTGTAGTACCTACTCGCAGCATTCAATAAAGAGCGGCTCGCGATCATGTGCTCTGATGTAACTCTCTTATGGAGAATGATCCATGTTCCTGCCGCTCTCGTCTTCGGCCCCCACCATCGGTGACCACCTTGAGAATCTCGTCCTACTCGGCTGCGGACTGTTAATCCTCGTCCTCGCCCTCGCGCTGTGCAGTTTCCTTTTCGACAAGTTATCGAAAGCGAGATCGGAGGGCGCAGACTGGTTGAAGCGCAGGGCTGCACGAAAGCGACGGCGCACGTGCCTCAAGAAGTATTACCCGCCCGCGCGCAGCTCTCACCTGCGAATCGTACCGCCGCCCGCTGACGACTCGCTCGCACAGGGCGCGCTCAGGCGTAACGCCGAGTCGCATCAGAGGGGCGTCGCTCCTTCGACCAAAGCGGCCCCCGCTCTACGACTGGTGAGGCCGCCTGAGAGAGTGAAGAGGGTATGAGACGAGACGGAAGGCTCCGCCCATAGCGGCGGCCTTGTCGTCATCGGAAGCGGCCTTGGGCCGCTGGGGGCGAATTTTAGAAGGACTGTTCAGGAAGTGATTTCAGGGCCGGCCACAGGTCGGCACAAATTCACTTCCGAAAAGGAGCAGTCCAGAATGTCAAACGAAACTCAGTCCAGACACGCCGAACACGTTTACGCCCCCACCAACCGCGAACTCTTCCGCCCGCGCGAGAGCACGGGTAACCCGCATTACGACTTCTACACCCATTACTCGCGCCTGTCGGGTCTGGAGCGCCTCTCGCTCGAAACCCACACCGTCAACGGCACCCAGATCAGCCGCTACGAGCCGGACATCTCGCACTCGACCTCCTGCGTCAACGCTCCCGGCTTCGTTGACTCGGCCCTCGAGCGCGCACGCGAGCTTCTGTGCGGCGCTTGCTTAGTCTCCGTTCTCAGCACCAGCACTCCTGCCTTTGCGACGGCGGGCAGCGTGCGAGAAGCCCTCTCGCGCTTTGATGCCGGGCGCGTCGAAGAAGCCGTTGAGCTGCTCTCAACTGAAACGACCGCACCGGAGTTCGTGCGGCTCGTCAACCGCTTCGCCGCCGGCGTGAACCTCCGGCCTTCGACCGTCGGTGCCGCGGGCGGAATTGACCACTCGCAGGAGGTCAAGATCGCCGCGCCCGAGTACGCCGCGCGCCGGCTGGGCAACGCCGAAGACGCCGCCGAGTTCATCCGCTGCCTCCACCTGATCGCCGGGCGTGATGCCTCTGCTCTCTACCTCCAGCAGCTCGCTTCGCACTACTACGCGGAGGCGAAGCGCCGCCCCGTCGGCGAAGTCCTGAAGGAGATGGCGATGATCGGCTTCGAGATGGCAGCAGTGACCGCGACCACGGAGCAGTTGGAGTTCGGCGCTGATGAAGCATCTTTCTTCGTCGAAGAGGCGGCGCAGCTTTCGCCGGCGGACGCCCGTGCGCTGTGGGTCGAGAGGGCCGCCCAGGTGCTCGGCGAAGACGAATTGGTTGAGCGTCCTTTCGACTTCGAGTTGCGCGCGCAGACCCGACTCGTTTATCGCAAACAGCCGCAGGCCTTCGAGCACGACGAATTCTCCGAACACCTCTCCGAGGTCTCGGCTTCGACGGAAGACGACGAGGCGTTCGGCTCTTACCTCGACAGCTTCGAGCGCGTGCAAGAGCAGTACGACGAGGGCCTGGCCGTGAGCCTGCACATGACCGACGGCGAGCGCAAAATCTCATGCGGCGACCTCGACGAAGACGTTGATGACGAGAGCCTGCCGGAATGCGCGCGCCACCTGGGTGAAGAACTCTGTCGTCTCTACATGAGCGGCTTCCCGCTCCACGACAGGGGCGAGCGCGACGGCGTAGAAGGTGTGACGCTGACGGCGATGGTGCGCGATGCGGAGAAGCGCGAGCGCGTGGCCATCCCCGTCGTCGTTTACGGCATAGACACGTGGATGGACGCCGCTATTGACGACGCTTTCGGCGAGCGTGTCGCGCGCACGGTGCGCCGCTACGTCTGGCTCCCCGACACGAAGCGCACGCCGCTCAGGATCGTGCGCGACAGCGTGATTGGGCGCATCGCCGAGGCGGAGATCGTAAAGCGGGGCGTGAAGAGCCGCACTCGGGAGATTCGCCACTTCGTCAAACGCGTCGCCGCGCTCGTCTCGCGCTCGCGCCTGCACGAGCAGACCGAAACAGTGGACGTGTGCCCGAACCCGGAAGAGCGCACGGAGGCGCGCGAGGTGCTCGAAGTCATGCTCCAGAAGCTGAAGCGGGATTACCACACGCGCGGGCTGAACGTGTCTGCGCTGTACCGCGAGTTGACCGCGCGGCTCGAAGCTTCTCGCGACACCGCGGAGGTCGCCAACCTGAAGCGCGAGGCTTGGCAGCACAAGGAGGCCGGGCGTCTCTCCTTCAAGCTGTTCACCGCCTTCAACACTCACGCCATCGCTCGCCAGGCGAAGCTCGAAGCCGAGCCGCTCTGCGAAGAAAGGTCACACCGCGTCGTGCGTGGGGAAGGCTTCACGATGACTCAAACCTTCGCCGGCTGCACGCGCAAATTCATCGTCGCGCAGCCCGTCCTGAACATGATCCCGCGGCTGAACGGACGTGGCGTCACGGACTTCGCCCGCGTCCTTCACGGCCTGCCCCGACAGGAACAGGAGCGTGCGCGCGCCTCCTTCCGTGAGCGCAATCCGCAGCTCTACGCGCGCGTGCGCGACGGCCTGCTCGGCGAACTCGGGCGCGCTTCCGCGAGCAAGCTGCGCTACTTCCGCTGGGCGCTCTTTCCCGGCAACAAGCCGGAGCATCCGGTCCACACGCTCACGCGCGAAGATCAGTCGGCAGCCTGGGAGTTCTTGAAGGCGCGCTCTGAATCCTGCACCGAGCGCACGACCGTTTCGGTCGGAGTTGAAACTTCAATGCCTGTCACCTCCGCCCGCACCTCGCGCCCCGCGCGCCAAGCCGCAACCAGCAAGCAGCGAGTTGTCGTGGCTTGCGTCGCGATCACCAACGCCTGATCTCTCGGTCTGCCGAAGAGCCGCGACCGCAACTACTTTCTCCGCCGCCCGCGGTCGCGGCTCGAAGAGCTTCGCGCTCTCGAAAGTCCCGCCAGCACCCGCCGAGTCCCTCGACTGCCAACATTAACAAATAGAGCGGAAGGCAAGACATGCCTTCACCAGCAGGGTCAGTCACCAATCACACAAGGTGTGCGCCTCAGGCCCCCAGGAGCTTCCGGCCGGGGCTCAGGAACAAAGAAATGAAAGCGGTCGGCTGTGAGACTGAGCTTTCAAACGGCTCGACACGAAGAGCGAGCCGTCCATGACTCTTAACCACAAGACACAAACTAAGGAGACAAGAGAAATGTCCTTCAACAAACTCATCGTCGTTGGCAATCTTACTCGTGACCCGGAACTGCGTTACACGCAAAAGGGTACGCCCGTCTGCACCGTGAACGTCGCCAGCAACGACCGCTCGCGCGATCCCAAGACGCAAGAGGTCGTGGACACGCCGACCTTCTTCCGCGCCACCGTCTGGGGTCAGAAGGCGGAGACGGTCGCGCAGCACTTCGAGAAGGGTTCGGAGATTTACCTCGAAGGCAGATTCAAGCCGGAAGAGTGGACTGACCGTGAGGGCCGCCAGCGCGTGACCTTCGGCATTCAGGTCTCCGACTTCAACTTCACCGGCGGCTCGAACAGGGGCGGCAGCCGCGCCGCGACCGCGCGCCCGGCGAGTGCCCAAACGCAAGCCGGCGGGGCAGACGACGAGGAGATTGACTTCAGCTAAACGACCGCTCGCAGGAGTACCTGACTGAGAAATTCGCCCGGACGCCGCCGACATAAGGTAGGCGTCCGGGCTGAATCTTTTGAGGCCGATGATGACGCGCGAAATCCAAATCACATGCGACGGTTCGAGCCTCGGCAACGGCCAAGTGGTCGAGACTCGCGCCGCCTGCGCCGCGCTTATGACCGACTCCGTTCACTGGCGCGCCGTCGGCGAGTACCTGGGATCGTTGACGAACCAGCAGGCGGAACTGATGGCCGCTGCGGTCGCGCTCGAAGCCTTACGCTTCCCGTCACAGGTCACGCTCCGCTCAGACTCCGCTTACCTCATTCGCACCATGCGTGGCGAGTTCCAGCGCAAGACCAACCATGAATTCTGGCAGCGCCTCGACCGGGCTGCGGAGCGCCATCAGATCACGTGGCTGTGGACGCGAGGCCACGCCGGCGATCCCGTTCAGACCCTTTGCGACCGGGCAGCTCGCTCGATAGCCGCCGCGCCTTCGACCCGCGAAGCGACGCTTCAACTCATCTTGCGCGAAGCCCGTGCGCTGCGCCTTCAGCAGTGATCCGTTGTTTGATTAGTGTGAGCTATTCGCCACCTCTGGCTTCGGCGCGGCGACCCTTTTCCTGCGTAGCGCCGGCGAGAGTTGACACCGCGTTATCTCCCGCGCCGTGCGCGCCGTTCCCGTTTGCGCCCGAGCCGTTGCGGCCCTTTCTTCGCTGCTCCGCGTACCACCGCTCGAAGCCCTTATCCGCCTCGAACAGCATCTCCAACCCGGCGCTGATGACCGCCCCGTCCTCCGGTTCTTCGCCTTCGAGTTCGGCGACGAACGATTTGTAATCCTTAAACCTTCCGAAGACCGGAGCCTCGATCTTCGTGTTTTCTAACACCTCGAATTTACCGCGCTTGGAACTCACGAGCGGCGTAACTTCCGTCGCCTCCGTAGCTCCCCGCCGACCGCCTCTTCCCTCTTCGCGCGCCTGCCTGCCTTCGTCTCTCGCCATCTTTTGTCGTCGCTCCTTAACCGTCGTTCTGAAGATGATTTTCACGCTCTTAATCTTCGATTGTGAGCGTGTACGTCATCACGCGTCTTCAACTCTTATGCCACGCACGAGCTAACAAAACATCCTCGCCGAACGACGCCCTGGACCGCTCCTCGGGGTTCTGAAAACAAACATTTTCCGCCCCCATTTTCACTGCCTACAGGTAGAGGGTTTAACCGTAATCATTTAAGCCGCATCCCTCGCGTCTTCTTCACTTACGATTTCTTATCTGATAGCGAATCACGCGCCCTCCGATACCGTTAAGCGCAAGGCCTGTCGGCACACCACTTGCACTGATACCGGAACGCACATCCGTTCTTAGGCGATACTGTTTAAGGAGTTTCCCAGAAAAGAGATGAAAGACGACAGAGCGACCTCCTCAACTGCAGGCGAGCCATCTACACGCCGGAAGCGACGCCGTAAAAAGCTCTACTCAGATGCGACTTACGGCGCGCGCCTGCCGCACGAGGACGCGCGCATCGCCGACGAGTATGCCCGCCAACATAAGCTCGACCGCGCGGACGTGGTGCGCCTCGCCATGAAGCAATTCGCCTACCGCCAGCAGATGCGCTACCAGCCGAAAAGCGATCTCGAAGAGATGCGGGAGCAGGTCTTCAGGGAGCACTTCGCACCCATCACCGAGCAGTTAGGAATGCTCGCGTTGACGCTTCAGGAGCTACCGCAAACGCTACTTGAATTACGCTCACGCCAGCCTTCAGCCTCCGGCAATGGCGAAGCTGCGAGCGGCGAGACAGACGCTTCAGGCAGCGAACTTGCGCGCCGTCTGGAGACAGAAATTAGCTCCCAACGGCGGGCTTTGGAGCAGGCGCTTTTCGCTTCGGTGCTCACCCTGCGGCTCGTCACAAATTATCTTGTCGAGCCGCAACTGCGACGCCTCGACGGGTCGGACGGCGCGGCGCTTGAGCCGCACTTGCGAGCAGCCTCCGACGGCAAAGAGGCGTGGGGCGCGGGACTGGCCACCGTTATGAAACTGACCGGCGAGCGCGTCATGACCGAACTCGGTTTCGCTCAATCCGCGAAGACTTCAGGCACGGGCGATGCAGCGCAGGGCTGGGTTGAGAACGGCCGGCACGCTACGGCTTCGGCACTCTCTGACGCGGATGTCGCGGGCGTGCTGTGACCCGGAAAGTTGAGTGATTCCGAGTGAGCAAATCTCGCTTCGTTCTAAAACCGGCGCGGGTCGGGGGTTCGGCTTCGAGCGACCTGACGCGCTACATCGCCAAGAGCAAACTCGACAAAAGACGCGAGGGCGAAGGCGCGCGCCCGCTCTTCAATGACGAGAGAGACGACCTCACTTATTGGGAGGCGCGCAAGTGGTTGAGCATCACCGGCGGCGAACTTCCACGCGAGGATGTGCTGCATTACGTCCTCTCGTTCGAGGTCGTCAAAGACTACGAATCACTGGGCAGGACAGACGCCGAGCGGACGGCAGAAGTGCGCGCCTACCTGCGCCGCGCGCTGGCGAAGGCCGCCCGCCAGGCGGGTGTAGAATCGTGGCGCTGGGCGGCCGGAATCCACCTCAACAAGCCACACCCGCACGTCCACCTGCTCATCAATAAGAACGTCATTGACGGCCGCAGCGGCGAACTCCGGCGCGTCGAAAAACTGCTGCCCCCGCTGGTCTCGCACTACAAAGATCGGACGGACAAGACGCGCGAATTCGACTACGGCGTGATCATCAATTCGTTCGCCGCGGATGTGGACGCGAGGCTCCGAGAGCGCGCCCGTGAACGTGATTTGCCGGGCCGGGACGGGCGTCAAACGGGGACATCCAAGGAGCGCCCGGACCGCCAGAGTGACCGCATTCTGCTCGGCGAATCGATGTGGGCGCGCCACATGGTCGAGCAGCTCGAACGCGAAACGGAAGCCCTCAAAACGCACGGCGACAAGCGGCGTTTTCGCCTCTTCGATCCGACGCACGAACGAGTTCGCCGCGTCTCGGCCCACGACATTCGCCGCCGCGCATACGCGGAAGCAAACCGCCTGGTTGCGGGCGTAAACTTCTCATCCCCGGAGGAGCGTGCGCGCGCCCGCCAGCAAGCTTTAGAAGCCAATCTGGCGCGCCACAGCCAAGCCCTCGCCGAGCACGAAGAGAAGGTTCAGGAGCACCTGGAGCGACTGGAAAATAGGCTCGACCAAGCCCGCGAAAACTACAAAATGCTCGCGCCGCACGTCGAGAATTTGCGCGCGCGCTACAAGGAAAATGGCGATCCGCTTCCCCTCCCCATGCTCTCGCCGGAGCAGGTGGGAAAGATACAAGACGCGGCGGTCGAGGCCCGCGACGCGGCGCGCGTCCGCACGCTTGAGAAGATACGTTCTGGCCTTGCCGCCGAGCGTGGGACGCCTACTCGCACCCAGCACGAGCGCGGGCGACTCCTTGCCCAACTACGCGAAGCCGAGACGGATCTGGCGGCGCGTCGAGAGCGGGAACGGCAGTTCGAGCGCGGCTTCCACCTTGTCCGCTGGGAGATAAACGGCACGCGCTGGAGCTTGGCCGGAGTGGACGCACGGCTGGAGAAAGAGCGCGTCCAAACCAGCTTCATCCACGTCGGGATTATCGCCTTTGTGCCGTCGTTGAAGCGCCAGGCGCAAGAAGAGATGGCGCGCCTTCAGGAAATTCGCCGGGAGGTGGAAGAGAACATCCGCGCGCGGCAGCAGGAACTTATCGAGGAGCGTGAGCGCGCCGCCGCGACCGTGCAGACGCTGGCGGAAATCCGTGACAGTGAGGCGCGTATTCAGGACGGGCGTGAGTCGCCAAACCGGTCTGAAACCATCACGCCGATCTACACGCGCGCCGAACTTGACCGCATGGAATCTCACGCGCACACGACGCTGGACGCAGACCTGTTGGTGGAAGTTAACGACGCGCGCCTTGAGAAACTGATGCGGCTCCCGGCGGAAAAAAGGCCGCCTCTGAATAAGCTGGCCGCCGAGGCCGAGGCGCGCGCCTTCGTCGCCGAACTGGACTTCCTCAGGGCGCAGAAATCTCGCGACGAGCAGGCCCGTTGGGGGCGGTTCGTGCCTGTCGCGGCGCGCCTCCGTGACGGCTCGTTCATCACCGGAAGCGTGCGCCAGACTGAAGTTCTGTCGCGGGCCGACGCCATCATCCACATCGTCGAAGATGGCCCCGAGAAGCGCGAGCGCGCACGCGCGATCACCCGTTCGGCGGCAGTCCACGCGGCGGAAACTGAAGCGGCATACGAAGCGGCGGCCAAGTATCTCAAAGCCGCTCAGCAAATCGCTGGCGAGTACCGGGAAGAACTTGAAGAGATGGGCCGCAATGCGCCGCAGCCCATCTTCAGCCCGAAAGATTTGAGCCGGATTGATCTTCACCGCGCGCAGAGCGACCGTCCCGAAGAGCGCCGCTCCTTGCAGCAGATTCTCGACCGCAGCGAACTCGTCCCCGTCATGGAGCACAGCCGGAGCGAGCGCGAGTTTCCGCAGGCCGCAGACGATCACCTGCACGCCTCACGAGAGCAAAAAGTTCACGCCGCAGCACCGCCGACGCATGTGCGGTAGAGGGTTCCCTGCGACAAAGCAGGCTCGTATTTGAACCCGGCGGGTTCGTATGTGAACCCGGCAGGTTCAAATACGAGCCTCCCACTGGCGGCCGCCGCCGCAGAGGAAACAGACCGGAAGGACAATAAAGGCAGCCTCAAAGACGACCCGCGATGCACGGCGGTTGCTCTACCTCCCAAAGAGCCGAACCGCCCGATGGAAGCCCAGAAGCGCACACACAAGCCCCACGCATTAGACCGCGAATCTCCGGCGCCGGGTATGCCGATCCGCACCGGACGGGACGCCCGCCGAATGCTCGCCCCGCTGCTCGATGACGAGCGCGAACTGACCGCGTTAGCCGCCGAGTTCTTCAGGCTGGGGAGCCGTCTAGCCGGGCGCGCCGCCGGGCCCAACGAGCGAGCCGCCGTTTACAATAGCTACCTTGATAGAATCCTCAGCCACCTGACCGACCGCGATGGAACGGCGCAGGAGAAACGGGAGGCCGTCCACCGGACGCTCGAAGAGATGCGCGCGGAGAATCTCCGACGCCATTCCAGTTTCGAGGCGCGCCGTGCGCACGTGGACGTCGAGAGTCACCGCTCCGAACTGGACGACCTGCGCGCGCTCTACGAGCCCCCCGACGGGCGCACGCGCGCCGAGCACGCAAGCTTCCTTAATGGCGTCTCGCAGGAAGCGCGCGACGCTTACGAGCGCGGCGCGACCCTCTACGGCGACGTGCTCGTCATCCCGCGCGAGAGCGCCGGGAAAGCGACCGGCGCCGACCAGGTGCGGGCCGGCAGCCACGCGCACGCCGTGCGTGAATTCACCCCTCTCGTCGGGGAGGAGCGCGCCAAAGAAGTCGCGGCAGAGTTTGTTGAACTCGGGCGCGCCATAGCCGGGCGCACGGCGGACGGTGACACCCGTCTCGTCGTCTTTCAAACCTTCTACAACGAGATCGCGTTCGACGCCGCGGCGGGCAAGCTGCGCTCGCGCGAGGGCCAGGCCGCGCAGCTCGAACCCGTCCTGCAACGGATGCGGGTTCTGGCGGATGCGATGCGCGCCGAAGAGTGGAAGCGCGACCGCGCGGAGTTCGTCGAGTTCGGCGAGTGGGAGCAGATTGGTGAAGCCAGACAGCGCGACGCCGAGCACGAAGCGCACGGGCGGCTAACATACCGGATCGAGAGCATCCCCGGATTCACATCCGAACACGATGAGATTGATGAGCTGGCGCGCGACCGCGCGGAGGACGAGCGTGAAGCGTTCGGCGGAAGAGTTTCGAGCGTCGAATATGAGCGCGTGCGCGTTGACCGGATGCCGCCGCCCTTGCCCGCAGGACTCGGTGAAGAGGACGAGCGCCGGCTGCGCTACGAGATCATCCCGAGTATTGATCGTCGGCTCGAAGGCGGCGCGCGTCCGCGTGACATTACATCTTGGCTCTACGGCGAACAACGCTCGGATGAAGCCCGCGCACGCGACGAGGATGTGGCACGCACTCTCTCGCGGCGCGCCCCCGAGGCCAATCTCGAACACCCACTCACGCGTGCTGAAGAGTTGCGCGCCCTCTACGTCTTACAAGTCCTCACGTCAGAAGCTCAAAGGTCTGCGGTCGAGGTTTCCGCTAAGGGAACGAGGTTCGCGCGTGAAGGCAACCGGAAGGCGACCGAGTACGGCGAACACCTGGCGAAGATTGCCGAAGAGATCGCGCGGCTACAACCCACCGAGCGCGAACGCGCCGAAGCGATTGACGCGGTAGGGGCGCGGCTGGCCGGAAGTTACCGGGCCGAGCAGAGGCGGCTTAAAGCTTTTGAAGCCGCCGAAGCCGAGCGTGACCGCCTGGCCGCAGAAGCGCGCGAGCACGAAGCTTCGGTGCGGGCGGGCGCAGAATTCCAAGAGTTGCTTCTTGAGGCGCGCGCACAGGAACGTGAAAATACATTAGCCGAACGTGAGGCGTTGATTCGAGGCAACAACACTCGCTTCGACCACACACATGATGAAGACGAAAGGAGAAACATTTCCGCCTACCCAGAGCTATCGGGGGAGTCCCCTGCTCTTTCGGCTTACGCACAGCTTCGACAAGAGCACGAGCAGGAGCGCCAGCGCACGCGTGCGACACTCGCCGAGAAGTTGATCAGCCCTGACCTAGCGCGGGAGAGAGACGCGAACCTTGCGGAGTTAGAAAAACATCAGGCCCACTTTCGTCTCGTCATAGGGCGGGAGATTACGAGCGCGGGCGAAGCGCGCGAGGCAATAGGGCCGCGCCTTGAGAGCGTGCGCGGTGTGCTCCTTCGTATGGCGGATGAACGCGCGCAGATTAAGATCGAGAAGACCCGCGCACAGCAGAAGCCTGTCATCCCGGTTATGGTGGGCTTGGGAGCGAACGGCTCTTTGCTCTTACCTGTAGAGAACGTCAACGAATACAACACCCTCGTCAAGTTCACGCGCCGGCTCGATCTGGGCCTCCGCGTTTACGACTCACCGCACGGGCGCGAGATCACGGGCGAGCAGGAGGAGCGCGCCGCCCTTTATGACTTCGCGCGGGACTACGTTCGCTTCCGGGAGCAGGACGAGGTGACGCGACTCAGGAATGAGAACCGACTGTTCCGCGAGTACTGGGCCAGGCTCGACCGGGCGCAAACGCTAGAGGAGTTGAGAGAAACGATCAATGAGATACGGCGCGATAACTACGCGCGGGCCACACGCCCCGAACAGTTCGCAGAAGAAGTGCGCGATGCCATCCGCCGCGGCGAACAGGCGCGCCGTCCGCTTACAACGAGCGAGACGCGGAGGCTCTTTCTACTGCCTGCGCCGGAGCATTACACGGCAGAGATGCGCGAACTCCGACTGAATCGCGCAGAGACGGGGCGCGACAGGCAGCAGCATATCCGGGACCTCGAACGCGGAACCCGCGAGCCGTCGCCGGAGCTTGCGTCGCTGCTCAGGGAGTTCGACCGCACGAGGCACGATTCACCGCTCCGACACTCGCGCAACATCCGGGCGTTTTTGGGCGACTACCTGAACCCTCCCGATCCGAACAGAAATCGCTTCTCGCGCGAGAATCTTTATGAACTCAGTAAGCGACTGCGACCCGCTGAGCGCGATTATCTTTTTAAAGTTATTGATTCAACCAAGCGAGCGCTTGAGCAGAGAGAGGCGTTCAGCCGGATGCGCGGGCAGATGGAGGCGAGAGTAGCCGCATACCTGACCGGCGTGGTGCGAGCGCACGGAGTGGAATCACTCGAACAAGGTGGTGCTCACCACACAGATAACGTCAGCCGCTTGATCAGCGAGACGTTGCGGGAACACGGGTACGACCTGGCAGCTTTCAACCTGAATGACGACCACGTCCATCAAATTACCGGAAGGCTCGTCGAGGAACTGCCAGGCGCCATCCGCGCCGTGAGTAACGAGCGAGAGCAGCGGCGCACGCATGAACATCAACTCAGTGACATAGCGCGGCCTAGCGCGCTACTGCCTGACCGGGTAATTGACGATCCGGCGGTATCTCCTGCCCGGATGCCGAATGATCGCGACGGTCGAATGTCACACTGGCAAGCCACACACACGCATCTCCGGAATCCGGATGACGAGTTCGTCGAACAGAAGGTCAACAGAACAATCGGGCAACTCCACGAGCAAGCATTTGCAGTAGCATCTAACTCGGCCCAATTCGCACACCAGCAGCAACACAAGGCGGCACAAGAACTAAATGCTGACCCATATAAACAACACGTGCGTCGCTACACCCTCACACATTGAAACTTCCAGATGTATGTATATGGCTTTACTTTTGCCACACTACCAAAATTGCTTCGGCGGAAAATCATTACTTGCTTTCCCAATTGCTAGCACAGAATTTATGAAGGCCGAGACGGACGATTAGGACAGCCACCGTTATTACGGGGGCACCACCTAAAAGATGACTAGTTACGTCGAGCAAACCGCAGACTGATACGACAAGCTCATGTGTTGGCACATCTTGCTTAGCCAATGTCTGAAGGTGTGCACTCGTGCAGACGACTTTTGCTAGATCTTCGTGCTTCGAACCGAACCATTGCTTGGCGATTTCTATCAACTGATTCGGCTGCGGTGGTACGACTCGAGGGCCCCTTGTTTTCACTGCTGTTCCACCGTAAATATGCCTACCAATCTCGAGATAAAGGTTTTCCTCAGGGCTGTCTAAGAGCCGTTGTGCAGTAGCAGTTGTCTCGTCCATACGTTTCTCCAGTCGGGTTCCGAAGATTTTTCAAGCCTGTGGTAGCGTAAAGCCCACTAGACTATGAGTATCAGGCTGGTTAAAGTCAGCCAAAAATAATTCTTGCGAATTACGAATGTCAATACTTTGATGTACCTGATCATGATTGGGTCGGTTCTGTCACACTCGATTCTTCGACCAAAGAGTTGTGCTATCTCAGAAGAGCCTGCTTAAAAGATCCATTTCGTCCGTCGCTCTTGCTCGTGGTAATCCCGCGAATACCTAACAACAGACTAGCTTCCACTGTTTTGCGCTAAATCTCCTTCTAGACATATCAAGATTGTTTCACGTTTGGCGCTGAAGTGGTTGGCGAGCGTGATGGCGATTTTCGCCATATGGCTTAATTCATCTGTTCGGGCGTATACAAACTGAGTGAGATTCACACCTGGCGCGACATTCACGTAATAGATTCTTTTACGATAGAGAAACATCAAATAACCAAAGTCAACCCACGATCCATACGCGTGAATGGATATTGAATTGGGGCCTAGTTCAATTTGGTATTGGCCGTCTTCAGCCCACTGCTTGGTGTCTATAGGTGACTGTCGCCTAATCCTCTCAGCTTGCTCCTCAGTAAGTTCCAATACACGGCAGTCGACATTCCATGTGTTTTTAATCGCTTCTCTTAGCTTGGCGACGCCCGGCTGAACGCTCCACACCGCTTCTTTTGCAGTAAACCCTAAACTCGTCACGATTTCTGCCGGGGAGACCGCGGCACACTCCGGTAATTGTCCGTGATGGGATAGGAAGTCCTTTACAGGTTTTTGATAAGACTCAGCGGCTCCGCGCATCTGAAGCCGTTCCAGATAAGCTTTGAGGGCCGCGGTTGCACGAGCATCATCGAGAGCAAGGAGTGCTTGTGCGTTCTCGCTCTCCTCATTGTCTCCCTTATTGAGTCCGGCGATGAGAGTATTTAATCCCTCCTCCCCTCCGCTACGTGCCAATGCCTTGGCTAGATAAACCCGATGGTAGAAATCTGTGGCCCTGTGCAAGGCGTCAGCTAGTGGTTGGATGGCAGCGGATGATGGTAATCGAAAGAGCGAATAAGCAATCTCCAGTACCTCCTGGCCCTCTGCTTTCGGTAATAGGGAACATAATGCCTGGACAGCGTCATCTCCTCCTAGAGGTCCTAGCACACTTGCGGCGCGCTGCCGGATATCTGAATACGGACTTTTTAAAAGTCGGATCATAGACTCGGCAGCCTGTGCATCGTCACACCCTCTCAATTCGTTTGCCGGGATGCCGTAATATTTAGCCTCGCACAACCAAGCTATCAAGAGTTCAAACTTCCTGCTCTTCGCGAGGCGCTTTGCCTCCGCACTCTGTCGTTCGGCATTAAGGTTCTCAAGACGCTGAATATCTTCCTTGAATTTTGCTGGTGTCTCCGAGAATTGCGGGTGTCCGATCCGCCAAAATGCGAGGGTCGATCCGTCTGTGTCGCTTGTCCACGTGGCACTTCCGCTGAGCCCCAGACCGATAAAAGCGAGCCGAGTATTTAGCAGAAGTTCTGCTTCTTTCAGATCCAGGTCTCTTTCCTGACGATCAGAATAACTCCAAGCGATAGCCTGCCCTCCAAGCATAACTTTTCTACGAAGCCGACGAATGGGCATCGTGCGAATGGAACGCAATTCCGTCTCAATTTGTGCTAGTAGTTGGTCCAAAGCTGCGTAGTCATCGGCCCCTGGCTGATCTGCTGTACCTCCATCTGCCGTATCTCCAAGGGTAAAGATCATTCCCCCTGAAACTGATCTGCTAGAAGCGTCTTGGCTCTTCGGTGTCTTACCTAAAGGTCTCTGGCCCTTGCCGAAAAGCCAATTAAGAAAACTCATAGTGCCTCCACGCATTTCCTGTCACAAGCTCTTGATTGGTGACAGATGGCTGAGCGGATTAGATCTCGTTCAAACACTTAACGACCGGGCCCCAGACTAAATAACCCAAGTTGCTAGTTGATACTTGGCTTGATCTTTGAAAGCAAAGGAAAATCCCCTCCGTCTCGTCGCCAAACGAAAACAGGAGGGGATCGGTGATCGATCACACGACCGCACTCTACTGCATTGTCGATGACTTGCTCAAGGCCGTCGGCCACCAAGACGACGTTCGATGCGAGTTGTCCGACTCGGAAGTGATTACCGTCGCGCTTGTCGCGGCCTTCAACTGCGGCGGCAACATCGAGCGCAGCCGCGCCTTCCTGCAAGAGGCGGGGCTGATGCCGCGCATGCTTAGCCGCTCGCGCCTCAACCGGCGGCTCCACGCGATAGCGGGACTGGTCAACACGCTCTTTCACCAACTCGGGCTTGCGTTGAAGGAGGCGTCGGTCTCGACCCGCTACCTGCTCGACTCGTTCCCCGTCTCGGTCTGCGACAACATGCGGATTAGCCGCTGCCGGCTGGTCAGGGACAAAGAGTTCCGCGGCTACATCGCCAGCAAGCGCCGCTACTTCTACGGAGTGCGCGTGCAGGTCGTGACGACTGAAGAGGGTGTGCCCGTCGAACTCTGTTTCCTGCCGGGCGCGGCTAGTGACGTGCGCGGACTCGGCGTGCTGCCGCTTTGCTTGCCACCGGGCAGTCAACTCTTCATGGACAGCGGCTACACTGACTACGCGGCCGAGGACGCGGCGGCCGAGACGGACGGGGTCGAGTTCGCGCCGTCGCGCAAGAGCAACTCGAAGCGGGCCGACGACGTGTGGCGCGGCTACTACAAGCAGTTGATGCGCAAGCGCATCGAGACCGTGTTCAGTCAGATTACCTGCTTGTTGCCGAGGCACATTCATGCGGTCACGCTCGACGGCTTTCTATTGAAGGTCTCGATGTTCGTCATCGCCTTTGCTCTGGACAAGGCGTTCATCTAGCAACTTGGGTTAAATAGGTTCTCCTAAAATCGGGCAGGGAGCGGAAATGCTTGACTGCGCGCTGTCGCAAACTTCTATTCATCCAATTCCAGAGAGACTTGATGTGAATCTACTTCCTCCAGAATTGCCACCATTTCTTCGGTTGACGACGCAATAATGTAGCTTGCACCGACCTCGCTTTGTACTTCTGTTCGACTATCGCCTCAGCAAGGGTGCCGACGCTGTGGCTCACTGATACGGTAGAGTGTTCGATACCAGCCGCTCGCGGAGTCCCGGGAATGAAGGGCCTGAGCTTGGTCATGCACGGCGGGCAGATGTTCCAGTCCGAAGTATCTTGGGCCACGACTGTGCGCTTCCACTCTTTATAAGCATTATCCGAGCCAAAAATATTAGCTGCGAGACCGAGCGCAAAGGGATCGAAACCGCCGCCGAAAACAGCTTGTCTCATGTTCTCCGAACTGATCACAGTGCCCATACCAGGCGTTCCGCAAATATCGCATACGGCCATGTGTTCTTTCCTCCTTCACGATTGCTTTACCCAACACAAGACATGTACGGTTACTATGACCAAATCTCGCAAGCTAGCGTCGACGCCGGATGAGCTTTTTTCTTAATCTCAACATGTCAGCTGTAAACGCTCTCCCCACTCGCCGGACAATACATACGGTGCCCAGAAGTAAGGAAGGTCATACGGAGATGTTTTCATCATTGTCCGTTGGGCATTTGCCAACGCCTCAATCAGGGGAGCTCCGACCGAGCCTTGATAGAACTCGGAGAAGAATTGGGTTGCAGATTGATCTTCGATGGCCCACAAAGTTGATATTACTGAGTGCACACCAGCGGCAAGGAATGAGCGAACCATACCATACTGCTCGTCGCCGGTGACGACATAGCTTCTTGCGGTATCGCATGCGGAGAGTACAGCTAATTGTGCAGCGAGTTGCATCTCAGCCACTTCGCAAGCGTAAACGAATCGCGACCCTTCGTCACCGGCTAACTTCAAAAACGAGAGACCAGGTGCCGACCCGTCGAAGAAGTGATGTGCCGCCACATGAATTAGGCCGGCGTAAGGTGCTTGTTCGTAGAAGAGTTCTTTCTTTGCTGAGGCTCCGACCTGTGGTGAAGTCGGAAGCCCAAGTGTCAGCGCGGCAGCCTCGAGTTCGGCGACCGCGCCTGGAAGCGCGAGTGGGTCGCCCGGCTGGTCCGGCGCACCGAAGAGGAAGGCACCCTTTCCGCCGGACTGTGCCCCGTGTCGTGCTATTGTCGGTGCGAAGCTTGCTGACGGTAGTAGCGCGAAATTATGTCCTTCGATGACAAAGCGCGATCCCGTCCAGAGAGCCGCCCATGGGACCCGGTGTAGGGGCCCATGCGGAACGATCACCCAGTTCTTCTTCGGTTCCAGAGCCGGCAAGATTGGGGCAATCAAAATTGAGAACAGCTTTTGCAATAAGCTCAGCAGCTGGCGATACGGTTGCTCAATCTCACTTGGATGCGGTTGTCCAGGGCGGCGCGACCACCACTCTCTGCGCAGCAATGCGCTGCTCAAACGCGCGAGGCTCCTACCCTCAAGCACAGCCATTGTGTTACAGGTTTGCTGTACATCGGCTGCGAGCTTATCTCGAGCATAGGGGACGTGCTGAAAGTTCATCGCCTCGCTTGTTAAAGCGAATACAACGATAGCGTCGTCACAGACCTGGAATACAATTATCGCGTCGTCGGGGCGAAGGCATTTTTGTATCTCCGAGTGGAGAGCCGTAGGGCTCAACAGGTTAATGCTCCAGCGAGTGCTATATAGCCTTTGCCTGTCCTGCAACTGGATGTATGCAGCACGGGCATCGCGGATGCCTTGCGGATCAGAAGTCTCGTCCTGGCCGGTCCCGTTCCTGAGGCCAAAGGTTCGCGTGAGGCTCTGCCCTCGAGTTAAATCTGAGCGGCATGCACTGATTACCTCGGTCCCGTATTGATTGAGCACATTGGCGAGTTCCGACTGCTCGGCGGGGGACCACCTCGCAAAATTGGCCTTTTGCGACCCAAGTCTAGCAAGGAGAAGGCGGCTGCGGGATCGCTCTGAAGTTAGAAAAGCTCCCGCGAAGTCCTGACGGCGAAGCTGGACTTGCGTTACTTTCTCGTAAGTCGCCTCCCAATGACTGAAGTATGTTTGGCTGAATTCCTCGAAGCCGAGAACACTGCGGCTTCTCTCAAGAGCTTCAATTGCCCGCTCACAACGGAGCGCCGCCAAGTCATCTCTTCCTCTGCCGGCCGCCAAGGTTGCCAACTCAAGCTCCGTGTCGGCGGCGCCTGAATAGTCTCCGGCACGATCAGCGTCACGCACCGCTTCCTTCAATAGCCGTTCTGCCTCTGCCCGATAGTCTGTGTCCCCCGTTTCGCGCCAGGCCCGCAAATTACTTTCGCCTAGAATCTTTCGAGCGCCCCGCCTTATCCACGGGTGATGGCAGAAATCAGCGTAAACCATTGCGCGGCGCGCGTGTTTCTGGCTCATGTTGAGCCGGTTCGCGTGCAAGTGGAAGGAGGCGAGGTTGGAGTTTTGAAGAGCCTGAATATAGTGGGGCTCGTCGAGTATGTCTAGTAACTCGGCATCCTCTAATACCTGTTCTCCTAGGCGGATGGCTTCCTCGCGCTGTCCGAGGCTCGCTAGAATCAGCCCCAGATTCATTCGGTAGATGCAGCGGGCAGACCTCCCAGTGCTTGTTTCTCCCATCGCTTCCGCAATTGAGAGTGCCCGCCGCGTATGCTCTTCTGCCTGGACCCACTCCCTCAATTCGATGAATGACCGGCCCAGATCACCCGTCACAAACATCGTGAGAGAATCATCACAGCTAGGACCGAGGGCCTCCACAACCTTCGACGCTTCAATACGGTAGCTATGAGCCACCGGGATGTCATGTTTGTCCTGATAGGCGTTCCCTAGCCAGCGCAGGGCTTCCGCGTAGTATCCTGTTGGTTCGTCGCTCAGTTGGCAGAGAGAGACGAGCTCCTTGAGGATGTCGATCTTGAGATCGACATCGCCACGTTGCGCGGCCTCTTCGGCGCGGCGAAAGTAGTCAAGCGGCCTATACTCCATAAACTAGTATTGGAATCCCCACAGCTCCAACAGTTTGTTCTTGTAACCCGCAGTAAGCTCAAGGTGCGGCGCAAGCTCTTTAGCCCGACGGTAAGCTTCTGCCTGCTTCTGTGGCTGACGCAGCGCCTGATAGAACACAGCCAACTTGAAATAAACGCCCTCAAGCTTGGTGTCGAGTGCCGCTGCCCTTTCCAGCAACTCAAGTGCCTCTACCGGTTCTTGCTTGTCGATAGACTCATCCGCAAGGGCCACGAGAGCAACGTCACATGTATGGTCGAGTTCGAGCGCACGCTTGAAGTGATCGATAACACTAAGAGGACTGTATAGCTCTATTCCGCTAGAATTCGCACTCGCGAGGATTGTCCCCATTAGTTCGTGGGCCGGTCCGAAATCTGGTTTGCAAGCTAATGCTTTATTGCACAGCTCGTGAGCACGCACCAAGCGTTCTTTTTGTGAGCGTACATGGTCCAGGAGAGCTAGACGCCCCAAGCCACAGAATCCCTCAGGGCGCTCCGGCAGCTCGGTTGCGAGACGCTCGAAGATTTGGAAAGCTCTTTCGTACTTTTTCTCGTCGATGAAGCTCTTCCCTAGGTGCCACGACGAAACCGGTTCTAACGTGCTCGAACGACTTAGCTGTTCAACCTCCGCAAGGCTCTTTTCTTTGATAGCTTGTGAAGCTTTGGGCGAATCATCCGAGATGGATGAAAGCGTTGAAAGAGCCTCATCAAGTCGACCGTTCGCACGCAGCGCCCTACCGAGCGCCAAAAGTACATCTGCACGTTCACCGAGAAGCTGCCGCGCTCGTTCCGCACAGACCAGAGCATGTGCGCGACCGTCCGCATCTGTTGCTTCATCGAGATGATATTCCGCAGCCGTTAACCATGCCGGTCCGAAAGTTGGTTCATGCTCAACCGCGGCTTGCAGGAGATTCTTGATGCGCGGCGCGGATTCAGAGATGAAGTCTCCCAGACCTGCGCCATAATGGCGGCGCGAGCGCTCACGAGCATTCTTCAGTTGTACGATTAGAAGACGGGCTTTCAACCAATTCGCCTTGGCTGACTGCCCATCACGCTCATTCAAACGGGCCAGTTGTTGGCTGGCGTGATAGTAAAGACCATTGTCAATCAGGATCTCGGCCCAAGAAAGGCAGTCTTCAGGCTTTCCCGCCGCCTCATTTTTGAGTGACGAATCTATTGCGACGGGAACTTTTTTTTCGAACCCGAAGAACAAGTGCAACGCCGTGTCAGCGCCATCAGATTCCTCCGGCCATTCCGGCTCGCTTTCTTCGGGAGGCGTATTTTCGAACGTCTCTCTCTTTCGTCCATTAGGGGTTTCGACTCTTTGAAAAGAGCCCCCACAGGGACACTTCCCTCTCGACAGTTCGAGAGAGCCGATGCAGTTGTAGCAGAATACACGCTCGCACGCTGAGCACTGAAAACCGAGTGCGGGTTTAGACCACTGGGAAGGGTCCACCGGTGACGGGCCCGGCCATGCGAAGCCGCAGGCGCGGCATTGACACCATATCGGATCCAAAAAAGCTTCAGCCTTTATCGCCTCACTTATTTTCTCAGCATGCCCGCAGACAATGATTCGCGCCAGTGCAAGTACTCCGGCGTCACCGGCGAATCCGGAATCCCGAATGTATTCGAGCGCCTTTTCTGGCCCATCCTTGATGAGGATTTGGCGCGCGTGCTCGATGGCGGATTCCGGCGTCTGCTTCTTCTTAGATAGCCACAACTTTCTCAAATCCATTACAGTACGATGCGGTTGATCATCTCCTCCAGCTCGGTCCGGGTTGGCTCTGGCAGACCCGGAGGAACAACCTCGGGCGCGTATCCCCACCCTGCCTCCTTGCAAAGATCATGATCCGTCCGCGCCCAGCGGTCGGTAATTAGTCTGCCAAAGCTATCGACCCTGCCATGATTGGGTAGCGGCTGTATGTCGAGAGCCACTTTCTCCATAATACGTCGCGGCATGGGAGAGAGGCCGTGTTGATCTAGGTGCTCGAACTTCTCTCGAATGGCTCTAACGTTAACGCTTAGTCCGTAGATTCCGATGCAGAACTGTTGCACCTGACTGTCGAGAGTCAGGGCGGTATCACCTTCGACGAGCAGACAGACTCCCAACTCCCTCGGAGAGATGTTCTTCATGAAAATCCGCCACGCCTGATATCCATAGTCTCCGCCGAGGTCGTCAATGTCGAACAGGATTCCGATCCCGGGAAACGGGTAACCCATTCCGCGCCCTCCTCATCGCAAGTCACTCTTTTGTTCCAGCGACCGTAGGTATATTTCTGTAGTATGGCTACAAGCGGCCTCACAGCTTCGAGTTTATTTCCGCCAACATCTTAGACACCCATTCGGGCGCATCCTTAGGCAGATACCCCCATCCGAATTCACTGCAAAGCTCTAAGTCGGACGAGTCCCATCGCTCGGTTACCAGATGGCCCCAGGCGTCGACCCATCCGCGCACGGCTAATGGTTGGGCGTCGAGGGCGGCTTTTTCCATGATTCTATGGGGCATCTCTATGAGTCCCGGTTCCTCGAGCCTTTCGAAACGCCTCCTAATAGCTCGAAAATCCGGGCCGTCACCATAAATCCCGATACAAAATTCCTTTCGCGAGCGAATAAGGGTGCCGGCCGTATCGCCGTCGACCAGCAAACAATTGGGTAATTCCTTGGATGATAAATTCTTCATTAAAATGCGCCACGCCCGGTAGCCGTAGTAGCCTCCGCCCAGTCCTTCTATGTCGAACATGATGCCAATCCCGGCGGGGAAAGGGTCTCCCATCGAAACCATATTCACACCTCAAAGTTAAAGATCGAGCCGCCTCCCGGTGAGATGTCAATCCAGACCGGCCCCACACTTGGGGCACACACAATGGCCTTTCATCCCCTTCTTGTCGGCGGCATCCGCCGCACAGTCAAAACAGACGGGAACACCGCAGGCAATACATCCCTTCCGCGTTCGCAAGATGACGTCGCCGATGTCGGCGGCGCCTGTGTAGAATCCCGACCTCAAGTCCTGAAACGCCTGGCCGCAATAGTTGCAGGAACTCGTATCGCGCGAGGCTGGCTTATCGCCGAACAATTTGCTCAGGAAGCTCATCTGCCACTCCTATAGTAACTCTGTAAGAACTTTATGTTTTTGTCCCATCACGGCGAGTCAGCTCGCGCCCGGTGATGGCGCCGACTGACTATTACTCGACCCGAGTCTGCACCGAACAACATCACCACAAGTACCTATTTACCTTTCCGCACGGATTGCACCGCCAGTACCTCGCTTGTTTAGCCGCTCTGGCGCGTAACAGCCTTTCTACATTCGCCAGAACTTTCGCGTCGGCTGAACGACCGCCTTCATAGGGAGCCACGAGGTCCGGGTCATCCCTATTTCCACCCGTGACCTTGTCGCCGCCGACGACGATCACGAACTTGAAGTCCGCTGCGACTCCCTCTGACGTCACTACGCACGCATCAACCCCCAACCGGTAAGTGGCGTGACATCCTACGCACGTAACAGTAAGCTCCGGCTTGGGCTTATTCGTGCTAGTGGTATCCGAAGGTGAGCTGGTTGTTTTATGCGAGCCCTGCGGATTCGATGCTTCGTTGGAGTCGCTCAGGACATTAACACCCAACGCTTTTAATGCCTCCGTTGCCCGTTCTTTAATTTTGCGGGCTGTGCCGTCGTCCCAGCCGATTCGGTCCCCGCCGACAATTACGGGAGAAAACCGCGTATTCAATGTCTGAGAGGTGATCACCGGCGGTGCGGAAATGACACGTTGGATCGCGCACACGAGTTCAGGCTGAGGAGGGAGCCGACTGGCCGCCGCCAGAGCATCTTGGATCTCCGCGCACCTTGCAGCCAGCAGTTCGTCGATCAGGGCGGCCAGAGACCGGGCGCCTGCCGGCCCTTCTCGTTTAAGCTCCTCGACGGCTTGGTTGAACAAAGGATACTCCTCCAAGCTGAGCAGGCGATGCCGTCGGTTCAAACACACCTTGATCATGTCGTCGATTCCGGCACGACTTGCCGCAGGTCGCTCCCTGTCCTGGCACCGGACCTCCGGCTGATCTGACACGGGCCGAGCAGACCCGGCTCCAGGCACGCCAGAAGGCGCGCCTTGTGACGGCGGAGATTTCTTTCCCAGCAGTCGGCTAAACAGTCCCATCGTCCATCGCCCTCCCGCTTCCTGGCGTTACGGATCGAACCGAGTTCGGATGCCCGGCTTCCTTACGTTTCAATAACCGGTACCGATTCTCCCCGTCGCCTCTACTGGTCTCACTACCAGAATCCGGTGCGGTTCTCTTAGCTGAATCGGCGTGCTGATCGAAGGACATCTTCATAAGCCGGCGTTACCGCGCCTCCGCATTTCTTACAAGGCTTACTCGGCGGGCTGCCCTGACAATCGACGCAAATAATCGACCCGCATTCCTTGCAAACGACTCCCGCATACAGAACGGGGAGGTTGCCGACAACCTCAGTGTACCGTCCCTGTCCGAGAGGCTTTATGCGATGACCGCAGAATGAGCAAGCGGGTTCAGCAGTCTTCTTTCTAAATAGATCCAACAGACCCATCGAACACCTCCCACACTGCTACCTCCAAAATCGCCACCATTTTTTGCCGGGCTGCATTCGCCCTGAGTCGGCAGATGACGTATAGACTGAGAAGGCCGCGGCGCAACCGGCACATAAACCCCAGTCCGTAGTGTCTTGCATTGCTCGTCGTCGCCACTCTTGTATCACCGCCGACGGAGGAATCGAATCGATAGCGATCCCATGTTTTCCGAACGGATGAAAGCCGCGCTTGACCGCCTGCTGTACTCGGCTTGCCGGAATGACCTTCACATCCTCGCGCGACTTTACCTTACTGCAAAAGTCACACTTATAGGCCTTTGGTGCGGGAGATGTCGCCCCTCCGACCATCGCCTTAATACCCATCGCCGTGATTATGGCTGCCATTTTTCCGACGCCGGCGTGATCAACTCGGCTCCCGCGTTCGCCTTGCGGCAGATTCCCGGCCGGCTTCGGCTGAATCTTGCCGGCCTTGGCCGCGCACACCGGGCACAGTAACCAACCTGCGGGAGAGGCTGAACTTATCTCCTGAGGTAACGAAGCGATCAGGTTTTGATTCGGGATACCGTATGCGGCTGCCAATTTAATCATGGATTGCTCAGGCATGAAGCCGTTTCTAATCAGGGCGACGAATTCATCACTGGAATAGTAAGTGCCTGTTTCAAATGAGGTCTCTTTATTGCAGGAATCACAATTTTCCATGAGAAACTCCCCCGGTCGAGGCTGTCTTTGACCCGGACGGCATTTCAATAAATGGGAACGCGGTGCCTGAGAAACCGCCCCGCCGGATCAGTCGTGATCGCAAAGGCCTTCTTCAGTCTCGCAAAGCGGCTACGAGCTATTGACGTTCGGGGCGGCTGAAGACAGTTCCACATTCCTCACAGCGGCGATTCGAATCTGACGGCCCGGGGTAGGGAGAGTAATTCGACTCCCCGCAGTACGGGCATTCGTACCATTTTCCACTTGCCGAGAGCAGTCCGGGCACCAAGCCGACTGGTCTTGGCTGACCTAGCTCTTTCGGTGTGGGCAGACGCCGCGAACGGCTCGTTCCTCGAAGGAAATCATCCAACTGCAGGTACTCAAGCTCGGCGCGGAGAGTGTCGGAGATGTCATCAGGCACGTGCTCAGGAACATAACTCCATCCGGTCTCTTTGCAGAGTTCGTGTTGCATTCGAGTCCAGCGCTCGGTGACAAGACGCCCGAAAGCGTCGACGCTTCCGCATATCGGTAAGGGCAAGGCATCAAGAACAGGCTTCTCGACGATTCGGCTCGGCATCGCCGCCAGGGCCGGTTCGTTAAGGCGTTCGAACCTCTCGCGGATCATTCTAAAATCCAAAGGGCCGTAAATCCCGATGCAGAAGTGTGGCGCCGGGCCCCCGATCCTGGAAAGTGTATCTCCCTCAACGAAATAGCAACATGATAGCTCCTCCCCGGACACGTGTCTCATGAAGACTCGCCAAGCCGCATATCCGTAATGCCCCTCTCCGAGGCTGTCGATGGCGAACAGAATGCCGATCCCTGGAAACGGGTGCTGCATAAGAACCTTTTACTCCTGCCGAAGCTCTCAGTCCGACACTCCCGGAATTTCCGCCTTCGCTATGTTGATGGTGCCGAAAATATCAATTCCCCGATCCTTGGTGAACCGAACATATGGCGTCTCACCTTCGGGAGGCCCCTTCGCGTATTCGTGGCTGGTCATGTCCGGTGACTGCCGTATGATTAGAAACAGCGGATCACAGTGCGAGAGCATATGAGCATGGAGCGCTCTCATGTTTGGGCCTATGGACGCTTGAAGAACTCGAAGACCTGAAGCCGGGGCACTTTTGATAGTGAAGAATTCTCTTACCTCGAGGGTGACTGTGAACCGCCGTCCGTAAACACAGGACATCTTGACGTTCTCCGGATCAACCGAGTATTTGAGTTGTTCATCGGAAAATACACTCGGAATATCGTGTACAAAGGGGCAGTAAACACATTTAAGCGAATAGTGCTCATTTGAGATTTGTGCTGCCGCTAGTTCGGCCGTTCGAGTCTCTTTATTGCGACCCAATAGTGTCTTGAAAAATCCCATTTCATCCCTCTCGGATAGAGATAGATGCAGATCTATCGAAGTAGTCGAAGGAACCCTTGTACCCTACTCTCCATGATCTTTCAGCCCGAAGCCACCATCAGACCTGTCACAGTACCACTTTCAACCTATTCCATCGGTTCAAGCACGACTAGATACTCTCCCGCTTTAATATCTTCGAACATGGCAATCCAAAAGGTGCCCCCTGGAGGACACTTTAATTCCCTTACCTGAGTCTCAGCTTCCCCCTTTATTGACACCAATACTACAAGCGGTGGTGTCTTGCCTTCGGGCAAGTTATCGATACGAACCTCGACTCTACCCATCTCGCTCATTACTGCCACACGTCCCTGCGGAGTGCCGGGAGCAATAGCAACCGATATCCTTGCACGTTTGCCCAATCCACGAACTACACTCGATGTCTCCTCAGGTTCCGAGATGAACTGCCAACGCGCGCTGGGATGCAGTAGCTCATCAAGCCCGTCCGTGATGATTCGAGCAGCTTTGGTGGGAGACTCGATTGTTATACGGACAACCCCTTCAACTTTTCCAGACCAATGCTTTGCCCAATTCTTTAACCGCTCCCGCCATGATGCATCTGTCACTTTATTGATCAGCGTTTCCAAGGCACGATCCATAACAGCGACGGAACTACTCTCCAGTCCCTTGCTGATGCACCACCTGTCCATAAGGAGACCTAAGCTGTAAACCTGCCTTGCCTGTTGAGTACAATCGTCGCACTCACTTAGATGGTGCTCCAGCCAACTCTCTCTTTCCAAGGTAAGTCTAGAGGCGAAGTAATCCATGAACTCGTCAAGGTCAGGGTGTCTGTCTGTTGGCGTCTCACTCACTTTCGGAGTCCGTCCTTCTATAGGCCAAGCTCAGCCGCCAGCCGGCGCAGCAAAGCTTCAAAGTTATTGAAAAGTCGAACCGACGTGATGGTGCTTGCCGCCCGTTTTACCGATAGCCAGATAGCTATCCTCCTAGATCGGACAGCCAAAAAACATGAGTTCCGACATCCTGCTGCCGCGCTCTACCCCGAATCTGAATCACACCGACACTACCGCAACTGTCGCAAAACGTCCTTGGCGAAAGGGCCACATTCCTTGATGGGCAGGCTGATGATCATCTCGTCAATCTCGTGGTCGCTCACCCCGTCTTTTTTCTTCAACGCAATCACCATCAATAAGGCGGAGGCCAAAACGATGTCCATAGCATCGACAAGTTCTTCCTTCGTAAGCTTACCTTCCGCGATCGTCGCCCAATCATCTTCAGAAGAGGTCAAGATATCTCTGCATTGACTGAGGATGTGACTCAAGTGCGTGAGTAAAAGGCCCTGACGTGGCCCTTCAAACTGAGCTATTGCTTCAGCATGGGATAGTAAATCAGTGTGAATGCGTAAGAGCAGTCTGGCGTCAGATCGCTGAAGTTTAACCCCATGCTTCTGCTCAATAGAACGAAAACTACTATTTAGCATTCTTTGCGTCATAGCAATGGTGTAATCGTGGCGCTTCTGTTCTGCATTGCTGGTCATCGTCGCACCTGACGATGACCCGTCTGTTTGCCGGACCGGCTTTTTACCACGGAGGCGATCAAAGAAACTCACGATAAATTCTCCCAGCACTTCCCCTTTAGTTCCGGGAGAAGCTGCTACTTAAAACCCCGCTAAATTTCCTTATCCGGTTTTTCAGCGAACAACTGGGTGCTTGCGGTCTATCACAACTATCAATCCGGCTTCAAAAGCTCAACGCCCAAGCGCGACGACCGGGTTCCACATCGATAAACGCCGGATTTTGGCTCACACTGCAAGAGGTATAACGCTGAAATTCAGTCGCGCCGAGCACAAGCATTAAAGACTATTCGCAAAGAAGTAATGATGAGATAGCACACGCTATCGAGATGCCAACCGGTATAGCTTGTCCGGTGCGGTGTGAAATGGAACCCGCCCCTTTTAGTCGACCTCCACAGGCCCCTGCACTTGGCCCCAATAACGCAGTGGCAGATCGTGGACGCCTTTGTAAATATCATCAACCTGCATTACGTTCCCACACTTGCACGTCCGGCTTCCGAATATCATTTGTGATGAGCCTGCAAAGAATAACGCAGTTCGCCAACCGCTTAGAACCGCTTCTTTCTCATAAATAGCGCTGCACTTCGAACACATAAAATACCGGCAACGGGATATCCCCTGCTTCTTTTCAGAGACAGCCTTGCTTTTGCTTGACAGCGTTGATACAGCCCGCGCCTTATTTTCTGCGACTTTCACTCTAGTAATTAGGAGCCCAAGAAATATTGCTCCTAGTCCGCTGAGAAAACTGCCGATAAATAGTAAGCCTTGTGCCAAATCATATATGCCCAAAAGTAGAGTTATACCTGCGAAGAAGACTATGCCGTAGAAATAGTTTCTTCCTTCCCTTTCCATTTCTAGCTTAGCCCCTTTGCGAGCAAAAAGAAGGAGGACGAATACACCAAAGAGAAGTACTAAAGGAATAAAGAGAATCCACGACAGTACGGTAACCATCGAACATACCCCTTTTCATGTTATTAATAGCCAAGTGCAAACAATCGCCGAATGAGCTAGTTGACTGGGCCCCGCCAACACGAAAGAAGCACAGAGAAAGCAAAGAAGCATGATGACAAAGGCGCTGGCGTCGGCTCCGGTCGAACGGCTTGTTATGCCGACGCGGGCAGTCTAGGCGCGCAATTGTTGTCTGATATCACCCAAGATTTTCTGTGCGAGTTGGGCGCACAGGCCGCTATCATCAATTGTTAGGACCTTTTCGAGATCCGCCTGCGCTTTCCTGTAGTCATTGAGCTTGAAGTACATCAGTCCGCGGGCGCTAAAGTATCCGGAAGACTTCGGCAAGTCTTCTACAGCTCGCTCAAACTCTTGAATTGCTGAAGGCTTGATCCCCTTCTTGAGTATCGCATTCCCGAGGTTCACGTAGATTACTTGAACCTTATCGCCTAAATGGCTGGGTGCATATTGGATGGCCAGCCTGTGCTCCTTTACGGCTTTATCATATTCACCCAGCTCTATGTATGTTCCTGCCAGTCCGTTGTGCGCGTCGACAGAATCTGGCTGAATAGCAAGGGCCTGTTGATACATTTCGAACGAAGCCTTGAAGTTCCCCGACTGTCTCGCACGTAAAGCGGATTGAATCAAGGTTAGTGCTTCGTCCTCAATGACCTGAACGCCATACGACGCACCGAGTTGCTGCGTTGTTATGCCCGGGGACTGCTGGACCCCGCGCTTTGCTTCTTCTCTCTCTTGTTGCGCTCTATTTTCCGGCGATTGACTCTTACCTCTGATCCAGTCACGCAAACCCATATTGGAAACCTCCTCTCTTGCCTCGTCGCAAGATTGTGATCTTTCGCGCGGTAGGGTCAAAACGGTCAACTGTATAACTTACGTTTGAGCCGGCGAAATATCGCAAGCCGGCGTCGCATTATTCTTGGACGCAGAGCGTGATCGCTTTATAGTTTCTTTCAAAACTCGTCTGTGCACGGCCTGGCACCAATGCGAAATCTCTTGGGCAGGATTGTGGGTACAATATTCTCGCAGCACAGTATCTCCGACCAGTTTCGTCAAGAACCCTTGACACACCTTTCTGGTCTTGGGCTCTATAAGAACTTCATTGAGCAAACGATCCATACTTTCCCGAAGTGGAGCAAAACAACGGCGCACTACTTCGGCCGAAAGTTCTGATGTCGAGATGTATTCACGTTCAAGAGTTTCTTCTAATAATCTGAGGGAACGATCCGAAAGATCAGTCACAATATCTTGTGGTTTCCAACCAAGGCGCTCGACAAACCCAAACACGATAAGCTGGTGCGGAGGGCTTGAACCCGCAAACGTGATACGCAGAACGAGTTCTTCAAGAAGCCTATTCATTCCCTCCGGTGCGAGACGCACTGCATTAGGAGTCAGTCTGGCAAGGAGTTCCCCAATGTCCGACTCATCTCCCGCCTTAGCAAAATGTTGCTCCAACTCTGAGAAGAGTATCTCCGCGCGTTGAGACTTGCGTCTGTAGAAATCCACCAACGTGCTCCACGCGATACTCCTTAAAAAGCTTAGACAGCCTCCGCGTCCGGGATCGTAATTCTTAGCTTTCCTCAGGAACTTGAGCCATGTGTCTGAGGCGATATCCTGAGCATCATCATCATTATCGGAATGCGATCGGATGAACCCGTAGATTGATCGTTCATAAGCCCTGCGCAACTCTTCGAAGGCCACCTCATCTCCTTCGATGATCCGTGCGACCAAAGTAGCTTCGTCATTGCGAGTCAGAGTCATCGAAACACCCTAATCTTGGGCAGAAGGAGGAGCACATTGGGAGCGAATAGACCCTAGTATTGGTACCAGGAAGCGGAAGAGGCTGAATAATTCCCGTCGCTGTGCTGAATCTGGCGGTAATGCTAGAGTCTTGGTGAATTCGCTCGGAGAATCAACCCGCTGGATGTGTCGAATATAATTCGGCATAGGCCGAATTAGCAATAAATTATCATCTACTTGGGGGACACCGAATAAACATGGTATACCCCTAGGACGGCTCTTCATCTTCGGCAGGCACTGGCTGACGGAGGGGTTGGTCTGGGCAAGGGTGACTGAAGCGTTGAGCTAAAAAGGCTGGACACACTGTACGGAAGATCGATTCTTCATGAGTCAACTTATAAGAGGAGGTCATCCTGTTGATGTAATCGCTTAGATTTCCCCGTGTCGAGGATTAATAAAAGCCCTGAAGGATGTAGATGGTCAGAAATGTGTTGTATTCACATGGGGGTGAGGTGAACTTTGCGTAGTTGTTCTAAAAGAGCGCCGTATCTGGCACTATGCCGCACAGTTATAACTGAATCTACGGCAGAAAATTGAAACGATCTCAAGCGTGTCGCTAAGACGAAGGGCAAAGTGTGGACGAATGCGAGATCGCCGTGGCGAGCCGCCCCGGCGAGAATGATGACTACGAGGATTGCCGCAACCTATTCAGCCTCTGCAGGCCGCCTATCCTGTGCTTTTATAACCCGTACTTTACTTTTGAACGAGCGGTTGGCCACCTCTGGCTGCGCGGGCTTGTAAGGCTCCTCATCCTGCTCCATAGGGCTGGTCGCGACGAAACTCCTATGCCGCCCAACTCCACCGATCAGAGACTGCGCCGCCGGCTTCGCGCGGCAGTAGAAGTCCACAGGCGCGTCCGAGCGCGGCTCTCCGCAGTTGAGGCAGGTGTCCGACTTCTGCTTCGCCCTGTACCCGCCGTAGAAGTGTCCGTACTCGACCTGTAGGTGGACGGAGCAGAGGCCGAACTTCACGGCGTTCCAACTGCACGGGTGGCCCTCGTTCCCGCTCCCGACAGTCGTGTACCGACATTTCATGCAGGTGCGCTTCCCCTTTGATGCTGGTTACGGAGAGGGTCTAGCCGCTTCCGAACTTTTAATATGCGTCGCAGGCGCAATTTGTGCAAGCCGTAGCCATGCCTAAGCGCGGGCATCAGGGGAAGAGCAAGTTTACGCCGGCGGGTATGAAACCGCTCGGCGCAACACGTTGACCATCAGAAGCCGAAGATTGAAAAAATACCCTTCGAGGCCGTTTGCTGCAACGTCGCGCCATGAGGCTGACGAGTCATCACAAGCAGCGCGAGCTGCTGCTCGGAAGGAATACTATTGACTGCGCCGACGTTTTCGCGAGTCAAAGCGGGTCCCATCCAACGCTCTATGTCTCGTGGGGTGACGTACCAGAAATAGGTCGCGGCTTCTGCGGCGCGCTCGCCCGTCGGCACAGCCCAGATGCCGGCCTTCGCGGGAACTTCGGCGCGGGTAGGGTCTGCCGGGTTGACGGTGTGTAGTGTGTAATAGTAATGAGACTTCGGCGCGTTCAGAGATTTACCGTCGGGCGAGATTTGAGCGCGGCGCGCCCCCTTCCATACTCGCTCGTCGAGTTCGTTGAAGTCACGGGGGAACCGCCCCGTCTGTTGGTGAAAAGTCCTGAGCGCGAGAACTATTGTCTCCATCGCAGGCTGTGGCATGTTCGCCTCGCGCTGCTGCTCGCGCGACCACGACGAATAGACCATCGAGATTATTAACAACGCGAGCGACAGCCCGGCAACGATGAGGGTGAAGTGCATCCTCCCCTTTAGCGTCAACGGTCGTTTGATCGATTGCTCATTCGTCATGTCGGTAGCTTTGCAATCTGCCGGTATAAAGTTACGGGTTGAGGATTCTTTCCAGCGACACCGCCGAATCGGGCGGTGCCGGAGGCGCAGCCGGGCTGTCGAAAAGCGAAAGCAGATGCCCGACTGATTCGTGGGTCTTCTCTTTAATGATCTCTTCCGGTGCTGGCTTAGGTTTTGTCAACGACTCACTCGGCTGCTCCCTATTGTGCTCCTCAGTGGCCGCAGCCTTCTTCCGCACTCTGACTTTTACGTTCGCCTTTTTCGGCACGGCCTCTGCTGAGTCCACGCCCTCTTGCGCTTCACCGTCGCGCGCAGCCTCACCGCCCTGCGCGAGCGCCAGTCTCGCCGCCGCCGCTTCGCGCAGACGCCGTTCACTCGTCATGCTCTCGGCGTCGGTGAAGTTGACGATGCGAGGCATCCCGTACCTGCGCGGTATAACGCGCGGCCCCGTCTTGGCGGACTTCGGGTAAGTCCACTTCACCGGCGGCATCGTCTCGACAATCGTGATCGCCTGAAGGTGTACGGGTAGCTGCCTGATCTCGGCAGGGTCCATCAGGGCGCGGCCCGTCTCGCTCGTGCGCGAGCGGTCGTACTGCGTCCCCGGCGAGTCGTCGAAGCCGCGCCCCCACACTGTAGTCTGGCCCACAAGCTCCGAGGCGTACCGCGCCGTCACCGAGTCGCAGCCCGGCAGGAAGGTCTTGGTGTTGATCGAGCCGAGGATCGCGTTGAAGCCGTGCTCGCCGTACATGTCGAAGCCCTGGCTCAAATTCTGGTAGAAGAGCATCACGCCGAAGCGGCGCCCGCGTCCCACGCCCGGCAACTCTTTCAGATTGACTACGGGCACGTGCGCCGCCTCGTCCACGACGAACATCACCGGTGTGGTGTCGTCCGTCACCTCGCCGGCGCGCAGGTGCTCGACAGCCTGGCCCAGAAAAGTGCCGAGCGGAATCTTGTAGCGCGAGGCTGCGCCTTCGGGGATGACGACGAAGATGGCTGTGCCCGGCTCGCGCAAAGTTTCAAAATCAACGTAGCGCGCGCCGCGCTCCCACTCGCTCCTGAGGATGGTCGCGGTCACGGCCTTCGCCGCGTCAATCGTGAACGGATTGATCTTTGCCGCGAGTCCGGTGAAGACGCTCCCGCGCGTTTGGTCCGGCGCTTTCGTGAACGTGCCCCACTGCACCTGCACATCGTAGTTGTCGCAGGAAGCGAGTTCCTCGCATAACTGTTCGTAGGAGCGCAGCGCGATGAACTCGTGGATCATCGGCGGCGTCGGGTGGTCAACGATTGTCGGGATGTAGAGCAGTATGGCCGTGAGAAGCGCCACCTCGGCTTCAGACCAGAACGGGTCAGTACCCGTGTACTTCGTGCCTTCGAGTCCGAGCATGATGGTCGCCATCATGTGCGCGTACTCTTTGTTGCCCTCGCAGTGGCGGATGAAGTTCCAGCGGTCTGAGCATTCTGGGTTCTGGAAATCAAGGCGATAGACCCTATTGAAATACCGCGCGCAGTATTCAAACAGCTCGCCCTTCGGGTCGATGATGACGGTTGACCAACCTGAGCGCGCGAGGCAGCACAGGTAGTTCATCAACAGCACGGATTTGCCCGAACGCGGCGGCCCGAAGAAGACGAACGAGCCGAGCGCGCTCTCCGGCGTGAGCACGAAGCGAAACGGGCGGCGGAGCGGGCGAGGCAGCCGACCTAATTCCAACTCACCGCGCGCAAGCGATTCATTTACTGGGCGCGCGAAGTTCGCCCCTTGCAGGTAGAGCGGCGATGCCCACCCGGCCGTGCCGTGGGTCAGAAGTCGATTGAACTGGTGATAAGGAAATAGGATTCGCACGCATTCGGCGCAGGCGATCAGGAACGCCATAAACATCAGCGCGAAGTAGATGATCTGCGCGTAGAAGCCTACGTCGAAGTAACGAGAGGCGAGCCAGAGAAAAAGAGCTGACAGCAGACCGAGGCCGAGCGTAACAGTGACCTGCCCGGCGTCCTGCATACAGCGGATGAACGCGTAGTAGGCGGGCAGGTACGGCTCGTCGGCGCGGCGCGGCAGGCCGCGCTCGGCGTCGTATCTCTGAATGCGGTTGCTGAA
>Ga0081539_10001188_pt1 | contig 46982 bp, 48 predicted proteins | sample TabmetS4T2R2_FD_71023 | JGI IMG/M metagenome (GOLD analysis project Ga0081539, IMG submission 71023) | Tabebuia heterophylla rhizosphere microbial communities from the University of Puerto Rico - S4T2R2 | ecosystem: Host-associated > Plants > Roots > Rhizosphere ... | reverse complement strand
TGGGGACAACGCTGCGCGTTGCCCCCAGGGTCCACAGCCCCAACAACAACAGACCTGAACGAAATGAGAATTGTGTTACCCATGTCGCCGGTTTGAACTGTTACCTATGTCGCCGGTTGCTCACGCGCCGCGTGGTTAAGGAGCAGTGAAAGCATTCGCTCGACTTCGCGCCACGCCGCGGCCGCAAGCTTAAAGCCTTTGGCGTATGGATGTCCCGATAACGACAAAACGGGGGGCACCCAATGTCCAATTACGAGAACGATGCGAGCTACGAGCACGCGCAGCGCAACAACGACGTCATGCTGGTGTCGACGATTGCGCTGTGGGCGATGCTGATCGGCTTCGTGCCGGTCGCGGCGCTGCGCCTGATCGGCGCGTAACGCGGGCGCAAAGGCTGCCGTGGTTAATCCGCGGTAGCACCTGTGTTCAAATGCGAGCGAAGGCGCGGCCGTGATTTTAAACAGAGCCGCGTATCGTCTGACGACAACGAGAACAAAGAGCGCGGGGGCGCGTCGTGGACATCAAAGAGAATCTTGCTGTCATCGAGCAGCCGGTCATGCCGGCGTCTGGGCCACAAGTGCTGGAGCGGAAAGGCTTCACGCTTGAGGACATTCTGTGGGCGATCGGCATCTGGTCAGTGCTGCTCACCATGTCGCCGGTGATCTTCTTCTACATGCTGATGGTCGCCTAGGCGCACCATCGCGAGAGCCGTTAGGCCAGACAAAAACGCGCGGGAAAGCCCCGCGCGTTTTCGCGTGTCCGGAGGCAAGCGTTGCCGCTGCGGCTGTTGCTACGCTGCCTGCTTGTGCATCGCGCCGGCCGACGGCGCCGCACCGCGGATCGCCTTCACCGAGCGCTCGATCGCCGCCCACAGCCGGGCGATCTCGGCCGCCGCGCGGCCTTCCGCATAATATTCGCGGGCGCCTTCGCCATGGCTCAGCGCCATCAGGAGGTCGGCGCGGTTGGTGATCTGGCCGCCCCACACCGGCGCACGGAATTTCGTCAGCGACTCGCGCGCGATGGTGACGATCGGGCTCTCCAGCCCGTCGCGCTGCGCCGGCGCGCCGTTGAGCACCACGGCATAGGGCTTGCGGGCCGTGCGGCAGATCTGAATGGTTTCCTGCACGGCATTGACGTCGAACACGCCGGGCCGCGCCGGAATGATCACCATGGTCGCATTCTTGATCGCGTCGTCGACCACGGCCGAGAGATTCGGCGGCGTGTCGATGAAAACCCATTCCATGCCATCGCGTTTCGCCGCTGCGATGATCTCGCCGACCGAGCGGACAGCGGTGCGGATCGGCGGTTCGTTGGTGCCGCGCAGCTTGTGCCACAGCGTCAGCGACCCCTGCGGATCACCGTCGACCAACAGACATGGTCGCGTTGACTTGTGGACATGCGCTGCAAGGTGTGCGGCCAGGGTGCTTTTGCCCGAGCCCCCCTTACGCGATGCAAAAACAATGACGTTCATTTCCCTTGGCCTCCAGATTGACCCCAGAAGCCAAAAATGAATCAGCGAAGTGATTCGTTAAAGGAGAATTTGCACGCTATCCCGCGGAAGTGCCTGAATCGGCTTCAGAGTTGGCTTTTGAGTCACACCGGATAGTCCCGGAGCCCAAAAAGCGATCGCCTGAGTCGCTTGGCTGCGATTACGGCGGGTTCTTGGCCCGCTCCCGATCGGTCCATTTGCGTTCAACCCAGGCGAGCAGGCGAATCAGCGGCGGCTGCAGCATCGGCACGTCCTGGGCGAACAAAAGGAGTCCGAGCGGCAGCATCCAGAGACCGAGCACGGGCAGGAAGGAAAAGATGCCGCCAAGGATCAAAAGCAGCGCCAGCGGCATCCGCACCAGGCGCGACGACGGCTGCCGCAGCCAGTTGACGAAGCGCGCCGGCCCAGCCGGCAGCCTGCCCTCGAACCAGGCAAAGTGCCGGTCGAGTTCGATCTGGTAATTCACGCTCAAGGGAATTTCTCCGCGCCCCGCCTGTGAGATGGCGATGGCGCGGCCTGCGACAAGGCGTCAGTTGGTCGCGCGGAACCGGCTTGAAAAAGCGACCGGGAATACCTTCGCCCGATCAGGGGCCAATCAGGTATCGGCCGGCTTGGCGGGCTTCTTCGGCTTTTTCTTTGCGGTGACGGCTTTGGCGGGCGCTGGCGTGCCCCCCACCCGTTTGAAGTTGGGCGGCGGTTCGGCCGCCTGCTCACCCGGCTCGGGACCGGGCCGGAAGAATCGGCGGCATTCCGGCGAAAGCTGCGACTTCTTCTCGATCATGCAGGCGGTGATGCGATCGACATCGGGAACGAAGTTGCCGCACAGCCGCATGGCGTCCGGCGTGCAGGCTTGTTGCTGTTCCGGTGTGTAGGCAAGGAGCGATGTCGGGACGAAGGAAGCGGAAAGTGCGGCCGCAAGCACCAGGCCGAACCGAAAACCCCATCTTTGAATGGCGGTCATGAATCCCCCAGACGCGAAAAGCCCTGCGCCGATAGTGGGTGAAGGCGGGCGGATTGGCAAGCCGCAGTGGACGCGGACTGCCAAGGCAAATGGGCAGGCATCGAGGGTGCGAAGCGCCCAGCAACGCAGCTGATAAGGCCGCGCACAGCTTCGGCGCAGCTGGACGACTTGAGGACTGGCAGCGCGTGTGAACGAGGCTGGTACAGTTGGGTGGGCTCGAACCACCGACCTCCTGTTCCACAGACAGGCGCTCTAACCAACTGAGCTACAACTGCATCCTGCGAAGCCCCAAAAGGGGGCTCGATTTGGCCGGAAACTAGGTGCAACGACCGGCTTTGGCAAGGCCGGAACGGCCCCTGTTTTCACGTCGTTTCGCGCGCACGCGACAGCGACACGGGCGCAAAAAAGCCCGGGCATTTGCGCCCGGGCTTTTCGCTGACTGCACGCGGCGAAATCAGGCGGCCGGCTTGTAGTACTTGGCGGCGGTCGCCTTGATCGGCTCGGCGGTCTCAGTCGCGATCTTCTGGCTGAGCTCGGCGAGCTCCTTGGCCTGCGCGGTGTAGGTCTCGAGCTGCTTGCGGGTGTGCGAGGTCCACAGCTCGAGCGCCTCGGAGGGCGACTTCACGCCGAACAGCTCCTGGGCGAAGTCCAGCGAGGTGGTGGTGTTGGCCTTGAGGAATTCCATCACCTTGGCGGAGTAGGCGCTGGCGCCCTTGTTGACGCTGGTGAACACGGCTTCGATGGCGCCGTTATGGGCCTCGGCGGCATCCTTGAACTTGGCGTAGTTGTCGCGAGCCTGCGAAACGCCCTTCTCGGCGAAGGCGCGGACCTGCTCGGGAACTTCAAACGGAATGATGGAGGCGGAGAACGGATCGGTCGACATTGAGCATCCTTGGATCGTGGAGGTGAATCCTTGTGACCCCTTGCGTGCATCCCGGGGTGAGCGCCGGCAGGCGACGGACTGGATCACGATGTGCATTTACGGTCGTCTGGGGGCGCCCTAATCGGGCGAGCGCATAGAACACCCTTATCATGTCAATTTTGTGCAACGCAATGCAAAATTGTGCGATGCCGCATCACTATAATTGTGATGGCCCATAACTAATCCGGGCGGAAGGTGGGTTCCGCCCGGAGGTTGCATCGATCCCTTGAAAGGGCTTAAGTTTTCGGCCTCGCCGCATCCATCGCGGCGCGGCTGACGATCTGGCCCATTTCGCTCGCCTGCTCGGCCAAAGAGCGCATCTGGGACTGCACATATTCGCTGTGCAGCTTCATCACCTCCGGCAGATCCTTGGCCTTGAGCAGCGACTGCGCATAGTCGAGCGAGGCCTGCACGTTCTTCTCGGCATAGGAGACCGCCTTGCTGCCGATCTCCTTGGCGCCGGCGCGGACGCTGTCGCGCCGCTCCTCGATATTGCCGGCGGTCGTCTTTGCGCTCTCCATGAACTTGTCAAAGGCCTGCCGGGCCTGGTCGAAGCTTGCTTCCGCCATTGCGCGCATATCCTTCGGAATCGCGAAGGGATCACGTCCGTCATCACTCATGGGGCACTCCTGTTTGCACTGTTTGACACGCCCGTCTCAGGCCGCGGGCCGCGCCGGCCCGGCATTGCGGATCGCCATCGTGGACCTCCCGCGGCCGTTTGCAATGGCTAACGTTGCTGGCACAGGATGGGTCCTGCAGGGTTAAGGTTATCGTTGGGGCAGCGTGGACCTGCCCCTGCACGCGGGCGATACTAACGAAGCTTAAATTTCCACCGTCGCGGCGGCGACAAGGCAAAACCAGCGCGGTCAAACCAGGTCGATGAGGGATGCGGATTTCAGGGCGTTGGGCGCGAGCGATCCTCGCCTCGCGGCGCATGCCAATGGCGTCCTCCCCGCATGGCTGTGGTGGGCTGACGGCTCGCGCATCCTGTGGGCCAATCCGGCCGGCGTCGTTGCGTTCAGTGCGCGCGGCGCACCGCCGCTGACTGAGAGAATCTTCGGGCCTGCCGATCCGCACCGGCGGCAGATTGCGCAACTCGCCGGCAGGCTGAACCCGAGCGGCGCGGTTCGCATGGAACGCCTTCGCGGCTTTGGCGCAGCAGCGGGGATGCTGGCGACCTGCAGCTGCTCGCGGATCGATTTTCCCGATGGCCGTCACGGCGTACTGGTCGTCTCGGCGGTGCGGGTGACGCGAAAGACGATGCCGCAGGGGGCGGCCGTCATAATGCCGACCGAGGTGACGCGCGAAGCTGTCGGAGAGCCGGGCGTCCCCGAGGCCCCGGCGCCGGCCCCCATTGCCGATGATGAAACCCCGGCGCAATCCAATGAAGCGCCTGCCGAATTCACCCTGTTCGATCCATTCGCGGAAGACGACGTAGCGGCCGCAGCGGAAGGCGATCCGATGAGCAAGCCCGACGACCCCGATCTGCTCGACGTGCTGCAGCTCGAGCCGCCGCATGTCGAATCCGCGCCGGCGACGGCGGCCGGCGAACCGCCCGCGCCCGCGGTTTCGCCGCCTGCCGATCGTGCGGATGAAGATCCGAGCGAGCGCCGCCATCCGCTGCGCTTCAAGTGGCAGACCGACCGCGACGGCCGCTTCTCGATCGGCTCGGATGAATTCTTGAAGCTGATCGGGCCGCTCACGGAAAGCCTTGTCGGCCGTCCCTGGCGCGACATCGCGAGCACGCTCGGCCTCGATCCCGACTCGCGCATGCAGCGCGCGCTGGCCTCGCGCGACACCTTCAGCGGCGTCACGCTGGACTGGCCGGTCGACGGTGGCTATCTGCCGGTCGAACTCTCGGGCGTGCCGGCGCTCGACGGCGATCGCCGCTTCGCCGGCTATCAGGGTTTTGGCGTCTGCCGCGACGTTGCGGGCGTTTCGCGGCTGGAATTGCTGCGGCGGCGTGGAATTTCCATTTCTCCGCCCACGGCGCAACCGGCCGTTTCCGATAGTCTGGAAGGCGATAGAGCCGGCGATTCGGCGGCGGAGGAAATTGCGGAAGCTGTCGTTCACGAGAATTCACTTTCAACCGATCTGGATAGCCCAGTGGAAACGCAAGAACCTTTGGTGCAAGCACCGTCCGAAGCGCTGACGGAGAGGCTTCCCGAGACGCCCGACAACGTGCTGCCCTTCCGCCCGGTCGGCGAGACCAAGCCACCCGGGCTCTCTCCGGTGGAGAACAGCGCCTTCAACGAGCTCGCCCATCAATTGTCGTTGCGATTGGACAATGGCGGCGACGGCGAGGCGAGCCCGCCTTCGGAGACGGCTGAAATCGTCACCGAGCCGGATGTCGCCCCTGCGCCGCCACCGGCAAGCGACCGCCCCGACTGGCTTGCACCGCCGGAGCCGCCGGCGCGCGGACAAGCGCGGCGCGACAAGGCCCTGCTCGATCTCCTGCCGGCAGGCGTGCTGATCTACCGGCTCGACCGCCTGCTCTATGCCAACCCGGCGTTTCTCAAGCGGATCGGCTATGCCAGCCTGCACGCGCTGGAAGACGCCGGCGGGCTGGACGCGCTTTATGTCGAGCCCGGCGTCTCGACGTCGAGCAGCACGTCGGAAGCCGGCACGCCGGTGACGATTTCCGCAAGCCATGCCGACGAGCAAGGTGCGGCGCCTGCGACGACCGCGGCGCGGCTGCACACGATATCCTGGGACGACGAAGCGGCCTTGGCGCTGATCTGCTCGGAAGGGCCGGTCGATGCTGCCCCGGTCCCGGTGCCCGCCGTCGCGGCCGAGCCGGTGCCGCCGCCCCTGCCGGCCGCCGCGGGAGAGGCCGATGCCGAAGAGCTCGGCGCCATCCTCGACACCACGGCCGAGGGCATCGTGATGTTCGACGCGGAAGGCAACATCACCGCCTGCAACCGCAGCGCCGAGGCGCTGTTCGGCTATGACGGCGAAGCCTTCGTCAATCGCAATCTCGCCGATCTCTTCGCGCCGGAAAGCCAGCACGGCGTGTTCGAGTATTTTGCCGGCGTGAAGTCCGCTGGCGTCGCGAGCCTGCTCGACCACGGCCGCGACACGCTCGGCCGCGTGCGCCAGGGCGGCTTCATCCCGCTGTCGATCACCATCGGCCGCACCCGCGCCGACGGGCCGAATTTCTTTGCCGTGTTCCGCGACCTCTCGCAGAGCCGCAAGAGCGAGAGCGAATTGCAGCAGGCCAGACGCCTGACCGAGCGCGCGGCGAATGCCAAGTCCGACATGCTGGCGAAGATCAGCCACGAGCTGCGCGCGCCGCTCAATGCCATCATCGGCTTTGCCGAGGTGATGATCGGCGAGCGCTTTGGCACGCTCGGCAATGACCGCTATGTCGAGTACATGAAGGACATCCGCGCCTCCGGCCAGCGGGTGATCTCCTTCATCGACGACATGGTCGACCTGTCGCGGATCGAGACCGGCAAGATCGAGCTCGCCTTCGCCAACCAGAACCTCAACGAGCTGGTGGAGAACTGCGTCGCTGTGATGCAACCGCAGGCCAACCGCGAGCGCATCATCATCCGCACCTCGCTGGCGCATACACTGCCGCCTGTCGTGGCCGACGCGCGCGCGCTGCGCCAGATCGCGATGAACCTGATCGGCAACTCGATTCACCTGGCCAAAGCCGGCGGTCAGGTGATCGTCTCCACCGCACTGTCGGATTTCGGCGAAGTGGTGCTGCGCGTGCGCGACACCGGACAGGCGATGAACGACAACCAGGTGGCCGCCGCGCTCGAGCCGTTCCGCACGCGCGGGCCGTCCGACCAGGCGTCCGATATTTCCGCCGTCAGCCTGTCGCTGACCAAAGCGCTGGTGGAAGCCAACCGTGCGCAATTCCACATCAAGCCCGGGCCGCATACCGGCACGCTGGTCGAGGTGGTGTTTTCCCGCGCCGTGGCGCGGGCGTAGGCGCCCTTCGGCAGGTCTTGGCAAAGGCGCCCTTGCGCTGTGCCCGCCTTGGCTTGCGTGCTCGTGAAGGTGGGCACGCTTGCGCTTTGCCCACCCTGCGCCTTCTGCGCTCGCTTGCCCGGGACGACAGTGAGTTTGTTGCTCGCAAGTGCTCTCATTCTCGCGGCAGGTTTTTCGCCCGAGTTGTGCATCTCGTTGGCCCTCTCTCCGATCAGAGGGCGCAGGGAAGGCCGGGCGCCGGCGGCACCCGCAAGCACCGTGTGCAATTTGTAGCAAGAACGCACACGGGTTTGACAGGTACAGCCAGGACATCCCGGCCTTCCCCGCGCAATGGTTGGACGGCTTATACGTGCTCTCCCCGGGGAACGGCCTTTCTTGCCCCCGTAGCCGGCGGGACTCACCGCCAGCGTAGCGCCAGGGTCGCGGCGCCAGGACCACACGATTTCGCCGGACGCCGCCGCGTTTCGCCTGGTGAAGATCACCTGACGCAGCAAACGTCCCATCGCAACCCGCACCCCGTTTCGTGACGACCGCGAAGCGTCCCTCATGGTGGCGCGGGCTGAGCGGATTAGTACCGCAAATCAGAATTCCTGTAAAGCGAAATATTATTGATCAGGGGGGCTTGACACGATTCCGTGAAACCGAAGCAATCTCCCCGCCTGGCGGAATTGCCGCACGCCTCCCGCGGAAAACCCCGGCAGAGCGATCCGGCCAGCCGTGCCCGCGCTCGAAGCAGAGCCAAAACCTGCTATAATCAAGGAAGCCAAGCGGGCTTGCACGACAATCCCGGCTTCGCCTGGTGCGCGAGCCGCGGTCGGCGGTCGCTGATCAGCCGGGTGACGAAGGCGCTGCGCATCGCGCGCCGTTGGAGCCGCCACCCCTTACTCTCCTCTGGAGGACAAGCCGGCTGTCCCCGCGCGCATCGGCCGCGCCGAAAGCCCCAATTCCGGTACGTTTCTTGTATGCATATCGTATGCACGCGCCCTTGCGCGGCTATTTTTTGAGCATTTTGATGCGCTGTCTGGTTGTCGCCGATTTGCACTATTCATTGCCGCAGTTCGACTGGCTGCTGGCGGCCGCACCCGAGTTCGATCTCGTGATCTTTGCCGGCGATGCGCTCGATGTCGGCTCGTTCGTGGATTTCCGCGCCCAGATCGTGGTGGTGAAGAAATATCTCTCGCTGCTGTCCGGGATCACCAAGGTGATCCTCTGCTCCGGCAATCACGATCTCGACGAGCGTAGCGCCGAGGGCGAGAAGGTCGCGCGCTGGATCAGCGACGTCCGCGAGATGGGCATCGCGTGCGACGGCGACAGTCTTGCCATCGGCGACAGCTTCTTCACGGTGTGCCCGTGGTGGGACGGGCCAGCGGTGAAGCAGCGACTCGAGGAGCAGCTGCGCGAGGCGTCGGCGCAGCAGCCAAAACGCTGGATCTGGGTGCATCATGCGCCGCCGGCGAACTCGCCGACCAGCTGGGGCGGCAAGCGTTTCTTCGGCGATGTCGACCTGGTGCAGTGGATCGCGCGCTACCGGCCCTCGATGGTGATCTCGGGCCACGTGCACCAATCACCGTTCATAACCGACGGCTCGTGGTACGACCGGCTCGGCGATACCTGGGTGTTCAACACCGGCCTGCAGCCCGGAAGGCCGCCGGTCTATATCGTGCTCGACATCGATGAGGCCAAGGCATTCTGGCTGCCCGCGGGCGATGCGCGCTATATCGATCTCAAGGCACCACTGGCGCGTCCGGCGCTGCCGATCACCCAGCCGCCGGCCTGGCTCATATCCTTGGATCGGATTGCCGATCCGATCCTGGCGAAACCTCCGACGGCGGCAGGTTGATCATGCTCTGCAGGACTTCGCCCACCATGGCCAGATGCGTGCCGTGGCCGGCATATTGCCGCATGAGGTCGGCGAGATAGGTGTTGGCGACATTGAGCCGCTGCGCCAGCATGCGCGCGATCAGGATCGCCACCGCCGGCTGCTTGCGCAGGAAGGACGCGGCATCGTCAATCTCGTAGATGGTGGAGTCCTGCGCCGCGCGCACGGTGGCGGTATGCGGTACATCGAGCAGGACGCTCATTTCGCCGAGCACCGCGCCGGGTTCAGTGATGGCAGCCACCACCGCATCGCCCTTGATCACTTCAAGCCGGCCTTCGATCAGCACATAAAGATGGCCGGTGCGGCCGCCCTCGTGCAAAACCTCGGTGCCGGCGGCGACGCTCCGCTTCATGCCGCCAATGCAGTATTCCAGGATATCGCGCATGCTTCACCCGATCCTGCATCAGACTAGGCGGGGAGCATAGCACCGGGGAAACGGATATTGCGGCGCGACTGCTCAAATTGCCGGCATCCGCCGCCTGCCGAGCAGACAGCGCCGGAAAGCCCCGGGGCTCAGCCCGCCGTGATCGCCATCGGCTGCCGCTTGCCGTACATCAGGGTGCGCCACAGCCACTCGACCGGACCGTAGCGATAGCGGCGCAGCCACCACGCGCTGAACGCGGCTTGCGCGGCGTACAAGGCAAGCGCAATGGCTAGTGCTGCGGTCACGCTGAGCCGGTTGAAAAGCCCGAGGCCGTAACCGTAGAAGATCCATCCCAGGATCACGGATTGGGTCAGGTAGTTGGTAAAGGCCATTCGTCCGACGGGTGCCGCCCAGGCCAGCATGCTTCGCCCGACAGGAAAGCTCACGCATCCGATCACGATCGCCGCATAGCCCAGCGCGAGGACGACGCTGCCAAGGCGCCACTGATCGGCCACGGTGAGACCGGCTCCGACGATCAATCCGCCCGCCGCGAGGCCGAGCAGGAGTCCTCTGTGCAGTTTGGGCCGCAGCAGAATTCCCGTGCGCCAGGCCAGCATGCCGAACAGGAACAGCGCAACGGTGCGAGGGAAGATCAGCAGGTGCAGCACAAAGATGTCCGACACTTCGCGGATTCGAAATGCAAGCACGTCGAGGAAGCCGCCGGTGCCGTACACGCGGTTGGCTTCGGACACGAGCGCGCGAATCCAGCCCTGGGATGGAAACGGCACCACGGTCGGCAGCCACACCACGAACAACAGCAGGGCAACGCCCGCGGGTGCCAGAACCAGCCAGCGCGGCGCGAGCAGGAACGGCAACACCACAAGTCCCGCAACGGCGTACTCGACCAGAATGTCGCCGTTCCAGATCAGGTACAGATGCACCAATCCGATCGCCAGCAGAACGACCAGCCGCCGCACCAGCAGGACGAAGCGGCGCGGATTGCCGGCGAGACGGTCGAACTGAATGGCGAGGCCAACGCCGAACAGGAATGAGAAAAGCGCGAGCGCCTTCAGCTCGATGGCCGCCTCGAGAAACGATCTCAGCGCGCGATCAAAGGCCGCTTCCGCGTCGGAAGTCGGCAGAAACTGGTCGAAAATGGAAACGCGAAATTCGAAGACGGTGTTGATGACGAGGACGCCGAGCAGCGCCAGGCCGCGCAGCACGTCGATGCCATCGATGCGCTCCGCCGGTCCGACAGGACCTGACGACGTGTCGCGCTGGTAGTTGCCGGGCATTCCGTTCACGGCTAGATCGCCCGCACAAATCGCCGGAAGCCGGGTGAGCCGGTGACGGCCTCGAAGGCCGGGTCGCGCTTCTCCTCGGCGAAGGTGAAGCCGGCCCTGGCGTAGCTGCGCTCGGCCGCTTCATTGCCGATCAGGAACGAGATCGAGGCCCGGCTGAAGCCCGCAGCCTTCCCCGCCGCCAGCGCATGCTCGATCAGGGCCTGCACCAGTCCGCGCCCGCGATATTGCGGCAAGGTCGCGACATGCTCGATCAGCCACTCGCCCTCGCCGCCCTGCACCCAGCAGTTTCGCGCATAGGCGCCGCGCCGGAAGATCGCCATCAGATCCGTGGCGCTCATCCCGATTGCGCGCGCAACCTCCTGGATCGCCGCGCGCGCTGGGGCGTCGGTGCCTGCAGCCGGAAGCGCGCAGAGCGACGCCGCCGGCTCACCCTCGACCTCCGCAACAATGAATTGGGTGATGTGCCACCACGACGACGTTGGCGCGATCGCGATGCACTCGACGAAGGCGAGGCATTGCGGCTCGTCCCAGCCGAGCGCGATGTCGAACCAGCCGCGCGGAAACGGGCCGCGCTGCGAGGCCAGGATGTTGCGGGCAATGAAGCTTGCATCCTCGGGGCGCGCCGGGCGGATCGTGACCGGCGATCCCCCCATCGGCGTTACACGTTCTTCAGCGCGACGCGGAATTCGGCTTCGGTCTTCGCCTTGACTTCGTCCAGCGTGACACCGTCGGCAAGCTCGATCAGCGCCATGCCGTCCTTGCCGTGCCGGTCGATGGTGAACACCGCGAGATCCGTGACGACCATGTCGACCACCCGCTCGCCGGTCAGCGGCAGGTTGCACTTTTTCAGAAGTTTCGGGCCGTCCTTGGCGGAATGCTCCATCACCACGACGACGCGCTTGACGCCGGCGACGAGATCCATGGCGCCGCCCATGCCCTTCACCATCTTGCCGGGGATCATCCAGTTGGCGAGGTCACCGTTCTGCGCCACCTGCATCGCGCCCAGGATGGAAAGATCCATGTGGCCGCCGCGGATCATGCCGAAGGAGTCCGCCGAGGAGAAATAGCTGGTCGACGGCAATTCGCTCACCGTCTGCTTGCCGGCGTTGATGAGATCGGCGTCGACCTCGTCCTCATAGGGGAACGGTCCCATGCCGAGCATGCCGTTCTCGCTCTGCAGGCTGACGTCCATTCCCTCGGGGATATAATTGGAAACCAGCGTCGGGATGCCGATGCCGAGATTGACGTAGTAGCCGTCGCGCAATTCCTTGGCGGCGCGCGCCGCCATCTGTTCACGGGTCCAGGCCATGTTGGCTCTCCTGTGTCGTGTCTCTATATCTGGCGCATGATCTGATCGGAAAACCGGTTCCCACTTTTCCGGATCATGCGCTACGCGGCGGGGCGCGGACGGGTGTTGCGGAATTCGATGTGCTTCTTCGCCGTGCCGACTTCGACGATGCGCTTCACGAAGATGCCGGGCGTGTGGATGTGGTCCGGATTGAGCTCGCCGGCCGGCACCAGATGTTCGACCTCGGCCACGGTGATCTTCGCAGCGGTCGCCATCATCGGGTTAAAATTGCGCGCGGTCTTGCGGTAGATCAGGTTGCCTGCGGTGTCGCCCTTCCAGGCGTGCACGATGGCGAGATCGGCGAACAGGCCGCGTTCCATCACATACTTCTCGCCGTCGAATTCCTTCACTTCCTTGCCCTCCGCGATCAGCGTGCCGACGCCGGTCTTGGTGAAGAACGCCGGAATTCCCGCGCCGCCGGCGCGGATGCGCTCGGCCAGCGTTCCCTGCGGGTTGAATTCGAGCTCGAGCTCGCCGGCGAGGTATTGCTGCGCGAACAGCTTGTTCTCGCCGACATAGGAGGAGATCATCTTCTTGATCTGGCGGGTCTCGAGCAGCCGGCTCAGCCCGATACCGTCGACGCCGGCATTGTTGGAGATAAAGGTCAGGCCCTTGACCCCGGAATCGCGGATCGCATCCGACAGATGCTCGGGAATGCCGCACAGGCCGAAACCGCCGGACATGATCATCATGCCGTCCTTGAGTATGCCTGACAGAGCCGATTTGGCGTCGGGGTAGACCTTGTTCATGGAATTGACCTGATGGGAGGGCGGCGCGCGGACTGCTTGATTGGGCTTTTATTAGGCGAATTTTTCGCAACGCGTCAATGACGGGCATAGGCCCGTTCCCGCATCACTACGGCCTTGAAAGGGACAAAAAAACCCATCAAGTTGCGTGGGTTGGCGCAGAAATGCGGGGCGCCCTATTTCCTCAAATCGGACCGACGGCTTTTGGCTGGATCATGGCATTGACGATGGCCCAAGGGATGAAGCGCCTTGCGATGCCGGTTGCGGCCTTGCTCGGCGCAGCCGTGCTGTGCCTGGTCGCGACGACCTGGTTCCTCAACCGCGAGGCGCTGCAGAAGTCGGTCGAGGCGCAGATCCGCGCCGTCACCGGGCTCGATCTCGTCGTCGCGGGCGCGATCGACATTTCGGTGTTTCCGGCGAGCTACGTCTCCTTCCATGATGTCGGCCTGAAGGGCGGGGCGACCGCCGACCCCGCGCTGCATGTCGACGTGCTGACCGCGAACCTGCGGCTGCTGCCGCTGTTGCTGCGGCGGTTCGAAATCTCCGACGTGATGATGTTGCGGCCGACCATCCGCGTGGTCCGCAACGGCAATGGCGAGAGCAACTGGACGCCGTTCGTCGATACCATCGCGAAAACCATGCAGCCCGGCGCGGAGAACCAGGTGTCGTTCTCGGAAATCCGCATCCAGGACGGCGTGCTGAAATATGAGGATGCGCACAACCACGCTTCCGAAACGCTCGGCGACATCGATCTCTCGCTGGCCTGGCCCTCGATCTCGCGCTCCTTTGCGGCGACCGGGCAGTTCGACTGGCGCGGCGAGCGCATCGACGGCTCGGTCAGCGCTTCCGATTTCGTCGCGCTGCTTTCGGGCGAGCGCTCCGGCCTGAAGGCGCGCCTGGCGTCGGCGCCGCTGAAACTCGCGTTCGACGGCACGGTCGCCAACCGCACCAGCCTGATGATGGAAGGCACCGTCACGGTCGACTCGCTGTCGCTGCGCAACGCGCTGCGCTGGACCGGACAGCAGCCGCCCGCCGGCGGCGGCTTTGGCCGCTTCGCACTGAAGGCGCGCGCCAACGTGGTCGGCGGCTCGGTGGCGCTCACCAATGTCAATGTCGAGCTCGACGGCAATGTCGCCGAGGGCGTCATGACCTTCGCCAATAACGGCCGCCAGACCGTGCAGGCGACACTGGCCGCAGGCAATCTCGACTTCACGCCTTACATCTCCACCGTCCGCCTGATCGCCTCGGGCGCGCGCGACTGGAACCGGCAGCTGTTCGACCTCAACGCGCTGTCGGCGACCGATCTCGACATGCGCCTGTCCGCCGCCAGGGTGACGGTGGGTCCCACGAAACTCGGCCGCACCGCCTTCGGCGCCAATTTGCGCAACGGCGCGCTGGCGCTTTCCGTCGGCGAGGCGCAGATGTATGGCGGCATCGCCAAGGGCTCGCTCGGCATTGCGCGCGCCGACACGGTCGCCGATGTCCGCGCCCAGTTCCAGCTCACCGACGTGGACCTGCAGGCCGCGGCCGGCGAATTGTTCGGCGTCACAAAACTTTCCGGGCGCGGCAATCTCGGCGTGTCGCTGGTTGCCTCCGGCGCAAGCCCCTTTGGGCTTGCCTCCTCGCTCGACGGCACCGCGACGCTCACCGGCCATGACGGCGCGATCGCGGGCTTCAATGTCGAGCAATTGCTGAAGCGCCTGGAGCGGCGCCCGCTGTCCGGCGCCGGCAATTTGCGGCAAGGCTCGACGCCGTTTGACAATATCACGGTTGCGGTGAAGTTTTCCGACGGCGTCGCCACCGCCGAGGACATCCGCGTCGAGAGCGCGACCTCGCGGGTGACGCTGACGGGAACGGCATCAGTGCCGGCGCGCGAATATGATCTGAAGGGCGTCGCCAGCCTGATCTCGGCCTCGAGCGGCACGCCCAGCTTCGAGCTGCCCTTTGTGGTGCAGGGGCCGTGGGAAGACCCGCTGATCTTCCCCGATGCGGAGAGCCTGATCCGCCGCTCGCCCGCAACCGAGCCGCTGCTCGATGCGGTCAAGGACAAGAAGACGCGCGACGCCGTCAAATCGGTGATCGAGCGCTTCACCGGTGGCGGCCTGCGCCGTCCCGCGCCGGAAGCGGCACCCGCGCCCGCCGCGGTGGAAGCGGCCAAGCCAAACTAAGACTTTCGTATCGGCGACGGCGCGCGAGCGGTAACGCATGCGCGCATGCGCATTTTTCATCGCCGCCCATCCTGCTCAGCCTCTGGAATGATTGCGAACCATTCGGTAAAGGCTCCTAACCACCGGGTGAACCGGCCAAAGCGTTAGGGAGAACAACGTGAGATCCAAGGCATTGATAGCGCTGTCAGGCGCGGTCGCGATCGCAGGGCTTCTGTCGGCGGTCGCACCCGCCTTCGCGCAGGGAAAGACCATCACCGTCTGGTTCGGCAAGGGCTTTTACAAATCCGAGGACGACGCGCTTCTTGAAGCGATCAAGAAGTTCGAGGCCAAGACCGGCATCAAGGTCGAGCTCTCGCAATACGCCATCCAGGACATGATTCCGAAGACGGTGGCGGCGCTGGATTCCGGCACCGTGCCCGATGTCGCCTATTCCGACAGCTATGACGTGCAGGCGCAGGGCAAGTGGGCCTTCGAGGGCAAGCTGGAGGACCTCTCCGACATCATGGTGCCGATGAAATCGGCGTTCGCGCCGAACACGCTGGAGACGGTTTCGCTCTACAACGACGTCGCCAAGAAGCGCGCCTATTACGGCTTCCCGCTGAAGCAGCAGAGCATGCATGTGCAGATCTGGCAGGACATGCTGGAGCAGGCCGGCTTCAAGCCAAGCGACATCCCGACCAAATGGGAGGATTACTGGTCGTTCTGGTGCGACAAGGTGCAGCCGGCGAGCCGCAAGGCCACCGGCCAGCGCGTCTACGCCGTCGGCCAGCCGATGGGCGTGGAATCCACCGACAGTTTCCAGTCGTTCTACACCTTCATGGACGCCTACAACGTCAAGCTGGTCGACGACGAGGGCAAGCTCTTGGTCGACGATCCCAAGACCCGCGAGAACCTGACCAAGGCGCTGAAGGATTACACCGATACCTACATCAAGGGCTGCACGCCGCCCTCCTCCACCACCTGGAAGGATCCGGACAACAACGTCGCCTTCCACAACAAGACGATCGTGATGACGCACAACTTCACGATCTCGATCGCGGCGAAATGGCTCGACGACGCCAACAATCCGGCGCTGACGGCCGAACAGCGCGCGCTCGGCAAGAAAAACTATGACGAGGTCATCATCACCTCGTCCTTCCCGAACAAGCCGGACGGCACGCCGATTAAATACCGCTCCGACGTCAAGACGGGGCTGATGTTCGCGAATGCCAAGAACAAGGCGGAAGGCAAGGAGTTCATCAAGTTCCTGATGCAGGAAGAGAACCTGCGGCCCTATATCGAGGGCGCGCTCGGCCGCTGGTTCCCGGTGACGACAGCCAGCCAGCAGAGCCCGTTCTGGCAGGCCGACCGCCATCGCAAGGCCGTGTACAACCAGTTCACCGGCGGCACCACGCCGTTCGACTTTACCAAGAACTGGAAGTTCACCATCCTCAACAACGAGAACGTCTGGGCCAAGGCGATGAACCGCGTGGTCAGCGAGAAGGTGCCGGTCGACAAGGCCGTCGACGAGCTGATCGCCCGCATCAAGCAGGTCGCGGGCTAAGCTGCTTACTCCTCCCTCTCCCCGCTGTCTTGTCCGCCGAAGCCTTGGCGGATGCGAGGAGAGGGTCGGGGTGATCCGCCTTCGCCAAGGCTTCGGCGGACATGGGCTGCCTCGGCAACGGCGCTCGCGGAGAGTCCCCCTCACCCGGATCGCATCTGCGATGCGATCCGACCTCTCCCCGCCAGCGGGGCGAGGTGTAAGAATAACGTCGGCCAATACGGTCGGCCTTTATGATGAGAACGACGACCTCATGGCGATCACGCTTTCTGGCGATCACGCGATATCCAGCCCGCCGCTGTCCTCCCGGCTGACCACGCCGCAGGTGTGGGGCATCGTGCTGCTCGTGCCCTATGCGCTCGTGTTTCTCGCCTTCGTGGTCTACCCCGTCTCCTACGGGCTGTGGCTGGCCCGCGCGCCGGCCAACTATGTCGCGCTGTGGCACGATCCGATCTTTGCGCGCGCCGCGGTCAACACGCTCATTTTCCTCGTGGTCGGCATCAACCTGAAAATGCTGATCGCGCTGTTCTTGTCCGGCTTCTTCGCGCAGCAGCGGGTCTGGATCCGCTGGCTGTCGGTGCTGTTCATCCTGCCCTGGGCGGTGCCGTCGATCCCGACCATCCTGTCGGTACGCTTCATGCTCAATCCCGAATGGGGCATGGTCAACCAGATCATCTTCAAGCTCACCGCCGAGGACGGCCCGAACTGGCTGAACGATCCGGCGGTGGCGCTCGGCATGGCGATCGCCGTGCATATCTGGAAATCGCTGCCGTTCTGGACGCTGATCCTGCTGACCGGGCGGCTCGCGATCTCCCATGACATGTACGAGGCCGCCGCGGTCGACGGCGCGACCTGGATGCAGAAATTCCGCTACATCACCTGGCCGTCGATGCGCACGCTCTATGTCACCTGTACGCTGCTGTCGATGATCTGGACGCTTGGCGACTTCAACAGCGTCTATCTGCTCACCGGCGGCGGCCCGGCCGACCTCACGCATGTGCTGTCGACGCTCGGCATCCGCTATCTCCGGCTCGACCAGCTCAGCCTGGCGATGGCCTCGATCGTCTGCGCGCTGCCGCTGGTGCTGCCGCTGGTCTATTTCATGATGAAACGGTTGTCGCGATGAAGCTGCCATCCCTGCGCGAAGTCGGCACCGAGGCGCGGCTGCTCTTGATCGGCATCCCCGTGTTCATCTGGACGATGATCCCGATCTACCACATGTTCCTGTTCGCGATCTCGCCGAAAGAGGACGCGTTCTCCGGCAAGCTCTGGCCGGCGCATCCGACGCTGAACAATTTCAAGATCGTGTTCTACCAGGAACACTATTTCCTGCGCGATTTCTGGATCCAGTTCTGGAATTCGACCGTGATCGCGCTGGCCGCGGGCGTGCTGACGCTGTTCATCGCCACCGCCGCCGCGTTCTCGATCTCGCGGCTGCGCGTGCCCGGCGGCCGCGCGGTGATGAACCTGGCGCTGCTCACCTACTTCATCCCGGCCGCATTCCTCGCCGTCCCAATGTACCGCACCATGGGCAATTACGGCCTGCTTAACAATCACTGGTCGCTGATCCTCGCCATGGTGACCATCGCCTCGCCCTACGCGATCTGGGTGCTGAAGCAGGCGTCCGACAAGCTGCCGGTGGAGCTCGATGAAGCCGCCACCATGGACGGCGCCACCACGCTGCAGCTGTTCCGGCTGGTCTATGTGCCGCTGATGATGCCCTCGCTGGTCGCGGTCGGCACCTATGCGATCCTGCTTGCCTGGAACGAATATCTCTACGCGTTCCTGCTGCTGTCCAGGGACACCGACATCACGCTCCCCGTCGCGCTCGGCAATTTTCTCGCCGCCGACGACTCGCCGTGGGAATTGCTGATGACCACCGGCTTCATCTACGCATTACCGCCGGCCGCGATCTACTATGTCTTCAAGCGCTACATGGTGGGTGGGCTCACCGCCGGCGCGGTCAAGTCGTAAGGTCGGCCAATCACAGCATCCGTCGTCATTGCGGGCGAAGCGAAGCAATCCAACTTTCTTTGTTGCGGCAAAGCTGGATTGCTTCGTCGCTTTCGCTCCTCGCAATGACGGTGCCTCACAGCGGCGCGGCGTTCTCGCCCTGCGTGCTCGACAGTTTTGAGGCGAACGATGCCACCGTGATGACGACCGCGATCAGCGCGATGAACATGGTGCAGATCGCGTTGATCTCCGGCTTCACACCGAGCCTCACCTCCGAATAGATGCGGATCGGCAATGTCGCCGAGCCGGGGCCGGTGGTGAAGCTCGCGATAACGACGTCGTCGAGCGAGAGCGTGAAGGCGAGCATCCAGCCCGCCGCGATCGAGGGGATGATCAGCGGCAGGGTCACCGACAGGAAGGCACGCACCGGATTGCAGCCGAGGTCCATCGCGGCTTCCTCGAGGCTGCGGTCGATCGAGCCCAGTCTCGATTGCACCACCACGGTGACGAAGCACATGGTGAGCGTGGTGTGGGCGATGGTGACCGTCCAGAAGCCGCGTTCGGCCTCGATCGCGACGAACAGCAACAGCAGCGACAGGCCGGAAATCACTTCCGGCATCACCAACGGCGCATAGAGCATGCCGGAGAACAGCATGCGTCCCCTAAAACGTTCGCCGCGGGTCAGCGCCACGGCAGCCAGCGTGCCGAGAACAGTGGCGATCGTCGCCGACACCGCGGCGACGCGCAGGCTCATCCAGGCCGCATCCAGCATCGCGCGGTCGTTGAAGAACTCGCGATACCAGCGCAGCGACCAGCCACCCCACACCGTCACCAGCCGCGAGTCGTTGAAGGAATAGATCACGAGCACCACGATCGGCAGGTAGAGGAACGCGAGCCCCAGCGCCAGCGCGGACATATTGAACGCCGTGAGCCGATTAATTTTCCGCGAGGCCATCAGCGCGCCTCCAGCTGACGGTGCTGCACGCGCTCGTAGAGCAGCAGCGGCCCGACCAGCAGGACCAGCAGCACCACCGCGACCGCGGAAGCGACCGGCCAGTCCTTGTTGGTGAAGAATTCCAGCCACAACGTCTGCCCGATCATCAGCGCATTGGAGCCGGCAAGCAGATCCGGGATCACGAACTCGCCAACGATCGGAATGAAGCAGAGCAGCGCGCCGGCGCCAACTCCCGGCAGCGACAGCGGAAACGTCACCTGCCAAAACGCCTGTCGCGGCGCGGCGCCAAGATCGGCGGCGGCTTCCAAGAGCGCCGGATCCTGCCTTGCCAGCGTCGCAAACAGCGGCAGGATCATGAACGGCAGATAGGAATAGACGATGCCGATATACATCGCCGTGTCCGTCGACAGCCACACCAGCGGCGCCGAGATCAAATGCAGCGTGAGCAGCACCGTGTTGAGCAGGCCGTCATGCTGGAGGATGTTGATCCAGGCGTAAATGCGGATCAGGAACGAGGTCCAGAACGGCACGATGACCAGCATCATGGCGATCGCCTGCCAGCGCTGCGGCAGCCGCGCCATGCCATAGGCGATGGGGTAGCCGATCACGAGCAGCATGGCGGTGGAGAGCAACGCCACCGAAAGGCTGCGCAGATAGGACAGGATGTAGAGATTGTCCGAGATCAGCAGCTTGAAATTATCGATCGACAATTGCGCCAGCGCTGCCTTGGTCGCCTCGCGTCCCTCCCAGAAATCGAACACCGGCGTATAGGGCGGCTGTGCGATCGCGGTCTGCGACAGCGCGATCTTCAGCACGAAGCCGAACGGCACCAGGAAGAACAGCACCATCCATAGATATGGCGCGATCGCGGCATAGCGCGCGGGGCGAGCGAATACCTGGCGCGCGCTCATTGTTCCAGCACCAGGCAATCGTCGGGCGTGAACCATGCCACCACGCGCTGGCTCGCCGTATAGGCATCGAGGATGCGCGTGGTGTTCGCCATCGACGAGCGCACGATGGCGCCGGAATCGAGCTTGACCTTGTAGGTGGTGAGCCCGCCGAGATAGCTGACATCGGTGATGACGCCCTCCAGGCAGTTGAACGCGCGCACGCCAGTGCCTTCGGCGGGCGGGCGCCGCGACAGTTTTACCTTTTCGGGACGGATCGCGACGCTGACGATGGTCTTGCCGGGCGAAATGCGCGGCTCGGCCACATGGATGGTGCCGGCGTCGCGCGTCGCGATCGCGAGGCGGCCATTTTCAGTGGCGCCGACCTGCCCCTCGAACAGGTTGATGTCGCCGACGAACTCCGCGATCCAGCGCGAGGCCGGCGTCTCGTAGAGATCGCGCGGGGTTGCCACCTGATCGAGCCGGCCGGCGTCCATCACGCCGATGCGGCTTGCCATGGTCATGGCCTCTTCCTGGTCGTGGGTGACGATGATGAAGGTCATGCCGAGGCGGCGCTGCAGCTCCATCAATTCGTGCTGCGTGCTCTCGCGCAGTTTCTTGTCGAGTGCGGCGAGCGGCTCGTCAAGCAGCAGCACCTGTGGCCGCCGCGCCAGCGAGCGCGCCAGCGCCACGCGCTGCCGCTGGCCGCCGGAGAGCTGATCCGGCTTGCGCTTCTCCATCCCCTCGAGCCTGACGAGCGCCACCAACTCGGCGACGCGCGTGTTGATATCGGCCTTGGCCATGCCGGCCCGCTTCAGGCCAAAGGCGATGTTGTCCCGCACGGAGAGATGCGGAAACAGCGCGTAGTTCTGGAACATCATGTTGACCGGCCGCTCATGCGGCAGCACCGGCGCGATGTCGCGACCGTTCAGCAATATGCGGCCCTCGTCCGGCGTCTCGAAGCCGGCGAGCATGCGCAGCAGCGTGGTCTTGCCGCAGCCGGAGGGCCCGAGCAGCGCAAAGAATTCGCCGACGCGGATGTCGAGCGTGACGTGATCGACCGCGCGGAAATTGCCGAATTTTTTCGCCACGCCCTCGATGCGGAGCAGCGGCATGTCGGGCTCGGGCTGGGGTTCGGCTTTGGCCGGCAACGCGGCCAAGGGCTCGGGCTTCGGAGGCTCTACAGGCGAAGCCTCAGGCTTCGCGGGCTCGACCGCCGGCGATTCCGACCTGGCAGGCTCCGCCGCCTCGCTATTCGGGTGCTCCTCAGTCATCTTCCCCACAGACCCCGTCGTGCCCGCAAGCTAGCGGCGGATGCAAGCCGGCTCAAGCAAGCAAAGCGAGACGGCGGAACCCGGTTCGTATAATCCACTGTCATGAAAATCACGATCGTCGCCTTCGAGGGCTGCATGACTTCGGCGGTTTACGGCCAGGTGGATGCCTTTGCGATCGCCGCCGGTATTGCCGCACGCAGTAACCTGCTGACCTGGTCGGGTCACGACGTCAGGCTGGCCACCCGGGACGGCCAGCCTGTCATGGGCTCGGGCAGTCACCGGATCGAGCCGCACTGCGCGCTGAGCGATGCCAACGACAGTGACGTTGTGCTGTTGCCGCCGATCTTCGGGGACATCGAACAGACATTGGAGCGGGAAAGCGGGCTGGTCTCATGGCTGGCGTCGCTGCCATCCGGATCAAGACTGCTGGCCTCGACCTGCACCGGCGCGTTCCTGCTTGCGGAAGCCGGTCTCCTGGACGGGCGGCGCATCACCACCAATCCGGCATTCGCCGCGCTTTTCCGCGAGCGCTATCCGCGCGTGCAGCTGGCGCTCGACGAGCGCATCGTCGACGACAACAGGATCATCTGCGCGGGATCGACCACGGCCTATCTCAACCTCGCCGTTCACGTCATCGACCGGCTGGCCGGCCACGATCTTGCGGTCGCCACGGCAAAGACGCTGTCGATGGACCGCAACCCGGAATCGCAGCGCCCCTATTTCATGTTCATCGCTCCGAAGGATCACGGCGACGACAAGGTGCTGGGGCTGCAGAACTGGATCGAAACGCACTATCGCGAAGCGGTCGGCGTCGACGACATGGTCGACGCCGCCGGCATGAGCGTGCGCAATCTGAACCGCCGTTTTCTTGCGGCCACCGGCCTGTCGCCGCGGCAATATCTGCGCATGGTCCGCATCGAAACTGCAAAGCGCCTGTTGGAGGGCGGGAATGCGCCGATCGACCGCGTGGCCGAGGCCGTCGGCTATGGCGACACCCGCGCCTTCATCCGCGCCTTCGGCGACATCGCCGGCCTGTCGCCGGGCGCGTACCGGCAAAAGTTCCGGGCGCGCTAGCTGCCGGTGAAGCTTGCGGCGCGCCGCTGCATCATCGACATCATGCCCTCGCGCGCGTCAGCCGAAAGCGCAATGCGGCGGCCTTCAACCCGGATATGGTCGACCGCGGCCCTGATGCCGTCGGTCTGCGCCAGCCGGGCGTTCGCCAGCGCCGTCTGAACGGCCAGCGGCGCGCATCTGGCGACGTCCCGCGCCAGGTCGAGCGCGCGCTGAAACTGCTCGCCGGGCTCAGCCAACACCTGCACCAGGCCCCAGCGATGGGCCTCTTCGGCGGAAAACTGCCCGCCGGCAAGAATGCAGCGCATCGCGGCGCCCCAACCAATTGCCGTGGGCAGGCGGATGGTCGCCCCGCCCAGCGGGAAGATGCCGCGCGTGGTCTCCTGCTGGCCGAACTGCGTGTCCTTCGCGGCGACACACATGTCGGCGGCAAGCGTCAACTCCAGCCCCGCCGTGTAGCAGCGGCCATGCACCGCTGAAATGACGGGTTTTGAGCAGGCCGGGCCGTACAATCGAAACGGATCGCACTGGCCGGGCTTTAGGTAAGTGTTGGCGCCCTCCTCGATCGAGGCCGGGATGACGTCGGCCAGATCGAGCCCCGCACAAAACACATCGCCTCCGCCGTGGACCACGCCACAGCGCAGCTCTTTCGAGTTTGAAAGTCGCGTGTAGGCCTCTGCCAGAATGCGCAGCGCCTCGCGGTTGAGCGCATTTTTGACGCGCGGGCGGTTGAGCCGCATCACCAGAACATCGTCGATTTCGCTGACAACGACCGCGGCTTCCTGCCTTGCTCCATCCGACATCGGTTTCTCCATTGGCTCGCAAACATTGCCCGCAAGAATGGTGATCCCAGTGGCGGGCGACCATGGCCGTATCGGCAAGATCGCTTGCCGATCCGGCCAAAGGGCCGAACGACCCCGCCCCCCCAAAAATTCCGCTCAGCCCATGAACGCGTTCCGGCCTGGGAGCGACTATCGGCTGGAGCAAATGGCTGATCGGGGGACCGATGCAGGATGGATCACCGCGCCGTATTCACATCTCGACGGATATGTTTCCGGACGAGAAGCGCCTCGCGCTGTGGCGCGAGGTTTACGGGCGCGGCATCGCGCGGGTCGATATCGAGCCGATCGGCGACGAGCCCTTTCACGCCGACGTTACCTTCAATCTTTTGCCCGATGTCGCCATTGCATCCGGCGTGCGTTCGCCGGCGCATTACCGCGTCACCCATGAACTGCTCAAGGATGGCCGCGACATCATCGCGGTCAGCATTTTGCGATCGGGCGAGGCCTCGGCGACGCAATTCGGCCAGGAGCTGATCGGCGGCGTCGGCAGCGCCGGCGTGCTGTCGGCGACCGATCCCTCCGTCAGCACGCTGAACACCGACGGCAGTTTCATCACGCTGGCGCTGTCGCGCCCCGCCATTGCGGAGCTCGCTCCGGATTTTTCGTCGGCCTTTGGCAAGCCGATCCCGTCAGACGATCCGGCGCTGCGCCTCCTCATCAAATATCTCGACGCGGTGCTGGCCGCCGACGAGCTCGCCCATCCCCAGGTCGCCCGCTCGGTCTCCGCGCATATTCTCGATCTGGTAGCGCTCGCGCTCGGTGCGCGCGGCGACCAGGCCGAGGCGCCGCTCAGCGGCGCCAAGGCGGCGCGGCTGAAGGCGCTGAAAAATGACGTGATGTCGATGCTCGGCAATTGCGACCTGTCGTCGGAACTGATCGCCGGCCGCCACGGCATCTCCTCGCGCTACGTGCGAAAGCTGTTCGAGCAGGAGGGAACCTCGTTCACCTCCTTCGTGCTCGGCGAGCGCTTGAGCCGGGTGCGCCGCATGCTGCGCGATCCCCGCCACGCGCATCTGACCATCGCGCAGCTCGCGCACGCCTGCGGCTTCAACGACATCTCCTATTTCAACCGCGCCTTCCGCCGCCATTTCGGCGCGACACCGACCGATGTGAGAGAGGCACGATCGACTGCGTCCGACGTCTGAGATTTCGTGTCCCGGATCAGCAGCGCACCGTTGCACGCTACGCTGCATCCGGGGAACGCCGCCTACGCCCCGCTCGCCATGAACGACGCGAGTTTTTCGCGGTCAGCCGCGGACATGGTCAGGCCGAGCTTCGTCCGCCGCCACAGCACGTCATCGGGGAAGCGCGCCCATTCCTTGGTTATGAGGTAGCGGACTTCCGTAGCCGTCAGCTCCGGCCCAAAGGCGGGACCGAGATCCTCCTTCGTCTTGGCGTCGCCCAGGATCGTGGCGAGCCGCGAGCCGTAGGCCGAGACCATGCGCCGCGCCTGGCTTTCGGTCAGAAACCGCCATTGGTCGCGGGCGCTTTCCACCTCGTCCTCGAACTTCGCCCAGCTGAAATCGCCGCCAGGCAACGGGGTCGTCGCGGTCCAGCGCGGCGACATCGGATAGAACCGCGACAGCTGCGACACCGCGCGCTCGGCGCGCAGCCGCGCGGTGGTGATGTCGCCGCCAAAGATCGTCACCAGCGGCGCCTTGCCGCGCCTGAAGTCGAAGCTCAGCACACCGTCGCGGCGAAGGCCGCTTTTGCCGCGCCCGATCACGGAATTGGCCGCGGCAACGGTGCGGACCACGTCAGCGGTTTCTACCCGTTCCCGGAAATAGCGATTGGCGGCGTCACAGAGATAGGCGACGTCATTGGCGGCCATGGAGACCACGGCCGGATCTCCCTTGAAAGGGTGGCCGATGCTGCCGATCAGCGTGAAGTCGCGCTCATAGGGGCTAGCGAAGATCAGCCGCCGGTCGTGGTTCTGGAAGACATAGACGTTGTCGCTGTCGAACAGCCGCTTCACCACGATCTGGCTGATCTGGGTGGTGCCGAGCGGCGGCGCCGGCACGCGCAGCACGGTGTCGGCGACCGATGCAGTCCAGGCGCCGGTGGCGTTGACCAGCGCGCGGGCGGTCGTGATGCGGCGATGGCCGCGGTCGATGATGGCGAGCCGCCAGGTTTCGCTGCGGTCGGCGCGGACGCAGCGCGCGCCGGTGCAGATTTCGGCGCCCCGCTCGGCGGCATCCACCGCCGACAGCGCCACCAGGCGGGAATCGTCGACGATGCAGTCGGAATATTCGAACGCAGTGCCAAACGGCCGCTTCAGCGCGTCGCCGGCGGGATGATGGGTGATATCGACGGTTTCCGATGGCGGCAGCGGCCGCCGCGCGCCGAGCCGGTCATAAAGCCACAGCCATGCCCGCAGCACCCAGGCCGGCCGCTCGTCGGCATGGGCGGGAATGGCAAAGCGCATTGGGCGCACCAGATGCGGCGCGATGCGGAGCCAAACGTCGCGCTCGGCAAGCGCCGCGCGGACCCGGCGGAAATCCCGCCGCTCCAGCACCGACAGATCGCCATGGATCAGCCGCGGCGAGGCCGAGGAGGCGCCGCCGCCGAGATCGCCCTGCTCCAGCAGGAGAACGCGAAGGCCGCGTCCGGCGGCGTCGCGCGCCACGCTGACGCCGTTGAGGCCGCCGCCCAAAATTGCAAGATCGTAGTCCGCCATACGCAACGCTTGGGAAGAGAAATGGAACGCCCGTCCACCACCTCTAGCCGGTCTTGCGCGTGGGCTCCATGGTGTTGTCGCGGCCGACGAGGCCGGCATATTGGGCAATCGGCGCGGGCTTGCCGAGCAGATAGCCCTGCACGGCGTCGCAACCTTCCTGGGCGAGGAAGGCGAGCTGTTCGGCGGTTTCCACGCCCTCGGCGACGATCGACATCTCCAGGCCATGGCCGAGGTCGATGACGGCGCTGACGATGTTGGCCGATTGCGGGGTCTTGCCGAGATTGATGACGAAGGCGCGGTCGATCTTGATCTTGTCGAACGGGAAGGCCTGCAGATAGCTCAGCGACGAATAGCCGCTGCCGAAATCGTCCATGGAAATGCGCACGCCCAGCGCCTTCAGGCGCCGCAGCAGCGCCAGGCCGCGATCAAAATCCTCGATCAGCACGCCCTCGGTGATTTCCAGTTCCAGCCGGCCCGGCGACAGGCCGGTTTCCAGCAGGATCGAATGCACGAGGTTGACGACGTCGCCGTGCATGAATTGCGCCGGCGACAGGTTGACGGCGATCTGCAGCGGCACCGGCCATGACGCCGCCTCGCGGCAGGCCTCGCGCAGGATCCACTCGCCCATCTCGACGATCAGCCCGCTTTCTTCCGCGAGCGGAATGAAATCGGCCGGCGAGACGAAGCCGCGCAGCGGATGCATCCAGCGCGCCAGCGCCTCGAAGCCGATGATCTTGCTGGTGGCCACCGTTTCGCCGGAGGCGGCCTGCGGCTGGTAGTACAGCGACAGCTCGCCATTCTTGATGGCGACCGAGAGATCCTGGTGCAGCACGCGGCGGTCGCGGATCTGCTGGTCCATCTCCGGCTCGAACACGTTGATGGTGCCGCGCGACTTCTGCTTGGCGCGGAACAGCGCCGCGCCCGCATTGGCGAGCAGCGCGGCCGCATTCGAGCCGTTGTGCGGGAACACCGAGATGCCGGTGGTGACGCCGGTGCGCACCGCCTTGCCGTCGATCAAGAATTCCTTCGCCAGCGCCTCGGCGAGCTGCGCAGCGAGCGCGCGGCCGGCTTCCGGCTGCTTGCCGTCGATGATCAGGCCGAACTCGTCGCCGGAGAGGCGGGCCACCACGCCACCGCGGGCGGTCTCCTGCAGGCGCCGCGCCACCTCGATCAGCACCTTGTCGCCCACGGCGTGGCCGAACACGTCGTTGACTTCCTTCAAGCCGTCGAGGTCGACGCAGAGCACGGCGAATTCCTCGTCGGTGCCGGCGCAGGCTTCGATCATCTGCGCCAGCGCTTGCAGGAAGGCCGGGCGGTTCGGCAGATCGGTAAGGCCGTCGTGATAGGCCATGTGCGCCATCCGCGACTCGGTCTGACGGCGGTCAGTGACGTCCTCGTGGGTCTTGATCAGGTATTGTGGCTCGCCTGCTTCGTCGAGCACGGTCATGCGGCGAGTCAGGAACAGGCGCAGGCCGTCCTTGGTCGAGATCGGATGCTCCTCGGTGAGGATGCCGCGCTTCTTGATTGCCGCCTCATCGCGCGCGACGATCAGCTTTGCTTCGCGCGGGTTGAAGATATCCGTGGCCGTCAGGCCCGTGGCATCCTCGCGCCGGCGGTTGAGGATGGTTTCCGCGCTGCGGTTGGCGAGCAGATATTTCTTGTCCTTGACGCCTTCGACGATCAGCGCGACCGGGATGTTGTCGACCACGAGCTCGAGGAATTTCTTGGTGTTCTCAAGCTCCCGCGACAGCGAGCGGCGGTCGGTGACGTCGTCGAACAAGGCGATCAGAAATTCCGGCTCGCCCTTTTCGTTGCGCGCGATCACGCGATTGGAGGCGAGCACGCGCTGCTGCGAGCCGCGCTCGACCTGGAATTCGTTGCGGTGGTAACCTTCTGGCGCCGAGATCGCCGCCGCATCGGCCTTGGCGATGGCTTCGGCGGTTGCGGGGCTGAAGATTTCCTCAGCCGTCTTGCCGATGATGTGATCGCGCGAGAAGCGCGAGAAGCGCTCGAAGGCGCGGTTGGCGAAGATGTAGCGGCCGTCCTCGATGTTCTTGGCGGCGACGCAGACCGGCACGTTGTCGAGCACCGATTCGAGGAACTGGGTGGTCGACGACAGTTTTCGCGCCAGCCTGCGCTGATCGGTGCAGTCGAGATGGGTGGCGACCGAGCCGCCGTTCGGCAGGGTGAAATATTTCACCAGCACCGAGCGGCCGTCGGGCAGCTCCGTGACCAACCCCTCGGGTGTGGCCGCGCGGCTGTAGAACTCCTCATCGGAGCCCTGCAGCACGCCGCGCCGGCGCCGCATCTCCAGCAAATCCGCCCCGCTCATGTCGCGCGGCACATCGGCGCGCGTCAGTTGGTAAAGGTTCAGATACTGGTCGTTACAGAAGATCACCCGGCCGCGCGGGTCGGTCATCACCACGCCCTGGTTGAGATGGTTCAGCGCCGAGCTGATGAAGGCGTTGCGCCGCAGTTGCGATCGGCGGACGCGGCGCAGCGCCGAGACCACCCAGATCGCGATCGCGCCGAGGAAGGAAGCGGCGACAATGCCGCCGATCAGGATTTCCCAGATCATGTTGGGATCGAGCGAGCCGATATAGCTCGAAGGCGCAAATCCGGCCGTGGCGGCCCACGCCTGTGCCGGCGGCAACGGGCCGGCGACAAGGCACACGACGGCCGTGGCAAGAGTTATCTTGCTGCCTGCCTGCCAATTCTTGCCAGCCATCAGTCACCTGCGCATTTCAGCGCCGGAGTGTCCGATTTCTGGGGTTTGGATCGGGTAAACGCGTAGTGTTGCAACCCCAAAATGTGACTCAAATTGCGGCAATTGCCCTGACATGATTAATGCTTCACTAATGAGGGCCTCTCCGGCAGTGCCGGTGCCAGATAAACCAAGGGCTTGGCGGTAACGGATGCTTAACAAAGCGCTAAAAAACTGCTGCTGATACGGCCCGGCAACGCGGCAATTCTCTCAGGTTTCAACGTCACATGGACAGGGTCGAGTGCGTCATTGTCGGGGCCGGCGTGATCGGCCTTGCGGTGGCCAGACGGCTGGCGCAGGCCGGCCGCGAAGTGGTGGTGCTGGAAGAGGCCGAAGGCATCGGCACGGTGACTTCCTCGCGCAACAGCGAGGTGATCCATGCCGGCATCTACTATCCCGCCGGCAGCTGGATGGCGCGGATGTGCGTCGCGGGCAAGCACGCGCTCTACCGTTACTGCGACGTGCACGGCATTCCCTACAAAAATTGCGGCAAGCTGATCGTCGCGACCACGCCGGAAGAGACCGCAAAGCTGGCAGCGATCCGATCCCACGCCGAAGCCAATGGCGTCGCCGACATGCAGACGTTGTCGGGCGACGCGGCGCGCGCGCTCGAGCCTGCGCTGAACTGCGATGCCGCCTTGCTCTCGCCTTCCACGGGGATCATCGACAGCCACGCCTACATGCTCTCGCTGCGCGGCGAGGCGGAAGGCGCAGGCAGCGCATTCGCATTTCACACCCCGCTGGTCCGCGCCAGAGCGAACGCGGGACGGATCGAAGTCGAGGCCGGCGGCGCCGCGCCGATGACGCTTGAATGCGATCTCTTGATCAACGCGGCCGGGCTCAACGCGCCTTCGGTAGCGCGCGCCATCGAAGGCATGCCGATCGAGATGATTCCTGCCGCCTATCTCGCCAAGGGCAACTATTTCAGCTGCAGCGCGCGGGCGCCGTTCTCGCGCCTGATCTATCCGGTGCCGGAGCCCGGCGGACTCGGGGTGCATTTGACGCTCGACATGGCAGGGCAAGCCCGGTTCGGCCCCGACGTCGAATGGATCGACGCCATCGATTACGCCGTCGATCCGTCGCGCGCGGCGCGCTTCTATCCGGCGATCCGCAAGTACTGGCCGACGCTGCCGGACGGCGCGCTGATGCCGAGCTATTCCGGCATCCGGCCGAAGATCGTGCCGCCAGCGGTGGCCCGTCAGGATTTTTTGATGCAGGGACCGGGTGAGCACGGTGTCGCCGGATTGATCAATTTGTTCGGGATTGAATCGCCCGGCCTCACCTCATCGCTGGCGATAGCGGACCACGTCGCCGAAATGGCTGGCGTACAGACCTAGCGATATAAAAAAGCCCCCGCGCGGATGAGTTGGAACCCATCGGAAGGCGAGGGCCTTATTCTTGCGAGATACTCGGAGGACGTCGGCTTAGTGGACCGTCTCTTCCGCGGTATGCTTCAACCGCTCGATCTGGTCCTTGACCATCAACTTCCGACGTTTCAACTCGACGATTTCCAGGTCATCTGTGGAGAGGTGCAGCAACGCTTCGTGTAGTTCACTTTCGAGAAGCTTGTGTTTGCGTTCCAGTTCAACGAGATGGGCCTGTATTGCCATTCGCATTCCTCCTCGGTGGAAACCTCAGATTCGATCCGGACGAAGAAGTCTACACCAGACTGCGAATCTGTCGATGGGAATCGGAAATCCGCCGCCGTCAATTTTTTCGGAATTATCTGTAACCAATCGTGACTAGGGGAACCCGGTCAGCTTGCACAGGCAAGCCGCAAGGACGATATTTGTGACAGGTGCGGCCGCGAGACCGTTCACAACCTGATCGTGCTTATTAGTTAACACACACCATGACCGACGAAGATGAGCGCGAACTCCAGGCTGAGCTGGCCCGGCTACAGCAGGAGCATCGCGATCTCGACGCGGCGATCGATGCGCTGCATCAGTCGCCGGCGCCGGATTTGCTGCGCTTGCAGCGCCTGAAGAAGCGCAAGCTGTTGCTGCGCGACCGCATCGCCTTTATCGAAGACCAGATTACCCCCGACATCATCGCGTGAAGCGCGGTATCCGGTAACCCCGGCGGCCAGCGGCCAGCCTTCGGCATGGCGGCGCTTTGTCCCCGTTGTCCACAGGGCGCCTTCGCGGCGCAAACAAAAGGCCCCGGCCTGCTCGCGAGCGGACCGGGGCCGAAGTGGGTGGTGGAAGTCTGTACAAGCGCTCGTTAACGCTGTCGGCAGAAAATAGTTCCCCGAGATCGGGCTTGACTTTTGTAGAACAAAAAGAGAACATGCGAACCAACCCAAGCCCGGGAGTTTCGCCCATGTCCGCCTCCGCCTTGTCAGACAACCGCCGCTACGAACAGGCCTGCGACCAGGCCATCGCCATGTGCGACGGCAATCTGCGCTCGACCATCAAGGCGCTGATCATGGCCAACGAATATCTCGAAATCGAACTTGCCGAACTTCAGGCGGCGGTGGCTGCCGGATGCGTCCCCACCCTCCCCACGCATGCGAGGAGCACCGCCGCCTGATCCTGTCACCAGGAGTGAGGTCATGGCCAACATCACCTACTACGTCGCATTGCCGTTCATGCGCGACGAGAGCGGCGAGATGATCGCGGGCAGTGCCGAGGAGTGTCAGAGCGCGACCACGGCATTGCGGCGCGCGGAGATAATGTCGCGGATTCCCGGCAGCATCGGCGCGGTCGCCTTCAGCCGCACCGGCGATCCCATGGTCGGCGAGTTCGGCGATGCGCATCTGCTGCGCAAGTTCGGCAGCGTGCCGGACGATCTGGGCGGGCTATAACGTCCCTAAGCCGCCTCGTGGCGGCGCTGCGCTTTGCGCACATACATGGCGCTGTCGGCCTGCTCGAGCGCGGTGCGCGTTTCGGAATGGCTGTCGAGGACGGCGACGCCAACCGACGCGCCGGTTCGCACCGTCTTGCCAGCAAATGAGAAACGCAGTTCATCGATCGCCTGCTCCAGGGCGGCCGCCTTGGACCGCGCATCGGTCTCGCTGAGATGCCACAGCAGCACGGCGAATTCGTCGCCGCCGAGCCGGCCGATGACGTCGGAGGCGCGCACCTGGCCCGACAGCCTCTCGACGATCGCTTTCAGCACGGCATCGCCCGCGGCATGGCCGAACGCATCGTTGATCGGCTTCAGCCGGTCGACGTCGAGCACGAGCAGCGCGCCGCTGGCCGAATAGCGCTTGATGAAGGCGATGGAGCGCGAAAGCTCGCGCTCAAAGCCGCGCCGGTTGAGGATGTCGAGCAGGAAATCGGTCTCGGCGGTGGCCTTGAGTTGCTCGATCTCGGCCCGCGCTTTCGCCAGTTCCTGACGCAGCCGCCGCACGGCGGATTTGGCGCCGTTGCCTTCGACCGCCGCGGGGGCTCCCGACCGGCGGGGAGCCGCCGGTGCCCGCAGCAGGGCCGCCTTCCGTCCGGCCGCGCCGGATTTCCGGCCTTTTCCAGCCTTTGCGGCCGCGGCCCTGGCTTTCTTCTTCATGGGGCAATTTCTCAAGAAGGCTTGCTCGGATTCACCAAGACAGGATAGTCCATTCCCGACCTCTTGCCACCGCCTTGGATCAACCCCGGGCCGACCCTATAATCGGCCTATGCTTTTGGATTCTCGCAAAGAATTCGTCTTATGACCGCCCCCGTCGCCATCATCATGGGCAGCCAGTCCGACTGGGAGACCATGCGCCACGCCGCCGAGACGCTTGCCGCGCTCGGGGTTCCCTCGGACCAGCGCATCGTCTCCGCCCACCGCACGCCCGACCGGCTGTTTGCCTTCGCCAAGGGTGCGAAAGCGGCCGGCTTCAAGGTCATCATTGCCGGCGCCGGAGGTGCTGCGCATCTGCCGGGCATGGCGGCTTCGCTGACGGAGCTGCCGGTGCTCGGCGTTCCCATCGAATCGAAGGCGTTGTCCGGGCTCGATTCGCTCTACTCCATCGTGCAGATGCCGGCCGGCATTCCGGTCGGCACGCTCGCGATCGGCAAGGCCGGCGCAATCAATGCCGCGCTGCTGGCTGCCAGCGTGCTGGCGCTGAACGATCCGCCGCTCGCCGCGCGACTCGCGGCCTGGCGCAAGCAGCAAACCGATGCGGTCGCCGAACGTCCGGAGAGTTCGGCGTGACAGCTTCCAATCGCGTGAAGCTGCAGCCGGGAGACACCATCGGAATTCTCGGCGGCGGCCAGTTGGGCCGGATGCTGGCGATGGCGGCGGCGCGGCTCGGGCTGAAATGCCAGGTGTTCTCGCCGGAACCGGATTCACCCGCGTTCGACGTCGTGCTCAACGGTGTCTGCGCCGAATATGCCGATGTCGAGCGGCTGGAGATGTTCGCCGGCGACGTCGATGTCGTGACTTACGAATTCGAAAACGTGCCGGCCGCAACCGCCATGGTGCTGGCCACACGCCGGCCCGTGCTTCCTGCGTACAAGATCCTCGAGACGACGCAGGACCGCCTGATCGAGAAGGATTTTGTCGTCAAGCTCGGCATCGGCACCGCCGATTATGCCGACGTGTCCTCGCCGGACACCCTGCGCGCCGCTATCGCGCGCATTGGGCTCCCCGCCGTCATCAAGACCCGCCGTTTCGGCTATGACGGCAAGGGCCAGGCGATCATCCGCGAAGGCGACGATTTCGACCGCATTTGGGATGAGCTCGGCACCAAATCCGCGATCCTGGAGGCCTTCGTGCCTTTCGAGCGCGAGATCTCCGTGGTCGCGGCGCGATCGGCCGACGGCGACGTCGAATGCTATGACGTCACCGAAAACGAGCATCGCGATCACATTCTGAAAATTTCCAGGGCGCCCGCCGATATCCCGGAAGCGCTTGCTGCCCAGGCGCGCGCCATTGCCGAAAAGATCGCCACCGCGCTCGACTATGTCGGCGTGCTCGCGGTCGAGATGTTCGTGGTGCCGAACGGGAAAGGCGCGCAGGTGCTGGTCAACGAGATCGCGCCGCGGGTACACAATTCCGGGCACTGGACGCTGGACGGCGCCTCGATCTCGCAGTTCGAGCAGCATATACGGGCGATTGCCGGCTGGCCGCTGGGCAAGCCGGTCCGCCATGGCCAGGTCACCATGACCAATCTGATCGGCGACGACGTCAACGACTATGGGCAGTGGCTGACGGTTCCGGGGGCGACCGTGCACCTCTACGGCAAGGGGCCGGCGCGGCCGGGCCGCAAGATGGGGCACGTGACGGAGGTAAAGCCCGATCGGCCGAAAAGCGGCTGATTTCAACCCCAATTGATTGATTTTCCTGCGTTGGTGGGCCCGGCACAGGTGGACAATTCAACATTTGTCTGATACATGCGCGCGCTCAGGCCGAAGGTCCGCGTTTTCGCCGACCTTTTGCTTCCCAGATTCCAGACCGCTCACACCGAAAAGAGGATGCCGCGTGCAGGTTCTCGTCCGCGATAACAACGTCGATCAAGCCCTCAAGGCGCTGAAGAAGAAGATGCAGCGCGAGGGGATTTTCCGCGAGATGAAGCTCCGCGGTCATTACGAGAAGCCCTCCGAGAAGAAGGCCCGCGAAAAGGCGGAAGCCGTGCGCCGCGCCCGCAAGCTGGCGCGCAAGAAGCTGCAGCGCGAAGGCCTGCTGCCGATGAAGCCGAAGCCGGCTTTCGGTGCCGGCCCCGGCGGCGATCGCGGTCCGGGCGGCGGTGGCCGTGGCGGCGCTGGTGGTCCCCGCGGACCGCGCTGATCCGTCCTGAGCAATTCGAGTTCCGAAAACGCGGGCCTTGTGGTCCGCGTTTCTTTTTGCCCGATGTACTTTACGGCGCAGCACGTTACCCTTGCGGCACAGGACGCGGGAGCATTTTGCCGGAATGGTCATTACGAGTTCTGACGCCCGCTTGCACGCTTCGCGTATCGCCATTGTCCTCGTCGGACTGACGCTGTGCGGCTGCTCGTTCGACCTCGGCTCGTACTCGCTCGGCCCGGACAAGGAGGCGTCGCCGAAGGCTCAGGCTACGCCCAGCGCCGAGATCAGCGCGGCGAACGTCAGAGATGCGCAGGGCTTGGCGGCGCAGGGACAGGTGCTGGCCCGTTCCGGCAAGACCGACGAGGCGATGGCCGAATTCGAAAAGGCGCTCGCGCTCGACCCCTACAATGTGCAGGCGCTCAACGGCCGCGGCCTGATTCACCAGAGCGAGAAGCGGCACGCGGAGGCGATCGAGGATTTCACCGCCGTGCATGGCCTGGTGCCGCAGCGCGCCGATCCGCTGCTGGCGCGCGCGACCAGCTACCTCGCGATCGACAAGGTCAAGGAAGCGGCCGGCGATCTCGACGAGGCGGTGCAGTCCGAGCCGAACAACGCCCACGCCTGGTCGATGCGCGGGCTCGCCTACGAAAAGCTCGGCGACAGGAAGCAGGCCGCCGCGTCATACAATCGCGCGATCGCAATCCGTCCGCGCGACGATGCGGCGCGCAGCGGGCTCGCGCGGGTCGGAGGCTAGTTGCTGGACGGCTTCGGCAGGACCGAGTGGAACATCGACTTCGCCGCGGAGAACATCTCCTCGGCGACGTTGGTCTTCTTCTTCGGCGGCTCGGCTGCGACGTCGGCGCGCAGATCGAGCGGCGGACGCACGGTCGGAATTGCCTGCGGAATTTCGGCCGGCGGCGTCGGACGCGACGGATCGTCAAACCGCGGCGTGGCCGGCTCGGCGCTCTCGGAAGGAGCGGAGACCACGATCGGCGGCGGCAGCGGACGAACAGCCGGCGGCGCCGCGGTAATCACGCGCGGCTCTTCGGGGACACGGGCAACTTCCGGCGCGCGGGGCGGTTGCTGCGCGCGGGGCGCCTCGCCATTGCCGCGCAGCCGCTCGATGGCCGCGCGGGCAAGATCGTTGGCGTCGCGGCGATCCTCCACCGCGGCGGAGGCATCGGCCGGCGCCGCGGCGATGATGGGCTGGGGCGACGGGGTTTTGGCGGCGCGCACCGGGGCCGGACGCTTCGCTTCAGTGGGCAGGCTCGCGGTGGTCTCAGCCGGCTTGTCGACCGCCTTCTCCTGAGACTTTTCTTGAACCTTTTCCTGGGGCTTCTCGACCACGACCGCTTTCTCGGCGGCGGCGTTCTTTTCCAGCAGCGCCTTTTCGGAGATGCCCTTGGCCTTGACGCCGGAAGCGGGAATGCCGGCGATCTCGGCCTCCGGGCTCGTCTTGCCGGTATCGGACTTGGCGGAGTCGGACTTGGCGGAGTCGGACTTGGCGGAGTCGGACTTGGCGGCGTCGGGCTTGGCCGCGTCCGGTTTGGCGGCGTCGGATTTGGGCTGAGCGGTCGACACCGCAGCAGCCGGCGGCGTCTCGGTGGCGGGCTTGGCATTGATGTAGTGATTGACGATGTAGGCCCCGATGATCGTCGCAGCCACCGAAGGCACGATCTCCATCGCGAATTTCTTCAAATAATTCAGCATGACCCGGCCACTCCCAAGGCCGGGTTATTTGCGGGAACTTTGAGGCACATTGAGGGATCAACTGCGACGGATCGGTGGCAATTCCCCTCAATTCCCGCTCAGGGCTTCAGCTCGACCTCGAGGAACACGATCTCGGAAGCCGTTTCGTTGAGCACGTCGTGTTCCACACCAGCCTTGCGAAAATAGGATTTTCCGGCTGCAAGCTGCGCCTTGGAGCGCTCGCCATTGGGGGCCACGATGGTCATCTCGCCCGCGGTGACCGGCACGATCACGTAGTCCATCTCGTGGATGTGATGGCCGGTGGCACTGCCCGGCGCCAGCCGCCACTCGGTGACGCGCACTTCCGCGGTGTCGACCTGGACGTCCGATTTGGCGCTCAGCATCTGGCTACCTCCTGTCGGCGGTGTCACGGCACGAATACCATGAACACGAACACCGCAAACACCACCATGTGGACCATGCCGAACAGGATGTTGGTGCGCCCCGTGCCGAAGGTGAGCATGCTCAGCATGAAGGTCAGCAACAGGATCACCGTGTCCTGGTTGGAGAGCCCGAGCACAAGTTGCATGTCGAGGGCATAAGCCGCGACCGCCACCGCCGGAATGGTCAGTCCGATGGTGGCAAGCGAGGAGCCGAGCGCGAGGTTGATGCTCCTCTGCAGGTCGTTCTTGCGCGCGGCGGAGATCGCGGCGAGGCCTTCCGGCAGTAGGATCAGGACCGCGACCAGCACGCCGGCGAATGCCGGCGGCGCGCCGATTTTCGCAGTGACGACGTCGACCACGACAGAGAACTTCTTGGCGAGCAGCACGACCGCAAGAAGCGCAAGCAGCAGCAGCGCGATGCTGAGCGCGAGCATGCCGTCCGACATCGGTTCGCCGTGCGCAGCATCGCCCGCGCCGCCGACAAAATAGTCGCGGTGGCGAATGGTCTGGGTATAGAGGAACACCGCGTAGAGCAGCAGGGTGACCACACTGACGAAGGCAAGCTGCGCGGTGGAATAGACGGGCCCGGGCGCGGTCAACGTGAAGTTTGGCATAACGAGCGTGGTGGTTGCGAACACGAACAGCACGCTGAGATAAAGGTTGGCGCCTGCGACCTGAAAGTCCTGCTCGCGGTAGCGCACGCCGCCGATGAAGATGCAGAGACCAACGAGGCCGTTGCAGACGATCATCACCACGGCAAAGACCGTGTCGCGCGCCAGCGCCGGGGCCGGCTTGTCGCCGAGCATGATGGTCGAGATCAGCGCCACCTCGATGACGGTGACCGCGAGCGTCAGCAACAGCGTGCCGAACGGCTCGCCGATCCGCTCCGCGATCATTTCGGCATGATGGACCGCAGCGAACACCGTGCCGAACAGGATGATCAGCAGCACCGCCGCGAACAGCCAGCCGCCGGCCGAGGGCGCAAAGGAATAACCGCTCGCCGTGACGGCGCCGAACAGCGCCATGCCCAGCGCCGGATAGATCCACGCCGACCGCGGCATCGGCCCATGTCCGCTCATCCGGCGATTACCTTGTCAAGACCTCCGGCGGATGCGCTACCGGGGCGGGAATTTAAGATACAATGCAATTGCCCAGGTCCGATCATATCATTACCGTAGGGCCGGACGGCGTTGGGGAGACGGGACATGGGGGGACGGATGGAAACGTTGCACTCGGCAATTGATACGATTGTCGGCTCATTCTCGGCCATTCGCCTGCTCTACACATTCGTATTGCTCGCCGTCGCCATCGTGCTGCTCTCGCTCGCATGGGCAACGGGCCGGGAGATTTTCGCGACCTGGGGCAGCGGCAAGATCTATCTCGCCGAATTCATGTATTTTCTCGATGGCGCGAAGAAGCCGGAGTACGGCGAACAAATCCGAAGCGAAACCATCCTATTTTACCGATATCAACGCGGCTTGATCAAGGCAGCGCAGCGCAAGCATGACATTTTCGTGCAGAAAGCAAAGACCGAGGATCGCCGCGGCGAAGTGCTCGCCACGGAGCTGGCGTTCGACAAGCACGGCGCATTGCCGGACATCGATCTCAGCATTCAGGGCGTGAACGTCAAATCGCTGCTATCCTACTTCGTCAAGCTCGTCTCTCCATCGGCTCCCGAGGTGACGGCGACGATTTTCAAGACGGACAATTCGCGACGGGCCTACGTATCGCTCCCCGAGGAGAAACAGCCCGCGGACGACGATAACGGTTCTGAGGTTCCCTCGCCCTACATCATACACGGGGCGGACAGCGACACCGAGACCGCGTTCCGCATCGCCTGCTTTCTGATCTGGTCGCAATCGTCGGATCGCAACGAGAGCTACGGCGACTTCTGCGATTGGGCGCGGCTGTTGCGGGTGAATTTTGCGATCGAGAAAAGCAACGCCGATTCAATCCAAGCGACCACAACCCAGCCCGAGATCGAGTTCGTGACCAAGGCGTTCGAGCGCGCCTGGAACAGACGCATCCGCTACGACAACGTTCTGTCGACGCTCGACGGCATGGAGAGGAAGTTCAGCAACGAGAAGATCACGATCGCCGAGGGCAAGACGGCTACGATCGGCTCCGTTGCCGACATCCTGCGATACTACAATCTGACCAGCGGTGAGCGGGGGCCAGGCGGCAACTGGCAAGCCGAACTTCCGTCGGTGACCGACGATGCCACCAAGATCAACACCGCGTTCTTCTCCGGGCAATTCTCTGCCGATTGCGCCGGCTCCCGGCCGAAATACCCCGGCGTCGTCAGGATCGTGTTCGAATATTCCAACGCGGAGGGCGCGAAAGTGCCTGCCGTGATGAGCGGGCTGCTGCTGCGGGACACGGAAGTGCTGACCTACCTGCCGCGAGGCTTTCCGGTGCGCGAACACGAAGGCATTCCGCTCACCGCGAAGGTGCAGACCGTGGCCTGCGGCGCCGTCGCGAAGGAGTTCGTGATCGGCGAGATCAAGCCGCTCGGCGGCAAGAATGATTCCTTCATGCTGCTGAAGGTTCCGGACCTGCAGGCGCCGAATCCCTCGCTCGAACTGGATTTCGAGGCGGATGAGAGCGCATTTGACGAGGTAAGCTTCACGGGATTCATTCGCCACAAGGCGACGACTTTCGTCAGACCGCCAAAAGTCGCGATCGACAATGACGAGCGCTGGATCTCGCAGGCCCGGAAACTTCAGACGATGCGCCGGATACGCAAGTACGGCGAAATCATGCTGTTCGATTCACCGTTCTCGGCAGGCATGATCGGAAGCCCGATCCTGAGCAAGGACGGTAAGGTCATCGGCATGCTGATCGGCGGCGTGTATGTCAACTCGCATCTGAGGCTTCGTCTTGCACGCGGCTTGCCGGTGACAGCACTGAAGGATCAGCTCGCCGCCGCTCCCAAGGCCGCGCCGGCGAAATAGTCCGCCGAAAACGCCGTCAAGTTTGCGAGCGCACAAATTGCAGCGCGATGGCGGATGCACCGAAATAGTCGAGATCGTTATGGCCGCCATCGGCAAAGCGGACGAATTGCTTTGGCTCACTTGCGAGCGCAAATAGACGTTCCCCGAAGGCGGTCGGAATGGTGGCATCGCGTGCGCCATGCATGAATAGCAGCGGCACCTTGACCCGCGCAATGCGCAGGTCGGAGCGGAACGGATCTTTCATCAGCCATCGCACCGGGAAGATCGGAAAGGCTGAGGCGGCGACATCCGCAATCGAGCTGTAGGGCGCTTCCAGGATCAGCCGGCCCACCGGATGCTCCGCCGCCAGCGCCACAGCAGCCCCGCTGCCGAGCGAAAAACCCCAGGCCACGATCTTGTCCCCGGCGTAGCGCGCCGTCGCGAACCTCCACGCCGCTTCCGCATCAAGCAGGATGCCCTGCTCGCTCGGCTTGCCACTCGAGCCGGAATAGCCGCGATAGGCCGGTGCCACGATGCCAATGCCGTCGGCGATGAAATCGCGGAAGCGCGGGAAGAAGCCGGCGAGATAGTCGCCGTTGCCGTGGAAGTAGAGGATGACCGGGCGGCCCGGTTTTGCCGGGATGTGCCAGACGATGATCTTCTCGCCGTCCGCCGTGGTCAGGACGTGCTCCTCGACCTGCGGGAAGCCTGCGGCCGCTGGCGCGATGCGCTCGGTGGACGGAATCGGAAACAGGATCGCGCGCTGCAGGAAAAACATGGCGGCGAGGCCGGCGGCATAGCCGAGGGCGGCGATGATCAGCAGCCATTTCAGGATGGTCATGGCGGCGCCGCTAGCGCTTGCGTGGACGCTTGAGCAGCTTTTCGACGTCCGCCTTGACGCTCTCGGGAATCGCGCGGCATCCACATGCGGCGGCATGCGCAACGTGCCACTTGATGCGCTGCTCGCGCGTCGCCCGCTGGGGCATGCGATGGGACCGGTGCCACTCCTTGTTCAGGGCCACCGCCGCCTCGCCTTCCTACATCGCCTTGACCACGTTCTCGGTGACCTTCTTGGCGTCGCCGAGCAGCATCATGGTGTTGTCGCGGTAGAACAGCGGATTGTCGATGCCGGCATAGCCCGAGGCGAGCGAGCGCTTGATGAACATCACCGTGCCCGCCTTCCAGACCTGCAGCACCGGCATGCCGTAGATCGGCGAGGTCTTGTCCTCTTCGGCGGCCGGGTTGGTGACGTCATTGGCGCCGATCACGAAGGCAATGTCGGCCTGGGCGAATTCGGAGTTGATGTCCTCGAGCTCGAACACCTCGTCATAGGGCACGTTGGCCTCGGCGAGCAGCACGTTCATGTGGCCGGGCATGCGGCCGGCGACCGGGTGAATGGCGTACTTCACCTCGACGCCTTCCTTCTTCAGCATGTCGGCCATCTCGCGCAGCGCGTGCTGGGCCTGCGCCACTGCCATGCCGTAGCCGGGCACGATGATGACCTTCGAGGCGTTCTTCATGATGAAGGCCGCGTCATCCGCCGAGCCGAGTTTTGCGGGTTTCTGCTCGCCCGTACCGCCCCCGGCCGCCGCGGTCTCGCCGCCGAACCCGCCGAGGATGACCGAGATGAACGAGCGGTTCATCGCGTGGCACATGATGTAGGACAGGATCGCGCCGGAGGAGCCGACCAGCGCGCCGGTGATGATCAGCGCGGAATTGCCGAGCGTGAAGCCGATGCCGGCGGCCGCCCAGCCGGAATAGGAGTTCAGCATGGAAATCACGACCGGCATGTCTGCGCCGCCGATCGGGATGATCATGAGCACGCCGAGCGCCAGCGCCAGGATCGTGATCACCCAGAAATCGATTGCGCCGCCGGTCAGCACGAGGCGGACGATGAACACGACCAGCGCGACGCCCAGCGCAATATTGATCAGGTGGCGCGCCGGAAGGATGATCGGCGCGCCGCTCATCCGCGCGGACAGTTTCAGGAACGCGATCACCGAGCCGGTGAAGGTCAGCGCGCCGATGGCAACGCCAAGCGACATTTCGACCAGGCTCTGCTTGTGGATGTTGCCCGGCGTGCCGATATCGAAGGCTTCCGGCGCATAGAACGCGCCGGCGGCGACCAGCACCGCGGCCATGCCGACCAGCGAGTGGAAGGCGGCGACCAGTTCCGGCATCGAGGTCATCGGCACCCGGCGCGCGATCACAGCGCCAATTGTGCCGCCGATGGCGATGCCGACGATGACCAGGATCCAGGCGAGCGTGTCCGCCGGCGGGTGGTTGGCGAGCGTGGTGGCGACCGCGATCGCCATGCCGATCATGCCGAACAGATTGCCCTGGCGCGACGTCGCCGGGCTCGACAGCCCGCGCAGCGACAGGATGAACAGCACGCCTGCCACCAGATAGAGAACTGCAGAAAGATTGGCGCTCATCTCAGGTCCCCAATGTTCTTCATCACCCCGAGGTGGTTGCCGCTCACTTGGCTTTCTTCTTGTACATGCCCAGCATGCGCTGGGTGACAAGGAAGCCGCCGAAGATGTTGACGCAGGCGAAGACCAGCGCGACAAAGCCGAAGCCGCGGGCCCAGCCGCTGCCGCTGGAAACGTTGGCGACGCCGCCGGCCAGCAGCGCGCCGACCACGATCACGGAAGAAATCGCGTTGGTCACGCTCATCAGCGGTGTATGCAGCGCAGGGGTCACCGACCACACCACGAAATAGCCGACGAACACGGCGAGCACGAAAATCGACAGCCGGAACACGAAGGGATCGACGGCCTGCGCAATATGTTCCATGGCTCTCTCCTTATTTCGGCTGGAAGCTCGGGTGGATGACGGCGCCGTCTTTCGTCAACGCGGTTGCCTTCACCAGCTCGTCGTCCCAGTTCACCGCGAGCTTCTTCTCTTTCTTGTCGACCATGGTCTCGATGAAGGAGAACAGGTTGCGGGCATAGAGGCCGGAAGCGGACGCGGCGACGCGGCCGGCCACGTTGGTGTAGCCGACGATCTTGATGCCATCGATTTCGACGACCTCGCCGGGCTTGGCGCCCTCGACATTGCCGCCGCGCTCGACCGCGAGATCGACCAGCACGGAGCCCGGCTTCATCGACTTCACCATGTCGGCGGAGATGAGTTTCGGCGCCGGCCGGCCCGGAATGAGCGCGGTGGTGATGACGATATCCTGCTTCTTGATGTGCTCGGCGGTGAGCGCGGCCTGCTTGGCCTGGTACTCTTTCGACATTTCCTTGGCGTAACCACCGGCGGTCTGGGCGTTCTTGAATTCCTCGTCCTCGACGGCGAGGAATTTGGCGCCGAGCGATTCCACCTGTTCCTTGGTTGCGGGCCGCACGTCGGTCGCGGTGACGACGGCGCCGAGACGGCGCGCGGTCGCAATCGCCTGTAGCCCCGCGACGCCGACGCCCATCACGAACACCTTTGCAGCCGGAACGGTGCCGGCCGCGGTCATCATCATCGGAAAGGCGCGGCCAAAAGCTTCGGCGCCCTCGATGACCGCGCGATAGCCGGCGAGGTTGGCCTGCGAGGACAAGACGTCCATCACCTGCGCGCGGGTGATGCGCGGCATCAATTCCATCGCGAAAGCCGCAACACCGGCATCCGCGATCGTCTTCAGCGCGGCTTCGTTGCCGTAGGGATCCATAATCGCGACGACGAGCGCACCGCGCTTGTATTGCGAGAGCTCGGAGGCTTCCGGCCGCTTCACCTTGATGATGATGTCGGCATCTTTCAGCGCGTCTGCGCTCACCGTGGCGCCAGCCGCGGTGAATTCGGAATCCGGCAGGCCCGACTTGACGCCCGCGCCGGGCTCGACCGCGATGTCAGCGCCTAGCGCCTTGAACTTCTTGACGGTATCGGGTGACGCCGCAACCCGCGGCTCCGACGGATCGATTTCCCTGGCAACGGCAATCTTCATGAGGCCTCCGCTGGCGCGAGACACGCGCACGGGCAAGCTAGCGCTAATTCCACTGGCGTGGATACCGGTTTTTGCGACCGGCGCGCGGGCAAGGTTTTTCGCACCGCCGCGCACGACGCGGCAGCGATGGATCAGGTCAGGAAAATCGCCATCAGGGCGACGATCGCCACGACGGAGGCCGTGCCGTACTTCACGAGCTTGATGAACCCCTCATAGGTCTGCTCATGCGCTTCGTAGTCGTTGCCGTCGGCGGTGGTGTAGGCCACTTCGCTATGGTCTGCCATCGTAAGTCCCCAGTCGGTCTAAAGCCTGATCTTGCGAGCCATTACCGCAATCCCGTCAGCAGGGCAACGGCGCGCAGCCAATATGCCAAGGGCTTATCAGATCATTGCGAAGGCCAATTGTCCCTGATCCAGCGGGTGAGGCTTTCTTCGCTGACTTCGCCGGCGGCGAGCGACAAAATGATCTGGGTCGCCTGCGCTGGGTCAGGGCTGAAAGCCACGCCGTTTTTCACAAGGAACGTCATCATCGTCATGAAGGCGATGCGCTTGTTTCCGTCGACAAAGGCGTGGTCTTTCGCGAGCCCAAACGCGTAGGCCGCAGCCAGCTCCGGCAACGATGCTTGTTCGTACTGCCACTTGTTGATCGGGCGCTCGAGCGCCGAACGCAACATGCCTTCATCGCGCAAGCCGGGCGCCCCGCCGAAGCGGCGAAGCTGGCGACTGTGGATTGCGATGGCTTGTTCGTAAGTGATCCAAAGCGGCTCGTTCGGCTCACTCATCTAACGAGCCGTCATTTGGCGAGCGCCGCGAGCGTGTCGCGGTACTTGTCCATCAGTTCGTCGGCGATCTCCATCGTCCGCTCGAAATCGGGATCATACGGAAGCGCCTGAAAGCCGCCACCGGGGAGCTCGGTAATGTGCAATTGCTGGCCGCGCTTGAGGTCGAGCCGCTGCATCAATTCGCGAGGCAGCAAGAGGCCGTCGGAGTTGCCGATCTTCTTGATCTCGATCTTCATTAATCGAACTCCCGCTCGCATGTTATACAGACGTATAACATGATTTCCCGGAAGGTTCAACAGCTGTTTTACGCCCCGCGGGCCGGTCAGCCGACGACGAAGTCGAACCGGCCCGCGAGCCATCCTTCGTTCTTGGCGGTGCGCATCAGCAATTCCTTGCGGAAGAGCCCATCGGAACGGTTCCGGGCCTCGCCCGGAAAATAGAGCTGGGTAGTCAGCACGCGGCCGCCGCGCGGCTGCACCTTCACGTGGAAGTGGCGGGTGCGGCCGGGATAGGCGCCGGGCACGATGCTGCGCAGGCGGAAGCGCCCTTCTGCGTCGGTGAACTGATGGCCGCGCAGGCGGAAGCCGGAATTGTCATAGTTGCCCTTGTCGTCGGCCTGCCAGAAATCCACGAGCGCGCCCGCGATCGGCTTGCAGTCGCGGGTGAGCACGAAGCCGACCAGTTCGATCGGCTGCCCGGCCATGCCGGGTTCAATCAGTTCGATGCGCTCGGGCGAGGATGGCTTGAAGAACGGCCCTTCGGTCTGCGCCGCGGTCGGCTCGTCGCCGTCGTGACAAGCCGGCGTCGGCGCGAGCGGCGCCTGCGCGATGCCTGGGGCGATTCCGAACAGCGAGCCGGCCGCGAAGGCGCCGGCTTCGAGTACGCTGCGTCGCGTCGGTCGGTCGAACATGAGTTTTCTCCACCCTTGCCGCCCCCGCCGCGTTACCGGTACGTAGTCGGTCAGCCCATGGTTTCCAACTCGTCGATCATGCCTGCGATGACCGAAAGCCCGCCGTCCCAGAATTTCGGGTCCTTGGCGTCGAGCCCGAACGGTTTTAGCAGTTCCGAATAATGCTTGGTGCCGCCAGCGGCGAGCATGTCGAGATAACGCTCGGCAAAACCTTCCGATGCATTCTCGTAGACCGCATAGAGCGAGTTCACCAGGCAGTCGCCGAACGCATAGGCGTAGACGTAAAACGGCGAATGGATGAAGTGCGGGATGTACATCCAGAAATTCTCGTAGCCTGGCTTGATCTCGATCGCCGGCCCAAGGCTCTCGCCCTGCACGCTGAGCCAGATCTCGCCGATGCGCTGCGCGGTCAATTCGCCGTTCTTGCGCTCGGTATGGACCGCGCGCTCGAAAGTATAGAACGCGATCTGCCGCACCACGGTGTTGATCATGTCCTCGACCTTGCCGGCGAGCAGCGCCTGGCGCTGCTTCGTGTTCCTGGTCTGCGACAGCAGCCGCTTGAATGTCAGCATCTCGCCGAACACGCTCGCGGTCTCCGCCAGCGTCAGCGGCGTCGGCGCCATCAGCGCGCCGTTCTTCGCCGCCAGCACCTGGTGCACGCCATGGCCGAGCTCATGGGCAAGCGTCATCACGTCGCGCGGCTTGCCTTGATAATTCATCAGCACATAAGGATGGGCCGATGGCGTGGTCGGATGCGAGAAGGCACCCGGTGCCTTGCCGGGCCGCACCGGCGCGTCGATCCAGCGATCGGTGAAAAAGCGCTCGGCGATATCGGCCATTTTTGGCGAGAAGCCGCGATAGGCTGTCAGCACCATGTTGCGCGCTTCCGGCCAGGCGATGCTGCCGGTCGCCGCAAACGGCAGCGGTGCGTTGCGGTCCCAATAGGGCAGCTTCTTCTTTTTGAACCAGCCGGCCTTCAGCTTGTAGTAGCGATGCGAAAGCTTGGGATAAGCCGCGCGGACGGAAGCGACCAGCGCATCCACCACCTCGCGCTCGACGCGATTATTCAAGTGGCGGGAATCCGCGACGTCCTTGAAGCCGCGCCAGCGGTCGGAAATTTCCTTGTCCTTGGCGAGCGTGTTGGTGACCAGCGCAAAGGTACGCTCGTTTTCCTTGAACGTCTTCGCCAGCGCATTCGCCGCCGCCTTGCGCTTCTCGCCGGAACGGTCCTGCATGAAGTTCAGCGTCGGCTCGATCGCAAGCTCCTTGCCGCCGACCTTGAAACGAAGCGACGAGATGGTCTGGTCGAACAGCCGATTCCAGGCGGCGTAGCCGCTCTGCGCCTTCTCGTGGAAGAGCTGCTCGACGCGGTCCTCCAGCTGATACGGCTTGTCCTTGCGCAGATCCTCGATCCACGGCCGGTAGTGGCCGAGTTCCGGCGTCTGCATCGCGCGCTCGATCACATCATCGTCAACACGATTGAGCTCCAGCCCAAAG
>Ga0081539_10001187_pt1 | contig 46999 bp, 36 predicted proteins | sample TabmetS4T2R2_FD_71023 | JGI IMG/M metagenome (GOLD analysis project Ga0081539, IMG submission 71023) | Tabebuia heterophylla rhizosphere microbial communities from the University of Puerto Rico - S4T2R2 | ecosystem: Host-associated > Plants > Roots > Rhizosphere ... | reverse complement strand
GGCGACGACGCCGACGGCCGCCCCTACCTGATGCGCGAGATCCTGGGCGGCGGGTCGGGAGGCCGCCCGTATGCCGACGGCGAGGACACAGTCCACGTCGTCCCCGACTCCCGCAACATCCCGGTCGAGTTCGCCGAGTCGCGCTGGCCGTTCCTGGTCGAGCGGCTGGGGCTGGCCGTCGACTCCGGCGGCCCCGGCCGCCACCGCGGCGGGCTGGGCTACCAGAAGGACATCCGCATGCTCCGCGACGCCTCCTTCATGTCGATCGCCGACCGTTCCCTACTCGCCTGCTGGGGGGTGGCCGGCGGCCGCGCCGGCCGGCCATTCTCGGTGGTGATCGACCCCGGGGGCCCGGCCGAGCGCGCCGTCGACGCGCTGGCCGACGGCGAGCCGGTCCGGGCCGGGGAGGTCATCCGCATCCGCACCACCGGCGGCGGCGGCTGGGGCGACCCCCTGGAGCGACCCTACGAAGCGGTCGTCCGCGACGTCGCCTGGGGCAAGGTCAGCGTGGCCGGCGCCCGCGACGACTATGCAGTGGTCGTCACCGGTCCTCCGGACGACCCGAGGGTCGACGAGGCCGCCTCGGACGCCCTCCGGGCCGGGCGGCGGGCGGCCCGGACCGGGCGCGAGCCGTTCTTCGACCGCGGCCCCGGGTATGCCATGCTCGCCGGGCGGCCATCGGCTGATATCGATCAACCCGACGGGGTAGGGTGACGTCAAATGGAGCATAACGTCTACCTGACGGCGATCGAGCCGGGCAGCGGCAAGTCGGCGGTCGCCCTGGGAGTCATGGAGGCGCTGGCCTCGCTGGGTCGGGTCGGATACTTCCGGCCGATCGTCGCCGGCGGCGAGGAGCCGGACAACGACATCGAGCTGATCCGCCGCCGCTACCGGCTGCCCCAGACCTACGAGGAGTCCTACGGGGCGGTGGTCGACGACCTGCGGGCCATGAGCGACCGGGGACGGTACGAGGAGCTGCTCAAACGCATCCTGGACGCCTACAAGCGCCTGGACGACGCCACCGATCTCCTCCTGGTCGAGGGGAGCGACTTCAGCGAGGCCTCCCGGGCGCTCGAGTTCGACTTCAACGCCGACGTCGCCAACCACCTCGGCTGCCCGGTGCTGCTCGTGGTCCGGGGCAGCAACCGCACGGTGGAGCGGGTCCTGGAGGTCGTGCAGCTGGCCCGCGGGTCGCTCACCGGCCGCGGCTGCACCATCCTGGCCATCATCTGCAACCAGGTCGCCCCCGACAGCGTCGACGAGGTCCGCCGGCGGGTCCGGGAGGTGGCCGACGAGCCGGCCTACGTCCTGCCCGAGGTGCCGGAGCTGGCCGCCCCCACCGTGGCCGAGGTCGCCACGGCCGTGGCCGCGCAGTTCCTGCGGCCGGTGCGCGGGGCCGAGGAGCCCAGCACCCGCCGCGAGGTCGGCAACGTGATCGTCGGGGCCATGAGCCTGCCCCACTTCCTCGACCACATCCACGACGGCGACATGATCATCACCCCCGGCGACCGGGCCGACCTGATCGTGGGCAGCCTGGCCTCCCGGTTCTCGGGCACCTTCCCCAACATTGCCGGCCTGGTCCTGACCGGCGGCCTGCTCCCCGAGCCGTCGGTGCTGCGGCTCATCGACGGGCTGGGCGGCACCGACCTGCCCGTGCTGGCCGTCGAAGCCGACACCTACCGGACCGCCGCCACCGTGGCCGGGGTCCGGGGAGTCCTCACCGCCGAGAGCGACCGCAAGGTCGCCGCCGCCCTGGGGGTGTTCTCCGCCCACGTCGACCGCCAGGCCCTGCTGGGCCGGATCGAGGTGACCCGGACCGAGCGGGTCACCCCGCTGATGTTCGAGCAGCGGCTGCTGGAGCGGGCCAAGGCCGACCGCCGCCACATCGTCCTTCCCGAGGGCGGCGACGACCGGATCCTCCAGGCGGCCGAGGAGGTGCTGCTGCGGGGCATGGCCGAGCTGACCGTCCTCGGCGACCCCGAAGCTGTCAAGAGCCAGGCCGCCAGCCTGGGCCTGGAGCTGGACGGCCTCCAGGTGGTCGACCCCCAGACCTCGGCGTGGCGGGACGACTTCGCCGACACCTACTACCAGCTGCGCAAGCACAAGGGTGTGGCCCGGCCGGTGGCCGAGGACCTGCTGGCCGACGGCTCCTACTTCGGCACCATGATGGTCTACAAGGGCCTGGCCGACGGGATGGTGTCGGGAGCCGCCCACACCACCGCCCACACCATCCGGCCGGCGTTCGAGTTCATCCGCACCGTCCCCGGGACCTCGATCGTCTCCAGCGTGTTCCTGATGCTGCTGACCGACCGGGTCCTGGTCTACGGCGACTGCGCGGTCGTGCCCAACCCCAACGCCGAGCAGCTGGCCGACATCGCCATGGCGTCGGCCTCCACCGCCGCCCAGTTCGGCATCGAGCCCCGGGTTGCCATGCTGTCGTATTCGACCGGTGAGTCGGGCGCGGGCAGCGACGTCGACAAGGTCCGCCAGGCCACTGCCATCGCCCGCGAGCGCCGGCCCGACCTGCTCATCGAGGGACCGATCCAGTACGACGCGGCCATCGACCCGGCGGTGGCCCGCTCCAAGCTGCCCGACAGCCAGGTCGCCGGCCGGGCCACCGTGTTCGTGTTCCCCGACCTCAACACCGGCAACAACACCTACAAGGCGGTCCAGCGGTCGGCCGGGGCGGTCGCCGTCGGCCCGATCCTCCAGGGGCTGCGCAAGCCGGTCAACGACCTGTCTCGGGGGGCGCTGGTCACCGACATCGTCAACACCGTGGCCATCACCGCCATCCAGGCCCAGGGGCTCAAGGATGCCTAGGGTTTTGGTCGTCAACACCGGGTCGTCGTCCATCAAGTACCAGCTGTTCGAGATGGACGGCCCGAAGGTACTGGCCTCGGGGCTGGTGGAGCGGATCGGGGAGGCCGGGGCCAAGCTGACCCACCGGCCCGGGGACGCCGAGCCCCTGGTCGTGGAGGAACGGGTCGCCGACCACTCCGAAGGCTTCGAGCGGATCTTTGCCGCCTTCGAGACCGCCGGCGGCCCGATCACCGACCTCGCCGGGATCGGCCACCGGGTCGTCCACGGCGGCGACCGGCTCACCGAGCCGACCCTGATCGACGCCGAGGCGATCGCCGCCATCGCCGACCAGGCTCCGCTGGCCCCCCTCCACAACCCCAGCAACCTGCTCGGCATCCGGATCGCCATGGCCAGCTTCCCCGACACCCCGCAGGTGGCGGTGTTCGACACCGCCTTCCACCAGACCATGCCGCCCCGCGCCTACCGCTACGCCCTCCCCGCCGACCTGGCCCGCGACCTGCGCGTGCGCCGCTACGGCTTCCACGGCACCTCCCACGCCTACGTCTCCCGCAAGGCGGCCGAGCACCTGGGCCGCCCGGCCGCCGAGCTCAACCTGATCACCCTGCACCTCGGCAACGGGGCCAGCGCCGCCGCCGTCCAGGGCGGCCGCTGCATCGACACCTCGATGGGCCTGACCCCGCTGGAGGGCCTGGTCATGGGCACCCGCAGCGGTGACCTGGACCCGGCGGTGGTGTTCTACCTGGCCCGCGAGGGCGGGCTGTCGGTCGACGACATCGATGACCTGCTCAACAAGCGCAGCGGCATGCTCGGGCTGGCCGGGGCCAACGACATGCGCGAGGTCGCCCGCCTGGTCGCCGAGGGCGACGAGGCCGCCGCCGAGGCGCTGGACGTCTACTGCTACCGCATCCGCAAGTACGTCGGCGCCTACGCCGCCGCCCTGGGGCGCCTCGACGCTGTGGTCTTCACCGCCGGTGTCGGCGAGAACAACGACGCCGTCCGGGCCGGCGTCTGCCAGGGCCTGGAGGGCCTCGGGATCACCCTCGACGCCCGGCGCAACAAGGGCCGCGCCGCCAAGCCCCGCACCATCTCGACCGACGCCAGCAAGGTGGCCGTGCTGGTCGTCCCGACCAACGAGGAGCTCGAGATCGCCGAGCAGACCCTCGCGGCGATCGCCGGCTGACTGCTTGGCCTGCTGGTTCTTGCACAAAAATCATGAAATTGCGTACTTGAATCTAGTCCTCCCCTCCACTAGCTTCTTGCAGGTCGCAAGGTATTTGCCTGTTCGGGGTGCTATCCGGTTCTAACACCTCGACACGCTCGGACAGGCCTTCTCGGGGGAGGAGGAAATCCGGTCCAGGCTGTAACGCCTGCGCACTGAGGTTCTGTCCGGAGTACCCAGGGCCGCAAGGGACAGCTTCACGCTCACCACGATGACATGATGCTCGATTGCGGCTGCCTGTCCCAGGTGGCCAGGTCGTCGGCGTGCCTGAACGCCGCCGGGCCGACCCCCTGGACGACATCGAGCCGCAGTCCCCTGTCGAGGGGGGTTCCGTGGCGCGCTTGCAGCGTCGATACATCAGCAACAACGCCCTTTCGGACAACCAGCCCACCACTGCTCCGAGGCCCCGGCTGCTCCGGGCCGGCAAGACGGCCGGCCCGGCGTCGGGAACGGCCCTGGCGGCCGCCACCCTGTCGCAGCCGGCGGCTGGCGGCGCGCTGCGCCGCTACCGCGACATCGCCGCCGGCCTCGCCTTCTCCGACGCCGTCTGCGTGATCGTCGCGCTGATGGCCTCCTACGCGCTGCGCTATCCCGGCCAGCTCGTCCCCGTCCGCGAAGCGATGGTGGTGGCGCTCGCCCCGCTGATCTGGGTCGCGGTGTTCCACAGCTTCGACCTGTACGCCCCCCAGCACCTCTCGGCGCCCGAGGAGCTGCGCCGGGTCATCGGCGCCTCCGGGGTGGGCATCATCCTGCTGGCCATGGGGAGCTTCTGGTCCAAGGCGTCGTTCTCCCGGACCTGGGTGGGGCTCACCTGGGCGCTGGTCCTGGTCCTGGAGCTGCTGCCGCGGCGGGCCTGGCGGGTGTACCAGTGGCGCCTGCGGCTGGACGGACGGCTGGCCCTGCGAACCCTGGTCGTGGGCACCTCCGCCGACGCGGGCAGGCTGGTGGAGGTCCTTCGGGGCGCGGCATCCGGCTACTTCCCGCTCGGCCACGTGCAGGCCTCCGAGCCCACCGTGCCCGCCAACCGGCTGCCCGTCCTCGGCCGTATCGGGGAGCTCGACCGCCTAGTCCGCGAGCATGGCGCCGACTGCCTGTTCGTCGCCTCCACGGGGATCACCGAGGCGGACATGTCCCGGGTCACCCAGGTGGCCCGCCAGGCCGAGGTCGAGGTCCGGGTGCTGGCCAACCTGCCCCAGATGCTCACCTCACGCCTGGCGCTGCTGAAGGTCGGGGCCGCGATCACGGTCGCCCTCCGGCCTGTGCGCCTGACCGGGGCCCAGGCCGCCATGAAACGGCTGCTCGACCTGGCCGTGGCGTCGGTTGCGCTGCTGGTCAGCCTGCCCCTGTGGCCGGTCATCGTCCTGGCCATCCGGCTCGACTCCCGCGGCCCGGCCCTGTTCCACCAGGAGCGGGTGACCAAGGACGGCCGCATCTTCCGGATGCACAAGTTCCGGACCATGCGGGCCGGCGACCATGGCCTGGACACGACCAAGGCGTTCTTCAAGCTGCAGTCCGACCCCCGGCTGACCCGGGTCGGGGGGTTCCTGCGCCGCACCAGCCTCGACGAGCTCCCGCAGCTGTGGAACGTCATCACCGGGGCCATGAGCATCGTCGGCCCCCGCCCCCTGCCCACCGACCAGGTGGCCGCCAACGCCGACCAACTGGCGCCGCGGCAGGTGGTGCCGGCGGGGGTCACCGGCTGGTGGCAGATCAACGGCCGCAGCCGGGTGACGGCCGAGGAGGCGCTGCGGCTGGACCTGTTCTACATCGAGAACTGGTCGCCCACCCTCGACCTGTACATCCTGCTGAAGACCTTCGGCGCGCTCGTCAGCCGCCAGGGGGCCTACTGAGATGCGCGGGCCTCACCACCCAGCGCGGGCCTGAGGACCCGGCATGTGCGGGATCCTGGGGACCTACGGCCTCGCGGTCGGCGACCGCGACCTGGCGGCGATGTCCGACGCGATCGCCCACCGCGGGCCGGACGCGGCCGGCACCTGGACCAGCCCCGACGGCCGGCTCCGGCTCGGGCACCGGCGCCTGTCGATCATCGACCTGTCCGCCGCGGCCAACCAGCCGTTCGTCAAGGACGGGCTGGCCGTGGTCTTCTGCGGCGAGATCTACAACTACCGGGAGCTCCGCCGCGCGCTGCGTGCCGCCGGGATCGGCTTCCGGACCGACTCCGACACCGAGGTGCTGCTGGAGGCGTGGCGCCGCTGGGGGCCAGCAAGCCTCCGCCGCCTGCGCGGCATGTTCGCCTTCGCGCTGTTCGACAACCGGCAGGGCACCCTGACCCTGGCCCGCGACCCCTTCGGCATCAAGCCGCTGTTCTGGACGGCCCGGGACGGCGGGATCGCCTTCGCCTCCGAGCTGAAGGGGCTGCGGCCGCTGCTCGGCGACCGCCCCCCGATCGACCACGGCGCCATCGTGGCCTCGCTGCTGTACTACTGGGTCCCCGAGGACCACTGCGTCTACCAGGGCGTCGAGAAGCTGCCGGCCGGCAGCTGGCTGCAGGTGGCCCCGGACGGCCGATGTCGGCTGGAGCGCTATTACGACCCCCGCACGGAGCTGGCCGCGCCGTCCGGACGGCAGGTCGACGTCCCCGAGCTGCGCCGGGTGCTGGAGGACTCAGTCGCCGCCCACCTGGTCGCCGACGTGCCGATCTCCACCTTCCTGTCCGGTGGGCTCGACTCCAGCCTGCTCACCGTCCTGGCCGCCCGCCAGAACCGCGACATCGACAGCTACACCATCTCCTTCCGGCCCGAGGACCGCCGCCTGGAGGCGATGCCCGACGACCTGACCTATGCCCGCAAGCTGGCTGGCCGGCACGGCATCCGCCTGCACGAGGTCGAGATCGCCCCCGACGTGGCCGAGCTGCTGCCGCGCATGGTCCACACCCTCGACGAGCCGATCGGCGACGCGGCCGCCATCAACGCCTACCTGATCTGCCGGGCGGCCAGGGACGCCGGGGTGAAGGTGCTGCTGTCGGGCATGGGGGCCGACGAGCTGTTCGGCGGCTACCGCAAGCACTACGCCTGCCTGCTCGCCGCCCGCTACCGCCGCCTGCCCGCCCTGCTGCGCCACCGGGTCGTCGCCCCGGCGGTCCAGCGGCTGCCGGTGGCCGGCCGGCGCCGTGGCTACCGGGCGGCGCGCTGGGCCAAGCGCTTCGTCGCCTTCGCCGACCTGCCCGAGGAGGCGGCGTTCCGGCGCAGCTACACCCACTACGACGTCGGCGAGCTGCACGAGCTGCTCGACCCCGAGCTGTGGCCGCTGGTCGACCAGCTGGTGGCCGAGCACGCCGCCGTCTACCACGAGGGGCCGGCCGGCGACCAGGTCAACCGCATGTGCTACACCGACACCCGGCTGTTCCTCCCGGGCCTCAACCTCGCCTACACCGACCGGGCCAGCATGGCCGCCTCCACCGAGGTGCGGGTCCCCTACGTGGACAAGGAGGTGGCCGCCGCCGCCTTCGCCATCGGTGGCAGCGCCAAGATCGTCGGGCGGGAGCGCAAGGCGATCCTCAAGCGGGCGGCCGAGGCCTGGCTGCCCCGGGAGATCGTCTACCGGCCCAAGGGGCTGTTCAGCGCGCCGCTGCGGGCCTGGATCCGGCGCGACCTGGCCGACATGGTCGAGGACCTGGTCGCCGGGGGGACCCTGGTCACCTCCGGCCTGCTCGACAAGCAGATGGTGCGGGCCATGATCGACGCCGACCGCCGCGGCCTGGCCGACCGCTCCAAGGAGATCTGGCAGCTGCTGACCCTCGAGGTCTGGTACCGCCAGCAGGATGGGGACCGATGAGGCAGATCGCCCAGAACTACCGGTCCGGCGAGCTGACCCTGCTCGAGGTCCCGGTGCCGGCCGCGCGGCCGGGTGGCGTGGTGGTCCGCACCCGGTTCTCGCTCATCTCCACCGGCACCGAGATGATGAAGATCAGCGAGAGCAAGCTGTCGCTGCTGGGCAAGGCGCGCGCCCGGCCCGACCAGGTCAGGAAGGTCGTGCAGTCGGTCTCCCAGCAGGGCCTGCGGGCCACCTACCGCAAGGTCAGCGACCGGCTCGACGCCTACACCCCGCTCGGCTACTCGCTGTGTGGCGACGTCGTCGAGGTCGGCGCCGGCGTGGCGGATCTCGCCGTCGGGCAGCAGGTGGCCTGCGCCGGCAACCGCTACGCCCTCCACGCCGAGTACAACTGGGTCCCGCGCAACCTGTGCGTGCCCCTGCCCGATGGCGTCGCCGCCGAGCACGCCGCGTTCACCACCGTCGGCGCCATCGCCATGCAGGGCTACCGGCAGTCGGAGGCGCGGCTGGGAGAGACCGCCGTCGTCATCGGGCTCGGCCTGGTCGGGCAGCTGCTCGTGCAGCTCCTGCGGGCGGCCGGGGTCAAGGTGGTCGGCCTCGACCCGTCGAGCGAGCGGTGCCGGCTGGCCGAGCAGAGCGGCGCGGCCGCCTGCCGCCCACCCGACCCGACCGGCCGCGGCCAGGTGCGGGAGACGCTCGCCGCCCTCACCGGCGGCGCCGGCGCCGACCACATCTTCCTCACCGCCGGCGGCGACACCAACCAGCCCGTCGAGCTCGCCGCCGAGCTGGCCCGCGACCGCGCCCGGGTCATCGACATCGGCAAATGCCGCCTCGACCTGCCCTGGACCGAGTACTACGCCAAGGAGCTGGACGTCCGCTTCTCGCGCTCCTACGGCCCGGGACGCTACGACCCGACCTACGAGGAGGGCGGGGTCGACTACCCGATCGGCCACGTCCGCTGGACCGAGCGTCGCAACATGGCCTGCTTCCTGGACCTGGTGGCCGAGGGCCGGCTCGCGCTCGACCCGCTCGTCTCGGCGGTGCTGCCGTTCGACGACGCGGTCGGCGCGTACGAGCGGATCGAGCGCGGCGAGCAGGGCGGCGTCGGGGTGCTGTTCCACTACCCGGCCAACGGGTCGGCCGAGCGCCGCCTGGCGATCGCCGTCCCGGCCGGCCGGCCGGCGCGCCGGCCCACCGGCCGGCCGACGGTCCGGCTCGGCGTGATCGGCGCCGGCAGCTACGCCACCAGCATGCTCCTGCCGCACCTGCGCGACCGCGACGACGTCCGGCTGGTCGAAGTGGCGACCGCGACCGGGCTGTCGGCGGCCAACGCCCAGCGCAAGTTCGGCTTCGAGCGTTGCTCCACCGACCACCGGGGCCTGCTGGACGACGAGACGGTCGACGCCGTGCTGATCGCGACCCGCCATAGCGCGCACGCGGCCATGGTCTGCGAGGCCCTGCGGGCCGGCAAGGCGGTGTTCGTCGAGAAGCCGCTGGCGGTCGACCCTGGCCAGCTCCAGGCGATCCTCGAGGCGGTCGCCGACAGCGGCAACGACCGCCTGATGGTCGGGTTCAACCGTCGCTTCGCGCCGCTGCTGGTCGACCTCAAGGCCGCGTTCGGCGCCCGCAGCGGGCCGGTGCAGGTCCGCTACGACGTCAACGCCGGGCGGCTGGAGGCGGGCAGCTGGTACGCCCAGCCCGAGGAGGGCCCGCGCCTGGTCGGGGAGGGCTGCCACTTCGTCGACACCATCTCCTGGTGGCTCGACCAGGACCCACTGGCGGTGTTCGCCGCCGCCACCGGCGACCCCGACGACACCGTGACCACCCTGCAGTACCCGGACGGGTCGGTCGCCACCGTCGCCTACCAGACCGCCGGCGACCCCCGCGCGCCCAAGGAGCTGTTCCAGGTCACCGGAGGCGGGCAGCTGGCCCGGCTGCACAACTTCCAGCGCAGTGAGCTGTGGCGCGGCGGCCGCCGCCACGTCCGCCGGTCCCGCACCGGCATCGACAAGGGCCAGAAGCAGGAGCTGGGCGCCTTCGTGCGGGCCGTCGCCGAGGCCCAGGCCATGCCGGTCCCGCTGGCGTCGCTGGTGGCGACGACCCGGGCGACCTTCGCCGCCCGCCGCAGCCTGGCCAGCCGCCGCCGGGAGGCCGTGGCCGACCAGGGACCCGCCGGGCCGGAGCACAGCCAGGAGCCCGACGGGGGCGCAGCCGGATGAACCTGGGGTGGTATGCCCGGCGGCTGGCCAGGATGTCGCCGGCCGAGATGGCCGGACGGGCCCGCGACGAGCTGACCAGGCGCCGCTGGCGGACCCGGCAGGTCGTCGACGCCGCCGCCGACCCGGCCGGCGTGCCGGCCGCCTGCCCGCCCTTCGCCGCCCCGCTCCCGGCCGCCGGCGACGCCGTTCCCGAGGACGCCCGCGTCCGGCTCAAGGAGGCCGCCGAGGGGCTCCTCGGCGGCCGCTGGCCGGTGCTCGGCAGCGAGCGCGACGACATGGCACCGGCCCCGGACTGGTTCCTCGACCCGAGCGCCGGCCGGCGGGCGCCCGACCGGGCCTACTGCTTCGACATCGACCACCGCGACACGGCCGCGGTCGGCGACGTCAAGCAGGTGTGGGAGCCGTCCCGCCACCAGCACCTGACCGTGCTCGCGGCCGCCTACCACCTCGGCGGCGACGACCGCTACGCCGAGGCCGTGGCCACCCAGCTGCGCTCCTGGTGGGCGGCCAACCCGTTCCTGTCCGGGATCCACTGGACCAGCGGCATCGAGCTCGGGCTGCGGCTGCTGTCCTGGGTGTGGATCCGGCGGCTGCTGGACGGCTGGGCCGGGGCCGGGTCGCTGTTCGAGGACAACCCCGCCTTCCTGCGGCAGCTCCGCCACCACCAGGAGTGGCTGGCCCGGCTGCCCAGCCACGGCTCCTCGGCCAACAACCACGTCCTGGCCGAGCTGGCCGGCCAGTTCGCCGCCGGCTGCGCGTTCCCCTGGTTCCCGGAGAGCGCCGCCTGGCGGGCCGCCGCCGCTGCCAGGCTGGAACGCGAGCTGGTCAGGCAGACCTTCGCCGACGGCCTCAACCGTGAGCTGGCCACCGAGTACCACGGCTTCGCGCTCGAGCTGGGGCTGGCCGCCGCCCTCGAGGGTGAGCTGGCCGGCCACCCGCTCGGCGACCAGGCCTGGGACACCCTGCGGCGCATGACCGACGCCCTGGCCGCCGTCGTCGACGTGCGGCTGCGGCCGCCCCGCCAGGGCGACGCCGACGGCGGCCATGGTCTGCTGCTGGATGGGCCGGGCTACGACCGCTGGGCGTCGCTGCTGGCCACCGGCGCGGCCCTGTTCGGCCCGGCCTCTTGGTGGCCGGACGTGTCCCTGGGCGACGTGCGCACCGCGCTGTGGACGCGGCTCGCCAGCCGGCCGCCGCCGGGTGGCGCCCGGCCCGAGCGCCGCCCATCGCTGTTCCCCGGCGCCGGCATGGCCCTGCTCCGCGACCGGCCCGGCCGGCCCGACGAGCTGTGGTGCCGGGCCGACCACGGCCCGCACGGGTACCTGTCGATCGCCGCCCACGCCCACGCCGACGCCCTCGCGGTGGAGGTCCGGGTCGGCGGCGTCGACGTGCTCGCCGACCCGGGGACCTACTGCTACGGCGCCGAGCCGGCCTGGCGCGCCTACTTCTGCTCCACCATGGCCCACAACACCCTGGAGGTCGGCGGCGTCGACCAGTCGGTGGCGGCCGGTCCCCACCTCTGGACCCGCCAGGCCCGGGCCGAGCTGGAGCACGCGGCCGGGCTGGACGGCGGCCCGGTGGCCGAGTGGCGGGCCGCCCACCACGGCTACCGCCGCCTGCGCCCCCCGGCCGTGCACCACCGCGGCGTCCGGCTGGACCGGCGGGCGCGCCGGCTGGTCTTCGAGGACCGCCTCGACACCGCCGAGGCCCACGCCTGCCGCCTGGCCTTCCATCTCGGCCCCGAGATCGCCTGCACCCTGGAGGGCGGCCGGGCCTTCCTGGCCTGGCACGACGACCAGGGCCCCCGGCGGGCCGCCCTGACGCTCCCCGGAGGGCTGGCCTGGCGGCGTCTCGACGGCCAGACCGACCCGGCGGCCGGCTGGTACTCGCCCACGTTCGGCGTCCGCGTGCCCGCGGTCACGCTGCTCGGGTCCGGCCGGGTCGGCCGGGGCCAGGTCCTGATCACCGTCCTGCAGCTCGACCCCGGGAGCACCGCATGAGGATCAGCGTGTTCGGTCTCGGCTACGTCGGGGCCGTCTCGGCCGCCTGCCTGGCCGCCGACGGCCACACCGTTGTCGGCGTCGACACCAACCCGGTCAAGACCGACCTGCTCAACCAGGGTCGCGCGCCGGTGATCGAGACGGGCCTGGGCGAGCTCATCCAGGAGGGTGTGCGGGCCGGGCGCCTGCGGGCCACCACCGACGGCGATGAGGCCGTGGCCGCCACCGACCTCGCCTTCGTCTGCGTCGGCACGCCCAGCAAGGGCAACGGCAGCCTCGACCTCGGCTACCTGCGCCGCGTGGCCGACGACATCGGCCAGGCCATCCGCCGTCAGGGGTCGCCGGTCGTGGTCGTGGTCCGGAGCACCGTCCTGCCCGGCACCACCCGCCAGGTCCTGCTGTCCGACCTGGAGCGGGCCGCGGGCCGGCCGGTGCCGGTGGCCGTCCACCCCGAGTTCCTGCGCGAGGGCACCGCCATCCGCGACTACCACGAGCCGCCGAAGGTCGTCGTCGGCGCCGTCGACGAGGCCGTCCGCGACCTGGTCACTCCGGTGGTGACCCGGCCGGGGGCGCCGCTGTTCCAGACCGACCTGGAGCTGGCCGAGATGGTCAAGTACGCCGACAACGCCTGGCACGCCCTCAAGGTGACCTTCGCCAACGAGATCGGCAGCCTGGCCAAGGCCCAGGGCCTCGACGGCCAGGCGGTCATGGACATCCTCTGCGCCGACACCAAGCTCAACCTGTCCCCGGTCTACCTGCGCCCCGGCTTCGCCTTCGGCGGCTCCTGCCTCCCCAAGGACGTCCGGGCGCTGCGCTACCAGGGCCGCCGCCTCGACCTCGACCTGCCGGTGCTCAACGCCATCTTGCCGAGCAACATCCAGCAGCTCGACCGGGCATTCCAACTGGTCGCCGACGCCGGCGCGCGCCAGGTCGGGGTGCTCGGCCTCGCCTTCAAGGCTGGCACTGACGACCTGCGCGAGAGCCCCATGGTCGAGGTCGTCGAGCGCCTGATCGGCAAGGGCTACGACGTCCGGATCTATGACGCCAACGTCAACCTGGCCAAGCTGGTGGGGGCCAACAAGAGCTACATCCTCGACCAGATCCCGCACATTTCCGACCTGATGGTGGCCAGCGTCGAGGAGGTGCTCGACCACGCCCGCACCGTGGTGATCGGCAACCGCGACCCGGCGTTCCAGGCGGTGGCCGAGCGGCCTCGGCCCGGGCAGCGGATCGTCGACCTGGTCCGGATAGTCGCCCGGCGCAGCGATGGGAGCGGCTACGATGGCATCTGCTGGTAGACCCCGCCGGGTCCTGATCGTCGTCCAGAACCTGCCCGTCCCCTTCGACCGGCGGGTGTGGCTGGAGGCCACGACCCTGACCGGGGCCGGCTACCTGGTCAGCGTCATCTGCCCCAAGGCCAAGGGCTTCACCCGATCCTTCGAGGTGCTCGAGGGGGTGCACATCCACCGGTACGGGCTGCCGGTGGACGCCCAGGGCCCGCTGGGGTTCGTGGCCGAGTTCCTCTGGTGCTTCGTGCGCACGGCCATGAAGTCGCTCCGGGTGGCGCTGGCCGGCCGCGGCTTCGACGTGCTCCACGTCTGCAACCCGCCAGAGACCTACTGGCCGCTGGCCCGCTTCTGGCAGCGGCTCGGCAAGCGGTTCCTGTTCGACCACCATGACCTCTCGCCCGAGATGTACCAGGCCAAGTTCGGCGCCGCCGGCGGGCCGGCCCTGGCCGGGCTGCGGTACCTGGAACGCAAGACGTTCCAGGCGGCCGACCTGGTGGTCACCACCAACCAGAGCCACCGGCGGGTCGCGGTCGAGCGGGGCGGGAAGGCGCCGGCCGACGTGTACGTGGTCCGCTCCGGCCCCGACCTGGAGCGCCTCACCGTCCATCCGCCCGACCCGTCCTGGCGCAAGGGCAAGCGCCACCTGCTCGTCTACCTCGGCGAGATCTGCAAGCAGGACGGGGTCGACCACCTGGTCCGGGCGCTGAAGCTGCTGCGGGACGAGCTCGGCCGCGACGATCTCCACTGCGTGCTGGTCGGGGGCGGCCCCCACCAGCCGGCCATCCGCGCCTACGCCGAGGAGCTGGGCGTGGCCGAGCTGTGCACCTTCACCGGCCGGGTCAGCGACGACCAGCTCTGCCGCATCCTGTCCTCGGCCGACCTCGGCGTCGATCCCGACCCGAAGAACGACTGGTCGGACCGGAGCACGATGAACAAGATCATGGAGTACATGTTCTTCGGGCTGCCGATCGTCGCCTACGACCTGACCGAACACCGGGTCTCAGCCGGGCCGGCGGCGTTGTTCGCCGAGCCCAACCGTGAGCGCGCCCTGGCCGAGGGCATCGTGGAGCTGCTGGACGACCCGGCCCGCCGCCGCGCGATGGGCCAGGCCGGCCGTGAGCGGGTGCGGACCGTGCTCGCCTGGGAGCACTCGGCGCCGGTGCTGCTGGCCGCCTACGACCGGCTCTGGCCGGCTCCCGGCGGCGGCCGGGTCATCGACCTGGAGCAGCATTCGCCCGACGTGACGGCTCGGAGCCGGACGTCGCCGTGATGGCCAGCGCCGTGCCCAGCGTCACCGCCGCACCGGTGGCGACCCCGCCCAGCACGTCGGTCAGCGGGTGCACCGTCTCCACCAGGCGGGCCACGGCGACGGCGAGCACATAGCCGCCGGTCAGCCCGGCGACCACCAGCCGGGTGCGCGAGCCGACGGGGGCGACCCGGGCGGCCAGCAGGGCGGTCAAGGCCACCGCGACCGCCATGGCGGCGTGGCCCGAGGGGAACAGGAGGGCCGGGTCGCCCTCCCACTGCCGGTGCACGAGCCGTTTGAGCACGGCCTCGACGGCCAGGGTGGCCGGGAGCGCCACCAGGGCGAGCACCGTCAGGTCCCGCCGCCCGACGAGCCAGCCGAAGACGGCACCGGCCGCCATGGTCAGGAGCGCCACCGGCTCGAGGGTGGCGGAGACGATCGCCGCCGGCCCCCCGGCGCGAGTGAAGGCCAGGTCCTGCCACCGCATCACCCACACGTCGACCGGGTCGAGCCGCGTGGCGTGCCAGACCAGCGCCGCCAGGAGGCTCCCGGCGAGCAGGGTGCTGGCGGCGACGGCAGCCGCCCACGGCGGGGCGAGCGGCGCCGAGCCGATCGGGCTGGCCTTGCGACGACCGGTGGGCAGCATGGAGGAACCATAGCGGCCGAGCGACCGGCATCCAATCCCGCAACCATCAGCCAGTGGGGTCGTCGTCGTTGCGGCTCGCCGCGATGCGGGATGGGCGGCGATTTGACGCATTGAACCGGGATCTGATACTTCTCCCTCTGCCTTGTGGCAGGCCCCCCCAGGCCTGCCGGTCCCCCGCTCCGACCGAACCGTTCCCTTGCGAGACCTCCCGCTCGACGGAGGCCTCTCGTGGTATCCGCCGTGTCGCGCCGGCATGGCACCTCGGAGGCAATCCGATGCGCAGTGACCGCACCCCTCGCCACGCCGCCCCGAGGGCCGGCACCCCTCGCCACGCCCGCGTCGCTCGGCGCTCGGGCGGCATCAGGGGGCGACGGCGTCGGGTCCTCGTCGCCGCCAGCCTCATGCTGAGCCTGGTCGGCGCCCTCACCCTCTCGGCCAAGGCGCTCGACCCACCGCCTGCCGAGACGCCGCCCGCTGCCGCCCTGCTCGGGGCCTGGGTCAAGGGTGACGCACGCGAGCCGGCTTCCCAGCTGGCAGCCACCCGTCAGCTCGAGGCGTCGATCGGGCGCGCGCTCGACATCGGGCACAGCTACGTCCCTTGGGGCCGCGGCCTCGGCAGCCTCCCCGCCGCTCACCTGGCCGAGGGCCGCACCCCGCTCATCTCGTTCGGCAGGGGCGGGGACCTCCGCAGGGTGGCCGCCGGCGCCGACGACGCGTACCTGAGCTCGCTCGCCCGCGAGGTCCGCGCCCTGGGGCGCCCGGTGCTGCTCCGCTACGCCTGGGCCATGGACCGCCCGACGAGAAGGTCCGGGACGACATCGGGATCGGTGTTCGTGGCGGCATGGCGGCACGTGCACGACCTGTTCGCCGCCCAGCGGGCCGCCGCCTCCTGGGTGTGGTCGCCCACCGCCGAAGCGTTCGCCGGCGCCGGAGGTGGCGTCGACCAGTACTGGCCCGGCGACGCCTACGTCGACTGGGTGGCGGCCGACGGCTTCAATCCCAGCACCTGCGATGGCGGATCGGGCTGGATCGAGTTCGGGACGATCTTCAAGGCGTTCTATGCATGGGGGTCGGCCAGGAGCAAGCCCCTGATGATCTCCGAGACCGGCACCGTCGAGGACCCCGCCGACCCGGCCCGGAAGATGGCCTGGTATCAGAACACCGCCGCCACGTTGTCCCGGGCGATGCCACGCGTCCGGGCGCTCGTCTACTTCGACCAGGGCGGGCGTTGCGACTGGCGGCCCGACACCTCGGCCCAGTCCATGGAAGGGTTCGTCCGCTTGGCTCGCGACCCCTTCTTCGGCGGGAGCGGCGAGGCGTCCCCGGCACCCACGACGACGCGACCGGCCACCACCGTCCCGCCCACCACCCTCGCCCCGAGCACCACCACCACGCGTGCCGCGACCACGACCACCACGACGCCGCCGTCCACCTCCTCCACTTGCGCGGTCGGCGGGGGGGTGCCCATCGGCACCGGCGACGACGCCCAGACGGTGGTGAACGCCCACGGGTCCGGCACGACCTACATCGTCAAGGCCGGTGTCCACGACCGGAACTTCAGCGTCCGGCCACGATCGGGCGACAGGTTCTGCGGGGAGTCGGGCGCGGTGCTCGACGGCGGGCGCAGCCTGCAGTTCGCGTTCGCCGGCCAGGCCACCAACGTGACCCTGGACTCCATCACGGTCCAGAACTACAACACGGGCAAGCAGCGGGGAGCCATCCAGCCGGACACCCATGCGAGCGGCTGGGTCGTGCGCAACCTCTCTGCCCTGCGGAACTACTGGGCCGGCCTGATGGCCGCCGACGGCATGAAGATTCTCGGTGGCCACTACAACGACAACGACCAGCTCGGAATCGGCGGAAATGCCGCCACCGGGGTCCTGCTCGACGGCCTGGACGGGGACCCGGCCACCTTCGACGGGCCCGAACTGGCTCGCAACCACACCCTGCACGCCAGTTGTGAGTACGAGGCCGGCGGCATGAAGTGGGATGCCGGTCAGGTCACCATCCGCAATGTCCACGCCCACCACAACGACTGTCGAGGACTGTGGGCGGACATGAACGCCCACGACGCGCTCATCGAGCACAACCTCGTCGAGGACAACTGGGCGGAGGGGGTCTTGTACGAGATCAGTCGCGACGCGGTCATCCGCTACAACCGGTTCTACGGCAACGGCGTCCGGGCCGCCGGTTGGTACTGGGACGGCGGCGTCACGGTCGCCTCCAGCTTCGGCGTCGAGGTCTACGGCAATCGCCTGTCCGGCAACTACAACGGGATCACCGGCACCCAGCAGGACCGCCCCGACTCGACGCCGCCGGCCCATCTGCTCGACAACCTCCGAGTCCACGACAACCTGATCTGCGCCATCGATGGGGAGCATCCCACCGGCGTCGTCGCCGACAACGGAGACAACCTCGCCGCGCGCTCGATCAGCTTCACCGGCAACTCGATCCAGTCGGCCACCTGCCAGTGACGCACCGCCCGTCGTGACGGGCTCGGGGGCTTGCCCGCCACAGGCCGGGTCATCTAGCGTATGTCGGGTCGATTCCTCCCACTCCAGCGGAGAGGGGACGTGTCAGCCGGTCCTGACGCCCATTCCGCCCGGCCTCCGGACAGGAGCATGTCCGGCGGGTCGGCGCCCGTGTTGTCGATCACGATGCCGACACGCAACCGGAGCGCACTCTTCGAGCGCGCTCTCGGGTCAGTTATCCAGGCGACCGCTTCCGCGGCCGACCACGTCGAGATCACCGTGTCCGACGGATCGGACGACGACAGGACAGGGAAGGTCGTCGAGCGGCTCCTGGCGACGTGGCCGGGCCGACATCGGTACGTCTGGAACCGCCCCGGACTGGCCCTGGTCGACAACCTGAACCGTGCCATGGAGCTCGCGACCGGCGAGTGGATCCAGCAGTTGCACGACGACGACTACCTGCTGCCGGACGCGGGCGCCGCGATGCTGGACGCGATCCACCGTGCCGGGCCGGACGAGCGGCTCCTGCTGTTCGGTGTGCGGATCGTCGACGAGGACGGCGCTCCCATGCGCGAGCGGTCGTTCCGCGCCGAGCGGTACCTGGAGCCGAGGGAGGCGCTCCGGCGCCTGCTGCGCAACTCGTCCTTCGTTCGGCAGCCAGCGATGGTCATCCACCGCTCCGCCCTCGAACGCGAGGGGCTGTTCGACGCGAGCGTGGGTGAGGCCACCGACACCGACATGTGGGTGCGGCTGTTCTCCCGCTACGGCGTCCGCTGCGTGCCCCACGCAACCTGCGCGTACACGATCCACGAGGGCGCCATCACGGATGGGATGTGGAATCCGGGCACCATCCACGCGGTCCAGGAGATCTTCGACCGTGCCGTCGCCCTGCAGCTGGTGCCGGAGCCGAAGATCCGGCGCTGGCAGGCCGACTTCCTCCACCAGTTCATCCTCGCCGGCGCCTACCGGCGGCTGCGCGTGCGGCGGGTGGCGGAGGGACGCGAGGTGCTGCAGCTGTTCAAGCTTCCCGAGGTCCGCAGGCTCGGCCTCTCAGCGAAGTGGCTGCCCGTTCGCGTCGCCTTCGCCATCGCCGCCACCGCGGGGGCGCGCTGGGGGGGATGACCACGGGCGTTCCGAGGCCCCACCGCGTCACTCCACCCGTTCCAGCCAGATCTCCCGCCAGTAGGGATAGATGCCACGCGGGCAGAGCCGGTGGTAGTCGCTGGTGCAGATCACGTCCTCGAGGATGATGCAGGGGTTCTTGAACCGCATCATCGTGCCGGTCCGCTCGTCGATGATCTGCTCGACACGGCGCAGCACCCGGGCCTGCCGCCCGCAGTACTTCAGCATCTCGGCGTCGAACGACATGCCACGGTTCCTGTTGTGGACGTCGAGGGTCTGGACGATCGCTTCCTTGCTCTTGACCCGGACCAGCTCGCCAGCCTGGAGGCCCAGGCTGGCCTCCGGTGTCTTCTTGAGTTTTCCCTCGATGAAGGGGAAGCGCCTGCCGCCCCAGGGGCGCAGCCGCTCCGGCAACAGCTTCCTGGTCAGGTCCTGGAGCTCGTTGAACAGCCCGATACTCACGGCGCGGATCATGGCCGGCGTCGTGGCGTTGCCGGACCTGACATCCACCACGTACTGCTTGAGGTCCCAGGACGGGATGCGCTCGGGCGCTGCTCTGATGAGCTCGGTCGCCTGGCAGGTGAACGTCTGCTCGCCTGAGGAGGCGACGGCCCCCTGGCCGTGGGCGATGGCGAACAGGTCGGCGCGGGTGCAGCGCGCCTGCGGCTCGGCCGCGGGCGCGCCGTCAGGTTCGACGCCGTCTCGGTCCGGTTCCGGCGCCATGGCCTCGACCCGCTTGAGCCAGGCCTCCTTCCAGTAGACGAGGCAGCCGGCCTGGCAGCCGCCATGCGCCTGGCCGTCGCAGCGCACCCCGGCCAGATGCACGGCGTTGCGCATGCGGTGTATGCCGGTCCAGTTGATGGTGTCGCACAGCTTCAGGGCGAGCTTGTCGACCCGGAACCGTCGGCCGCAGAACTGCAGCATCTCGGGCATGAACGGCAGGTGCTCCAGCTCGCCGCGCTCGTCCAGCGTCGCGAGGATCTCAGGTTCGCTCCGCACCTCGACCAACTCGCCGACGCGCAGGTCGAGGACGTCGTGGTCGGAGAATGGTCTCGTCAGCATGCGGTCATCACCTCGGGAACGAAGCTGAGCGGCAGTCGGCTCGGCCTCACGACGGCCCTCGTCCTCCGCCGGCGGTTGGGCGGCGCCTCGCCAGCGTGACGGCCTGTAGGATCACCTCGGCCGCCGCATCAGGCGTCAAGGACGCGTTCATTCGCTGCACCCCGGCACGCAGGGCAGACAACGTCTGCGGGTCGACGGCGCGGTGCAGCGCCGCGGCCAGCGCAGGCGTGTCCCGGGGGTCGACCACGATGCCGTTGACGCCGTCCCGCACGATCGTCGACGCGGCGCCCGTCATCGGAGACACCACGACCGGCACACCGGCCGTGAGCGCCTCGACGGCGACACGGCCGATGAAGTCACGCAGCGTCGGGAAGACGAACACGTCGCACGCGTCGAGGGCGCCCTTGAGGCCCTCGTGGTCGACCGCTCCGAGGAAGGCCACGGCGTCGTCGACCTCCAGGCGACGGGCCAGCTCGACCAAGGAGGCCTTCTCCGGGCCATCTCCGAGGATCCAAAGCGCGCATGGGCCGAACTCCCGCCGATACACGGCGATCGCCTCGATCAACAGGTCGACCCCCTTGGGGGGGATGAGCCGGCCGGCACAGACGAACCGTGGGATCCCTTCGGGGACCGTGGGGGCGTTGCCCGGCAGCCGCGCTTTCAAGTCAGGTGGCATCCCGGCCAGCCACCAGCCCATGACGATCCGCTCCTCGGGCACCTTGAGGGTGCCGACGAGGTAGCTCCTCGCGAGCTCGTTGTTGGCCACGAACGCGTCGATGAGCCGGGCCGCGAACCGTCGGAGGGCGACCTTGACGGCGGCGGTGCCTGTCGCGCCGAGGTGCTGGTAATCCCCCTCGACCAACGCGACCACCCTTCGTCGTGGCCGGAGGATCTTCGACAGGCCCGCGTACAGCCCGACCAGACCGAACTCGTAGCAGACGATGACGTCCTCGGGGGCTCGTGTGAACTCGGCCAGCAGGCGCGGGCTGATGACCCTCACGGTCACCGGGTGCTCCCGTCCGGGTCGCCGGACCCCAAGGGTGATCTCCCGGCCCAGCGGACGCTCCCCGTTCAGCGGTTGACCCCACTGCAGCTCACGAATCGTCTCGCCGGTTCGCCGACACGAGGCAACCAGGTACCCGTGGGGAGGCAGGTCGTTCTTTCCCGCCCAGAGGACGGCCGGTTCCGCCCCCCGCCGAGCTCGCGCCGAAGCCGCCGCCTTGACCCGCATGATTGTCTATGCCTCCTCATAGGAGCAGGACGCGACCGTACATCAACGCTGCTCTCCAGCGGAACTGCTGGCGCGGGCCGGCGCCTCCCAGGTCCTCCATCGGCCCGCACGGGGAAAGGCCAGCTGTCGCCCCCGGACACCCCTGGCCGCGAGGCCCACCGCGAGACCGGTGACGATCCCCTGCTCCAGGCCGGGCACCCAGGTAGTGCACCAGATGAGCTGCATGGTCAGCAGCGCCGGGAACAAGCCCGGCCCGAGCAGGCCGTCGCCGCGGGTTGGGGTGCGCCAGAGCGCGCGCAGCAGCCCGCCGGTGAGCGCGATGAGCGAGAGCACCCCGAGCAGCCCCATCCGCAGCAGGGTCTCGAAATAGAAGTTGTGCGGCTCGCCCTGCACCTCAGACCCGAGGACCATCCGGGTGAACCCGCTCCCGAAGGGCTGGCCGACAAACCAGTGCACAGGGTCCATCGACCAGCCGGCGAACAGCACCGACCATCCCTGGATACGCCACTCGAGCGTGCCGGTGCCCGCGGCCGACTGCGCGACCGGCTCGGTTCCCGGCCCGGCCTCTGGGAACGCGAGATAGAGTCCGAACGTGACCACGGCGGCGGTCATCACCAGCATGCCCGCTCGAGGGCCGAGCCGGCGCTCGCGCAGCATGACGACTGCGACGCCGGCGATCAGCGTAAGCCAGACGGTGCGGCGGTTCAGCAACACCACGAACACCAGCAGCACCGCGCCCAACAGCGTCAGCCTTCGTGCCCGTGGGCCGCGAAGCGCCCAATACGGCACCGTCAGCACCACGGCCATGCCGAGGAAGAACGTGTACGGACCGTCGATGACCTTGACGGCCGCGTCGGCCCCAAACCTCGCCGCCGGCACCCCCACGTCGATCCCCCCGAAGACGGCCAACCAACGCAGACAGACGAGCACCATCATCGGGATGCTCATGGCCAACCAGAGCTTGCCGATCCGGTCGTTCAGGGCGTTCGACGGTGGGAAGGTGGCGAAGTAGAGGGCGGCGCTGACGAACGGTAGGAACAGGCGCGACTCGGCCACGCTGCGCTCGATGCCGAACGCCGTCGCTCCCCGCGCCAGGGACAGCAGCAGCAGGAGCCCCAGCAGGACCAGGCAGCGCTGGAAGCCGGTGAAGCGTCGCACGCGGAGCAGCCGGAGGGTGCCCGCGCCCAGCAGGAGGGCGAACACGACGTCGTACACCTGCACCCGCATGCCGCCTGGTGCCGCCAGGGCCGGCACCTCGTCCAGCAGGACGGCGTTCACCACCGTCAGGGCGAGGACCAGACCGGCCCCGATATCCGCTCGCCGCAGGAGCACCTCGGTGAGCACGACGCCCAGGGCGGCGACGGCCAACAGCCCGACGGCAAGCGCGAGAAGGCCGATCATGACCCGGGGCCTGTGCTGTTGGCGGGCTCCGGCGGGCCCAGCACGAGCGGTGCCAGCCGCCAGCGGAGCCCGTCGACACGGCCGAGCAGCCCGGCCGCCTGAAGCCGCATCCGCAGCTCGCCGCGGATGGCCGGCAGCGGGCAGAACCGGATGGAGAACGCAAGCGCGACGCTGGCGGCGCCGACCTCGGCCCCGAGCACCAGCAGGGTCGGCAGGTCGCCGACGAGGGCCATGCGGGTCATCGCGACGGCGAGCCCGACACCGACGCTGGCGAATGCCGCGGGCCCATAGGAGCGCCAGATCTGGTCCCTGGACAGGCGCAGGATGCGCCGCATGAGCTCCAGGTAGCCGAGGTGCCGGGCGACCTCTGAGACGGCGACGGCCGCTCCGAACACCCAGACGCCATGGGACCGGAACCTGAGCGCGAGCGCGAGGAGTGCGGCGAGCGCCAGGATGTAGGCCCCCTGGATGGCCAGCGAACGGTTCAGGTCGGCGCGCGCCTCGGCAAGCACCTGGGACAGCGCGGAGATGACGCTGCAGGCCCCGGCGAGGGCGAACCAGGGGACGATGGTGGCCGCGAGGTCCCATTGGGGACCGAGGACGACCAGCACCAGCTCGCGAGCGGCCATGGCGATGCCGGCGCAGGCGGGAAACAGCAGGAGGCCTCCGAGTGACAGCACGCTCAGGTAGGCGCGGCGCAGTCGGGCCGAGTCTTCCTGGATGCGGCTGAGATGGGGGAACAGCACCGTGGTCAACGCCTGGGTCAGGTAGTTGCGGAACGGCTGGAAGACGAGGTAGTAGGCTCGACTGTACTGGCCGACCACCGCGGTACTGGCGACCCGACCGACCGTGAAGGTGTCGAGGTTGCTGCCCACGTAATCCATCACGTGCGCGCCTGATAGGCGTATCCCGTAGCCGCAGACCACCCGGTAGGGCTCCCAGCGGACCACCGGCCGGACGGGATGGGGGATCAGGACGTACTGCCAGACCGCCAGGGATCCCTGGTTCACCAGCGCGGCCGCCACAAGGCTCCACACGCCGGCGCCCAGAAGCGCCGAGCCGATCCCGACCACGAGGTAACCGAGCACATAGGTGCCGACGTTGACGAGCGACAGCTCGCGGAAGCGGAGCTGGCGTCGCAGCAGCCCCATCGCCGTGGTCGCCCAGCCCTGGAAGATGAACGACACGCCCAACGCCCGCAGGACCGGCGACAGGGCCGGCTGCCGGAACAGGTCGCTGATCGCCGGGCTCAACACCCAGATGGCGACGAAGCAGACTGCGCCAAAGGCGACGCCGGCCGTGGAGGCGGCGCGGATGTCATCCTTGGAGAGCTCAGGCTTCTGCACGAGCGCCGAGGCAAGTCCCATCCGGGAGAAGAGCTGCGCAAAGAGCACCACGAGGTTGGCCAGCGCCATGAGCCCGAAGGCGGCCGGGTCGAGCAGTCGTGAGATGACCGCGGTGTACACCAGGTTGACCACCATGAGCGTGGCGAACCCGAGGTAGGACCAGCGCAGGCCCGACGCGGCCCGCGCGGTCAGGTTCGACCCGTCCCGACCGGATGGAGCGGCGTCGGACGGGTTGCCCTGTGCCTGGCTCATCGGAGGACCGGCCCGCTCTGTTGCACGAAGGCGGGGCCGATGTTGCCGATGCGCTGCACGACGGCCCGGGAGATGAGGGTGGTGTCGCCGTTTGTGGTGTCACCCGGGCGCGGCGCGTCACCCGTCTCCACCAGCTCGGCCCGCAGGGTGCTCGGCGCGGTCCTCATGAGCGACCTCGCCAGCTGGCGGCGGTCCCGCCGCCTCCAACGAGCTGGCGGATGCGCCCTCTCGCCCGCATCGCCACGCGGCGAGCCTGCTCTCGGGGATCGCGGGCCGGGCGGAATCGGTCGGCGACCGCCGTAAGGCGTGCGACCTCGTCGTCGGCGAGCGTGAGATCGGCGGCGGCGGCGTTCTCCTCGAGCTGCGACAGGCTCTTGGCGCCGGGGATGGCGACGACGTTCGGGTGGTGGACCAGCCAGGCCAGGGCGACCTGGGCCGGCGTCGCGTCGTGGCTCGCGGCCAGCTCCCGCAGCGCCGTGATGACGGGCGCCGCCCGGCGGAGGTTCTCCGACGAGAACAGCTCGGTCGAAGGTCGCTTGAACCGCGGCGCCGTCCCGCTCGTGTACTTGCCGGCGAGCAGGCCCTGCTCGAGCGGGCTCCAGGCGATGATGAGGCGGTCGTTGGCCGCCGCGTGAGGGATCAGGTCGCGCTCTGGTTGCCGGGTGAGCAGACTGTAACGGACCTGGTTGCTGACAACAGGGCGCCCGAGTGCCGCCTCGGCCTCCCGCCAGCGGCCAAGGTCGTAGTTGCTCACGCCGACATGCCTAATCTCGCCGGACCGCACCAGGTCATCCATCCCGGTCATCTTCACCGCCTCGGGGACCCAGCGGTCGAGGCCATGCACCTGGTAGAGGTCAATCCAGCCGGTGCCGAGCCGCTCGAGGCTTGCGCGGGCGGCAGCCCGCACACGTTCGCCGGTGAGTCCCAGCCCTGAGACCTTGGTCGCGACGACGACTGACTCTCGCCTCGGCGACCTCGGGAGCGCGTCGCCGAGCATCCGCTCCGACTCCCCGTGGCCGTAGCTCTCCGCGGTATCGAACAGCGTGACGCCCAGCTCAGCAGCCCGGGTGCAGATCGCTCTCGCCTCGGCCGGGCCGAAGTCGCGGCCCCAACCCCAGGCCGGCGTACCGAGCTGCCAGCCGCCGAGACCGATCACCGACACGCGGAGTCCTCCGGCTTGGATCCACCGCACCGTTCTCTGCACCTCCTCAACAGCGCGCAGCTCGCAACCATCGAGCAGCGCGCAAGTTGGCAGCGTGGGGCCGGTGGCCTGGGAACTGGGTCAGGGCCCAGACATACGTTCTGACGACACGGTCGGCTCCGCACCACGCGCTCCTCCAACGTCACCGTTTGCGTCCGCCTCCCGCCTGCTGGCCTCCCGCTGCCTCCGCGCCTGGTGACGCCGTCCGCCACGCATCCAGCGTTCCAGGAGACCGCCGGACGGTCGGACATAGACGTAACCGATCAACGGCGTCTTGACGAAGGCGAGGCGCTCCCGGACATCGCGTAGATCCCGCAGCAGCACCCGGCGAGGGAGGAGGAGCACGATGCCGTCGGCCTGCCCTGCGACGCTCAAGGCGTCCGAGGCCGTCAGCACCGCCGGCGTGTCAATCAGCACCAGGTCGAACAGGTCCCCGACAGCCGACAGGGCCTGGCCGACGTCGGGAACGTGATAGGAGCTGACTGAATAGTCAGGATCGGTTCCGTTGCGGGTAATCGGCAGCACCATGGCGCTGCCGGTGTACACGAGGCGGCGGATGTAGTCGTCGGCGTTGAGACGCTCCCCGGGCCGCGAACGCAAGGCGTGCCCATTGCGCTGGGCATCGACCTCATGGAAGCCGTAGAGCTCAGAGAGGCGCCGCGTCCGCTCGTCTGCGTCGATCAGCAAGACCTTGCGATTCTCTTCCCACGCGGCAGTCGCGATGGCCAGCGTGGTCGATGTCCGCGTGTCGCTCAGGCCGACGCTCGTCACCGCCACCGACGAACCCCCGACACCCTCCAACTCGTGGTCAAGCGAGGCCACGATGACGTGATAGGCGTCGGCCATGCTTGGCTCGAGCGCCGGCGGCAGCGCGGCGGATCGATCGGCCGACGCCCGCGGGGCGTGGAGCGCGGGCACCTCGCCGAGCAGCGGCGCCCCGAGGACCCGTGCGGGGTCACCGCGACCCTCGGCGCGCTGGTTCCGCGCCGCTGCCCACCACGCCCAGATGCCCGCCCCGAGCAGGCCGAGCAGCGCACCCAGCAGCGCGCCCAGCTTGGGCTTGGGCTGGGTGGGCGACTCCGGTCGCTCAGCCCGCTCGAACAGTTCCACCCCGGACCCGTGGAGGGCCAACTTCTCTGTGATCTCCTGCTCGCGCAGTTCCAGTTCGCTGATGTCGCTGGACAGCTGCTGCTGCCGCGGCGTCAGCTGGCCGTCCGGGGATCTCGGGATGGCATCGAGCTCCGCCTGGCGGCTGGCCCTGATGCTCTCGATGCTGCGGGTCGCCAGATCGGCGGCCTGCGACGCACGTTCGGCCGCAACCTTGTCATAGGTGGTGCCGACTGCGTTCGCCAGCGATGCCGCCGAGCTAGAATCAGGCCCGGTGGCAACGATCGAGATGCCCGCCCCGTCGGCCGAGGGCTGCACCTTCAGCCGTTCCCTCAGCCCGCGGACCGATTGCCCACCGCCGAGCCGCTCCGCGACGGGCCTGAGCACGATGGTCGAGGTCATGATGCTGGCCTGCTTGGCCAGGTAGGCCCCACGGTCGCTGCTCGGCAGGGGGGAACCGCCGAGGAATGACGGACCACCCGGGTCCGACAGGATGAGCGAGGCCTCTGCCTCGTACCGGACAGGCATCTGCTGGGCCACGCCATAGCCGGCCACTGCGCCCAGCAGCGTCACCACCACGACAATCAGGCGGTACTGCAGTAACGACGCCACGATCCCCGGGCGGTCAGACAGCGGCTCATCCGCCTCTGCCTGCCATCGTTCGTTGGGTGCCGCCTCGACCGGTTGGTCGGTCACCGAACTCCCCCTGTCGTATGGAACCCGCCAGCGGGCGACCAGACCCCGCCATTCTCGCACTACGGTGGGAGTTCCGACATGCCCGGACATCATAAGCCCGCCACGGCGCGGGATGTGGAACGCGGCTTGGTAACAAACCGTCCGATAGGGACTGTGGGCCGACGTCAACGCCCGCGGCGCTCATCGAGCCAGTCGACCACCTGCCAGAAGCAGTCGTCGTCCAGTGGACGAGCCCTAGGCCGACCAGGCAGCCGGCTCGTCATGCGTCTGGCCCATGCTGCGTATTGCAACTCGCCATGCGAGCATGAATGCTCTGCGCTGACATGTGCGAAGGGGGGCACGGGGGGGCACGGGGCTCCCTCAAGAGCGGATTGCGATGGGGGAGTCAATGCAGCAGCAAGCAACCGTCCTGGTCACCGGCGCCGGCGGTTTCATCGGTCATCACCTGACCCGCTACCTGGTGGACAGGGGATACTCGGTGCGGGGCGTGGACGTGAAGCCACCCGACTACGAGCCCTCGCCCGCCGAGGACTTCCGCGTCCTGGACCTGCGCCGCTGGGAGAGCTGCCTGGAGGCGACCAGTGGCATGAAGCAGGTCTACCACCTGGCCGCCAACATGGGCGGGATCGGGTTCATCGAGACCAACAAGGCCGTGATCGTCCACGACAACACGCTGATCAACACCCACATGCTCGAGGCGGCGCGGCAGAACGGCGCGTCGCGCCTGCTGTACACCTCCTCGGCCTGCATCTATCCCGGCTACCTCCAGGGGAGCCCGGACGTCACCCCGCTCAAGGAGTCGGACGCCTACCCGGCCGATGCCGAGGACGGCTACGGCTGGGAGAAGCTCATGGCCGAGCGGCTGTGCCGCCACTACTACGAGGACTACGGCCTCGCCACCTACTCGGTCCGGTTCCACAACATCTTCGGCCCGCTCGGCACCTACGACGGTGGGCGTGAGAAGTCTCCAGCGGCCATCTGCCGCAAGGTGGCCCTGGCTGCCGACGGCGACGAGATCGAGGTCTGGGGCGACGGCCAGCAGACCCGCTCCTACTGCTATGTGAGCGACTGCGTGGAAGGGCTGTACCGGCTCATGCAGTCCGACTATCACGAGCCCATCAACCTGGGCCAGGACCGCATGATCACGGTCGACGAGCTGGTCGACATGGTGGCCGCGGCCGCCGGCAAGTCCATCAAGAAGCGCCACGACGTGACCAAGCCCCAGGGCGTCCGCGGCCGCAACGCCGACCTCACGCTGATGCGGTCGGTGCTCGGCTGGGAGCCCTCGGTGAGCCTGGAGGACGGACTCGCCAGCACCTACGCGTGGATCAAGGAGCAGGTGGAGCGTCGGGACCGCCAGCCGGTGACCGGCGGCCGACCATGATCACGGTCTTCACGCTGCCGAAGCCCTTCGTCGGACACATCGGGATGATTCAGCGCAACGCGATCCAGAGCTGGACGCGTCTGCATCCCGATATCGACATCCTCATATTCGGCAATGAGCAAGGCACCGCGGAGGTCGCAGCCGAGTTCGGAATCCGGCACTTCCCGGACGTGGACGTGAACGAATACGGCACACCGCGGATGAGCGGATACTTCCAGCAGGCGGAAGCGTCCGCGCGGCATTCGCGCATGTGTTACGTGAATGCCGATATCATCCTCTTCCCCGATCTGCTGGAAGCCGTTGCGAGGGTCGATCTTCCGAAGTTTGTGATGGGTGGCCTGCGCACCGACTACGACATCGCGGAGCCAGTCGACTTCACCCGTCACGATTGGGCTGAAGCCCTTCGCGAGGACGCCAAGACGAATGGCACACTGCACGGCTTCGGCGGGATCGACTACTTCGTCTATCCCGGCGGCATGTTCGGGGAAATCCCCCAGTTTGCCTTGGGTCGCTGGTACTGGGACCAATGGCTTGTGTATCGCGGGCGTCGCCTCCGTGGCGCACTCATTGACGCAACCGCATGTGTAATGGCGATTCACCAGAACCACGACTACCGGCACATCGTTGACGTGGAATCGAAGGGCGGCAACCAGGGCGGCATCGAATCCTTCGGCAACCGCCTCCTCGTCAAGTCGATCCTGATGACATTGGAAGACGCGGATTGGCAGGTCGATGAATCCGGCCTTTCCCGCATCTTCCATTGGACCCGCTGGCACCTTTTGAATGAGGCCGCGCTTCGGGCAGAGATTCACGAATATCCCGCGCTGCTACGCAAGGCGCTCGTGTGGATCGCGCGCCAGCAGTGGGACCGGAATTGGAAGAAACGCTATGCAGAGTTGCTCTCGGAGCAACCTGAATTGATCGTTCAGGGCGAGAAGTACGCAGTTCGAGGATAAGACAATGGTTGAGGATCTTTCGGTCATCGGATTGGGCAAGTTGGGAGCCAGCATGCTCGCGGGCATGGCTTCTCGGGGCTTCAATGTCATCGGAGTGGACATCGCGGAGAGCACCGTCCGTGCGGTCAACGAAGGCCGCGCGCCGGTGCTAGAGACCGGGCTGGAGGAGATGATCTCCGCACATCGAGCCAAGATCCGCGCTACCACCAGCCATGAGGAAGCGGTGCTCAGCAGTGACGTCAGCTTCGCCATCGTTCCTACACCGAGCGACCGTCGTGGCGCTTTCGAGCTGCAGTATGCCAAGTACGCCTTCGAGCAGCTGGGTAAGGCGCTCGCGAGGAAGGATAGCTATCACGTCATCGTCCTCACCAGCACCGTCCTTCCCGGCGCCACCCGGCATGGCTTGCTTCCCGTCTTGGAGGCCAGCTCCGGCAAGAAGTGCGGCAAGGACTTCGGTCTTTGTTACGGCCCGGAGTTCATCGCCCTCGGTAGCGTCATCCGCGACTTCCTCAATCCCGACTTCTATCTTGTCGGCGAGTTCGACGAGCGCTCCGGGGATGTTTTGGAGGAAGTGAACCGCAAGATCTGCGTGAAGGAGCCGGTCGTGCACCGCATGAGCATTGAGAATGCGGAGATCGCGAAGATCGCGCTCAACAGCTACGTCACCATGAAGATCTCCTTCGCCAATACCCTCGCGGACCTCTGTGAACGGGTTCCTGGCGGTGATGTGGATGTCGTCAGCGACGCCATCGGTTCGGACACTCGCATCGGGCGCAAGTACCTCACTGGTGGTCTCGGCTTCGGGGGCCCTTGCTTCCCCCGTGACAATGTCGCCCTCGGCTTTCTTTGCCAGCATGTCGGCGCAGACGGCAGCCTCCTTGTCGCCAATCATGGCTATAACACGTCCATGGCCGCCCGCATCACCACGAAAATCGCGCCGCTGCTCCAGGTGGGACAGACTGCAGCGGTGCTGGGCTTGTCGTATAAGCCTCTTTCCCACGTCGTCGAGGAATCCCAGGGCGTCGCCCTGGCGCTGGCCATGGCGGAGGCAGGCATGCGAGTGATTGGCTATGACCCTCTCGCATCGGACGGTGCCCGCAGCGCCCTCCGTGACAAGGCGCTCGTCGCTGAATCGATCGATGCCGCGCTCGTCGATGCCGCGCTCGTTGTCGTGACCACGCCGGATGAGTGCTTCCGCACACTCAAGGCGGACCATTTTCTCGGCAGCAAGGAGTCAGTCACGGTCGTCGACTGCTGGCGCTGCCTCGATCCAAGTGTGACGAATCACCCGGAGATCAACTACCTGCCACTCGGCCGCTGCCTGGACGATGCCCCTGCGGCAAGCGTCCTCGAAGCGATCTGGGCGAATTGAGCCTCGGTCACGCGCCTCGGGCTATGTCAACCGGCCGCGCCTACCCCATTCCTCGCAGGCGGCCGACTGAGGCGCTGGCGCTGCGGTTGGCCGACCACCTCAAGCAGCAGCTGGCCGCCTGATGCGATGACGCCCCGCGCGCCATGGGCACCTGTGACGGCCTCTACGACAAAACCGCCGCCACCCTCGATGTGCCTGGCCGCAGGCGGGATGGCGATCAGCACCGGCGCCGTGCCCAGAGCGTCGTCAACGCCCACACCGCGGGCATCACCTACCTGGTCAAGGCCGGCACCCACCAGCCGCGGCGCTCATCGAGCGCAACCGCATCGAGCACAACTGGCCGGAGTGGTCGCCGACAACGGCGCCAACCTCGCCACCCGCGACATCAGCTTCACCCGCAATACCATCCAGTCGGCCCCGTGCGAGTAGAGGACCGTCGCATTCGCCGCGGCGCTCTCGGTGAACGGGGGCCGTAGACTTCCGGCATGGGGACACTCCGGGTCGGGATCGTGGGGGGCGGCATCGTCGGGGTCGCCCTGGCTCACCGCATCACCGGCATGGGGCTGGACGCGGCCGTGACCGTGCTCGAGAAGGAGCCGGCCCTGGCCCGGCACCAGACGGGCCGCAACAGCGGCGTTGTCCACGCCGGCCTCTACTATGTGCCCGGGTCGCTCAAGGCGCGGCTGTGCCGGCGCGGGGTGGAGCTGCTGGGGGCGTTCTGCGCCGCCCGCGGCCTAGCCTACGACGAGTGCGGGAAGGTGGTGGTCGCCCTCGACGAGGGCGAGCTGAGCCGGCTGGAGGCCATCCACGAGCGGGCCGTAGCCAATGGGGTGCCCGGGGTCCGGATGGTCGGCCGCGACGAGCTGCGCGAGTTGGAGCCGCACGTGCGGGGGATCGCCGCCTTGCACTCGCCCCATACCGCGGTGGTCGACTTCGGCGAGGTCACCCGGCGGCTGGCCGCCGACGCGGCCGCCGCCGGGGCCGAGATCCGCACCGGGGTCGCGGTTCGGGCCATCAGCCAGAACGGCACGGGGGCGGCCGTGGAGGCGGGCGGCGAGCGGCTGGCCTTCGACCAGCTGGTGATCTGCGGCGGTCTGCACACCGACCGGCTGGCCCGGCTGGCCGGCGACGACGACGACCCCCGGGTGGTGCCGTTCCGGGGCGAGTACTACGAGCTCGCCCCCGACCGCCGGAGCCTGGTCAACGGCCTCGTCTACCCGGTGCCGGACCCGCGGTACCCGTTCCTCGGGGTGCACCTGACCCGGCGGGTCGACGGCGGGGTGCTGGTCGGGCCCAACGCCGTGCTCGCCCTGGCCAGGGAGGGCTACCGCTGGCGCGACCTGCGCCCCCGGGACCTGGCCGAGACCCTGGCCTGGCCCGGGTTCCGACGCATGGCCGCCCGCCACTGGCGGACCGGGGTCCGCGAGGTCGTCGGGTCGCTCAGCCGCCGGGCGTTCTGCGACGCCGCCCGCCGCTACGTGCCCGAGCTGCGCCCCGACGACCTGTTGCGGGCCCGCAGCGGGGTCCGCGCCCAGGCGGTGGCCCGCGACGGCAGCCTGGTCGACGACTTCCGGATCAGCCGCCAGGGCCGGGTGGTGGCCATCCGCAACGCCCCCTCGCCGGCGGCCACCTCCTCCATGGCCATCGCCGAGCACATCGCCGCCCGGCTGTTCGACGGCGACGGGGGCCCGGCGCCCCGCTGAGCCGGGCTGTCCGTTTCGTTAGCTCTGCTTGATCCACGGTGATCGGAACGACCGCGTTCCGTTGCGTGGATGTCCGATCGTGGCGGGTGGTCGATCACCGGTCTGCACACAAGGGGGAGCAGCATGCCGACCAGTCCGCGCCTCAACACCGACCCCGGCTCGACCGACTGGCAGTACGTCGCCGAGCTCCGCGGTGACCCGGTGATGGGCGCCTACGGCTACGTGGCCAAGCAGGTCAACGGCGCCTACCAGCTCACCTGCCGGGCGGTCGCATCCTTCGACGGCACGAGCTACCGGGTGCGGTTCCCGGTGCGCTGCATCGGCGGTCCGGACCGCCTCCGCTTCACCGCCTACGGGCAGCTCTACCACGACAGCGGGGAGGGCATCATCGGCGGCGACTACGCCCCGGGCTGGGGCGAGCTCTCCGACTGGCTCACGCTCCGCTGAGGCTAGCCGGGCGGCCGGCCACTCCAGGGGTCGTAGTCGACCTCGAGCGCCTCCTGGGGTGGCCGGTCGCCCTCGGGCACGTTGCGGAGGTTGAGGCGGATCCGGTACCAGACCGTGCTCCGGCCCCGCATCGAGTCGACCAGCAGGTCGGTCGGGCCGAGCAGGGGCCAGACGTCGGGGTGGCGGGCCTTCCAGCGCTCCAGGCCCTCACGGGCCTCGGCCTCGGTGGCCGCCCTGGCCACCTCGATCAGCGGCATGGTGGTCCGGCGCCGGCCGGTCGGCCCGGCCGTCTTGCCCGGCGCCGGAGGAGGCACGAACCCCTCGCGGACGGCCGGGCCGGGCTGGCGGCGCTTTGACGGCTGGGCCCGCGACGGCTCGCCCTCGCCCTTGACGAAATGGGGTGGCCAGGGGGCGTCGGCGAACCCGGCCTCCTCGTGCTGGTCGGCAAGGTCCAGCAGCGCCGCCAGCGACCCGGCCTCGGCGTCGATCCCCTCGGAGGCGTCACCCACCTCGGCGACCAGCCCGGGCACGGTGTCCAGGGTGAACGCCTCGGGCCGGCACTCGGGTACCTGGTCCCAGCCCAGCGGCATCGACACCCGCAGGTCGCGGGTGGGCCGGACCGAGTAGGCGGAGGCCACGGTCCGGTCCTTGGCGTTCTGGTTGTAGTCGAGGAACACCCCGTGGCGCTCCTCCTTCCACCACTTGCTGGTGGCGATCTCGGGGGCGCGCCGCTCGACCTCGCGGGCCAGGGCGACCGCCGCCCGCCGGACCTCGGAGAAGGTCCAGCGCCGCTCGATCCGGCAGTAGACGTGGAAGCCCCGCGACCCCGACGTCTTGGGCCACCCGGCCAGCCCGAAGTCCTCCAGGGTGTCACGGGTCACCATCGCCACCTGGAGCACGTCGGCCCAGGCCACCCCCGGCATCGGGTCCAGGTCGACCCGCAGCTCGTCGGGATGGTCGAGGTCGCCGGCCCGCACCGGATGCGGGTTGAGGTCGATGCACCCGAGGTTGACCACCCAGGCCAGCTGGGCCGCGTCCCGGACCACGATCTCGTGCGCGCTCCGGCCGGAGGGGAACTTCAGCTCGACCGTCTCGACCCATTCGGGCCGCTTCTCCGGCGCCCGCTTCTGGAAGAAGAACTCACCCTCGGCCCCGTTCACGAACCGCTTGAGGGCCATCGGCCGCTCCGCCACCCCCCGCAGCGCCCCCTCGGCCACCGCCAGGTAGTAGCGGATCAGGTCAAGCTTGGTGTGCCCGGTCCGGGGGAAATACACCTTGTCCGGGTTGCTGACGGTCACCTCTCGCCCAGCGACATCAAGGACCAGCTTCCGGGTCGCCATGGCTCAAGGGTACGACACCAGCCCCGAGGGGCGGGCGCGGAGGGTCGACCTAGGGGTCGAGGGGCTCGACCCGGAAGCTGCCCTCGTCGGCCGTGACCAGGACCCCGGCGCCCTTGGCCAGGGGGGCGACCAGCTGGCCGGTGAGGCCGAGCACGGCCGCCTCGTTGGTCGGGCTGTGCCCGACGGCCAGTGCACGGTCGCCGTCACCGAGCCGCTCCAGGACTCGACCCAGAGCCGCCCCGAGCGCGGCCGCCTCCTGGTCGACGAACCCGGGGTCGACCGACCGCATGGCCACCAGGTCGCCGCCGTCGGCCTCCTTGGCGACGGCCCGCCAGCGGTCCTCCCGGTCGGACCGCAGCCCCGGCTCGACCACCACCCCGTCCGGGACCTGCTGGCCGAGGGCGGCGAGCAGGCACCCGACCGTCTGGGTGGCCCGCTGCGCCCCGGTCGACACCGCCAGCCGGTAGCCCCCGGCCAGCCCGGCCCCCAGCCGCAGGGCCGCCGCCACCCCCTCGTCGCTGAGCACGTCGCCGTCGTTGTCGGTGTGCCGCCGCAGCTCCACGATCCGTGCCATCCGTCCTCCCGCCTTGGCCGGCGTTCTACAGCTCGATCAGCCCCGCGCTGGTCGGGGTGAACCCGCAGGCGTCCAGGTAGAACCCCCGCAGGTGGTCCTCGAAGTCGGCATGGAGCCACTCGCACCCGGCCGCCCGGGCCTCCTCCACCGCGACCCCGACCAGCCGGGTCCCGACCCCGTGCCGCCGCACCCCCGCCGTCACCATGGTGTCGAGGATGAACGCGTGCACCACCCCGTCCCAGGCCACGTTCACGAACCCGACCAGCTCGCCCCCATCCCGGGCGCACACCCACCCCAGGCTGTGCCCCTCGACCTGGCCCCGCCAGTCCCACTCCTCGTCGCTCAGCACCGCATGCCCGAAGCACTCGGCGTGCAGCCGGTTGGCCTCGGCACTGGTGAAGCTCCCGCGCCATTCGTAGCTGACGGTCATCGGCCCAATCATAGGGGGACGTCGGAAGCGGAGCTCTGGAGGCGTGGGATGGACGACCTGTTCTCGGTGGCGGGGAAGACGGCGGTGGTGACCGGGGGGAGCCGGGGGATCGGGTTGATGATCGCGCGGGGCCTGGTGGAGGGCGGGGCGCGCGTGTATGTCAGCTCGCGGAAGGCGCAGGCGTGCGAACGGGTCGCCGAGGAGCTGACACCGGCCGGGGAGTGCGTGGCCGTGCCGGCTGACCTGTCGTCGGAGGCGGGCTGCCGGGGCCTGGCCGAGGTGGTGGGGGAGCGGGAGGCGGCGGTGCAGGTGCTGGTCAACAACGCCGGGGCGACCTGGGGGGCGGCGCTCGAGGAGTATCCGGGGGCGGCGTGGGACAAGGTGCTCGACCTCAACCTCAAGGGGCCGTTCTTCCTGACCAGGGCGTTGCTGCCGCTGCTGGAGGCGGGGGCTGCGCCGGGGGACCCGGCGCGGGTGATCAACGTCGGGTCGATCGACGGCCTGCGGGTGCCGCCCTGGCCGACGTATGCGTATTCGGCCAGCAAGGCGGGGCTGCACCAGCTGACCAGGGTGCTGGCCCGGGAGCTGGGGCCGCGGGGGATCACGGTGAACGCGATCGCGCCCGGGCCGTTCGAGTCCAAGATGATGGCCGAGACCCTGCGGCGGTTCGGGGACGAGATCGCGGCGGCGGCGCCGCTGGGGCGCATCGGGCGGCCGGACGACATGGCCGGGGCGGCCCGGTACCTGGCCAGCCGGGCCGGGGCGTACGTGACCGGGGTGGTGCTGCCGGTCGACGGGGGCCTCACCCTGTAGCCGACCACCGCCACTGCCCACCGCCTGGCTCGCCCGGCTTCCAGGCTCAGGCGGCGGCCGGGCCGAGGCCCCGCAGCGTCGCCGGCAGGTCCCCGCCGACCGGGAGCAGGGCCAGGATCGGGGTGTGGACCCCGGCCTCGGCGTACTGGAGGACCCGCTCGCGGCAGGCCTCGGGGGCGCCGTGGACGACCAGCTCGTCGACCAGGTCGTCGTCGAGCGCGGCCAGGGCGGCCCGGCGGTCGCCGGACGCCCACGCCGCCCACATGGGGGCCAGGCGCTCGCCCCGGCCCAGCCACTCGTGGAAGGCGCGGTACACGGGCACATTCAGGTAGGCGGCCAGGGCCCGGCGGCCGATCCCGCGGGCCACGACCGGGTCGGCGGTGGCGGCGACGAAGATGCGGGCCGCGATCTCCTTGCCCGGGCCGGCGGCGTGCACATACGGGGTGACGGTGCCGACGTCGCCGGGGGCGAGCCAGTTGAGGATGGCGCCGTCGCTCTCGCGGCCGGCCAGCCGCAGCATCTGTGGCCGGAGCGCGGCGACCAGGAGCCGGGGCGGCGGGTCGGGGACCAGGCTCAGGCGGAAGCCGTCGACGGCGAACGTCTCGTAGCGCTCGGTCACCTTCTCGCCGGCCAGGGCGGCGCGCAGGAACCGGGCCGTGTCCCGGACCCGTTGCAGGGGCCGGTCGAACAGGATCCCGTTCCAGCGCTCCACGATCACGTCGGAGGAGGCGCCGATCCCGATCGCGACCCGGCCGGGGGCGGTCGCGGCCAGGGCGGCCGCGCTCTGGGCCAGCGTGGCCGGGCCGCGGGTGAACACCGGGGCGATGGCCGTGCCGAGCCGCAGGGCCGGCGCCCACTCGCCGGCCAGGACGAGCGGGGTGAAGGCGTCGGCGCCGTCCACCTCCGAGGACCACACGTCGGTGTAGCCGAGGTCGGGGAGGGCGGCGACCAGGTCGCGCTGGCCGGCCAGGGAAATGCCGTCGAAGGGGATGGTGATGCCGTAGCGTTGCATGCCATGAACCTACAGGGGGCGGTCACGGTCGTCACCGGCGGGGCGCGGGGGATCGGCCGGGCCATGGCCGAGCGGTTCGCGGTCGAGGGGGCGCGGGCCGTGGTCGTGGCCGACCTGGACCGGGCCGGGGCCGAGCGGGTGGTTGCCGGGCTGGGCTGCCCGGTGCCGCTCGGGGCCGGGTTGGACGTGACCGACCCGGTGGCGGTGGCCGGGCTGGTCGGCCGGGTCGAGGAGGAGCTGGGGCCGGTCGACCTGTGGTGCTCCAACGCCGGGGTGGCGCTGGGCTGGGACCTCGGCGACGACGGCGCCTGGGAGCGGTCGTTCGCCGTGCACGTGCTGGCCCACGTGCATGTCGCCCGGGAGCTCCTGCCCCGGATGGCGGCCAGGGGACGCGGGCACCTGCTGCTGACCGCCTCGGCGGCCGGGCTGCTGACCAACATGGACAGCGCCGCCTACAGCGTGACCAAGCACGGCACGGTCGCCCTGGCCGAGTGGCTGGCCATCCGATGGGGCGACGCCGGGGTCGGGGTGTCGTGCCTGTGCCCGCAGGGGGTGCGGACGGCCATGACCGAGCAGCTGGGCGCCGAGTCCTCGGTGCTGGCCGCCGGGGCGCTGCTGGAGCCGGAGGATGTGGCCGAGGCGGTGGTCAGCGGGCTGGCCGAGGGGCGGTTCCTGATCCTGCCCCATCCCGAGGTCGCCGAGTTCGAACGGCGCCGGGCCGCCGACCGGGACCGGTGGCTGGCCGGGATGCGCCGGGCCCGGGCGCGGCTGCAGCGCTGAGCGACTGAACCGCCGGTTGCTAGGGCTGGTCGACCGATTCGAAGATGCGTAGCTCGTACGAACCGAGCAGGTAGCGTGAGCGGCGCGTCGGGAAGCGGACCTGCTTCTCACGGAGGAAGTCGGAGCCCTGCAGCATCGCGATGTTGTCCGTGCGGTCGGTCTCCAGGTCGCCGGCAAGCTGCTGGTAGAGGACATAGACCTTGCGGCGCGCACGCTCGTGAGCGACCTGGAGGTTGCGAAGCACCCGGGCGAAGACTGGACCGGCGAACGGGTTGTTGAAGTAGAGCACGCATGCATGCTCCGGGAGCGCGAACGTTGCGGCGTCGGCGCAGACCGAGCACACAACCTGGCAGCGCCGCGCGGGACTCTGGTACCTGCGGATGTTGTCCTGTGCGATCTTGTGAAGCTCGGGCGAGAACTCGACGCCGGTGACCTGACGGAACGGATAGTGCGACGCCACCAGCAGGACGCGGCCCTTGCCGGATCCAACGTCGATGAAATCGAACCGGCTGAGATCCTCGTCGATATTGAGCAGCAGCGTGTCGACGAGCCGGCCTGGTGACGGCACGTAGGGGAACCCGAGTGTGCGGTTCTCGCTGTCGATGGCCAACTCGTGCAGCGTAATTCTCCCCTCGCTGCTGACGCCGAATGGAGCCTCGCGGCGGCGGTCGGCCGCCTGCATCCAGCGGCCCCGCGCGGCGAGCGCACAGACGCGACCGGTGTGCCGCACGCCCCGTTCGCGGACGGATCGGGTGAGGGTTCGGACGTCCCGTAATGGTCCGAGCAATGGCCTCACCCGATCCGCTCGAGCCAGCTCTCTCGCCAGAAGGGATAGTCGGCGCGTGGGCAGCACCGGTGGTATTCGCCGCGGCAGGTCACGTCCTCCAACACGATGCAGGGACGCTTGAGTCGCAGCAGCCGGCCGGTCCGCTCGTCGACGATCCGCTCCACCCGCCGTAGCACCCGGGCCTCCTTTCCGCAGTACCACCGCATCTCCGGGTCGAACGTCAGCCCGCGGTTGCTGTTGTTCACGTCGAGCGTCCGGACGATCTCATCCTTGCTCTTGATCCGGACGAGCTCGCCGGGCTGCAGGTCGAGCGCGTCGTCCGGGGTCTTCTCGAGTCTCCCGTCGATGAACGGCAGCCGCACGCCGCCCCGAATCCGCAACGGCCTCGGCAGGAAGCTCCGGCTGAAGTCCTGGTACTCGTTGAACATCCCGATGGCCACGGCGCGGATCGTGGCCACCAAGCCGGCATTGCCCGACCGCACGTCCAGCACGTACTGCCTGACGTCCCAGGGAGGGACGGGGGTGGGGGCCGCCCGTAGCAGTTCCGTCGCCTGGCAGGAGAACAGCTCTTCATCCGGGGAGGCTCCGCCTCCGCCCTTTCGGGTCGCCGCCGTCAGCGTCGTGAGCATGGGGCCCGGAGGAGGCTGCGCGGTCGGGCCAGCCTGCTCGCGTGCGGCCTCGGGCACCCGCTTGAGCCATGCCTCCTTCCAGTAGACGAGGCAGCCGGCCTGGCAGCCGCCATGCGCCTGGCCGTCGCAGCGCACCCCGGCCAGATGCACGGCGTTGCGCATGCGGTACATGCCGGTCGAGCTGATGGTGTCGCACAGCTTCACGGCCAGCCTGTCCACCCGGAACCGTCGGCCGCAGAACTGCAGCATCTCGGGCATGAAGGGGAGCGACTCAAGCTCGGCCAGCTCGTCGAGCGTCGCCAGGATCTCGGCCTCACTGCGCACCTCGACGACCTCGCCAACACGCAGGTTGAGCACGTGGCCCGGAACCGCTTCTGATTCTGACTGCATTTGCTGGACTCCGTCTGCTCGGCCGCCAACGCCCCCAGCCACTCGCCGGCCTCACATTCCGCGCGGCGTGGATGCGACGGCGCCCAGGATAACCCTGGCTCACGAGGCGTTGTATTCCCCGGTCGGAGGGCGTGTTGTAGACTCTGCGGCCGTCGAGGTTGCTCTGGTTGCGCCGGTCGCGTAACGGAGATCGGTACCGGGCCCTCGTCCGTATCGGGGGGTGCAGCGGTGGCTCGTGGTCAGCGTCCACACGGCATCACTCGCAAGGCGGGCCAACAGGGTCCTGGCCGCCTCGGCGTCCTTCTCCTGGTGGCTGCGGTCCTTCTCGTTGGGCTGGCGCTGCCCCAGGTCGGCGCGCTCGCCGCCGCCACACCGACATTCGTGCAGGTGAGAGCCAAGGAGATCAAGTCCGGCACCACCAACAGCCTGGCGTTCAGCAGCGCGAACACGGCGGGCAACCTGATCGTCGTGTACGCGATCTGGAGCAACACCGGGTCGGTCACCGTGTCGGACAGCCGGGGCAACACCTACGCCACCGCGGCCTCCCGCACCACCTGGGGAGGCACCTCGAGCTCCCAGGTGTTCTACGCCAGGAACATTCCCGCCGGCACCAATACCGTGACGGTCACCCATGCCACCGCCGTCAACTCGTTCAGCGCCCTCTACATCCACGAGTACTCGGGAATCGACAAGGTCAACCCCGTCGACGTCACCGGGTCGGCAACTGGGACCGGCAGCGCGATGACCAGCGGCCTGGTGACCACGACCAATGCCGAGGACCTGCTCTTCGCGGCCGGTGCGTCGAGCGCCAAGGTCACCGCCGGGGCCACCGGGTACACGACCCGGAGCAGCGCCTTCGGGAACCGCACGCAGGACCGGAGGGTGACCGCGACCGGGTCCTACAACGCGACCGGGACCCAGAACGGCAACGCCTGGGTCATGCAGCTGGTGGCCTTCAGAGCCGACCCCGGCACGGGTACGGGAGACACCACTCCCCCGACCGTCTCGCTGACCGCCCCCATGGCCGGCGCGACCGTCTCGGCAACCACGACGGTCACCGCGACCGCCGCCGACAACGTCGGCGTGGCCGGCGTCCAGTTCCTGCTCGACGGCGCCAACCTCGGCGCCGAAGACACGACCGCCCCCTACTCGATCACCTGGGACACGACCGGCGCGACCAACGGCTCGCACAGCCTGAGCGCACGGGCCCGCGACACCTCGGGCAACACCACCACGTCGACGGCGGTGACGGTGAACGTCGCCAACACCAGCTCGTTCCAGAACGAGGTGCTGGCGACCGGCTTCGACCTGCCGACCGCCATCGAGTTCCTGCCCGACGGGCGCATGCTGGTGGTCGAGCTGCAGGGCAAGATCAAGGTGCTACCGCCTCCCTACACCACCCCGAGCTCGACGCTGTTCCTGCAACTGACCAACATCGGCTCCGCCGGGGTCCAGCAGGGCATCTACGACATCGTGCTCGACCCGAACTTCGCCTCCAACCACTACTACTACATCTTCTACACGCTCGGGTCGCCCAACCGGGACCGGCTGTCACGGTTCACCGCCGACGCCTCGCTCACCGGCACGGTCGCCGGCAGCGAGCTAGTGCTGTACCAGGACCCCCAGGACGCCAACGCCGAGCACCACGGGGGCGCCCTGAACTTCGGCAACGACGGCAAGCTCTACTTCACCACCGGCGAGCACTTCGACGCCGCAGCCGCCCAGTCGCTGTCCAGCCCGCGCGGCAAGATCCACCGCATCAACCCCGACGGGACCGTCCCCACCGACGACCCGTTCTACGACGGCACGGGACCGAACTGGGATTCCATTTGGGCGCTCGGCCTGCGCAACCCGTACCGGGCGTCCTACGACGCGCCGACCGGGAGGCTGTACGTGGGCGACGTCGGCGGCAACGACAACGCGACGGCCAAGGAAGAGGTGGACCTCGGCGCCAGGGGTGCCAACTACGGCTGGCCCAACTCCGAAGGACCGTGCACGGCGCCCTGCACCAGCCCGATCTACTCCTACCCGCACGCCGGGCGCGACGCCGCCATCACCGGCGGGTTCGTCTACCGCGGCAGCCAGTTCCCCAGCAGCTATGTCGGCAGCTACTTCTTCGCCGACTACACCCAGAACTGGATCCGGCGGCTCACCTTCGACGCCAGCGGCAACGTCAGCGGTGTGGTCAACTTCGAGCCGCCCGACGGCTCGGTCGACGGCCCCTACGGCGACATCGTCTACCTCACCGAGGGCCCCGACGGCGCGCTGTACTACGTCGACCTCGGATACTCCGACGTCGGCGGCACCTTCGGCGTCAGCAAGATCCGCCGGATCCGCTTCATCGCAGGCAACCAGGCGCCGGTCGCGGTCGCCACGGCCAACCCGACCACCGGCCCGGCGCCCCTGGCGGTCGCCTTCTCGAGCGCCGGCTCGTCCGACCCAGAAGGCCAGCCGCTGACGTACTCGTGGACCTTCGGCGACGGCGGGACCTCCACCGCCGCCAACCCAACGCACACCTACACCCAAGCGGGCCGCTATACCGCCAGGCTGTCGGTCTCCGACGGCGTCAACACCACCCAGGCGGCGCCGCTGTCGATCGCGGTCGGTAACCCACCAGCGGCCGCCATCCTCTCCCCTACAGACGGGAGTCTGTTCCGCGCGGGCGACGTGATCTCCTTCAGCGGCGACGCCACCGACCCCGAGGACGGCACCCTGCCGGCCAGCGCCTACACCTGGAACATCGACTTCCTGCACGAGAGCCACGTCCACCCCGGTACCCCGATCACCGGCGTCAAGAGCGGCACCTTCACCATCCCCACCAGCGGCCACGACTTCAGCGGCAACACCCGCTACCGGATCACCCTCACGGTCACCGACTCCAGCGGCCTGACCGACACCAAGTCGGTCACCATCTACCCGGACAAGGTCAACCTCAGCCTCGCCACGGTGCCGTCGGGTCTGACGCTGTACCTGGACGGCATCGCCAAGACGACGCCGTTCGTCTACGACGACCTGATTGGCTTCACCCACACCATCGAGGCGCGCAACCAGAGCTCCGGCGGGACCTCCTACACGTTCCAGTCCTGGTCCGACGGTGGCGCCCAGCAGCACACCATCACGGTGCCCAGCACCGCCCAGACGTACACCGCGACCTACCAGGCTGCGACGGTCGCCACGCCGGCCTTTGTTCAGGTCAACAGCGCGGTGCCGCAGACCGCGCAGAGCACGGTCGCCACCACCTTCACCAAGGCCCAGCTCGCCGGCGACCTCAACGCCGTGGTCATCGGCTGGAACGAGGAGGCCGGCAACATCACCTCGGTCAGCGACAGCGCCGGCAACCCCTACCAGGTGGCCGCGCCCACCACCCGCGGTACCCGCCTGAGCCAGGCCGTCTACTACGCCAAGAACATCGCCGGCGCGGCCGCGGGGGCCAACACCGTCACGGTCAAGTTCGACAAGGCGGTGGCCTTCGCCGACGTGCGCATCCTCGAGTACGGTGGCCTGGACCCGGCCAGCCCGCTGGACGTCACCCGCTCGGCGGCCGGCAGCGCCGCGACGGCCAGCAGCGGCGCGGCGACCATCGGCTTCGCCAGCGAGCTTCTGCTCGGCGCGGGCACCACCGACGCCAGCTTCACCGGTCCCGGTAGCGGCTACACCAGCCGCATCATCACCAACCCGGACGCCGACATCGCCGAGGACCGTACCGTGACCGCGACCGGCTCCTACAGCGCGACCGCGCCGATCAGCGGGGGCAACTGGGTGATGCAACTGGTCACCTTCAAGGCCGCCGGGCAGTAGGCCCAACGCCCGGCCGTTGCCCCCAGGGCGCGCGCTGTTGGGGGGAGCGCCCGGCCGAACCTCCGGCCGGGCGCTCCCTGTCAGGTTGGACGGCGCTAGACGTCCAGGCTGGCGTCGCTCGGGCTCTGCGACGGCGCCCGCCCCGACTTGTTGGGGCAGTCGCGTCCGTTGTGCCCGGGTGACTGCTGGACCTGCTCGACCGAGGACGAACCGCCGGTCGAGCCGGATGCCCCGCCGGAGCTGCTGAACGCACTGGTGGCGAGCAGCAGCACCGCCAGCCCGGCGAGCACGGTGGCGACGAGGATGGCGCGCCAAGGCCGCCATCCCGTCCGCGCCGCCGCGACGGGCTCTTCTGGCAAGCGAGCCTCCTTCGCTCGACGGCCCTGACCGCCCCACGGTACGGGCCCCGAGGTAAGGGGCGCCTAAGGGGTCAGGTGTCGTCGGGGTGCCTGACCCCGACCTCGTCCAGGTGCAGGAGCAGGTCGGCCGGGTCCTCGTAGACGCGGTAGGCGCCGGCCCGTTCCAGCTCCTCGCGGCCGTAGCCGCCCGAGAGCAGCCCGATCCCGAGCGCCCGGGCCCGCCGGGCCGCCAGCAGGTCCCAGACCGAGTCGCCGACCACGACCGCGTCGCTGACGTCGGCCCCCAGGCGCTCGGTGGCGGCCAGGAACAGGTCGGGGTCGGGCTTGGCGTGGGCGACCTGGTTGCGGGTCACCACCGGCACCTCGGGCGGGACCCCGAGCAGCTCCAGGGTTGGCCGGGCGGCCTCGATCAGCCCGCTGGTGGCGATCGCCCACGGCACCCCGGCCTCGGTGAGGTGGGCCAGGAGCTCCCGCGCCCCGGGGAGCAGCCGCACGTCGCCGGCCCGGCGCCGGTAGGCCTGGGCGTGGACCTGCTGGAGGCGGGCGACCAGGTCGGCGTCGACCGCCTGGCCGGTCTCGCGCAGCAGGGCCCCGACGAACAGCCCGCCGCTCATGCCGATGCGCCGGTGGATGCGCCACACCGACAGCTCGATCCCGCCCGCCTCCAGCGCCTCCTGCCAGGCCAGCACGTGCTGGTAGACGCTGTCGACCAGGGTGCCGTCGAGGTCGAGCACGAACACGGTCCGTCGCATGGGCCCAAGCCTAGAACAGGCGGTAGCCTGGAACCCATGGATGGTCCCCACCTCGGCGTGGTCCTGCCCAACTACGGCCCTGCCTTCGATCCCGGACGTCTGGCCGAGGCGGCCGCCGCGGCCGAGGCGGCGGGGCTGGACTCGGGCTGGATGACCGACCACGTGCTGGTCCCGACCCGCCATGCCGGCATCTACGGGTCGATCAGCGAGGCCCTGGTCACCGTCGGGTTCCTGGCTGGCCGGACCGAGCGGCTGCGCCTCGGCGTCTCGGCGCTGATCGTGCCGCAGCGCGAGCCGCTGCTGACCCTCAAGCAGCTGGTCAGCCTGGACGTCCTCTCGGGCGGGCGGCTGATCACGGCCGTCGCCGCCGGCTGGATGGAGGAGGAGTTCGAGACCCTCGGGGCGAACTTCTACGATCGTGGCCGCCGCCTCGACGAGTGGCTGGAGCTGGCCGGCGAGCTGCAGCGCCAGGCCCCCGGCCGGGTCCTGGCCGACGGTCCCGTGCCGGTGTCGGACGCCTGGCTGGCCCCGGCCCCGACCCGCCCCGAGGGCCTTGAGCTGTGGGTGGCCGGGGTGTCGCGCCACACCCTGCGCCGAGCCGCCCGGACCGGGGTCTGGCATCCGGTCGCGCTGCCCCGGCGGGAGCTGCGGTCGATGGCGGCCGCCTTCCGCGCCCAGGTCTCCGAGGGCCGGGTGGTGCTGCGCCTCGGCGTGGCCGTCCAGGACCGGCTGGAGGAGGAGGCCACCGACGACCGCGGCCGGCACATGGTCGCCGGGCCCGCGTCCTGGGTGGCCGAGCAGCTCAACGACTACCTGGAGGGCGGGGCCGACGGGTTCGTGGTCGACCTGGCCCACGACACGCCCGGGCTGGTGGACCGGATCGCCGCCTTCGCCGGCGAGGTGGCCCCGCTGCTGGTGTCCCGCCGCCCGGCCACCACCGGCGGGACCGCCCCCTAGACCACCAGCGACAGGCAGGTGGCGCCGCCGTCGGCCTTGGCGAACTCGCTGAGGTCGACCTCGCGGACCTCGAAGCCGAGGGCGGCCACGGCCGCCGCCGTCCGGGGGCAGCCGGCCGGCAGGATCACCGTTGTCCCGAGGGCCAGGGCGTTGGCCGCGGCCACCTCCTCGGGGGGCACGACCAGCTTGGTCGCCACCCCGCGCAGGGCCGGCTGCTCCAGCAGCTCGGCCGTGCCGACCACGGTGTCGTCGGCCAGGGCGGTGACGGCGCTCTGGAGGTGCAGGGTGCCGGGCGGGACGGCGGCGATCTCGACCCGGCCGCCGGCCACCTCGGCGAAGGCGGCCAGCTGGGCGATGCCGTCCTCGCCGGTCCGCCCGGAGCGGCCGGCGACCAGGGTCCGCCCCAGCCGCAGCACGTCGCCGCCGTCCAGGGTGGCCGGGGCGGTGATCCGCTCCAGCCCGTCGACCAGCCGCTCCAGGGCGCCGGCGAGGCGTTCCGGCTCGGCCGACCGGGAGGGGGCGCCGGGGCGGGCGAGCAGGGCCCGGCCGCCGAGCACGACCGCGCAGTCGTCGACGAAGCAGGCGTCGGGCAGCTCCTCGTCGGGCGAGAGGGTGACCACCTCGACCAGGTCGGCGAGGGCGTCGCGGTAGGCGGCGTGCTGGGCCCGGGCGCGGGCGGGATCCAGCACGGCCCCGGTGCTGGAGATGGCCCGGGCGAAGGCGTCCGAGGGCGGGCGCACGAGGGCGGCCCGCGGGCCCCCGGGGGCGGTGGTCATAGGGGATATTCTCCTCTCAGCACATCATCGAGGTCCCAGCGGAGGGGTCATGTCCCACGCCGAGCTGCTCGCCCGCCATCGCAAGGTGCTGCCGAACTGGGTCGCTCTCTACTACGACCAGCCGATCGAGCTGGTCGACGGCAAGGGCTGCCGGGTGGTCGACGGCGAGGGCGCCGGGTACCTGGACTTCTTCGCCGGGATCCTGACCACCATGATCGGCTACAACCCGCCTGAGGTGGTGGAGGCGGTCCGGGAGCAGGCCGGCCGGATGGTCCACACGTCGACCCTGTACCTGATCCGCCAGCAGGTCGAGCTGGCCGAGCGGCTGGCCGACCTGTCGGGGATCCCCGACGCCAAGGTGTTCCTGACCAGCTCGGGCAGCGAGGCCAACGAGGTGGCGCTGCTGCTGGCGACCACGGCCAAGCGCAGCAACCAGGTCCTGGCCCTGCGCAACAGCTACCACGGCCGCTCCTATGCGGCCATGGGCGTGACCGGCAACCGCAGCTGGTCGGCGTCCAGCTTCACCCCGGTCAACGTCGCCTACGTCCACGGCGGCTACCGGTTCCGCAGCCCGTTCCGGGACCTGCCCGACAAGGACTACATCGCCGCCTGCGTGGACG
>Ga0081539_10001186_pt1 | contig 47029 bp, 39 predicted proteins | sample TabmetS4T2R2_FD_71023 | JGI IMG/M metagenome (GOLD analysis project Ga0081539, IMG submission 71023) | Tabebuia heterophylla rhizosphere microbial communities from the University of Puerto Rico - S4T2R2 | ecosystem: Host-associated > Plants > Roots > Rhizosphere ... | reverse complement strand
GGCCCCCGGCAGGGCGCTGGCGAGCCGCAACGAGGCGGGGGACTCCGCCGCCATCTCGGCCGTGAACAGCCTGATGCTGCCGGTGCCGGACTTCGCCGCGTACATCGCCAGATCGGCATGGCGCAGAAGATCCGACCCACTGACACCGTGCTCCGGCCCGAGCGCGATGCCCAGCGAGCCACCGACCCGCAGCCGCGTCTCGCCCAGGGCCACCGGTTCGTCGAACGCCGCGAGCAGCCGGGTCGCCAGTTGCTGCGCGGCGTCGGCGTCCGGGCATCCAACTGCCAGGACGGCGAACTCGTCCCCGCCCAATCGCGCCACGATGGCCTCACCGCCAACCGCGGACTGGAAACGGCGGCCGAGCGTACGCAGCAGTGCGTCGCCCGCGTGATGCCCCAGCGTGTCGTTGACCGCCTTGAAGCCGTCGAAATCCAGCACCATGACGGCGCACGGGACGCCGTTCGCCGCCGTGACAGCCGCCTGATCCAACCGCTCGCGGAAGTGCAGGCGATTGGGCAGGCCCGTGAGTTCGTCGTGCCGAGCCTCGAAATGCAGCCGCTCGATCAGGCGGCCGTTGCGCAGGGCGACGCCGCTGTGGTTCGCCACCGTCTCCAGCAGCCGGACGTCGCCGGCACCGAATCGGCGCTGCTCCGCGGTGCGGTCTGCCACCAGGAGATGGCCGGCCACCGGTCCGTCGATCCGCAGCGGCACGACGAGGGCCTGCCGGATCCCCCGCCGGACCAGGAAATCCACTTCGGCGGTGGTCTCACCGCGCACGACCATGGAGTCGCCCGGCGGGAAGGGCAGCGTCGCCAGTTCGTCGTCAGCCGGCTCGGCGCGCCGCACGAGCGTCCCGTTCCGCTGTGCCCAGATCAGCACCCGGTCGTCCTCGACGCCGGCCAGCATCACCTCCGCGTACGACGTGTGCAGCAGGTCGGCCGACTGGCGCAGCACGGAGTGCACGACGTCCGCCGAACCGGGAGCGGCAGCCAGGGCGTCGGACAGCTCGTAGAGGCGCTCCAGGCTGTCGTGCCGTTCCGACAACGCCGCGAAGGCGCGGTAGCCGAGCAACGCACCGGCGCCCGCCACGGCGGTCGGAAGGGCCGCCTCGCCGTGACTGAACGCGGCCACCGGCAGGACACCGATGAGGCCGACCACTGCGGCCATGCCCATGGAGTTGAGCAGCATCCGAACCGCCTCACGCGGGCTCGCCGGCTCGACGTACCAGGACATGACCAGGATCAGCGCGGCGGCGTCCAGCAGCCCGGCGGCGACAGCGGCCAGCAGCGCGGCGTGGCATGCCCGCGCCCCGAGCGGGTCCGAGCCGGACAGACAACCGAGAAAGGTCACCTCGGCAATCGCCGTCCCGGACGCCACGAGCGCGAGGTTGAAGGCCACCTTCACCGGCGTCTGGCGACGGTAGACGACGAACACGGCCAGGCTGCCGAGCAGCCGCCCGGTGAGCAGCCCACTCGGCGAGCCCAGGAACAGGCCCATCACCAGCGGGACCTCGCTCAACGAGATGGACTGATGCTCCCCCCGGACCCGCAGCCGCACGACGCAGGCTTCGGTCACGGCGAACAGCAGGGCGAAAACCCACCACGGCAACTGCGATACGTCGTGCAGGACCGCGGAGCGGTGCAGCGCCAGCGGCGCGGTGCCGAACACACCAAGGACCACGGTCAGCGCCACCACCCGACCGGTGGTGGCGCCGAACCGGGCCGTCAAGCCCACGAAGAGGTGCTCCAGGTTCGCGACGTGAATCCCTTGGGGTCGACATCGCCGTCCCAGTCGCAAGAGGACCACGTCCGGCCGTTCCACGTGGATGCCGACCAGGTGCGCCCGCTCCAGAGGCTCCCGCTCCAGGTCCGCCCGGTCCAGGTGGACGACGCCCAGGTCCGGCCACCCCAGGTCCGGCCCGCCCAGCTCGTGGTGTCGGCGGCGAAGGCGCCACCGATCCACACCGCACCGTTGAAGCTGCCGCCGCTCCACAGGCCCAGCGAGCGGGTCAGCATGGCGATCATCATGGCGACCCAGCTCTTGGACATGATGTCGGTCTCGCCGGTCAGCGTGACGCCGTCCATCGAGACGTGGTACGAGCCGCGCGAGCCCTCCAGCGAGCCGTAGCCGTTGGCCGCGGTGACCCCGTAGTTGGTGTTGCCTGGATAACTGGTGTACGCGGCGTAGGGGTTGACGTTGAGTGGTGCGCTGTTGACGGCGGCCGCGACGTTCAACTCGCCGCGACCCTGCAGCGCGGCCGAGATTCCGGACAGCGGCGTCGCGGTGCGTGTCAGCAGCTCCTTGAGGTCCCCTGGATCCATGCTGGGCCACCTCTGCAGCAGCACGGCGGCCGCGCCACTGACGACGGCGGCGGCCTGCGACGTGCCGCTGCCGCGCAGGAACCCGTTGCCGTAGCGGGCGGAGGGGTACCCGGCGTACAGGTAGGAGCCGGGCACACCCGAGGCGACCACCTTCACGCCGGGAGCGACGAGATCCGGCACGCGCTCGTAATACGAGGACATCGGGTGCTGAGAAAATTCGGCGACCGAGTCGTCGGACATCGAGTCGGTGCCCTTGGTGTCGGCAGCGCCCACGGCGAAGAGGTTCTGGTCGTACGCCGGGTTGGCCAGCGGCTTGGCCCGGCTGCCGTCATTGCCGGCGGACGCGACGACGAAGATGCCGTAGTTCCAGGCGACCTCGGCGGCATACGCCAGCGGGTCGAGGACGTAGGACTGCGTGCTGTCGGTGCCGAACGACAGGTTCAGCACCCGGATGTTCATTCCGTCCGTCGTGCGGTGCGCCACCACCCAGTCGATGGCGGCGATGAGCTGGGACACGTCGACGGTGCCGTTGTGGTCGCCGACCTTGATGCTGATGATGCGTGCGTCCGGTGCCATGCCGTAGAAGTTGGACGTGTCCGCCGCGTACGTGCTGCCCGACGCCTTCGCCACCTCGCGCCCGGCGATGATGCTCGACATGTGCGTGCCGTGGCCGAAGGTGTCCAGGTAGCGCAGGTTGGCCGCTTGGGACTCGAACGAGAGATCGGGACCGACGACGACCTTGCTCGAGTCGCTCAGGCTGGACACCGGCGCGACGCCGGTGTCGATGACGGCGACGTCCACACCGGAGCCGGTGTAGCCCTTCTTCCACGCCGTCTGGGCGCCGGTCACCCGGGTCAGGTTCGTCATCGACCCGGGCTGTCCGGCCGGGTCGAAGCCGAGGGACTGCATCCGCGCCGCCGCGTCCGGCGTCACCGCCGCGACGCCCGGCGTCCGCCCGAGTGCCGCTGCCACCGAGGGCGTCACCTGGACGACGAGCGTGCCGAGCGCCTCCTGGGCCGCGACGAGGGTGCCGTGACCGTCGCGCAGGACCGCCCCGACGCGGCTGCCTACCGCGGGGTCGGCGGCCGGATCGGTGAGGCGGACGATGTACCGGGCCGGGGCGCCGTCCTTGGTAGACGAGCCGGCCGAGACCACAGCAGCGGCCATACCGGTGGAGGACACCCCGAGGGACGCGAGAGCCACGAGCGCGACGAGAAGCACGCGGCGACGGCGGGTCATCGGGCCCTCCCGTTTCCGAGGGATCGGCGAGCGGCGGTGGCCGTTGCCGAGTCGGCAGCATCGGCTGCGACGTTGTCGATTGCAGCGCAATAGGTGACCGCGGTGCAGCAGTCGGTAGCCGAATCCACTCCCTCGGTGCACGGCGTCACTCGTTCGCCTCAGCACTGGAATGACGTTCCGTCCGGCCTTCCCGGCGTGCAGAGCCTGCCGAGTGGCTCGCGGCACCCCGTACGGGTGCACCCGTACGCGTGAGTTCGGCCGGGCAGGCCGCCCGCGCCCGAGGTCCAGCGGGCAGTTCTCGGGCGACACGCGGGCGTGTTGCCCGAGAACTGCCCGCTCAACTCGTCAATGAGGCGCCGCCGCGCGCGAACACCTGACCCGAAGTGACGTCGTCGCTTCCGTCTGCCTCGAGGAAGACCCCAGGGGCTCAGCCGAAGAAGGCGTCGATGGCGTAGGGGTCGGGGCGGTGGTGGGTCCGGACGATTTGGCCGTCCACGATGTCGTGGTGGAGGATCTCGACGCAGTCGAGCCGTCGTCCGTCGTGCTCGGCGCTGACGCGCTGGACGTGTGCGGCGCCGCGGTCGCTGCCCAGGATGTCGAGGACCTCCAGACGCAGCGTGCCGCCTGACAGTTCGAAGGCACGGGCGAGGAAGCCGACGATGGCGTCCGGGCCGGCGTACCGGCCTGCGAGTACGCCGCGTCCGGGCAGGTCCCAGACCGCGTCCGGGGCGAAGTGAGAGGCGACGGCGGTCAGGTCTCCGCGGCCGAACTCGTCGATCAGTGCCCGGACCAGTGCGGCGTTCGACGCGGCCGTGCCCGTCGTCTCATGGGTGCTCTGGGTGGTCATCTCGTCATTCCTCTCCAGGATCGTCCCGCTTCCGCGGGAGCGCCGGGCTGGTTGCCCGCTGGGCAGGAGCCTCGACGACTCGGCGGTTTCGCTGACCCGCCGATCGGCGGGTTTAGTGGCAGCCGCAATCCGGCCGACGGCGGCCCGCCTGGTCAGGCCGGTTCGATCACGTCGGTCCATCTCTGCCGGGCGGAGGAAGCGTCGAGGCCAGCCGGGTGCGGTTCGGGGCGCCGGTCTTGGCGAGCAGCTGCTCGACATAGGTCTTGACGGTGGCAGGAGACAGGTAGAGCCGTTCGGCGATCTGCGGGTTGGTGAGCCCTTCGGCGAGGAGCAACAGGACGTCCATCTCGCGGCTCGTGACGCCGAGCCGGTCGAGATGGGCGGGCACGGTCGCGGAGCCTCGGCCTCGCCGCCGCCTTTTGACCCCGGCGCGGGCCGCCAGGCCGCGGCACGCACCGGCGATCACCGGGAGGTCGTGCGCGGCGAACCAGTCCGCGGCGTCGCCGGCCCACACGGCCGGCCGGCCCCAGTGGTGGCGGATGGCGTCGTCGGCGACGAGTCGCGTCCCGAGGTGCCGCCACCCGGCGAAACCGGGCATCGCCGCGAGAGCTTGCTCGGCCGCGGCCGCGGCGTCGTCTGCGCCGCTGACGTCCCCGCGTCGGCCGAGGTCGACGGCGTGGGCGAGGTGCCACAGCGCGTCGATTCCCGGTGAGACGCGCAGGCCGAGGGCGGTGGTCTCCTCGCGTGCCCGGCGACCGCCGTCCCCTTCGACATCGGCGACGGTGGCCAGGACCGGCCAGAGGTACCAGGTCGGCAGCGGGCTGGGAGAACCCGAGCGGCGCAGGGCGTCGACGCCGGCAACGAGCTGCGCGACAGCGGCGACCCGGTGTTCGGTGAGCAGCGCCGGCAGCGCCCGGCAGGTCCCCGCGACCGCTCCGGCGAGCTCGAGGTCGTCCGGGGCCAGGGAGAGGGCCTCGTCGGCGGCGGCGCCCGCGTGAACCTGCCGCCCGGCGGTGGCATGCGCCTGGCCGATCAGGACCCACGCCCAGGCCTGCATGCCGGTCGCGCCGTGACGCCAGGCGTCGTCCAGCAGGCGGCGCGCCACGACCAACGCCTCGTCCGGCTCGAACCGCACGCCGAGCACGGCCGCGAGATGGAAGTCCACCGACGACACCAACCCGGGAGCCCCGGCGTCCACTGCGGCCCGGCGGGCCAGGTGCAGCGGGCCGAGGTCGAGGGTGCGTAGCTGGGCGATCGTGGCTGCCTCGTGGAGTGCGCGCGCCCGCCACAGCGCGAGCCCGTGGCGTTCGGCGATGCCGACAGCTTCGCCGAACCAGGCCGCGGCCTCGTCGAGGTCGCGGGAGCGGGCGATCCTGCCCAGCACTTCCATGGCCTCGCACTGCACGGACGGGCCCGGGTTCGCCGCGAGCGCCGCGCGGGCCCACTCGCGCGCATTGCCGGTGTGCGACAACTCGAGCGCGACGAGGGCCCGCAGCGCGAGAAGCTCGGCGTTGGAACCGACGTCGTGGGCGGCGCCAGGCGAGTCGAGCGGTCCGGTCGTGAGCGGGTGCTCCAGGAGCCGCGCGGCACCGGCCCAGTCCCCGGAGTGCGTGGTGGCGCGGACGATGGCCAGTCGCACCGAACGTTCACTGTCCGCGTCGAGGCGACCGCGGAGCCCGGCGGCGACCGCCAGTGCCGTGTCGACCTGACCTGCGAGCGCGCGGGCCTGCACCTCAAGCACGGCTGCAACGTCCCTGACTGCGGCGTGGTGCCGGGCGCGGGCGGCGGCGTCGGCGGCTGCCAACGGAAGACCGCGCTGCATCAGGCGCGCCGCCAGCGCCACCAGGAGGTCGCCGGCCAGGTCCGGCTCCCCGGCGACATCGGCGAGTCCCGCGACGAGGGCCAGGCGGTCGTCGGGCAGGTCGGCGCCGACATCGGCGGGCAGCCCGCTGTGCACCTCCGTGACGCCGAGGGCGGCGCGGACAAGGGCTGAGGCGTGCTCGGCCCGTTCGACGTCGACCAGGTTGCCGAGCACGCACTGCCGGTGCACCTCGTGCCGGAATGCCACCGAGCCGTCCGCGTCCGTGACCAGCAGACCGGCCGCTGTCCCGGCACGCGCCGCGTCGGCGACACGCTCGGCGTTCGCGCCGAAGGAGGCGGCGAGCAGGCCGACGTCCAGCCGGGCGCCCAGCACGGCGGCGCGCTCAAGCACCGTCCGGTCGCTCAGCCGGTCGAGCCGCTCGGTGATGCTGAGGCGCAGCCCGCCGAGCCCAGAACCGGTTCGCCGGACGCCCTCGGCGTTCGCGACGGCGCCGTCCAGGAGGTCCACCACGTACAGCGGCCATCCGCCGGCCGGTCGGACGGCATCCAGCGCTGTCGCGGGGACGAGCGCCGACGGCACCCCGAGTCGGCCGGCCACCAGCGCTGCGACAGACTCGTCGTCCAGCGGAGCCAGCTCGAAGGCCGAGGCGTCACCGGTCTCGACGAACCGGCCCAGATCGGCCCAGCGGTCACCATCCGGACGGCTCGTGAGAACCAGCAACACCCCGGATGCCGGAGCAGCCCGGACCATCCGCGTCAGCACGGCCCACGTGGCGTCGTCGACCCAATGCAGGTCCTCCACGACGAGCACCGGGCGGCGCGGCACCGGCAGCGTCGCCCACAACCGCAGGATCGCATCCCCGACGACGATCGGATGCGCGGACTCTCCCTGCCCGGCCACTCCTCCGGCGGTGCCGTCGCCGCTCCACAGACCGGGCAGCATGCGGCGCACGGCGGCCGCGTACGGGCCCATACCTGGCGAGGCGGCCTGCGCACCGGCCCGGGACAGATCGGCGCACAGCTCCGCGAGCGCGGACATCGCACCGACCTCGCCCGGCACGACATGCCCGACCGCCGCCGCCGGGAAGGCGGTGCGCAGCAGCGCGGTCTTGCCGATCCCGGCGTCACCGCAAACAAGCACGACCTGCCCGGCACCCGTGCGGGCAGCGGCCTCGGCTCGCCGCAGCACGGCGAGCTCGCCGTCTCGACCCACCAGGACAGCAGCCCGCGACATGCTGCGATTATCGGGCTCGCGCCGCCTGCCCCGGGCGCGCCGTTCTCGAGATGATCTTCAGTCGCATGGCCACAATGGCCTGTGCGGTGCCCTGAATTCATCGGACGGCGTGACGTTCTCGACCTTGTCCGTGCCCGGGTGTCCGCGGCAGCCGGGGGCACTGGCGCGCGGTCAGGCTCGGTTGTCGTCCTGTCCGGCGAGCCCGGAATCGGCAAGTCGCGCGTGCTCACCGAGGCCGCCGCCCTGGCCCGTGACGCCGGCCGGCCTCCGGTTCCGGCACGCATTGACCAGATCAGCAGTCCTCGACGGGCTGCCCGCGCCGATGCGCCAGAAACTCGGCGGCAACGCCATCCACGAGCAGCCGGCGCGCCTGTCGCACGTCTGCTTCCGCACAGATGCCGGGATCACCGTCGTGGACGTCTGGGCCAGCGAGGAAGCGTTCGCCGCGTTCGGAGCGATCCTCGGCCCAGCTGTCACGAAGGCGGGGCTGACCACGCCGCCTGTGATCTACCCCGTGCAGGGTTTCATGGCCGCCGACGGCGTCCGCAACCCCTGAGACGTTGTTCGTCCCATCGCCCGATCGCCGCCGCATCACGCGCTGGAGGAGTATCAGCTATGGACCACTTAGCCGCCCACGCCGAGGCCACCGCCCGAAACGCCGAGCGGATCGCCGCCCTCGCCGCAGACGGCCTCGGCGCCCGGACCCCCTGTCCTGACTGGAGCGTCGCCGACCTCGTGGCGCACATGATCGGTGGGCAGGCGATATTCGCCGGTGCTCTCGGCGGACAACCGCCTCCAATGCCGGCGCCAGACGCCGACCCAGCCACGCTGGCCCTCAGCTACGAGGACGCCGCCGCGGCAGCTGTCGCTGCCTTCGCCGCCCCCGGTGCGCTCGACCGCGACGCTGAGGTGCCGATCGGCACCGTGCCGGGCGGCATGGTCGTCGCCCTGGCGGTCAACGAGGCCATCGTCCACGGGTGGGACCTGGCGGCCGCCACCGGCCAGGACACCACCATCGACGAGACGTTGGCCGCAGATCTGCTGGCGGGCGCCCAAATGACCGTCGGCCCCCAGCTACGAGCCCCGGACGGTGCCATGCCGTTCTTCGGCCCGGCAGTGGCTGTCGCGGACGACGCGCCGGCGTCCGACCGACTGCTCGCCTTCCTGGGTCGCGACCCTGGGTGGCGACCGCACCACTCGGTCTGATTCTGGCCCTAACCCAGCGGCAGGACCGTGTCGGCGGCGTCCAGCAGGACCGGGTCGTGGCTGGCGACGACCAGAGCGAGGCCTCCGGCAGCTGCCTCGCGCAACACCGCAGTCAGACGCTCGGCGGACGCCTCGTCCAGCTGCGACGTCGGCTCGTCGAGGATGGCCAGCCGAGGCTGGACGGCCAGCGCCCGCGCCACGGCGACGCGCTGGCGCTCACCACCGGACAGCAGCCGGACCGGCCGGCGCACGAGGCCTTCGAGCCCCAGTGCCGCGAGCCAGCGCAGGTCCTGCGCGGCATCGGATGGCAGGCCACGGACGGATCTGGCGAGGTCGAGGCTGCCGGCGGCGTCGTGCGTACCAGCGAGGAAGACGTCTTGCGCGACCACCGAGCTGTACTGGGCGCGTAGCCCGGCCAGTCCGGAGCGGTCGAGTGCCTTCAGGTCGGTGCCGCCCAAGAGCACCGATCCGGCGTCGGGCCGTTCGAGGCCGGTGAGGATGCGCAGCAAGGTGCTCTTGCCGGATCCGGACGGACCGGTCACGACGAGCAACTCGCCCGCGGCGACGGTCAGGTCCACGTCGCGCAGCACCAGGCGGCCCTCGTACGCCTTGCGCACCCCGCGCAGCTGCGCGACCTCACTGTTCGACTCGATCGCGGAGGTCGGCGGCGCGGGCAGGGCGTCGACCGTCCGCTCCCGCGGCGGCGCGGGAGACGCCGGATCCGGCACGCCGCGCAGCACGAGCGCCGCACCGTCGCGTTCGGCCCGGACCTGATCGCCCAGCCCATGGCGCAGCGGCTCGGGCAACCGCAGCCAGCCTCGGTCGTCGACCACCAGAGCCTCGGCTGCGCGGTCGGAAGACCCGTCGGCCGGCCACCAGGTCTCGCTGATACGACCATCCCGGATGCGCACCACCCGGTCGGCGATGCGCGCCGCCCGCCGGTCATGCGTCACCAGGACAAGCGTGGCCTCCGCCTCGGCGACGGCGGCGGCGAGAACGTCGTACACGGCGGCGGTCGCCTCGGCGTCCAGCTCGCCGGTGGGCTCGTCGGCCAGCACGACGGCCGGGCCGTGCGCCAGCGCGGCGCAGACCGCGACGCGCTGCGCCTCACCGCCGGACAACGTCGCGGCCTCGCGATCCGCCAGGTGTCCGAGGCCCAACCGTTCCAGGACACCGAGCGCTCGGGCCGATGCCTCCCGTCGCGCAACTCCGGCGAGGCGCAACTGCAGGGCGACGTTCCCCAGCACATCCAACTCGGGGCGAAGCGTGCGCCGCGACTCCTGGTCGATGCGGCCGAGCCGGGTGACCCGCCAGCGGGCCAGCTCACGGGCCGATGCGGTGCTGACGTTCAGTCCCGCGACACGGGCCGTCCCGGCAGCCAGCCGTTGCTCGCCGGCCAGGACGCGCAGCAGTGTCGTCTTCCCCGACCCGTTGGGTCCGTGGACGACCACCCGCTCACCGGCCTGCACCGCCAGGCTCAGGCCGCGCAGCGCGGCGACCGCCGTACCCGCCTCCGGGAGCGGGTGCAGGCAGAACGCATCGGCGACCCGTACCGTCCGGTCACCGCCCACGACGGCATCCTGCACCTGCCCGGCCTCGCGCTCCATGACCTCGCTCACGGTGCACCCCGCAGCGCCTCTGGCAGCGGCTGGCGCAGCGACGTCGCGGCCACCAGGGCGGCGATGCCGAGAGCAACGGCCAGCCCGGCGCACACGGCGAGCGAAGCCCAGCCGGCGCCGGCGCCCGGCACGAGGGGCGGCTGCGGCGTCCCCGCACCGGCGGTCACGGCCACGAGGCGCGCCGTCAGGCGAGCGAGCAGGAGGCCGGCGAGCACCCCGGCCGGCACCGCCGGGACGGCGACCGCCGCCGAGCGCCACCACAGCCCGCCGCGCAGCGTCCGCGGCCGCGCGCCGTCGGCCTCCCACGCATACAGCTGTCCCGAATCGTCATGCCGTTCGGTCACCACCAGGAGCACCAGCGCGGCGAGCGCGACGGCGAGGGTCAGCGCCGCGCCGCCCAGCAGCAGGAGCACCGCGCCGCGGGCCACCGGGTCGGTACGCAGCGCCTCCTCGACGTCGGAGCGCCAGCTGACCGACAGACCCGCCATCGCAGGGGTGTCCAGCGCCGCACGATCCGCGGCGCTCACGTCGGACCCGGGCAGGGACAGCCACACCTCGTCGGGCTGGCCCGCCCCGGGGTTCGTCCGGTCGGTCAGCCGGGCCAGGGCGTCCAGGTCGGTGACGGCGAACCGCCCGGTGGTGGTGGGAAAGCGATCCAGCGTCCCCACGACGATTGCCGGGACCGCCACCTGGTCGAGGACGAGCGTGAGGTTCCTTCCGGACGCGGCGGTCCGCAGGTCGGTGAGTACCGGCAGGGGTGACGCGGACGTTCCAAGGCCGCCGGGTCGTGCATCGAGCACCAGCAGGCTGCCGCTCAGCTCGTACGTCAGAGTGGCGCCCGACCCGGCAGAGGTCACGGCCAGGCCCTCGCCGGCCCAACCGGCCCACGGCCGGGAGACCGGCGCGCCGTCGACGCTGACCGCGCCGAGACTCAGCCGCCCGGTGCCGGCGGCCAGCCCGCGGCCGGCTTCACCGAGGGAGTGCTCGCGATGCGTTGCGGCGTACGGATCCTGGCGGACAGTCAGGGCGCCCAGGTACCGCTCGGTCCCGAGATCGGGCAGAACTCCGTCGAGGCCGCCGTTGGACGGCGTCAACTGCACCGCGCGCTCGCGCCCGTCGGCGGTGCGCACCACGACGGTGACCTCGGCGTCCACTGCTGAGGCTGTCGCGATCCTCAGTCGGCGACCGGTGGGCAATGCCACTCCCTGCCGGCCGTCACCGGGGACGGTGGCCAGCCCGCGGGCCGCCCCCGCCGCGTCGTCGTCGCCGGTGAGCGCCTGCCACCGCACGACGCGGGTCAGCGCCGCCGGCTCGACTCCGACCAGCTGGACGGCGTCCGCCTGCTGGGGACCGATCCGCACCGACGCTGTCCGGCGCAGTACGGCTGCGGCGTAGCCGCCGGGACGCGCGGCGCCGTACCCGGCGACGCCGGTGACCGCCAGCGGCGAGCGCAGCGACGGACCGGTGGTGATGCGCGCATCCATCGGGACGGCGAATGCGGCCTGGTCGGCAGCACCGCGGATCAGGGTGGCGCGGTAGGCACCGGCGAAGACTGCGGCGCCGACCGCAGCCGTGACCAGCGCGACGGTCGTCACGGCACGCAGCGGTCGCGCGACAACTGCGGCCAGGCCGAGCCTGGCGGCCAGCGCGCGTCGCGGCAGCCGGTCCCGGACGGCGGCCGCCACGGGCTGCCAGGCCAGCGCGGAGAGGAGGGCCGCAGCCAGCAGGACGAGCGCGGGGAGTGCCGCGAGCAGCGGATCGGTGCCGCTGCCGGTGCTGACGCCGCCTCGGGCGGCGAGCAGCGCCGCAACCGCGACGCAGACCGCGGCCCCCGCCCCGACCGCCCAGCGGGCGCTGCGGGCCGTCCGCTCGGGCCCCTCCGGCCAGGTCAAGGCCAGGGCGAGCAGCAGGCCGCAGACCAGCAGGAGGGCGGCGGTGGCCGGCGCCGCGCTGCCCATCGCATCTGCGGCCGTGGCGGCGACGGGCAGGCCCGCGCGATCGGCGAGCAAGAGCACGATCGCGCCGCCCGCGATCATCCCTGCCACTCCGGCGGCGATCACGGTGATCGCCACCTCCCCCGTCACCACTCCGGCGACCTGGCCGGGACCCGCGCCGCGACGGCGCAGGGCCTCGACGAACTGGCTGTGGTCGCGGCGAAGCGCAGCGCCGCCGGTGACGGCCGTGCCGAGCAGCAGGACGGCAGCGGTGCCACCGAGGAGCACGAATCGCCGGGCGGATGCCCTGGCCCGCGCGTCGGCGGCTCGCAAGGACTTGTCCGGGGCGCTCATGACGAGCGCGAACTGCTCGCGGTTCAGTAGGTCGGCAACTCGGGTTGCCGCCCCCACCCAGCCGTCAACACCGAGCCGCTGCACCCGGGAGACGTCCAGCGGCTGCACCCAGCCGTACGCGCGCTGGAAAAGGGTCAATGGCTGGATGGTGGCCGCGGCGTCCACGCCGTCGGCGATCAGCAGCCGGGCACCCGTGGCCGAGCCTGCGGCGCTGGAATTGGCTCCGGCCGCGGCGCCATGGGCGTCGGCTTCGGCGTTTGTCGTCGAGGGGTCGAAGCTACCCGTGAGCAGGAGCGGATCGGAGCGCTCCACGTGCCCGACGACGACCAGGCCGAGGCGGGCCAGGGCGGCCGTGTCGGCGCTGCTCGCGGGGCGTGGGGTGGTACCACCGGCGACGACGTCGACCACCTCGCACCGAGTCGGCGCACACTGGGCCGGGAGCCTGCCGTCCACCAGCCGGACTGCCGAGCCCAGGTCGTCGGCGGCGGACAGAACGAAGGTCCCGCCCTGCCCGTCGGACAACTCCCGGTACAGCAGCTCGCGGCGGATCGCGCCGTCGCCGAGCGCGGGCAGGTTGCTGCGGACAAGGCGGTCGGCCCGGGTCGCGGCGGCTGGTTCCAGGGATCCGCCGTAGGCGACCGTCACGTTTCGCTCGCCGATCGGCAGGGCCGCGACGGCCCGGTGCAGAGCCGCGTCGGCGGTGACGGCGGCCGCGCCGGCGGCCAGCACGGGAACGACGGCGCACAGGGCGATGCCGGTCGCCGCCATCCGCCAGCGGCCGCCGGCGTGCCGCATCCGGGCTGCCACCAGCCCGGTGACGACGCCGACACTCCAGCCCATCGCCACCTCCTTCGCCTAACCAGTAAAGTATCAGTGACCGGTTAGCTGGAGGAGGGGTGCATGGCCTGGCACCTCGTGGAGGGGTTCCGGATCCCGGACGCGGTCGGCGGCCATCCCGCCCTCGACTTCTGCAACACCCGAACCGGCTGGGGATTGCAGCATCCGAAGGAGTACCTGGTCGCGTCCGCCGTCCTGCCGGTCTGGTGCGCGGATGTCGGGCTGCTGGACGCCGACACCGCGGCGGCGCTACGCCGGACGGTTGACGAACGGCCCGCGCAGGCCACGGCGGCCCTCGAGCGGGCGATGGTGCTGCGCGAGGCGCTGTACGGCGTCGTCTTGGGTCAACGGGCTGGGCCGGCCTGGTCCGTGGTGGCCGAGGAGGCGGCACGCGCCCGGGCGGCCATGCGGCTGGTCCCGCGGCCTTCGGCCCCCGCGGCCTGGGAGTTCGTCACCCGGCCGGCGCCGCCGGACGACCTGGCCGTTCTGGCCGTTGCGGCTGCGGCGGCTGACCTGCTCACCTCGCCCGCGGCGTCCTGCGTGGCGGCCTGCCCGGGCGAGGGATGCGGTTGGGTCTTCACCGACCCGCGGCGCCGTCGGCGCTGGTGCTCCATGGCCTGGTGCGGTAACCGGGCGAAAGCGCGCCGTCACGCAGAACGCACCAAGTCCGTACGACTGCCTTCCTAGCCCAATGGACGGGTACCCCGGAGCTACCCGGTCGCCGCGGCGGTGCCGGCCGAACCGGACGGCGCCGATGCGGCCTCGGCGCGGCGCACGACGAGGCCGCGGGCCATGCCCGACACCGCCATCACGTCGCCATCCGGCGGCTGCGCGACGTCGACGACGACCGCGTCGCCGTCCCGGATCTCTCCTGACAGCAAGGCCCGCGCCAATTGGTCGCCGATCTCCCGCTGCACCAGCCGGCGCAACGGCCGCGCGCCGTACGCCACGTCATATCCGGACAGCGCGAGCCACTCCCTCGCCGCCGGGGTGACGTCGAGCGTGAGCCGGCGATCCGCCAATCGCCGAGCCAACTGCCCGACCTGGATCTCCACGATCCTGGTCAGGTCCTCCAGCGACAGGGGATCGAAGATGACGATGTCGTCCAGGCGGTTCAGGAACTCCGGCTTGAACGCCGCGTGCACGGCGGCCAGAACGGCCTTGCGCTTATCGTCGTCACTCAGTGCCTGTTCCACGAGGAACTGTGACCCGAGGTTGGACGTCAGGACCAGGATCGCCGAGCGGAAGTCCACGGTGCGGCCCTGGCCGTCGGTCAGCCGGCCGTCGTCGAGTACCTGCAGCAGGATGTCGAATACCTCCGGATGCGCCTTCTCGATCTCGTCCAGCAGCACGACGGAGTACGGACGACGCCGCACCGCCTCGGTCAGCTGGCCGCCCTCCTCGTATCCGACATAGCCGGGCGGCGCACCGACCAGCCGTGCGACGGAGTGCTTCTCGGAGTACTCGCTCATGTCGATGCGCACCATGGCCCGCTCGTCGTCGAACAGGAAGTCCGCCAGCGCCTTGGCGAGCTCGGTCTTCCCGACACCGGTCGGGCCCAGGAACATGAACGACCCGGTCGGCCGATCCGGATCGCTGATCCCGGCCCGCGCTCGGCGGACGGCGTCGGCGACGGCACGCACCGCGGTCCCCTGCCCGATGAGCCGGCGGCCGATGACCTCCTCCATGCGCAGCAGCTTCTCGGTCTCGCCCTCCAGCAGCCGGCCCGCCGGGATCCCGGTCCACGCCGCGACCACGTCGGCGACGTCGTCCGGCCCGACCTCCTCCTTGACCATCGGTTCCGGTCCCGGCGTCGTGGTCGCCTCCGCAGCCTGAGCCTGCTCCAGTTCCTTCTCGATCGTGGGGATCTCGCCGTACAGGAGGCGCGAGGCACCGGCCAGGTCACCCTCGCGCTGCATCCGTTCGGCCTGACCGCGCAGCGCGTCCAGCCGCTCCTTCAGCTCACCGACGCGGTTCAGCCCCGCCTTCTCCTGCTCCCAGCGCGCGGTGAGCGCGGCGAGCTGCTCCTCCCGGTCGGCGAGATCAGCCTTGAGCTTCTCCCGCCGCTCGCGGCTGGCCGGATCTCCCTCGTTGGCCAGCGCCATCTCCTCCATCTTCAGCCGATCCACCTGGCGGCGCAGCGCATCGATCTCCTCGGGCGAGGAGTCGATCTCCATGCGCAGCCGGCTGGCCGCCTCGTCGACCAGGTCGATGGCCTTGTCGGGCAGCTGCCGTCCGGTGATGTAACGGTGGGACAGGGTCGAGGCGGCCACGAGCGCGCTGTCCGCGATGGCCACCTTGTGGTGCGCCTCGTACCGCTCCTTCAGTCCGCGCAGGATGCCAATCGTGTCCTCGACACTCGGCTCTCCCACGAAGACCTGCTGGAACCGCCGCTCCAGCGCGGCGTCCTTCTCGATGTGCTCGCGGTACTCGTCCAACGTCGTCGCGCCCACCAGGCGCAGCTCACCCCTGGCCAGCATGGGCTTGAGCATGTTGCCGGCGTCCATCGCGCCCTCGCCGGTTGCCCCGGCGCCGACCACGGTGTGCAGCTCGTCGATGAACGTCACCACCTGGCCGTCGCTGGACTTGATCTCCTCCAGCACGGCCTTGAGGCGCTCCTCGAACTCCCCGCGATACTTCGAACCGGCCACCATCGCTGCCAGGTCAAGGGCGACGATCCGCTTGCCGCGCAGCGACTCGGGCACGTCGCCGGCGACGATGCGCTGCGCGAGCCCCTCGACGACCGCCGTCTTGCCCACACCTGGCTCGCCGATGAGCACGGGGTTGTTCTTCGTCCTGCGGGACAGCACCTGAATCACCCGGCGGATCTCGGCGTCCCGGCCGATGACCGGGTCCAGCCGTCCGTCCCGCGCTGCGCCGGTCAGGTCGACGCCGTACTTCTCCAGTGCCTTGTAGGTGCCCTCCGGGTCCGGTGAGGTGACCCGGGCGCCGCCACGCACCGAGGGCAACGCCTTGACGAGCGCGTCACGGGTGGCCCCGGTCGCCGCCAGGGATGCCGCCACCGATCCGGGACCGCCGCTGCGACTGTCCCCGGCTGCCAGGCCGATCAGCAGATGTTCGGTGGAGACGTACTCGTCCTCCAACTCACGGGCAACGTCTCCGGCGGCCGTCATGGCCTGATACGTCGCGCGGCCAAGGCTGGGCGAGCTGACCGAAGCACCAGATGCCTTCGGCAACGCCGCAAGAGCCGACTCGGCCGCCCGGTGCAAGGCCGCGACGTCGGCGCCGACGGTCCGTAGCAGAGCGGGAGCAACGCCGTCGGATTGCTCCAAAAGCGCGGCCAGTAGGTGCGCGGGCTCCACCTGCGGATGCCCGTCGCTCGCCGCCCGGCGAACGGCCGCAGCCATCGCCTCCTGGCTACGGGTCGTGAGCTTGAGGTCCATGGATCGAGTGTCCTCCTGACGCGGCTCTCCCTGCTGAGTGCAACGGCCCGTAAGTTGAGTCTGTTCCACTCAACTTACTCCTTGAGCGGCCCGTTGTAGCTGACCAGACGGCGTGCCGGCTGGCCGGTGACAAGGCGCACCATCTCGAAGTCGGCGTCGTCGTGCAGCAAGGTCAGCCGCTCCCGCTCGGCGACGGCGGAGATCAGCAGAACGGCGAATCCGACCGGCGCCTCATACCCGATCCGCCAGATTCGGGCCTGCACGTCCAGCGCCCGTAGCCAGTCGCGATGCAGCACAGGGAGCACCTCGAAGCCGCACTCGAGATCCTGCCGGAGCACCAGCGGGCCCCTTCCGTTCAGGTACCAACTCAGCTCCACGACCACCGCCGTGCAGATCCTCACGAGCCCGGTCAGCACCAGTTCCGCGGCGATCGCGTCGATTTCCGGCCGGCCAAGACGCAGTAGAGCGCTGGTGTCCGCCAGATACCGCTTCACCGCCGCCGCCAGACCGGGCCGAGCGGCCTGCCCGGCTCACGGAGCGGCAGGGCCCCCGAGGCGATCCGATCCACCAGCCGACGCCGGGCCGCCAACGCCACGACATGCCGCAGCGCGGTGTTGACGGTGTCCTTCTTCGTGGTCGTCCCGAGGATCGCGCGCGCCGCCGCGAGCGCGTCGTCGTCCACGTCGATCAAGGTCTTGCTCATGCCATCCCCCTTGCCTTGACCGGTGCCCGAGCGCCGGGCGCCGCCTGCTGAGATGAAGGTAGGGGTGGTTGCCGACGCTTTCGACCGGGTTCGCGGCGGGCTGTGGATAACTGCCGCGGAACCGTGATTCAGGCGTTCGGGGAGAGCACGACGTCCTGCGCCTCTGCGGTCACGGTCACGCCCGAGGAGTTCACCGCCACGCCGGTGACCCGGAATCCGAAGGGGAGCGGGGGCAGGGGCAGGCCGACGCTGAGCGCAGTCGCCACCCGCTCACGCAGCACCTCCGGGACGGCGGTCAGCGACTCCGGAAGGACCCTGATCGAGAGCCCGCCATCCCGGACGCCCAGCTGCGCCTGCCCGTCGATCCGAGCTGTTGCCACCTCGCTGCGGAACTCGCCGGTCACCGCGATCCGGTCGGCGCCGGCCGGAGCGAACCGGACAGCGAACTGATCCGAGGGCAGTTGGGCGACTGCGACGGTGTTGAGCTCCGCGAACGTCACGTGCCCGACGGCCGTGGCCCGGTCCACCGGTGCCCGGTTCACCCGGCGTTGCATCAGCTGACCCGGCGGGATGTGGACACCGCGCAGGGCCACGTCGAGCCACTGGATGTGGACCCCCGACTGCGGCGCGAGCCCGGTCACTCGCACGTCGATCCGCTCGTACCGGCCGCGCAGCGCCTGTGTGATCAGCGGGAATCCCGCGATGGAGACGTCGGGCTGCTCACGGAGCCCTTCCGACCGTTGGATCTCCGCGGCGAGCTCCTGTTCGCCATACCGGTCCAGGATGCGGTCGGCCGCGATGAGCGCGACGAGCAGGACCACGAGGAGCACCAGCAGCCGCTTCACGGGACAGACCCTCTCCTACCGCTGGCCATCGGGCACCTCGAGGCCCGCACTGATCTGGGATGGTGCATCATCGGGCCGGTGAGCGAACTTCGCCGGCTCGACCGGTTCACCGTGACACAGAAGATCACCATGATGGTGAACCGGTACGAGATCCGCGCCGTGGAGCCGGACGGCAAACCCGGCCCACTTCTTGCCATCGCCCAGCAGAAGCGGCTTGCCTTCAAGGAGCAGGTGACGTTCTACGCCGACGAGGCGCGCAGCCGGCCGGTCTTCGGGTTCAAGGCGCGCACCCGTCTCGATCTCGGGGCGACCTACGACGTCACGGACGCCGACGGGCAACCCATCGGCTGGTTCCGCAAGGACTTCCGCCGCTCGCTGCTGCGCTCCACTTGGCACATCGCAGCTGAGGGAGTCGAGGCGACGGGGACCGAACGCAGCGTCGCCGTCGCTGTCGGGCGCCGGCTGTGGGAGTTGCTGCCGATCGTCTCGGACCTGCCGGGGCCGTTCGTCTTCCACTTCGACTTCACGGACGCTTCGGGCCAGGTGGTTCTCACGTCGCAACGACGCCGTACGCTGCGCGATCGGTATGACGTGACCGTGCCGGGGGCGCGACTTGACGGCCGGGTGGCGGCGGCCATGGCCGTGGCGCTCGATGCCCTGCAGTCCCGCTAGGGCCGGGATCCTTCCCGCCGAATCGACCCACGTGACGGGTTACTTCGGCGGGGAGGACCGGGGAGGACACAGCCACGCTTTTCAGCGGCGCGACCCCGGACGCCACACGACGAGCGCGCCCGACGCTGCGGGTCGCTCCGGCCGGCGTCCCGGCCGCACCGCAACGATGTCGCCGTCAGGTGTGGCCGCGAATACCCGCGCACCGACCGCCATCCCGCGCAGCTCCTCGCGCATGTCCGCCAGCTCCGCCAGCACCCCACCAAGTTGCTCGCGCAGCGCTCCGACCTGGATTTCCAGCTCCAGGATGCGCTTGATGCCCGCCAGGTTGACCCCCTCCTCCTGCGACAACCGCTGCACTTCGCGCAGCAGGGCGACATCGCGAGCGGAGTACCGCCGTCCGCGCCCCGACGTCCGCCCGGGCCGGACCAGGCCGAGCCGGTCGTACTGCCGCAGGGTCTGCGGGTGCATCCCGGCCAGCTGAGCGGCCACCGAGATGACGAAGATCGGCGTCTCGGGGTCGACCGAGAAGTCGGCGCCGACCCCGAGTCTTAGAGGTTCCGCGGAACCTCTTAGCTCGCGTTCTCCGCCACGCCGGGCCCGCTCACCGGCCATCGCCGGTCCCCGCGCGAGTGCCAGGCCCGCCGTCGGCGCGCAGCTGTGCTGCCAACTCCGCCCGCGGATCCTCCGCCGACGTGGCCGCGCGGAACTTCTCCAGTGCCTCGCGGGCGTCGTTGTCCAGCCGTTGGGGGACCACGATCTGGATGGTGACCAGCAGGTCGCCGGTCTGCTTCGCGCCCTTGACCCCTCGTCCCTTCGCGCGCAGCGTGCGGCCCGACGGGGTGCCGGGCGGCACCCGCATCCGCAGCAGGTGACCGTCGGGCGTAGGGACCTCGATCTCCGCGCCGAGCGCAGCCTCGGGGAAGCTGACCGGCACCGTGACGCGCACGTTGGTGCCGTCGAGCGTGAAGACCGGATGCGGCTCCACGTGCACGGTGACCACCAGGTCGCCGTTTTCCGCCCCGGCGTCTCCCGGCCGCCCCTTGCCGCGCAGCCGCAGTTTCTGGCCGTCTCGTACACCGGGCGGGATTCGCGCCGTCACCGTGCGGCTGCCCGAACGGCGGTCCTCCACCCGGAGGCTGAGCAACGCACCCTCCAGGGCCTGGTGGAACGTCAGCGTCGCCTCGGCCGACAGGTCGTCGCCGCGGCGCATACCACGCGGTGCCCGGAATCCGGTCCCCGCGCCTGGTTGCCCGCCGGCCCCGAACATGCCACCGAACAGATCCTCGAAGATCGGCGACCCGGCTCCGGTCTGACCGCCAGGCGTGGAGAAGCGCACGTTGCTGCCGCCACCGCCGAACAGGTTCCCGAAGATGTCCTCGAACCCGGGCTGCCCCGCTCCGGAGCCCCCGGCCGTGAACCGGGCGCCCCCGCGGGTCATCTGACGGATCGCGTCGTACTGCTGCCGCTGCTCCGGATCGGACAGGACGGCGTATGCCTCACCGACCTCCTTGAACCGCTGCTCGGCTTTGTCGCCCGGGTTCGCGTCCGGATGATGGGTCCGGGCGAGCTTCCGGTACGCCTTCTTGATGTCGTCACCAGACGCGTCCGTGGGCACGCCGAGCACGGCATAGAAGTCCTTCTCGAACCAGTCCTGGCCCGCCATGCCGTACCTCCCCTAGGGGTGTTCTGCTAAGTCCCCGCGGGATCGGCAACCGCCACCCGCGCGGCCCGCAACACCTTGTCGCCCGCGCGGTATCCCGGTTGCAGCACCTGGACGACCGTGGTCGCGGTCGTCCCCTCGGCCAGCTCCGCCTCGGTGTGCACAAGCGCATCGTGCACCGCCGGGTCGAACGTCTCACCGGGCTCGCCGTATCGGGTCAGCCCGAACCGCTGCAGCACCGCCTCTAGCTTGTCGGCGATCGCCGCGAACGGTCCGCCCTCCAGGTCGCCGTGCTGGCGCGCGAGATGGACGTCGTCCAACACCGGCAGCAGTGCCTCCAGGACGCCGGCCACGGCCATGCCGCGCGCGACGTCGCGATCCCGCTCGACCCGGCGCCGGTAGTTCACGAACTCCGCCTGCAGGCGCTGCAGGTCGTGCAGCCGCTCCTCGGCCAGGGCCTTGGCGGCGGCCAGTTCGTCCGGCTCCTCGCCGACCGGCTCGGCAGCTTCGGCCTCCTCACCCTGCGCGGGAGCCTCCTGCACAATCCCGCTCGCCGCGTCCTCCGCAGCGTCGGGTTCGGCCCCGGTCTTGGCCCCGGTCTTGGCATGAGGTGCCGCGGCCGGCTCTGCACCGGCCGCATCACCTCCGCTCCCGCCGTTGCCACCGGTGTACGCCTCACGCACCCGGCCCGTCTCAGGATCGAGCCGTCGCCGGTCGCGGATGACGGGGCCCGGCTCCGGCGGGCCCTCGCCCGTCGTCGGATCCGCCATCACTTGTCCTCGTCGACGATCTCGGCGTCCACCACGTCGTCACCGCCCGCCGCGTCCGACGCCGAGGACGGGCCGGGGTTGCCGGCGTCCGCCGTCCCGGACTCCGACGCCTGGGTGTACATCGCCGATCCGAGCTTCTGGCTGGAGGTCGCCAGCGCCTCCTGCTTGGCCTTCACCTCGCCGATGTCGTCGCCCTCCAGCGCCTTCTTCAGGTCGGCGATGGCCGACTCGACCTCGGCCTTGCCGTCGGCCGGCAGCTTGTCGGCGTTCTCGCTGAGGAACCGCTCGGTGGAGTAGACGAGCTGCTCCGCCGTGTTGCGCACCTCGGCGTCCTCGCGCCGCTGACGGTCCTCATCCGCATGCGCCTCGGCGTCGCGGATCATCCGCTCGATCTCCTCCTTGGACAGCGCGCTGCCGCCGGAGATCGTCATCGACTGCTCCTTGCCCGTGCCGCGGTCCCGGGCGGACACGTGCACGATGCCGTTGCGGTCGATGTCGAACGTGACCTCGATCTGCGGGACGCCGCGCGGCGCCGGCGCGATGCCGGTGAGCTCGAACGTGCCCAGCGGCTTGTTGTCCCGGGCCAGCTCCCGCTCACCCTGGAAGACCTGGATGAGGACCTGCGGCTGGTTGTCGTCCGCCGTCGTGAACACCTCGGACGCCTTGGTCGGGATGGCCGTGTTGCGCTGGATCAGCTTGGTCATGATCCCGCCCTTGGTCTCGATGCCGAGGCTCAGCGGGGTGACGTCCACCAGCAGGACGTCCTTGCGCTCGCCCTTGAGGACGCCGGCCTGCAGGGCGGCGCCCACGGCCACCACCTCGTCCGGGTTGACCCCCTTGTTGGGCTCCTTGCCGAGGGTCAGTTCGCGCACCAGATCGGCCACGGCCGGCATGCGGGTCGAGCCACCGACCAGAACGACATGGTCGATCTTGTCGACGCTCACCCGGGCGTCCTTGATGACCTGCTGGAACGGCGCCTTCGTGCGCTCGAGCAGATCCGCCGTCATCTGCTGGAACTGGGCACGGGTCAGCTTCTCGTCCAGGTGGACCGGGCCGTTCTCGGTCATCGAGAGGTACTGCAGCGAGATGCTCGTCGCGGTCGCGCTGGACAGCTCCTTCTTCGCCTGCTCGGCCGCCTCACGCAGCCGCTGCATGGCGATCTTGTCCTTGGCCAGGTCCACGCCCGCGGTGTTCTTCACGGTGCTGACCAGGTGGTCCACGATCCGCTGATCCCAGTCGTCGCCACCGAGGTGGTTGTCGCCGCTGGTCGCCTGGACGTGGATCGAGGCGAATCCGTCCTCGTCCTTGCTCACCTCGAGCAGCGAGACGTCGAACGTGCCGCCGCCCAGGTCGAAGACGAGGATGAGCTCGTCCTCCTTGCCCTTGTCCAGCCCGTACGCGAGGGCCGCGGCGGTCGGCTCGTTGATGATGCGCAGGACGTTGAGGCCCGCGATCTCGCCGGCTTCCTTGGTGGCCTGCCGCTGGGCATCGTTGAAGTACGCAGGGACGGTGACCACGGCGTCCGTGACCGGCTCGCCCAGGTAGTCCTCGGCGTCCCGCTTCAGCTTCTGCAGGATGCGCGCGGAGATCTCCTGCGCGGTGTACTGCTTGCCGTCGATGTCCACCTTCCAGTCGGTGCCCATGTGGCGTTTCACCGAACGGATGGTGCGCTCGACGTTCGTGACCGCCTGACGCTTGGCGACCTCGCCGACCAGGGGCTCACCGGACTTGGCGAAAGCCACGACGGACGGCGTGGTCCGGCCGCCCTCGGCGTTCGCGATCACGGTGGGCTCGCCACCCTCCAGGACGGCGACGACGGAGTTCGTCGTACCGAGGTCGATACCGACCGCTCGTGCCATGTGTCGTTCCTTCCGGCCTTGGCCTCGCACCAACAAGTGAGCGCGAGGTTACACGCTGATGTTGAGTTGCCCGGACTCAGGTTGGTGCAGTGATCCCCCGGGTGTCAACTCCGGACTGACAAGAGCTGAGTCTAGTTCGCTCAACTTTGGCATGGGCAGGTGTATTCCTCAGGCACATGACCGGGCACGATCAGCACCCGAGTGCCATGATCACATGAACGCAGTTCATGATCACATGGACGTAGTCGCTGTTCAGCGGCCTGTTTGCAGCATCCTCGTCCATCTCGGCACGCCAATGTCCATCTCGGGCAAGCCATCGGCCGGTCAGGGGGACGGCGGCGGGGATGTCTGGCTGCTGCCCCATCCCGAGCCGTCCGGATCCCGCCAGCCATCGGTACTGCCGGGGCTGCTGGTCCAGCTCGAGCCGGACGGCGGAGTACCCCAGCGCGATCCGTCGGGCGGCACAACCGGGCTCTCGCGGAACTTCGGCCAGCCGTTGTCGCAATAGGCCTTGACCAGGATGCCCGGCGACCGCCAGGCGTCCTGATCGCCGGACGCCTGCGGCCAGAACGCGACGGTCACCCGCTCCGGTCCGCGTGACGTCACCGCCAGGAACCACCCGCTGGCCGGGGCGGCGTACCCACCGTTGAGGCTGACCGCCGGGCCGAGGCAGGACACCCGCACCCGCCCGCCGTCGGTCGAGTACACCCCCGGGATGGAGCGCGGCCCCGGCCGCCTGCCCCGCGTCGTTGCCGGCGCGCCCGAGGTGGCCGGCGTACTCGTGGTGCCCGCGGCGGACGGGGAGGCCCCGGTGGTCGCCACCGGGGACGTCGCCCCGACCTGGTCCACGACCGCGACGGGCGAGGGAGTCGACGTGCCGCCCGTGACCTGCCGCCCGGCCGATTCGATGGCGAACCACGCCGCCGTGGCGACCGCGACCACGGCACCCAGCCAGATGCCGGCCGCGACCAGTGGCCGGCGCCCGCCTCTCAGGGGACCATCCAGGGGATCGCCGACAAGACGGCCGATAGGCCCGCCCACCGGCGGCAATCGCCTGGTCATCGGGCAGACTCCACCGTGCCGGGCCACACGGTGCGCAGCTCCCACACTGCTCCCAATGGTGTCTTCTTCACCGCCGGGGAAGCCATCAGACCGCCACAGACGGTACGGTCCCGATCGTGGCGGTCATCCTCATCATCGAGGACGACGCGGGCATCCGCGGCGCTCTCGGTCGCGCCCTCACGGATCGAGGGCACGCGGTGCACTGGCAACCGGGCGGGCTGAGCGGGCTGCAGTCGGTGATCGACGACCGGCCCGACGTCGTCCTGCTGGACCTCGGGCTGCCCGACGTCGACGGCCTGCAGGTACTGACCATGCTGCGCGCGGTCAGCGAAGTGCCGGTCATCGTCATCACGGCCCGGGACAACGACGCCGACATCGTCCGCGCGCTGGACGCCGGTGCCGACGACTTCGTCACCAAGCCGTTCGGCACCGACCACCTGGACGCCCGGATCCGGTCCGTCCTGCGCCGCAGCGGGCCGACCCGGGTGGAGGGCCCGATCACCGTCGGCGGCCTGTCCGTCGACCCGCGCACCCGAGTGGCGACGTTGGAGGGCAGCCCGCTGGAGCTGTCCCGCAAGGAGTTCGACCTGCTGCTCGCCCTGGCGCAGCGGGCCGGCGAAGTGGTCAGCAAGCGTCAGCTGCTGGCCGAGGTATGGCAGCAGCCGTACGGCGGCGGAGATCGGACGGTCGACGTCCATCTGTCGTGGCTGCGCCGGAAGCTGGGCGAATCCGCCGCGGCACCGAGGTACCTGCACAGCACGCGCGGGGTCGGGGTACGCCTGGCGGCGCCTGGGTCGGACTGAACGGCGAACCGGTTGGCCACCCCCGGCTGGATCGACGACAGGCCCCGCCGGCCGGCTGGCGGGGCCCGTCGACCAGCGGGCACGCTCCATCGCCGCGCGGCCCCCCGACGAACGGGACGGGCATGCGCTGGCGGTTGACGGTGCTGGTGGCCGCCACGACATCAGCGGTCGTCCTCGCCTTCCTCATTCCGCTGGCGCTGCTGCTCCGGACGCTGGCCGAGGACCGCGCCGTGGAAGCGGTGACCAGCGAGGCACAGAACGTCGCCGCGCTCGCCGCCGCGACTGGGACGGACGTCGACCGGCACAGTCTCGACGACTTGGGCGCGGAACGGCTCGGCCCCACGACGGTGATCTTCCCGGACGGCTCCCGGATCGGCGCCCAGGCCGACGACGAAGCTCAGATCAACCGTGCCAAGGCCGGTCAGGCGTTCAATCGCAAGGTCGGCAAGGACGTCGTCGTCTACGTGCCGGCCGTGGGCGGCGCGGGGGTCACCGTGGTGCGCACGGTGGTCGCGGAGGACCAACTGCACCGCGGTGTCGGCCGGGCGACGGCGATCCTGGCGGGCCTCGGCCTGTTCCTGCTGCTCGTCTCGGTGGCTGCCGCGGACCGGCTGGCCCGCCGGCTGAGCGCGCCCATCCGGGCGCTCGCGGAGGGTGCCGAGGCGCTGCACGAGGGGCGGTTGGACACCCGCAGCGCCGAACGCGGCCCGCCCGAGGTCATCGCGCTGGCCACGGCGCTGAACCGGCTCGCGGTCCGTATCGAGCGTCTGCTGGTCGCCGAGCGCGAGTCCGTCGCCGACCTGTCGCACCGCCTGCGCACCCCGGTCACCGCGCTGCGCCTGGACACCGAGGCCGTCACCGACCCGGAGCTGGCCGAGCGGCTGCGCGAGCACGTGGCCAACCTGGAACGGACGGTGGACGCCGTCGTCCGCGACGCCCGCCGCCCGGTCCGCTCGAACGTGAGCGCGAGCTGCGACGTCGCCCGCGTCGTCCAGGAGCGCGTGACGTTCTGGTCGGCCCTGGCGGATGAGCAAGGCCGCGCGCTCAAGCTGGTGCTCCCCCCGATTCCGGCCCGGGCCAAGATCGACGCTCTGGACCTGACCGACGTCGTCGACGTGCTCATCGACAACGTGTTCGCGCACACCGAGGAGGGCGTTCCGGTCGAGGTGACGGTGAGCGTGGTCACTGGTGGGCCGGTGGTGCTCACGGTGGAGGACGGCGGCCCCGGCTTCCCGCACGGCGACGTCATCCAGCGCGGGCTGAGCGAGGCAGGGTCCAGCGGGCTGGGGCTGGACATCGTCCGCCGCGCGGCGATCGCCTCCGGGGGCACGCTCGAACTCGGCATCGGTCGGATGGGCGGTGCACTGGTGCGAGTCGTGTTCGGGCCGGCCGAGACACGGCTGATCGGCCGCACCGCGGCACGCAAGGCACTGCGCATGGCCGCCAAACGCAGCAAGCGAGCCTCTCGGCGCAGCGGGCTGCTGGGACTCGGCTGGGCGGGGCGACGGTGGGCCCGGTAAAGCCGCGCCCTGGCCACAAGCGGGCACCGCACCACAAGAGGACACGTGTCGTCGACCTCCCCGGTGCCGTGGGCAACGACCAGAATGCTCCAGACTGAGTCATGTTCGCGTAGAGAACAGCTCAATTGATCCCTAAGCTCCAGTGCTCCGTTCCACACGAAGAGCGATGGCAGGACGTGAATGAAGACGCAGAGTCGCCGGTAGCGACACATGGGACTTTGCTGTCAAGAATCAGAGCGCAACTCTTAGGGCTTTCTTGATGTATGGCTGACGGAGCCTTACCTCCTCATTGCGCAATGTAACCGTTATGGCGTCGCTCAGTCCCCGGGACCGCGACCGGAGCATGCGCGTCGTCTCCGTCCTCACCGGCGGCCTGGCGGTGAGCGCGGTTGCGGCGGCGGGCGGCGCCACGGTGCTCGCCGCGCAGCACACCTACGCCAGGGACGCCCCCAGTGAGGCGGCCAAGAAGTCCGCCGGGGTCGGCGCACATACCGAGGCGCCGACCACCGGCGGTGCACCAACTGGCGGTGCACCAACCGGGACACCGACCTCTGGCGCACCGACCGCGGCCGCCGTCCGCCCCACCGCCGGTACCTCACCGACCCGCACCAGCCGGGCCACGGGTGCCACGCCCACCGGCGCATCCGGCGGTGCGCAGACCGCCGGCGGCACCGGTGCTGCGGTCCGTCCGAGCGCCGTGACCGGATCGACCTCGAGCTCTCGCGCATCGGGCGGTTACGTGCCGCCGGTGCCGTCGACCGCGTCCTGACGGCCGTGCCGACTGCCCAGCGCGCGCGGGACCGGCGTTCCGGCAGCGGTTACGCGGCGGCGTCGTGGCCTGCCCTGGGCACGTACGCGCATCTGGTGATCGCCGATCGCAAGCAGCTGAAGACGGCCCGCGCGAAAGCGGAGCGTGTCCTGGACGCCGTGGACCGCGCATGCAGCCGCTTCCGGCCGGACTCCGACCTGATCCGGGCCAACCGCTCCGCGGGCTGGTGGGTGAAGGTCAGCCCGCTGCTCGTCGGGGCGCTCGAGGCCGCGATGGATGCCGCCGCGCTCACGAACGGGTTGGTCGATCCGACGCTCGGCGCCAGCCTCACGGCAGTCGGCTATGACCGCGATCTGCGCCTGATCCAGGGCAGTGATCTCCCTGCGGTGTCTCCGCTGCCCGCCATCCCGGGGGCCTGGCAGGCGATCGAACTCGACCCGGAGGGCGGCGTGCGGGTTCCGGCCGGCGTCGAGCTCGACCTGGGCGCCACCGGTAAGGCCTTCGCCGCCGATCTGGTAGCCAAGCGGGTCGCCGCGGCGACGGGATCCGGCGTCATCGTCAGCCTGGGCGGGGACGTCGCGATCGGTCAGGGCGCCGACGGCGTCACGCATCCATGGCTGGTGGCCGTCGCGGAGCGACCGGACGAGGTGTCCTCCGGCGACGGTGAGATGGTGATTCTGGAGGCTGGGGGGCTCGCGACGTCCTCGACGGCGCACCGACGGTGGAAGCGCGGTGGGCGGACAGTGCACCACCTGATCGACCCGCGGACCGGGCGGCCGGTCGACCCGGTGTGGCGCACCGCGAGTGTCGCGGCAGCCTCGTGCGTCGCGGCGAACACGGCGAGCACGGCAGCGATCGTGCTCGGTCGAGGCGCCGAGCAGTGGCTGCGGCAGCACGACTTGGCCTCCCGGCTCGTCTCCGCGGAGGGGCAGGTCATGCGGATCGCCGGTTGGCCGGAGGTGGAGGGATGACGCCCGCCGCAGCCGCGCCCGGCCGAGGGCTCGTCACGCCCCTCGCCCAGCCCATCGGCGAATGGCGCGACGCGCTGACCCGTGCCCTCGGCGACGAACGGGCACTCTGGTTCATCAACCGCGGGTTCGGCGTCGTCGCGGCGGTGCTGCTCACCCTGTCGGTGGTCCTGGGCGTGCTGGCCACCGCGCGCGCGGGCTCACGGATCTGGCCGCGTTTCGCCACCCAAGCGCTGCACCGCAACGTGTCGCTCCTCTCCCTCGCCGTTCTGACGGTGCACATCGGCGCCGCCGTGATAGACGACTACGTGGACATCTCCTGGTACGACGCGGTCGTGCCGGTGAATGGCGGGTACCGGCCGCTGTGGCTCGGCTTCGGCGCGCTCGCCCTGGACATCGTTGTCGTAACCGTCGTCTCCAGCCTGATCCGGCGCCGGCTAGGCCGCCGGCAGTGGCGCGCGCTGCATGTGATGAGCTACGCAGCCTGGGGATTCGCCGTCGCCCACGGGCTCGGGATTGGGACGGACAGGCGCGACGCCTGGGCGGCGAGCCTGCTCGTCGCGTGCATCGGCGCCGTGGCGGCCTCGGCTGTCGTCCGGCTCGCCACGCAGCGGCACGAACGGCGACTCGCGACATGACGGGGTACGTCATGGTGCCGGCCGGCTACCAGTCCGACATCGCCGTCCTCCAGGGCCCGCGGCTGCTCTCCGGCATCCAGGAGGGCCCGGGTCTGGAAGGGCACCGGGTCACCTGGCAGGAGCCGCCCGACGTCACCGTCAACGCCCTGCTCGCGCAGCTGCGCCTGGTACGGCTCCGCGGCCGCGGTGGTGCGGGCTTCCCGTTCGCGCGCAAGGTGTCGGCCGCTGTCGAGGCCGGACGCAAGCGGGAGCTCGTGGTGAACGCCGCCGAGAGCGAACCCGCCAGTGCCAAGGATTCCGCCCTCATGATCGCCGCACCGCACCTGGTGCTGGACGGCGCACAGATCGTGGCGCGGGCGCTCAAGGTGCGCACCGTACGGATCGTCATCCCCGGCGAGCGCCCCGCGGTGGAGCGCGCCGTGCGGTCCGCCGTCGCGGAGCGGGGTGACCTGCGGTACGAGATCCACCTGACGGCCGGCGGCTATGTCAGCGGCCAGGCGCGGGCGGTGCTCGAGCTGCTCGAGGGCCGGGCAAACCTCCCCGTGACCGCCTGGGACCCGGAGGCCGTCGCAGGATTTCGAGGACGTCCCACCGTGCTCTCGAACGCCGAGACGTTCGCCCAAGTGGCAGCCGTCTGCGCGCTCGGTGGGGCGACATACTCCCGGGCCGGAACGGCCCAGGAGCCGGGCACGGGCCTCCTCACCGTCGCCGGCGACGGGCCGGGCGGCGTGGTGCTGGAGGTCCCGCACGGCGAGCCGTTGGCCGTCGTGCTGCATCGCTGTGGGTACGACCCGCACGTCCCGGTGCTGGTCGGCGGTTACCACGGCAGTTGGCTGGCGCCGGAGGCGGTGACGCAGTGCCGGATGAGCCGGGAGAACCTGGCCCGGTTCGGAGCCACGCCCGGACCCGGCGTCGTCCTGCCCCTGGATCGCACGTCGTGTCCGGTCATGCTCACCGCGGACATCGTGGAGTACCTCGCCGGGCAGAGCGCGCGCCGATGCGGGCCGTGCATCTTCGGGCTGGGGGCGTTGTCCGACGCGGCGAACGAGTTGGCCGACGGCACGAATCCAAGGGCGGCCGCGCGGATGGCCGAGGTGGCCGGCTTGGTGACCGAGCGCGGGGCCTGCTCGCATCCGGACGGCAGCGCCCGCCTGGTCCGGTCGCTTCTGCGCGCCTTTCCCGAGGAGGTGGCGGCTCATCGACGGGGCCGGTGCCTGATCGCGGCGCCGCCCGCTGCGGTGACGGCGACGCCGCTGCCCGGCCAGGTGTCACCGCCCTTCGACACGCAGCTGTCCGCGCCGCTGGGAGTGGTCAAGCGAGGATGAGCTGCCAGGTCCCGGCGAGGACCCCGGCGGCGGTCGCGATCGCCGCCAGCCCTAAACCGCCCGCCAGGAGCACCAGGTCACCCAGGTCGAATCGGCTCGGCCGGGACCACGTCCGACGGCGCTGAACGCCGAACCCGCGCGCCTCCATCGCGGTGGCCAGGACAGTGGCCCGCCGGATCGCCAGCACCAACAGCGCGAACACCTGGCCGCCGACGAGCCGGACCCGGGCCAGGCCGCGCTCGCCGCCCAGGCCGCGCGCCCGGCGGGCGTAGGTCAGCACCTGCCACTCCTGCGCGAGGATGCCGAGCAGGCGCAGCGCGGCCAGCGCAGAGAGCACGAACCGGTGCGGCAGCCGCAACACCTGCGCCAGCGCGTCCGCCAGGTCCGTGGGGTCGGTGGTGGCCACCAGCACCACGCCCGGCAACGCGATGGCCAGGATCCGCAGCATCACGGCGGCACCCGCGACCAGGGAACCGCTCGTCACGACCACGGGCCCGAGCCCGGCCACCGTCGTCCCGTCCTGACCGCCGAAGACGGCGGTCAGCAGGGCCGCGGGAAGCGCCGCCAGCACCACCCATCGCAGGCGCTCCCGCAACTGGCGGGCGGAGACTCCGCACCAGGGCAGTGCCAGCAGCTCCAGTGCCACCGCCGTCCCGGCTGTCACGACGTCGACGCTGAGCACCAGCACCAGCGGCATCAGCAACGCCACGAGCAGCTTGGCGGCCGGATTGGCCCGCGCGATGGGCTCAGACGTGGCGGCCGGCGGCTCGAGCGAGTCGGCGGACCGGGCGACCGGGCCGCAGTCCAGATGAACGGCCATCTCAGCTCACCGCCGTGACGGAGTCGGTGGCAGCCGCCTGCCCCAACTGCAGGACGTCGCCCCGCCCGCTGCTCACCATGACGCGGATGAGGTCCTCGTCGTGCGTCGCCACGACCATCGCCGTGCCGTCGGCCAGCAGCTCGCCGAGCAACTCGGCCAGCTCGACCCAGGTGCGGGCGTCCTGACCGAACGTGGGCTCGTCGAGGACGAGCACACGCGGACGGGTGGCCAGCGCGGTAGCGACCGACAGCCGGCGTTGCTCGCCGCCGGACAGCGTGAACGGATTGGCCTGCGCGAGCCGGTCCAGGCGCAGCCGAGCCAGCAGGTCGGCGGCCCGGGCGGCGATCTGCGGCTGCGCGATCCCGGCCTGGCGTGGGCCCACGGTGAGCTCCGCGGCGACCGTGCCCGCGACGAACTGATGCTGCGGGTCCTGGAACACCGTGCCGATCCGGGTCACCAGCTGCCGCGGCCTCCACCGGTACGGGCGGGGATCGGCGCCGTCGGCCAGGCGGGGGGTAGCCGTCAGCTCGCCGCCCGCGGGCGGCACCAGACCGGCCAGCGCCAGGGCGAGGGTGGACTTGCCCACCCCGTTCGGCCCCACCAGGCACGTCACTCGCCCAGGCCGCAGGGTCAGGTCAACGCCCGTGACGACGGGGATGCCGGCCCGCGTCACGGCGAGCCCGTGCGCCGACATCAGGGGACCTGCTCGGTCGTCCGCCGCGTCGGGCGGCGGGATCCGGGGCGCGGGCGGACGACGTGGCAGCCAGACCCCTTCGCGGGCGAGCCGGTCCCCGTGCCGCTCCAGCACCTCCCGTGGTGGACCGTCGGCGATGACGCCGCCCTCACGTTCCAGGACGACGATGCGATCGATCAGTGGTAGCCATGGCTCGACCCGGTGCTCGACCAGCACCATCGTCGCGCCGCGGGCCACGGCGCCATCGCCGCGATCCGACCCGGCGAGTACCGCCGTGGCCACGTGGTGACGCAGGAGTTCAGCGCCGGCGCGGTCGAGCATCGCGGTCGGCTCGTCCAGCAGCAGCAGGCCGGGGCGCAAGGCGAGTACCCCGGCCAACGCCAGCCGCTGCCGTTCGCCCCCGGACAGCTGCGACGTCGGATGCGACCGGGCGTAGGGAAAGGCGACGGCACGCAGCGCAGCGTCCACCCGCGGCCAGATCTCCTGCGGCGGGACGGCGTGGTTCTCCAGCCCGAAGGCCACGTCGTCCCCGGCCCGCGAGAGCACCGTCTGCGCCTGCGGATCCTGCAGCAGCAGACCGGTGCGCGCCACGCCCTCGGTGACGCCCTCCCGGCGTGCCCGGCGCGCGGGCACGCCGTCCAGGAGCAACTCGCCCTCCTCGTCCCCGGTGCCCTGATCCGGGCGGCCCGAGCCCGAGTCGAGCAGCCCGGCCAGTCCGGCCAGCAACGTGGACTTTCCGGCGCCGCTCGCACCCAGCAGCAGCACCCGTTCGCCCGCTTCGATGTCGAGGTCGAGCCCGCGCACCGCCCAGGCCCGCCGGGCGGCGTACCGCCATCCCCAGCCGCGGGCGCGCACGGTGACGGGGACGGGGGCCGCGACCGGCCCCGCCTGCAGCCGTGTCACACTCGCCGCGCAGCCCGCCCGGAGGCCAGCGGCGCGAGCGCGCCCGTGGCGGCCAGCGCCCGGGTGAGCAGCCACATGCCGACACCGGCGATCACCGCACCCGAGACGACGGCCAGGCCGACGTAGCCGAGCCGGCCGGCCGTACCGAGGACCTCGGGGTAGTAGATGAGCGAGTCCATGACGCCCACCGCGACTCCGGCGCCGATGCCCGCGCCGACGGCAGCGACCGCGCCGAACGCCCGGTAGAGCAGGAGCGCGAAGACCGCCTCGGCGCCGAGCCCCTCCACCACGCCGTACCACACGGTCGCGAAACCCCACGGGTTCGGGCCGGCCAGCGCCTCGACAAAGGCCGCGATGAGCTCGGTGTACACGGCGGCGCCGGGACGGCGGATCACGAGGCCACCCAGCACAGCCGGGAACAGCCAGACGCCGACGAAGATGGCCGACGCGGGCGGCTGGACGGCCGTGGAGATGCCCGGCCACGCCAGGTCCCACAGCGCGAACACCAACCCGCCTGCCACGCCGAGCACGCTGGCGACCACGATGTCGACCACCCGCCAGGCGCCGCGGGCCGCCGATGCGCCGACGATCGCCACGCCGAGCAACGCCACGCCGAGAGCGACGGCCACGGTGATGTCGGACAGCGGGGTGCCGAACCAGACGACGTCGGACGGCAGCCCGACCAGATAGACAGCGATGCCCAGGGCCACAGCGATGGCCACCCCGATGCCCTGGGCCGGTGAGAGCCGCCAGGCCCAGGCGGCGTCCCGCGGCGTCCTGGCCGGACTCCCGGCGGCGGGCCTGGTGTCGTTGGATGTCATGTCTCCTCCTCCGGTATCGGAGGGGAACCGTCGCCGTGCAGTGCGCCGGTCACCGCGCCGCCCCGGGCGTCGGCGATCGGCGCACCTGCGGCTGCGGCTGAGAAAGCCCGACTCCCTTCGCCGGCATGACCCGGATCAGGTGTAAGGGTCTGCGGTCGCCCGCACTCTCAGCGCCGTGCTGGCGCTCCCCTGTCGCGTTTGCGACGGTACACCGCCGCCGGCGCCGCGCATATCGCGGGGAAGTTGGGACATGACACGCTGGACGGGTGCTGCTCCAGTTGCTGCGTGAGCGGCGGTCCGGCCGCCCGGGACCGCTGGCCCGTATCCTCGCGGTGCTCGTCGTGCTGGGGCTCATATCCCTCAGTGCCCCCGTCCTGATACCAGTGGTGGCGTGGGTACTGGACCTGCTGTAGGCGCCGGGCGAGTGTCGGGAGGCGACCGTGAAGTCGGTGTTATGGAAGCTGCTCGGTACCGGATCGGCCGTGCTGGCCGCCGCCCTGGCCGATCGGGCGCTCAACCTCATCTGGCGCGGCGCGACGGGCGACCAGCCGCCCACGGTGCCGGAGGACCCGGAGACCAATTGGGGCGAGGCACTCGCCTGGGCCGCGCTGTCCGGCGCGGTCATCGGCGTCGCCCGGATGCTCGCGACGCGACGCGCGGCGGCGTATTACATGCGTTCCACCGGTGAGCTGCCCAAGGCGCTGCGCCGCGAGTGACCCAAATCACCCCCCGGCCGTCGCGCGTTGACCCAACCGTCGACCTGTGGTCGCGTGGGTGTTGCCAACGCTTGTGAGAGTTCGGCGAAACCGAACGCGACTACGCCGCTAACCGCCATCGAACGCACCGATAGCGAGGGTCATGAACCCGCGATACCAGTGCTTCCGCCGGGATGGAGCGGTCGGCTGGCGTCTACTGAGCGGTAATCATCGTTCTCTCGCCGCCTCCGCCGTCACCTTCCCCACGCTGGAGGAGGCGGTGCGGGACGCCGACAGTATCCGTTCGCTGGCGGCCGATGCCGAGCTCGAGCTGGTGAGCTACACCGGCACGACGTGGCGCTGGGTGATGCTCGTGGACGGCGTGCCGCGGGCGGTCGCCGCCGTCTCCTATGCCCGCCGGCTTGAATGCGTGCGCGCCATGGAGCGCTTCCGGGCCTGTGCCGCGACCGCCGAGGTGAGTTCGGCAACGCTGCCCGAGCGTCCGCGCTCGTCAATGACCCGACTCCGCGCCCCCCGGGTAACACCCTTGTAGGACGTAGCCTCGAGGAATGACGACGCTGGCCGACGCGCTCGCTGCCGGCCCGGTCACGCTGGACGGTGGGCTGTCCACCGAGCTGGAACGGCGCGGGCACGACGTCTCCTCCGCACTGTGGTCGGCCCGGCTGCTGGAGGACGACCCCGCGGCGATCGTCGCTGCGCACCGGGCGTTCCTGGCAGCCGGCGCCCGGGTCATCACCACGGCCAGCTACCAGGCCACCGTCGACGGCTTTGCCCGGGCCGGGGTGGACGCGCCGCGCGCGCTCGCGCTCATGCGCCGATCCGTGGCGCTGGCGCGCAGGGCCATCGAGGAGCATGCGGCGGACGCCGCATGGGTGGCCGCGTCCGTCGGACCGTACGGCGCCATGCTGGCCGACGGCTCGGAGTACACCGGCGCCTACGTCGACCCGCGGTGGCCCGGCCGCGACGGTGGCGGGCTCGACGTCGAGCAGCTGCGGGCCTTTCACCGGCCGCGGCTGGAGGCGCTGGCGGCAGCCGACCCCGACGTGCTGGCCTGCGAGACCGTGCCGTGCCTGGCCGAGGCCGAGGCGCTGCTGGCCGAGCTGGACCGGCTCGGCGTGCCGGGATGGCTGTCACTCACCACGGTCACCACGCCGGACGGCGCTGTCCTCACCCGACGCGGCGAGCCCGCGGCCGAGGCCTTCGCGATGGCGGCGGACACACCCGCCGTCGTGGCTGTGGGCGTCAACTGCACACAACCACACGGGGTCACCGCCGCGGTGAAGCAGGCGGCCGCCCTCTCGGGCAAGCCGGTCGTCGGCTACCCCAACAGCGGGGAGCGCTGGGACGGTGCAGCGCGGACCTGGCGCGGGCTGCCCGAGGACGGGGTGGACGTCGGGGCATGGCTGGACGCCGGTGCGCGGCTGGTGGGCGGCTGCTGCCGGGTCGGTCCGGAAAGGATCGCCACCCTCGCCGCGCAAATCTCGGCCTGAGCCGACGTCTACGGCAATCCTGACGATCCCTTTACACAGTCCGAACGTGTACGACGAACGGGAGCAGCCACCCGCGGGCAGGCTCGGGGCATGGTCGCGTTCGGGCTTCACCGCAGGGCTGTCCGCGGCACCGTCCTGATCGCCGGGGGCGTGGCGCTTCTGCTCGTCCTCGCCGGGTGCGGCGTCCCGCCCGGCCCGATCGAGCCGGGCGGCCGTGCGCCCGCGGCGGGCTCGTCGGCATCCGTGACGACCGACGGCTCAATCAACGGCACGATCGATGACCGGCTGCCGGTCGGCTCGTCATCGATGAGCCTCACGGTGGACGGCGTCCGGCGCACGTTCCGCGTCTACCGGCCGGCGGGGGTTGCCGAGCCCGTCCCGCTCGTCGTCATGCTGCACGGCGGGCTCGGCACCGGCCAGCAGGCGTTGAAGGACTATCGCTGGCCACGGCAGGCGGACCTCGGACGCTTCGTCGTCGCGTTCCCGGACGGGCTGGGTCGCGCGTGGAACGTCGGCGGCGGCTGCTGCGGCGCGCCGTCCCGTGCGGGGACGGACGACGTCGCCTTCATCACCGCGATGGTGGCCGACATCGCCCGTCGGGTTCCGATCGATCCGCGTCGGGTCTATGCGACGGGCATCTCCAACGGCGGCATGCTGGCCTACCGGCTGGCGTGCGACACCACGATCTTCGCCGCGATCGCGCCGGACGCGGCAACTCTGCTCGGCAAGTGCCCCGATCCCAGGCCGCTCTCCGTGATCCACGTGCATGGCCTGGCGGATGAGGACATCCGCTACGACGGGGACCGCGGCGACGGCGTGGCGCACGTCAACGGCCCTCCGATCCCGGCCTTGATCGCCACCTGGCGGGCGACCGACGGATGCCTAGCGCCCGTCGTCACGGTGTCGGGCCCGGTCACCACCTCGACCGCTCAATGCCCCGACGGGCGGGACGTCGAACTCATCACAATCCGGGGCGCAGGGCATCAATGGCCCGGCGCCCCGCATCGGCGCGTCAGGGAACAGTTGCTGGGCCTTGACCCGCCGTCCGACGCGCTGGACGCGACGTCGGTGATCTGGCAGTTCTTCGCGGCCCACCCGCGGGGGACACCGGCGGGTTGGGTGCCGGTGCCCTCAGCTGGATGATTTCGCTAGGGCGTGAGGCCCGCGGACAGCACCGCGCGGACGGCCTCGGGATCGCCGTGCACGGTCAGGCGCGGGTCGTCCGGACCGACCCGCCGCCACAGCAGCAGGAGCAGCACATCGGCCGGGCCACGCACCGTCGCCTCAGCGGGGGCAGCGGACGCCGAGTCCCTCCCGGTACCGTCGCCGGCCAGCACGTAGCGGTACGGCGTTCCGGCCGGCTCCAGCGCGAGCGTCCGGGGCAACGGCGGCATGCGGCGCAGCCGGACCTGCCGAGGGAAGAAGACGGTGGCGACCTCGTCGATGCCATCCGGCGCCAGCCCGGCCGGGAACTCAAAGTGCGCCTCGCTGCCTTGGGACGCCGCCGCGTCCCAGGCGTGCATCGCCGTCTCGTGCGCCTGGCGGCGGAACCAGAAGGCTGCAGTGCGCGGCCTCGGGCCGAAGGTCCAGCACGGCACCTGCGGGTCCGTCGCGCTGAGCCGGGCCAGCAGTCCGGCGACCCCTTCGGTGAACCAGGCCGCGAGCGCAGCACGCTCGGCAGGGGCGGGCCCGGGATTCTCGTCGGGGTCGGGCTGACTCTCCCCCGTCTGGAGGATCGTCGTCGCCCACCTATGCACCCGCCCGAGGTGGTGGGTCAGGTCCGTGAGATCCCAACCCGGGCACGACGGCACCGCTGCGGTCAGGTCGCCGGTGCGCAGTACGGCGGTCACGTGATCGGCCGCTGCCGTCAGCCGGGGCAGCCAGTCCCGCGGCGCGGTTGGGTGCACGGCGTCCACGGGGCGAATCCTGCAGCACGCCGTCGCGCGCAGCCAACCTCGTTCCCGCGGACGCCGTCAGGCCCGGCCCCCGTTCGGGGACCGGGCCTGACGAATCGCGTGACTCAGATGAAGCGGGTGGATCAGAAGCCGGCCACCGTGTAGGTCGCCGTGCTGGAGACCACCGTCTGGAACTCGCCGGTCGCGGTGAGGTCGGCGTCCATCTGGTCGTCGCTGACGATCGTCACCGTGTAGGCGCCGTCGACGAAGTCGGCGCTGGCGTCCGTCCCGTCGGCGTAGTCGGCGCTGGCCGTGTCCGGCGCATCGCAGACGATCTCGGTGTCGGACACCACGATGATGTTGGTGCAGACCGCGGCCTCACCGTTGGTCTTCGCGCCGCCGCCGTCGTCGGCCGGGTCGTAGGCGCCCCGGGTGAACAGGACGTTGGCGTTGGCGGTGAAGTCCAGGGCGCTGAAGCCGACACCGGTGATGTCGATGGTGTTGGCGGCCGAGCCGTCACCGGTCTGCGGGCTGACCGTGATGCCGTTCTGGTAGTCGTAGTTCACGGTGTTGGTGCTGGAGCCGCCCTCCGTCTTGGCGACCACCTTCGCGGTGCTGGTGGCGGTGTGGGCCGGGACGATGACCGTCAGCGTCGTGGCGTCCACCACGGTGGTCTTGGTCGCCGCGGTGCCGCCGACCGTGACCGTGGTCTTGCTGGTGAAGCCGGTGCCGGTGACCGTGATCGTGGCGCCACCGGCGACGGTGCCGCTGCTGGGGCTGATCGAGGTCACGGTGGGCTTCGGGTAGACGGTGTACGTGCCCTGACCGAGCAGCGCACCGGTGGTGCTGTAGACGCACAGGTAGTAGGCCTTCGAGGAGCCACTGGTGATCGTCATCGACGGCACGGTGGTGACCAGCTTGGTGGCGGTCACGACGGTGACTGCGCTGGCGTCGTAGATCGTGCCCGCGGACGGGGTGGCCGGGGCGCTGACGCACGCCGTGGTCTGGAACTGCACACCACTGTTGCCGGCGGTGGCGACCTTGACGGTCGTACCGACCTTGAAGCCGGTGCCGGCCACGCTCAGGACGGTCCCCGCGGTGGCGCTAGGGCCCGTCGACGGCGTCGGCGTCGCGGCCGGGGCCACGGCGAGGCTGGGAGTGGCGGTGGCCACCAGGCCGGCCGCGGCGACCGCCGTGGCCAGGCCGAGGGTGAGGGTCCGACCCCCGTGGAACTTGGCGATACGCATGGAGTTCTCCTCCGTGAGAGACGGGGTTCCTCGTGAACCCTCCAGGGGACCTATCGACCCCACCCCTCGGCGATTGATGGGCCCCCCGGCCAATCACGCCTGTGGCGCACAACCACCGTCTGCCCGGCTACGCAGCGCTTCCGCCGAGCACGGCCGCTGGCGGTCCTCACCCATTCGGCGCAGTGTGGTGCCCGGCATCCGAGTGCGCAGCGTGACCGTCCGCGAAACGCTCGTCAGCACGTCACCCCGAATGCCACGGGCATCGCGTTAAGCAGAATGCCTAATCTCTTAAGATTGACATGAGGCTCTCTTGTAGCGAATGGCGAAATGTCAAATGCTTTGACATCGAAGCGTGACTTTCCCGGCTGATTTCGATAGCTTCTCTTCCGCTTCCTCCCCTCCAAGGAAGCCCCCGGGCGGACGCCGAGCTCTGCCACCGTTTCGGGGTCGGCACGACACCGCATGGCAGAGGCGGGGGACCCACTTCGGGCCATCGCGAGACGGTCCTTGGGGTGAAGCCGCGAGCGTGATTCCGGTTCTGTGCCCAAAAAGCGTTTGGGCATTGCCGGATTTCTCGTGCGCGGCCGGGCACCTTCTCCTGCCCGAACCCGACAGCTCACCTCGTAGGCGTCGGAGAGGTCGAACGTGGCCACGCCCAGCACCGCCCGTCACCGGGCACCTGTCAGACGAAGTACGCCCTTGACATCGCTGTCTACCGCCGTATCTGAGCAAGTGGGGTCGCTCGGGCGCGGCGGCGCCGTTTTGGCGGTGTCCTCGGGTCTCGTCATCACCGTGGGCATGCCGGCGGACGCCATACACGGCGAGCGCGCCGAGCCCGCGACGGCACCGCTCAACCCGGTGACCAACGCGCCGGCGGCACCTGCCCTGGCCGAGGGAGCCCTCGCCTTCCGCAGTCCGCTGATCTCCGCCCCGGTGACACTGGTCGACGGCGCGGCGCTCACCGCCCCGATCACGGCCAACGTCACTTTCGACGCCGGCGCCTTCGCCGCCGTGCCGCTGCCCAAGCGGGTCGTGCGGAAGAGCACGGGTTCGACGGTCGCCGTCACCGTCGGGTATCGGGCCGCCACCGGCACCTCGGTCATCGCGATCGCGGCGCGCTACATCGGCGTCCCGTACCTGTACGGCGGAACGACCCCGGCGGGCTGGGACTGCTCCGGCGCCACGCGGTACATCTTCCGGCAGGTAGGGGTGTACTTGCCCCGCACGGCCAACGAGCAGATGAACTACGCGACCCGAATCTCCAAGTCGCAGGCCAAGCCCGGCGATCTGGTGTTCTTCACCAGCGGTGGGCGGGCCTACCACGTGGGGATCTACGCGGGCAACGGAATGATGTACGACGCCCAGCGCTCCGGGAAGACGTTCACCAAGCGGGAGGTCTACTCGGCCACGGTGGTGTACGGCCGAGTCCTCGACTGACGCTCTTCGCGCTTTGCATGATCACGGAGGATCCGGTCGCGCATAACCACCGGATCCTCCGTGATCATGTCCGGCATGGTCGTGCCCGGTGTGACCGCGACTGGCACCATCATGGCCCGCGTGATCGTGGCTGGCGTGGTCGTGACCGGCATGGTGGTGACCGGCGTGGTGGCCGTGGGCCGAGTGATCGTCGTCGGGTGAGCCGCCCATCATCCGCAGCATCGTGAGGCCACCCGTCGCCAGGAAGCGCGCGACCAGGACGGCGGCCACCACGAGAAACGTCAGGTTGAGCCAGGTCGTGTAATTCCAGGAGATGCCCTCACGCCCCATCTCGGTGTCCCGGTCGGAGGGGATCAGGCCGGTGGTGCCGAAGAGCAGCTCGATGACGTACCCGGCGCCCGCCATCGCCGCATAGAAAACGCCGAGCAGGAACAGGGCGGCTCGGGTGCCGTAGTACTTCCGGTAGATGTTCAGGATCGGCAGGATGATCAGGTCGGCGAAGATGAAGGCGACGACACCGCCGAAGCTGATCCCGCCGTTCCACAGCACCGCGGCCAGCGGGACGTTGCCGATCGAGCAGACGAAGGTGACGACGGCGACGAGCGGCCCGACGATCGGCCCCCAGAGCGCCGCGACCACCGGATGATCGGCCAGGAAGAACGCCTGCCAGAAGTCGGTGGGCACCCACGCCGCGACGGCCCCGGCGATCAGCAGACCGCCAACCACGTCACGCCAGATGGCGGCCCACTCCATGACGAAGATCTGCGAAACGGATGTGAAGCCGCGCGGCGAGGCGAGCCGGCTCCAGAACGATCCCTCGCCCTGGATCGACATGTCCATGGCGGCGTGGCCCTCCATGGATCCCGCCAGCCCGAGATCGGCCTGCTCCCGCGCCTCGCGCAGCAGCCGCTGGCGCAGGAACAGCCGGAACAGGACGGCCAGCAGGACGATCATGATCGGCCCACCGATGAACTCCGCGGCGGTGAACTGCCAGCCGAGCAGCAGGGCGAGGATGATGCCCATCTCGATGACGAGGTTCGTCGAGGCGATCTCGAAGGCCATCGCCGCCACAAAACTGGCGCCCTTGCGGAACAGGGATCGGGCGAGCGCCACGGCGGCGTAGGAGCAGGACGACGAGGCCGCGCCCAGCCCGGTAGCGATCAGCAGCGTGCGGGGCGAGTCGCCGCCCAGTAGGCGCACGACCGTCGATCGCCGCACCACCGCCTGCACGATCGCGGACAGCGCGAACCCCAGGATCAACGCCCAGAGGATCTCCCACGTCATCGTTCCGGCCATCGCGAGCGCCTCGCCGACGGCGTCCAGCACGGCACACCTCCCACCTCGATTGCCGCACCCACCCTATACCCCCCATGGGTATCAGCAAGCCGGAGGCGAGGTTGAGCGGGCACTTCTGCACCGACACGCCCGGCGTGTCCGGGCAGAAGTGCCCGCTGAACTTCGCGCCTGGGCTCTTTAGGACGGGCGCAGGAAGAGTTCGATCACCGGAATCTGGACGTCGGGCCGCCGCACGGGAAGCTGCAGGGTCAGGGTTCCCGGCGCCGGCGCGCCCGAGGCGGTCATGTTCGGCTCCCCCTGCTCGCCCAGCTCGGGAAGCACCTGCGACGCATCGTGCAAGAACTGCGCGTACGCCACCCGATCGGCCAGGCCGGGCAGGTGCACCGTTTCGAACGGCCAGGCGAACAGATGCAGGTACAGCCGATCGCCGCGCTGGGTGTACCGGCAGTCCGGCGGCGGGGTGAAGGCGCTCGGCCCGGCGCCGTAGATCGAGCGCCCGTGCCGCGCCATCCACGTTCCGATCTCCGCCAGCGTCCGCCGTGCCACCGGGTCGAACTCGCCGCGCCCGGTGGGGCCGACGTTCAGCAGCAGGTTGCCGTCCTTGGACACCGTGTCGACGAGCATGCGCAGCAGCAGGTCGACGGGTTTGAAGTCGCGGTTGTCCCGGTGGTACCCCCAGCTGCCGTTCAGCGTCTGGCATGCCTCCCAGAGAACCGGCCGGCCGTCGCGGGCCAACTGCTCGGCCGGCTGGTACTGCTCCGGGGTGATGAAATCGCCGTCGATGCCGAGGCGGTCGTTCACCAGGGCTCCCGGCTGCAGCTCACGGACCATGGCCATGAGCTGTCGGCTCCCCCAGTCCTCCGGCCCCTTGCCGCCCCAGACCTTGACGCCCTTGTGGACGTGGTTGGGGTAGGAGAAGTCGAACCACATCTGATCCAGCGGCCCGTACTCGCTGAGCAGCTCGCGCACTTGGCCGTGCAGGTAGCTGCGATAGACCGCCATGTCACGCTGGTCCTGGCCGCTGAGTGCCTCGGCATCGTCGCGTAGGGGATGCAGCCCGTCGATGGGAAAATGCGGATGGTGCCAGTCGATGAGTGAGTGGTAGAAGCCGACGCCGAGCTCCCGGGCCCGCAGTTCCCGCACCAGGGGGGCGATCAGATCCCGGCCGTACGGCGTGTGCGGCGCGGCGTAGTCCGTCAGCCGGCTGTCCCAAAGGCAGAACCCCTCATGGTGCTTCGTGGTGACCACTGCGTAGCGCGCCCCGGCCGCCTCGATCGCCGAGGCCCACTCGGCCGGGTCGTAGAGGTCGGGATCGAAGTGGTCGAAGTAACGCTGGTATTCGGCATCCGACGTCCGCTCGTCATGGCGCATCCATTCGTGGCGAGCGGCCAGCGAATAAAGACCCCAGTGGAGGAAGATGCCGAAACGCCGCTGCCGAAACACCTGCGCCCGCTCGTCGTTCATCCCTGGACCGCCCCCCTCGCCAGGTCGGCGACGAAGTTGCGGGCGAACAGGGTGAAGGCGATGAGCAGGGGCACGACGGCCATGAGCGTTCCCGCCATCAGCATCGCGTAGTCGGTGATCGTGCCGCCCTGACCGAAGTTGAGCTGCGCGATGGCCAATTGCAGGGTGATCTTGTTGGGATCGGTGAGCACGACCAGCGGCCAGACGTAGTCGTTCCAGGCACCGATGAAGGTGTAGATGGCCAGGAAGGCCAGGCCCGGCCGGATCATCGGCAGGCACACCGAGCGGTAGATCCGGAAGAAGCTCGCGCCGTCGATGCGCGCCGCGTCGATCAGCTCGTCGGGCAGGCCGCGGGAGATGTACTGCCGCATCCAGAAGATGCCGAACGCATTGACCGCGGCGGGAATGACGAGGGCGCGCAAGGTCCCCACCCAGCCGATCTTCGCCATGATCATGTACTGCGGGATGATCGACAGCTGCGCCGGCAGCATGAAGATCAGCATCAGCAGTCCGAACAGCACGCGCCGGCCGGGGAAGGCGTACTTGGCGAAGGTGAACGCCGCCAGCGAGTCGAAGAACAGCACCAGCACGGTCGTCGACACCGCGACGATCAGCGTGTTGAGCATGGAGCCGAAGAAGTCGATGTTGTCCAGGACGTGCCGGACGTTCTCCACCAGGTGCGTCCCCGGGATGACCCGGGGCGGATAGCGGAAGACGTCCGCCGAGGTGTTGGTCGCCAGGACGATCGACCAGTAGAACGGGAACAGCGAGATCAGCACGCCGATGGCGAGAACGGCGTGCGGCAGAATCTGCCTACGGCGCAATGCGTTCAGCACTGCTCAGTCCTCCTGCCGTGCGACGAGCCGCCAGTTCAGCACCGCGAAGGCACCGACGATCACGAAGATCCCCCAGGCGATCGCCGCGCCGTAACCGAAGTCGTTGTAGCTGAACGCCTGCTGGTAGAAGTACAGGACCATCGTCAGGCCGCCCTGCCCCGGACCGCCGCTGTTCGGGTTCGTGGCGCCATTGCTGGCCGTCATGACCTGCGCCTCGGTGAAGCTCTGCATCCCGGTGATGGTCGAGATGACGACGGTGAACAGAATTACCGGACGCAGCAAGGGGATCGTGATCCGGAAGAAGGTCCGCACCGGGCCTGCGCCGTCGATCTGCGCAGCCTCGTACAACTCACCGGGGATGGTCTGCAGCCCCGCCAGATAGATGATCGAGTTGTAGCCGACCCACTGCCAGGTCATCAGTGCGGCGATGGAGATCTTGATGCCCCACGGCGTGTTGGTCCACGGGTAGGTCGGCAGGTTCACCGCCTCGAGCACCGCGTTGATCAGCCCGAAGTTCGAGCTGAACATCATCTTGAACAGGATGGCCATCGCCACCAGCGACGTCACGCTGGGAATGAAGTAGGCCATCCGGTAGAAGGACTTCCCCCGCGCCACCGAGTGCAGCAGCGCTGCGATCACCAAAGCGCCGAACAGCATCGGCACCGTGGACATCAACCAGATGATCAGCGTGTTCCACAGCGACAGCCAGAAGGTGTGGTCGTGGATCAGGAAGTCGTACTCCTTCAGCCCGACCCACTTCCGCTCCCCGAGTCCCGACCAGCGGTGGAAGGACAGGTACAACGAGAACAGCACCGGGAACAGGCCGAAGACGGCGAACAGCAGGTAGAACGGCGAGATCGCCAGGTATTGCGGCCAGTAGCGGAGCACCGCCGGCCGGGCGCCGCGCCGTTCCCGGACGGGACGGGAGGCGGGACGCCCGGCCGGACCGGGAACGGCGATGAGTTCTTGCTCAGCCAAGGCTCACACCGTCACACCGAGCCGCTGCGCAACGGACTTGGCCTTGCTCACCGCGTCGTTCCATGCGGAATCGGGGTTCTTGCCCTTGGTCTCGGCGTTGCTGAGTTCGTCGAAGAAGGGGGCCGACACAGCACTGTCGTACGGGCTCGTGAAGGCCACCGGGATCTTCTCCGCCTGCGGCCCGAACACATCGATCGTCACTTGGTTGCCGAAGAATGGATCGGGCTTGGTCAGCTCCGGCAGCTTGTATGCCGCGGGAGCCGCCGGGAACAACGAGGCGTCGGCGAAGCCCTTGGCCTCGTTCTCCGGGCTGAGGATCCACGAGATAATCTTGAAGGCCTCCTCCGGATCCGCGGAACTCTTCGGGATGGCCAGGAACGAGCCGCCGATGTTGGCCGGACCACCGGGATTGGCGGCAACCCGCCATTTGCCCGCGCTGTCCGGGGCGCCGGAGGCGATGTCGAGGCCGGCCCACGCGGCGCCGAGCTGTGCGGGCAGCGTGCCCTTGGTCATCCCGACGTTGGTGTCGTTCCCATCGCTGATCTTGGCGTCGATTCCAAGGGTCAGCGCCTTGATGGCCGTGTCCCAGGCATCCCTGATGTGCTGCTGGTCGCCGATGAACTTGTTGTCCTTGTCGACGTAGAACTGGGTCTGCGCAGTGACGATGATGTTGTAGAGGCTGGCCAGATCCTTGACCATGAAGTGGCCGGGCAGCTTGCCCTTCAACTGGACGCCGAGTTCGAAGAAGTCGTCATAGGTCGAGACCGCAGCCGCCACATCGGCGGGCTCGGTGGGCAGACCGGCCTGAGCGAAGATGTCCTGCCGGTAGAACAGCGCCGTGGGGCCGATGTCGATCGGGATGCCGATCTGCGTTCCGTCCGGCGCGGTTGCCTGCGCCCACTTCCATTCCAGGTACTGCGACTTGATCTTGTCCGCGCCGAGCGTGTTCAGATCGACGAACTGCTTGGCCTGCGGGTAGAAGGACGCGATGTCCTCACCCTTGACGCCGGTGATGTCCGGCATTCCCTTGCCGCCGTTCATCGTGGTGAGCAGCTTGGCCTTGAAGTCTCCGCCGATCTCCACCGCGTTCAGCTTCGGTGTCGGGAACTGCGCGACCGCGGAGCTGACGACGTTCTTGCTGAGGCCGCCGCCCCAGTACCACATCGTGAGCGAGGACGCCTTCTTCTCGCTCGCGCCACCGCTGCTGGAGTCCCCGCATGCCGCGGTGGCTGCGACGGACGTACCGGCCACCCCGAGCAGGCCGAGCTGGAGCAGCCTCCTGCGATTCAGTTCCATTGGTTCCTACCCTTCGTCGGCTGGGATGACCTCGTCGAGAAATCCGTAGTTGCGGCGCAGCTGCGCATCCCCCGCTGTTCTGGTCCCCCGCCACCACCCGGCGATCTGCGACCAGCCCGGCGCCGCGGGTGCGCCGCCGGGTCGCTGGGTGGACAACGCTGCGGTGAGGACCGCGAACCTCACCCGCTCGATCAAGGGCCGCCCGGCCAAGGTGGCGGCGACCAGGCCCGCGCCGAAGACGTCTCCGGCGCCAGTGGTGTCGACGACATCCACGGCGAGCCCCGGGACGGAGGCCGCTTCACCGGTCTGGCCGTCCACCGCGATAGCGCCGTCCCTCCCGCAGGTGACCACCGCGAGCGGGACGAGTTCGGCCAGCCGGGCCAGCGCCCGGGTCGGCGAGTCGGTCCGGGTGTAGCCCATCGCCTCTTCGGCGTTGGGCATGAAGGCGTGGCAGAAGGCCAACTGCTCCAGCAGGTCGGTGGTCCACGCCTGCGCCTGGTCCCAGCCGACATCGGCGAAGATCTGGCTGCCGGCGGCATGCGCGCGGGCGAGCCAGCGAACCGGATCAGGAGCCAGGTGAACCACGACGGCGCGCGCCGCCGGCGGGTCGCCGACCAGATCGTCCTGGCCCAGCGGCGGGTCCTGCCCGTGGGTGACAAGGGCCCGGTCCCCGTGGTAGGGCAAGGCGACGGTGAGCGGGGTGGGCCAGCCGTCGAACCACCGGGA
>Ga0081539_10001185_pt1 | contig 47102 bp, 44 predicted proteins | sample TabmetS4T2R2_FD_71023 | JGI IMG/M metagenome (GOLD analysis project Ga0081539, IMG submission 71023) | Tabebuia heterophylla rhizosphere microbial communities from the University of Puerto Rico - S4T2R2 | ecosystem: Host-associated > Plants > Roots > Rhizosphere ... | reverse complement strand
ATTAGCAATCCCAATGTGAACTTACCAAAACTCGATGGCTGTCGATACTCATCATTATCCTCGCCCCATTGGCGTCTATTCTCTGGGTTAAACTTCGTGATCGACAGCCATCGAGTTTTGGTAAGTTCACATTGGGATTGCTAATCACTAGTGGTGCCCATTTACTTTTGATTCCCGTATTGAGTTTAATAGCTATTGGGAAGATAAATCAGATCTGGGTTCTGTCTGTCTATACTCTGGAAGTTGCTGGAGAGTTGTGCGTCGTGCCCACAACCTTAAGTCTGATTACAAGAATTGCACCACCGAGGTTAGCAGGAACTGTGGTCGGATTTTGGTCTATAACAATAATGATCGGAAGCATGTTGGCCGGTCGTATCGGTTCAGAATTCTTCACCGCAAACGACCCATGGGCCTTGGTCAACCTTTATGGCGTAGTTGCCGCAGTTCTTTTAGTGCTCGCACTGGTTACGGTGGCAATAACTCCAACCGTCAAACGCTTAATCAGTAACACGTGATTGAAGCTAACTGATTCCTGTCTATTGTCGTCTGGCTAATTCTGGGCCCGAAACTCCGCTAAACTCACGGTTTCGTCGTCAACGCGCGATAGAAATCTACTCGCACGTCGACTGGTCCATCAATCCGAGTGCCGGTGTGTTCGATCTGGTCTACGATCTTCGTGTTGCGCAGCGTGGGATAGCGCGCGTGAACGAGCGCGGCTTCGGCCGCGACGAGGGGGGCCGCCATCGAGGTGCCGCTCCAGGTAGCGAATTGCCCGCCCGGAACTGTGCTGACGATTCCCTGCCCCGGCGCAGCCACGGCGATCCATGATCCGCGGGTTGAGAAAGTTGCGAGCTGGTCCTGCGAAGTCGAGGCAGCGACGGCGATCAAACCACCCACATTCTCCGCCGCCGGATACTGCTCGACGAAGTTGCCTGTGTTACCTGCCGCCGCCACCACCACGAGATTCGGATTAGTAACCACCGGAAAATCACCGGGTGGTTTGTCGCCACAGGCATCTTCCAGCAGATTCTTTATCAGTTCCGTTCGTCGCGGCGTAACGAGACTGAGGTTAATCACGTCCGCGCCGTCGTGGGTTGCTGGATTGCCATCAGGATCGACAGCGAATGCCAACGCTTCCGCGAGCACCCACGTGTTGCCAAGACCTCTCGGATCGAGCACCCGGATCGGAATGATCTTCGCGTCGGGTGCGGCAAGCGCGATCAAGCCCGCGACGTGTGTGCCGTGACCGTATGGGCCAATGCTCAAACTGCCGACTTCGCTCGGATCGGAATCGTTGTCAACGAAGTCGTAGCCCGGCAGCAGATGACTAATGAGCGCCGGGTGCGTCACGTCGACGCCGGTATCGAGCACGGCGATACGAATGGGCTGCCCGTCCGCGCCGGTGCCGCGATTAATCTTTAGCCCGTCAGCCAGACGAATGCGCGCGGCGGCCCACTGGTCTGTGTAAGCCGACGGCAAACCAATGCCCACGCTCCAGCCATTGCCAACACTCCATCCATTCCCGACGCTCCACCCGTTTCCGCCGCCTTCGGGCGGCTTTTGAATGAAGTTAGGTTCGGCAAATTCCACTCGTCCATCACTCAGCAGCGCATTGACGCGATCCTCCACTCGCGCACCGTCAGTTATTCGTAAACGATAAATCGGGCGTGAACCGAATTGATCGAGAGGGTTTGGGTCGAGTGCGTACTGCGTCGCGACGCCCGCCAGGTAGGTGGTGCTCGTCAACTTCACAACTACTTCGCCGGCGACGAAATCTTCGCCCCCGTCGTCCGCAGCTGCGACCGGTCGCGGGCGTTCGCCGCCAACAAAAAAGATCGTCGTCGTGAACAGTACCAGCAGCAGGAAACAAATCCTGGACTTCTTCGACATGATGGCTGTCTCCGTTAGTAAGGTATGTATTATCAGGGTGCGCTAATTCTACCAGTGTCCGACCAAAACGAAAGGCGACCAGAAGAACGGATGAGGCCTTTCATTCAGCATCTTCAATTGCGCGCGGCGCAAACTCCCAGCCAATGAACTGCCGCGTTTCGTTTCCTCATAAAAATCGATCATTAGCTCGGCGGTGGTTTCGTCATCGACCATCCACAGGCTCAACAAAACCGCACGTGCACCGGCCGAAAAGAAGCCTCGCGCGAGTCCGATCAATTCGTCGCCGGGAGCGATTACGTTCGCGCCGGTTTCACAGGCGCTCAAAGTGACCAGCGTGTGGTCGAGTTTCAAGCCGTACGCGTCGCGAACCGTAAACCAGCCGTCGCCCAGTCGGAGCGCCGAAAAGAGCGGATTGTCAGAACGAAATCGTCCGTGACACGCGAGGTGCAGGACGTCGACACCGGCCGAACTGCCGCGCAACACTGCCGTAGTCGCCGCATCGTCGATGAAGCTCTTCGCTGCCGGAAAAACCTGTTGCAGTGCGGCAATCTCAGACCCGACGCGCGGCGCCTGTTCGTCAGAAACGCCAAGCAACAGCGCGCGATCCAGCACGCGTTCGCCGCGTTGCAAACAGTGCTGAAAGATCGCCGCGCTCGGCGCCACCGAGATCTCACAACGTTCAATCAGGTATCGCTCGCCGTCGTGCAAAGCGTGAAACGGAAGGTAATGCAAGTTGCCGTGCGGAACGACGATCAGTTTCCGGTCTTCGAGCATTCGTTCGAGCGGCCGGAGCAACCAATCGTGCAGCACTTGCAAATGAACATTGATCTTCTGCGTCAAGCTCGCGAGATGTCTACGAATGGAGCGCGCGCCAAAACGAAGCGCATCGATCTGAAAACGCAGTGCAGTCAATCGTTCAGCAACTTCCGCCACCGACGCGAGCCTGCGCGCCGCGAATATCCGCTCGCGCGTGACCACGAACGCCAGCAACTCATCGCCCAACGCCGTGTACTCAACCAGCGCGTGATCACCCGTAAGCTGCGCTTGTAGTTGCGCGACGTCGAATGACTGCAACGGCGAAACAGCAGTCGCACCGCGGTGATGCAGTTGGCGAGTGAGTTCGAGCACTTTGTGCTCACGCTCGCGCAACTCGCGTTGCAGAGCGCGTGCTCGCTGTTGGCCTTCGTCATTTAGTGGTTGGTGGATCTGCTTGTAGAGATAGTTCAACTCCTCACGCAGCTCACCCAGCTGCCTGAGCAAATTCGCCTCGAACGCATCCCGCGGCTCGATCAGGTTTTCGTGACGCGTACCGACGCTATCGACAAGCGTGCGCGAACGAGCACTTTCGACGAGCGTTAACGCCTCGACCAGGCGCTGCTCTCCCGCGTCGAGACAAATGCGAACCAGTTCGTTGTAAGGCACCAGCTTGTTCGCAAAGAACGCAGTCTTGAACTCCTCACCGGGAAGCGGAGCACGCAGTTCTTCGATCACGCGGATGGCGTCACGGAAATGCTGTTCGGCAGCGGCGGTTTCCCCTTTCGCCAGCGCGACCAGTCCCAACCCGGTGTGCGAACGTTCCGCAATTTGCGGCTGGCCTTTGTCGATCGAATCCTGCACGGCACTTTGAAAGAGCCGCAGCGCTTCATCGGTTTGTTCCCTGGTCCGCGCGATGTCAGCGCGCAGCCAGCGAGCCAAAAGTATGTGGTGCCAACCGCCAAGCGCGGAAAGATCGGTTTCCGCCTGGACAGCGAGTCGATACGCCAAGTCATCCTCGCCGTGCGCGTGGTGAAGTTGCGCTTCAGTCAGCAAGACAAGTGCTTCACCGACCTTGTTTCCTTCGGCCTGGTAGAGTTCGCGTGCTCGTTTCAAAGACGACAGGGCCGCCACATCTTTGCCCAACAGCAACTCCGCCCGCCCGCGCGAAGCGAGCGCGCGCGCTTCGTCGGCGCGGAGGCCGAGTTTCGCGAAGGTGTTCGTCACGCGGTCATAGATTTCCAAAGCCTCGGGAACGAGATTCAGTTCGAGATACGCATCCGCAATCTCTCTGTCGGCGAGCGCCGACTGGTGCGGCATGCCGAGAGACTCGTAACGCCGGCGCGAACGCTCGAGATAATCGAGTGCCTGATCGTAGCACCCGCGGAGCAACGCGAAGTTGCCGATGTTTCCCTCGATTTCCGCCTGCGTCACGGGCACGCCGGCGCGTTCGGCGAGCTGTGCGGCCTCGTCGTAAAGCGCCGCCGCAGAGGCGAACTTGTGTAGCACGACGTGAGTATTCGCGAGGCAGTTGTTGATGGTCGCGAGCTGCTTCTCGTGGTTGATGGCGAGGAAACGTTCGCGCGCGGAGGTATGAAACTTTTCCGCTTCAAGATATTGATCGCGACGGAAATAAAGATTGCCGATGTTATGTTCGATCTTTCCGGCCGCGAGTAAATCGCCGTGGGCCAGGAACACTGCGCGCGCACGCAACGCACAGGCGATGGCTTCGTCGTAAAGACCGAGCATCGCCAACGCGATCACTTTGCTTACCTCGGTTGCAGCGGCGACGTGAGGCTTGTCGAGGATGAGAAACCCCTGGCGCGCTCGGTCGAGCGTGGCAATCGCACCGGCCATATCGCCGTTAATCAACGCTTCGATACCTTGCGTCCAATTGCCGAGAGCGGCGATCTCCGGATCGGATTTCGTTTGAGCAATCTCTCGCAGCGCGGCGGCGGCAGCCAGCGAACGCGCCGGATTGCTGCTCCAACCGTCGAGACAAATGTCTTTGAGAGCGTAGGCGAGCGAAACGTCTAAAGCAGCAGAGGAATCCGCGAGTAGAGCGTGGCGTTGGGGGGCATCAGTTTCCACCAAACGCGTTGCTAGTGCGGCACGCTCCATTTGTCCATCACCGTTACGGCCCGAGTTCAAACCGCGGAGTTTCAATCAGTAGTTCGGGTAAGCGAAGAAAAATTTTGTAAGCACCGGCGGGGACGGAGCCAAACGAAAACTCGCAAAGCTGATTCAACTTCACCGAAGCGGAAAAACTACCGCCTGCGAGATCCACGTCGCCGAGCGCGCAGTCTGCACCGAGCACCTGACCAGCGAGTTGCCACTGTTCGTTTTCGGCAGAAACGTGGACGTCAATATCAGCAATTTCAGTCGAATAGATCAACTGTCGAGCGGTGGTGGCCTGGGAACGGAGACCAAATGCCGGCGCGTTAGTGAGACTGTCGAACGTCAACGCCGCGATGACGCGCCGTAAAGACGCCTCTCGACTGAGCGCTCTGCGCGGATAGTTTTTGACTCTGGCGATCAGCTCCGACGGCGCGTCTTCGCCGGTATCGGCCCTCATCAAAAGCAGCGTTGCCCTGATCGATTCCAACCGGCTCGAACATTCCGCACACGACAACAGGTGCTCGTGCCACTCGGGTCGTGCAGTCGAGTGTCCTTCCGCCAGTTCGGTCAATGCTGCAAACGGTATGTGCGGTGAGAAGGTGTTCATAAGTTTCAGGTCACTCAGCGAAGGTGGGATCCTTGTTACCCGACGAAACAGTGCCCCGCCGCCGGCGTAAAATACCTCTACTCATCCTCCAGCAAGCGAATCAATTTTTGCAGGCAGCGGGCGCGCGTCGGCCCGATGCTGCCTTCGGACGTACCAAACGCCGCCGCGATTTCCGAATACGGCGCCGGCTCGGGCCGGTAGTAGAGCATCGTCAAAAGCTCGCGGCAGCGTTCATCCAACGAGGCAACAGCCATGCGAACCCGGTGTTGTTGCTCGAGGCGCACGAGTATTTCATCGGGCAACGGGGTCTCATCTACGGCCGTCGCGAGTATTTCCTCATCCTCGCGCGGATCGTGAAGGTGATCTGCATGGCGAAACCGTTCTTTACTCAGCAAGCGCCATGTTTTGCGCCGGGCCGTGGTCACCAGCCAGGCATGCAAACGATCAGGGTCGTTTATCTCATTCAGCTTCTCAAACAGCGTGACAAATACTTCCTGAAAGACTTCGCCGGCCTGATCTTCGTTGAGACCCGCGCGCCGCGGAATCGTGTAGATCAAGCGTTGGTAACGGTCCACCAGTGCCTCCCAGGACGATTCGTCACCTTGCCGGCAGGCGATCAGCAACTCTTTGTCAGTGGGCTGCATGGGAGTGATTGAAACCAAACTAAACGCGTGAGTGGGAGCATAGAGTCAAGGTGTATTTTCCGCAAACCTAATCGCACTGTTGCAGTGAATCTTGCAACCCTCGCAGAAATTGTCGGCCTCCCATCGTCAAGATGACTGTGCCGGCGAACACTGGCCGGTTCCGCGCGCTGGGCACGGGGCCGGCCGGTTCAGTCTAAATCATCGAGATCTTGTCCAACCACTCTTGCTTGCGATAGATTTTCTCACGCCACGACCGAACAAGGCATAACTCGCAATGTATTCCGCCCAGATCACTCGCGCCAATCCCACCTGCATCGTGCTGCTGATCGACCAGTCAGCGTCGATGTCCGATCCGTTCAGCGGCGACTCGGCCCGCAAAAAGGCCGAGGTCGTCGCGGAAGTCGTGAATCACACGCTGCACGACCTCGTTATCCGCTGCACCAAGACTGAAGAGGTGCGCAACTACTATCACATCTCCGTGATCGGCTATGGCCGGCAGGTGTGGAGCGCTTTTGCCGGTCCACTGCTCGCGCGCGAGGTCGTGCCGATTGCCGAAGTCGCCGATCATCCGTTGCAGATCAAGAGCAGTTACAAACGCGTATCTGACGGCGCGGCCGGTTGGGTCGAGATCCCGGTCCGTTATCCGGTGTGGATTCACCCGACGGCTGACGGCAAGACACCAATGTGCGAAGCACTCACGCGCGTCAAACATATCCTGATCAAGTGGCTGTCGGCACACCCGAAAGGTTTTCCGCCAACTGTTCTGCACCTGACTGACGGCGAGTCGAGCGATGGCGAGCCGAATGAGATCGGGCGCGAGATCATGTCGCTCGGAACTGACGACGGCAACGTACTCCTGTTCAACTGTCACATCAGTTCGCGGCGTGCGGCGAAAGTCGAATACCCCGCCGACGAGAGCTACCTGCCCGATGGATTTGCTCGCACGCTGTTTCAGATCTCGAGCCCGTTGCCGAGCAGCTTCCTGGCTGCCGCCGCGCAACTCGGCGTCCACGCGGTTGACGGTTCGCGAGGATTTGTCTTCAACGGCGACCCGTCTTCGATCGTACAGTTCTATGAAATCGGCACGAGCCTCACCGGCATGACGCCGTACCGGTGGATGGATGAGATAACGGAGCCTGAATGAGTTCGGCCAGACAAAGCGCGATTTGGGAACTGCGAACGCAGCAGGTTCTGTTGCCTAAGTCGGGCTTTGAATCGTCTGAGTGTGAAGATTCCATCGGCAGCGACGAACAGAACTGCCGCTTCGCAGTGGCCGACGGCGCGACGGAAGCCTTCGACGCGCGCAACTGGGCGCAGCGCCTGGCGCAGAACTGGGTGCGGAGCGACTCAGCTTTAACGCCTGAAGCATTTCACGAGTGGGTGGCGAATGAAGGACAGGAACTTCACTCGTCGTGGCAACCGCTAACGCTGCCCTGGTATGCCGAAGAGAAAGCGCGAAAAGGATCGTTCGCGGCTTTCGTCGGCGTCGAACTGGATTTAAGAACGGACACGCCGGTGTGGAAAGCGATTGCTCTCGGCGACGCCTGTCTCCTGCACTGTCGCAACGGTGCCGTGATCAAGAGCCTGCCGCTGGCGCACTCCGCGAGTTTCCATAGTGCGCCGCTGCTGGTGGCTTCCGATCCGGCGATCTACAAAACGAGCCAACAGTCGCTCGTGATCGAGTCCGGAAGTTGTGAAAACAATGACGTGCTTTTCCTGGCTTCCGACGCCGCAGCCGCCTGGTATCTCGAACGCTTCGAGCAGAACGACTTTTCCGACGTTTTCGCGAGCCGTGATCCCGAAGCGTTGGCGGAATTCTTTGAGAATGAGCGGCTGGCTGGCAGAATAAGAAACGACGACATTGCCGTGATGCGGCTTGAAGTTCAGCAGCGGAGTATTAGCTAGTGGCCGCCTCGCCGACCGGACAACTCCCAACCTACTGGCCATCTGCCAGGCACTTCACCGAAGTGATTCAATGTCCTTCGGTCTGCTTCTCGCACCCTGTCCTGCGCAAATCGATGCCGGCAGTAGACCGGCTCGGCATGCCGATCGTCACCTCCGGCCAGTTTGCTTACGTCTACAAACTGAAATCGATGAATGGCGACGGTGATTTCGCGGTCCGCTGTTTTCGCGGCTATCTCGGGGATCGCGACCAGCGTTACCGGGCGATTCAGGAGCACGTTCTTTCGTCGCCGGTGCCTTACCTCTCGCAATTCAGCTACGCGTCGGAGGGCATCCTCGTCGGCGGCACGCGTTTCCCGATCCTGTTCATGCAGTGGATCGAGGGACCCACGCTCGATCTTTACGTCAGCGAAATGCTCCAGCGGCGCGACGTGATGTTGCATCTCGCGGACGAGTGGCTGCGAGTCGTGAGTTCGTTTCAGGCGTCCGGGATTGCCCACGGCGATCTGCAACACGGAAACGTCATCGTCGAACACGGCCAGCTACGTCTGATCGATCACGATGGCATCTTCGTTCCGTCGATGAAGGGCTGGCCCGCGTGCGAAGTCGGCCATCAGCATTACCAGCATCCGCACCGCACCGCCGCACAGTTTGACGCGAACCTCGACAATTTTTCGGCGCTGGTGATCTACCTGACGCTGTTGTCGCTGGCAGAGCGTCCGAGTCTCTGGACGGAGTATCACGACGAAAACCTGCTGTTCACGAAAGCGGATTTCACCGATCCGTCGTCGTCAACGCTGTTTGCGAAAATCAGAGAGATTGGCACGGAGCAGGCACGCTTGGCGGACGTGCTGGCGAATGCGGCTGCCGGACCGCCCGCTGCGGCGCCGCGGCTGAGCGACCTGGTCAATGCGCCGTCGCGCTTGCCGTCGTGGATGACGGCGCCAGTCGATCTTGAAACCACGACGAAGACGCGCGAAGTCGTGAGAACAGATGCGCTAACCGACAACAGAAACGTGCGTTGGCTACCGTGGGCCGAAAGACAAAAACAGACGTCTCTTCCAGCATCGCCTTCTTCGTCAACGTTCCAAACGATCTTCAGCGCGGGAAGCACGCCCACGCCGGCGCCGGCAAAGCGAAACCCGGACCAGGTCGCCGCGAACACGCTGCACTTCGCGAAAGAGTTTTTCCGCGGACATTTTTTCTGGTGGTACTGGGGCGTGTATGTGCTGTTTCAGTTTGGCGGGTTAAGTGCGGGCGCGAGTTTCGTCGCGGCGATCATTTGCGTGACCATCGCGTGTTTGACCTACGGACTGTATCGCGCGATTCAGGAACAGCTAAACGGTCGCTGGCTGGGAGCTCCGGCGCCGCAACGAGCAGCGAGCTTACCTCACGGTGCTCCTCGTCAAAGTCCACTCGCGTGGCAGAGCGCAACGCCGCAACCAAAACCATTGCCAACATTTTCACCAACACCGCCGTCTGCTATCACTCAACGGCCGGCGATTATAGCGCAACCGCCGTTGCCGCCCGTGACGCAATCCTCCGAGCCGTTCATCGGCAATCGCGTGCTGGGTATCTATCACATGCGAGACTGTGATTGGGTGGAACAGATTTCGACCGCCAATATCGTCAGCTTCGCTTCAGCTTCCGAAGCGATTTCACACGGCTACAAGCCCTGTCGCATTTGCTCGCCGGGAAGCTGAGTCGTTTCGGCTTCGAGTACCGGCAATTCCGGCGGAGTTTCTTCAACAGCTTCTCTCGGCGCGAGGGCCGCACGAATTTTGCCGCTCGTGTCGTGAGCTTCCCACTCACCCCAGCGGCCCAGCGCCCGGCGCAGTTGTTTCGTGCGCACTTTGTTGAGGTGATTCAGCAATGCAACCAAACCCTTTACTCGATGGTGTTCGTTGCGCTTGCGCGCGCGCACGATTTGTTTACCGACGCTCGCCAGCCAGACGTCGCAATCGTGAATGTCGCCGAGAGCAGTTTGAATGCGCGCGGCGCGCTTGGCGTGCGTCGATATCGATCTGCCCCAGCAGCGCTGAAACAGCTCAAGCGCGTAGCGCAAACGCTTGACGGCGATCCGCATGTCGTGCAGTGGCTCGGCGTCGAGTGGCTTGAACAAGGCGTTGCTGAGTTTCTCAAACTCCTTCAGCCGCGCGAGGATGATCTCTCGCGACATGTCCGCGAACGTGAAGTCCGGTGCAGTGGGGTGTTGTTTGTTCTTTCGTTCAGACGACGCGATTGCGTCATCGACGCGCGCGACGAACGTTGACTGCAATTCTGCCAGTTCTTCGCCGGCGAGGACGGCTTCCAACTCTTTGCGCGCTTCTTCCCGAAGCTGGCTCCGCGCCTCGATGAATTCCGTGAGCGCCAGCGACGATTCTTTCGGCGCCTGTTTCTGAATTTTTTCAAGCGCGAGGATCGCGACGTCGTGATCGCGCACCTCACCCAGCGCAGCGGCCAAATTCTTCAATCGCTTTAACACCGGCGCGAGGCGGCGTTTGCGCACGTACGGCATGAAATCGCGCAACGCGCTGCGCAGCCGCCGCGACGCCACGCGCATTGAATGGACACCCTCGGGATCCGTCCAGTCCAACGCGAGGTCGCGCCAGCCCACCAACTCCTCAAACCTTGTCACCAACGCCAGCTTGATACCCGCCGGCGCCGGTCCATTGCACTTGATTCGGATTTGTTTCGCTTTGGCCATCGGTTTCGATCAAGCTCGCCCCGCCATTGTAGATCGAAGCGAGGTTGACGGTTCAAGTACGCACATGAAATAGGTTCCGGTCACGAACTCTGTTGAATGAGCTGAGCGGCGCGGAGGCCGGAAGCGAGGGCGCCATGGACGGTGCCCTGGTGGCCTTTTTTGTTGGCCGCTTCGCCCGCGAAGTAGATCGTGTTTTCGACGGGTTCGGCGAGGGCGGCTTGGGCTTTCAAACCGCCGACCGGGATGTAGCTGTACGCGCCGAGCGAGAACGGATCGGTGGCCCAGTCGTGGGTGTAGAAGTCGACTAAGGAATCTTCGATCAATCTGACCGGCACGGCGAAGATGTGCGAGAGCGCTGCTAACGACTGATCGCGGAGCGCGTCTGGACTAGTTGCGGTCGAACCAGTTACGTCCGAAGTCGCACCAAGCAACTTTTCGGCGCGGGTGCCACCGGCCCAGCCAACTAACAACGGTGCACGAACCGGAAGCTGCGTCCACCACGTCGGCGGCATTTCATCCGGCGCATGAATGAAGGCAAAGTCTTTCAACTCCGCGCGCGTGCCGTCGTCCGCCGGTAAACTCAATTGCTCCCAAAACGCTTCACGAAACCGCAGGATCACTTTCACCACCTGGCCGACCGCTAATTTGTTCGCAGCCTCTTCTTTTGCGATCAGACGCGGCGTGAACGTCACTTCGTTCCGCTGCAACAGGCCGAGGGGCAACGTAATGATTATGCGCCGGGCTTTGAATTGGTCGCCGGCCGTCGATGTAACGGTGACTCTGCCTGCGCTCCACGCCACTTCGCGTACCACAGTCTTGAAGTGAAATTGCACACCGTGCGCGATCGCTTCATCGTGCAGCCACTGCGCGACCGCCAGATAACCACCGGCCGGTCGAAACTGTTTCTCGTCGTCGATCTCCGCCGCGGCTTCATTCGTCTTAACCAAACCTAGAACGCTGATCCGATCGGCATGCGCAGCGTGAAAACCCTCGACGTAAAGCGTGGCCATCGATGCCAGATCTTCAATCTGGTGTTTCTGGTTGTATTGGTTCAGAAAGTGCTCGAACGACTCGTCAGGACCGTGAAATTTTTCCATCTCACTGTTGAGCGCTTCGATCTTCGACCAGAATTCGCCGGACTGTGAGAGGAGCGCATTGCGGTGGTACCAATGCGTGTTTGGCAGTTCGATTAGTTTGAAACCGGCCCGTTCGGCAAGCTGCAAAATTTCGGGCGGCTTGCCGTGAACAAATTCGGCGCCGAGCTCAACCGGCGCCGTGGATTGCGAATCGAGATGAGTGAGGATACGGCCGCCGATGCGATCGCGCGCTTCCAGAACAATGCAATTGAATTTTGCCGCGCTTAGTTCGCGTGCGGCCGCGAGTCCCGCGGCGCCCGCGCCAACGATCAAAACGTCCGTTTCATCCGTCATTCCGTTTTCGATCGCCTCGATCACCCTGGCCCGGTTTCGACGCGGTCTTCGCGTGTTTCCGAACGTCCTGCGACAGCGATCGGCCGACGTCGTCCGACTCTTCGAAACGGCCCTGGTCGTCGCGCCGCACGTAACGTTTGTCCTTGCCAGTGTCGATCAATTCACGCTTGCTGTCGTGCTTCTTGTCAGCCATTTTGCACTCCTCCGCTGGAGATTTCATCTGCGAAACAGCAAACTCGGGGCCACTTCTTCTAATCCGCAGAAATCCCTGTTCAGTTTTGCCGCGCAAGCGTCGTCAAAGCCGAGAGCGGGAGACAGGAGCAAGGGGATTTATACGACATAAGAGGAATGTACTTTTTCTGATCGAGCACGCGGCGCTCGTACTATTCTCCGACACTCTTGAACGACTTGCGTAGAGCAATCCGAGCGGCGTGATAACCGCACATGCCGTGAACGCCGCCGCCGGGAGGAGTCGATGAAGAACAGAGATAGACGTCTCTGAGTGGAGTGCTGTAGGTGCGGATGGTGGGCCGCGTAAGGAGCTGCGTGATGAGCGCCGCGCCACCGTTGATGTCGCCGCCGACGAGGTTAGCATTGAGCTGCTCCATCTGTGTAGGCGACAACGAACTCCGGGCCAGGATGCGCGAACGGAAGCCCGGCGCGAAGCGTTCGATTTGATTCTCGATTCGCTCGGTCATGTCGATCGTCGAGCCATTCGGAACGTGACAATAGGCCCACAACGTATGCTTGCCTGCGGGCACGCGCGTCGAGTCGAACAGACTCGGCTGGGCCACGAGAACATACGGACGCTCGGTACACTTCCCTTCCCACACCGCCGCTTCAGAGGCTTCGATCTCAGCCAACGAGCCACCGAGATGAACCGTGGCCGCCTGCGTGCACTCGCTCGCACGCCACGGCACCGGACCATCGAGCGCCCAATCCATCTTAAAAACGCCAGGTCCGTATTTGTAATGGCTGAGTTTGTTTTTAAAGGCGGAGGGGAGGCGTTCACCGAGAATCTTCACGAGCTGACGCGGGGTTAAATCAAAAAGCACGCAAGCGGATGGCGCTAAATCGTCAAGCGATTGAACGCGCAAACCCGTGACGATCTCGCCGCCGAGGCTCTGCAAATGTGCTGCGAGAGCGTTCGAGATGTTTTGCGAACCGCCGCGCGGAATCGGCCAGCCGCCGTGATGACCGAGCGTCAGCAGCACTAATCCAAACGCCGTCGTACCCAGCCGGTTGAGCGACAAACACGAATGCGCCACCGCACCAGCGAAGAACGCGCGCGTCCGCTCTTCCTTGAACCGGCTCTTCACAAATGCCGAGGCCGAGCGGATCGCGTGCAGACCGAACCGGCCCATTGCGAACGGATGATTCGGAAAACGGATTGGACCGAGAAGCTGAGGCGCTAAAATCTCCCAATCGCGAACGAGAGGCGTCAGCAGCGACTGATACGATGGCGCGTCAGCGCCGAACTGAGCCGCAGTTTGCTCAACGGAACGATGCAGCAGGAGCGCGCTGCCGTCGTCGAAAGGATGCGCGAGGGCCGCGGGCGAGTAGATAAACTCGAGCCCGGATTCCGCGAGCGAAAGACTCTTAAAGAACGGCGAACCGACCGCCAGCGGATGCACCGCCGAACACGTGTCGTGAATAAATCCGGGAAGTGTTAACGCTGCCGAGCGCGCCCCGCCACCGATCACCTCGTTCGCTTCGTAAACACAAACGCGCTTCCCTCTCCTCGCAAACTCAATCGCGGCTGCCAGTCCGTTCGGCCCAGCGCCAACTACGATCGCGTCATACTGTTTGCTCATTCAGCTTCGGGGCTTGGCGAAGGAACGCGCGCGTGTTTGATGTGCCGCCAGATCCACCAGGCGACGGCCAGCACAATGAGAATCCCAATCACGAAGTCAAACCGATGAAACCACGTTTTCAACGTATCGTCTTTGTCCCACTGCTCGCCGAGTTTTTGTCCGACGTACGCGAGGCCGATACACCACGGCAACGATCCGGCGAAGGTGTAGATGACAAAGCGCGTGAGATTCATGCGTGCCACGCCGGCGGGAAACGCGATGAACGTGCGGATCGCCGGCAGGAGCCGACTAATGAAAACAATTGCCTCGCCGTACTTCGCAAACCAGCGATCGGCGAGATCGAGATCGTGCCGCGACAGCAAAATGTAGCGCCCATACTTCTCGATCACCGGTCGCCCACCGTACATGCCGACCCAGTAAGCCACGAGCGAACCAAGCACGCAGCCGACGGCGCCCGCGATGCCCACCCCCCACAAGTTCAGCTCACCGCGCGACACGAGATAACCCGAAAACGGCATGATGATTTCGGACGGCAGCGGAATGCACGCTGACTCGATCGCCATCAACAAAATCACGCCCGCGTAGCCGAGCTTCGCGATCGTGGCAACGATGAAGCCCGACAGTATGCCGATAATTTTTGCAACCATATTGAATCTAGTGGTCGGACCAGCCGTGCTGGCCGATTAGGGGCACAAAGGCGCAGCCGCCGTGATCCTCTTCGCGGTAACCCGTTTCTCTTTTCACTACGCGTATCAATCGTTGTGCTTCGCGTGAGTCGCCGACGGGAACTACTAAACGCCCGCCGATCTTCAACTGCGCGGCGAGCGGTTCCGGCACGGTCGGACCACCGGCGGCAACCAGAATCGCGTCGTAAGGTGCGTGCGCGGCCCAGCCGAGCGTGCCGTCGAAACACTTTACGGTCGCGTTGTAGATTTCGAGCTGGCGAATCCGGCTTTGCGCTTCGCGCGCGAGATCGCCGATGCGTTCGATCGAATAAACCTGCGCGGCAATCATCGCCAGCACCGCAGTCTGGTAACCAGAACCGGCGCCGATCTCGAGCACGCGGCTGTCGCGGTCGAGTTCGAGTAATTCGGTCATGCGCGCGACGATAAAAGGTTGGGAAATGGTTTGGTTGGCGCTGATCGGCAACGCGTGATCGCCGTAAGCGCGGCTCTGCAACGCCTCAGGTACGAAGAAGTGACGCGGCACACGGCGCATCGCCTCGAGCACTCGCGGATCTCTGATGCCGTAGTGTTCGCGCAGGCGTGCGACCATGCGATCCCGCGGAATGGAGTACTCCTGCCATAACGGGGAAAGTTTTTTGTTAGCTGACTGCACCGGTCAGTATTCTACTGGTTAACTCTTGTGAAGTAACTCGGAGTCTTTCAGGTAATTCCACGTTTCGAGTGCCGTAAGCGCATTGTGGTCGGTCATGTCGCTGCGCAATGGCGTCACGGAAACGTAGCCCTCCGCGACGGCGTGGTAGTCGGTGCCCTCGACCGAGTTCACATTGAAGTACTCTTCGCCAATCCAAAAGTAAGGCTTGCCGCGCGGATCGATGTGTTCGGTAATCACGGGCCGAGCGTTTTTGATGCCCTGCCGCGTGACTTTCACGCCCTTGATTTCACCGGGCGGTAGATTGATATTGAGCAACGTACCTTCCGGCAGTCCTTCTTCGAGCACCTTGCGCGTGGCGGTCACGGCGAATGCGGCGGCTTCCTGGAAATCGAAGTTGTCCCGCGCAACCAGGCTCAGCGCGAGCCCGGGAACACCGAGAATCGTTGCTTCGAGTGCGCCGGCGACTGTGCCGGAGTACGTCGCGTCGTCGCCGAGATTGCCTCCGTGGTTGATACCGGAAACACAAATGTGAGGGCGTTCGGCTTCGGGAAGAATCTTGTTCAGGGCGAGGGTGATGCAATCGGTCGGAGTGCCATCGATGGCCCAGTGGCGGTCGTCGAGCTGGCGGATGCGCAACGGCCGCGCGAGCGTCAGGCTGTGAGACGCGCCGCTCATCTCGGCAGTGGGCGCGACGACATAAACGTCACCCAGTCGCTTCAGGGCTTCTTCGAGTTTGATAAGCCCGTCGGAATGGATGCCGTCGTCGTTTGTGATCAAGATCCGCGTCATAATGTCTTACGGGGGCGCGTCTTCTTGCACACTCCAGTTTCGGCTGGCCCGCTCACCTAGGAGCGTCCGGTTTTTGAATCTGGTTAAGACGACTGGTGAGATAAAAGTACGGCCGTGGCGTGTGCGGGGAGAAAACCTAATCGCGCGGGATGCGCATTCGGCCTTTTTTCTTGTTGCGCTTGCGAGCCAGGGCTGATTTCAGTTTGGCCTTTTGACCGGGCGGGATGAAGAAGGCGTGCTTCTTCGCGTCCTTGATGATCTCCTCGGTCATGACTTTGCGCTTAAAGCGTCGCAACGCGCTTTCGATTGACTCACCCTGATTAACGGTAACTATTGCCATTCGTTCTCTGCTTTCCCTTTCTTAGCTCCCTTGCGGGAGAGGTATTTAACCATAAAACACACAAAGGGCACAAAAGGCGGGAATCGTTTGATTCTGCCCTTTGTGCCTTCTGTGGGCTAGTTTGAGGTTAAACCAACACTGCTTCCGCTTCCGCGGGGTCTTCCGTCTTCCGGCTCAGACCTTTGATCTGCACCGGCTTGTCGGCTTCTTTCGTATTCAACTGCTGCTTCAATACCATTTCCTGGTAAAGCTTACGCATCATGACGGCTTCCTCGTGGGCCGTCTTCGGTCCCTCCATTTGCGGCTTGTTCGGCCGCGTCAAATCAACTTCATTCAAGATCAAGCCGTGGGTTTTGTCAGCGAGCTCGACGTTCTTGCCGCCCGCAAAAATCTCGTGCCGGCCATGCTCCTGGTACCACTTCGCAACGGTCGCGTTCTGGTGCATGTTCTCGATGATGTTTCGCCAACCGATGCCGGTGTTATAAGCGCAGAAGGAGATCTCGCCTTCCTGCGTGCCGTACGGGATGATGCACATCTCGGTGCGGCGGAAGTCGTAGTTGAAAAGATCCTGGAACCACATTCCCGCGATGAACAGGAAGTTCCAGCGATCCGACCGGCGCATGTCGATGTCTTTCGTAGTGCGATCGCCGTCGACCCTGCCGTAATCCTTGCCGGTCAAGCCAAACGACTTGTCAAACTTCTTGAAGAGCTCGTAAAGCGTGAAGTTTGTCGGCGACTTGTACGGGTTGTAGTGCTTCAGCAGCGCGAGACCCATCATCAGGTTCGACATCCACTTGCCCCGCGCCGCGTCGGTGATCTTCTGCATGTCTTTGACGAGACCCGGAATGTTCAGGAACTCCGGCACCGGACTCATCTCTTTCGTTTCCTTGTCGATCATCACGGCCGTGCCGACGCCGCAGTTCGGGTGGCAGCCGCACGACACCTGGCCCCATTCCGCTTCCGGACCGTGGACGAGATCGGCGAAGTCAGCGAAGGCGCCCATCAACGAGAGCGGGAACCAGTCGCGCGTCGGCTCAGTGATGCCGACCTGTTTCTTGACGTCGTGCGCGAGGTGCGACAAGGTGTAGCGCTGTTGCAGCCGGCGCTGCTCAGTGATCTCTTCGTCGCGACCGGTAAACGAAACCGGTTGGAACGAAAGGAAGGCAATCTTCTTCGGATTGTCCAATGCGAAGCGAATGATCGAACCGACCTGATCGTTGTTGATGCCGTTGACCAGCGTGGTGACGAGCACGATCTCGACGCCCGCTTCGTGCAGGTTATTGATCGCGCGCATCTTCACGTCGAACAGGTTGCCGACCTGGCGGTGGCTGTTAGCGTCGTTGCCGATACCGTCGAACTGCAGGTAGACGTAACGCAGCCCGGCTGCGGCAGCCTCACGGCAGAACTCTTTGCTCTTGGCAAACTCGATTCCGTTCGTCGCCGCCTGCACGCTGTTGTAACCGACTTTGCGCGAGTAGCGAATGGCTTCGATGAAGTGCGGCGAGATCGACGGCTCGCCCCCGGAAAACTGCACCGACATCTGGCGACGCGGCTTGATCGTGATCGCGTTGTCGAGAATCTCTTTGATCTCTTCCATGCTGAGTTCATGAACGAAGCCAACCTGGTTGGCGTCCATGAAGCACGGGTCGCACATCATGTTGCAGCGATTGGTCAGGTCGACGGTCAGCACGGCGCCGCGGCCATACTTAACGGTGCTTGAACCGTGGTTGTGCAGCTTCTCGTCGTTATGCGCGTCGATGTCGCGCCCGGGAAACATCTTTTCGATGTGCGTCAGAAAACGCGAGTCGATGGCCATCATGTCTTCGAAGTGGCCGTGGATCGGACAATCCTTGATCATCCAGATCTGCCCGTCGCGCTCGACGATGGTCGCCTTGATCTCGCCGACTTTTTCGTTGATTAGAACACTGACGTCTTTCTTGCCGCTGAGGATTTCTTCACGTGCTTCGATAACACAGTTAGGACAAAGAGAATCAGTCGTACGCGGCCAGCCGAGTGTCGGCTTGCTCTTTTGCCACGATTTCAGCAGGGGTTTGTCCGACCATTTTGGAGTAAAAGAAGGATTGGGCTTGTACTTATTTACCGATTGAATTGCGTTGAAAAGGCCTCCCGCGATCAGGGTCAATCCTCTTTCCGCATACTTAACTGGGCGCATCGTCTCTCCGTTTCCGTCTCAGATGTGAATAATTGCTCGTCCTGGCAGACTACAGCCTAGCCAAAACGGCTCGATGAATGGCAACGACCGTGCCGCCATCCGATTTTCAGTTAAGTCTAATTATTTTTCAGTTTAGGTTTCGAGGTGATGGTGAGAGGTCGTATCCTCGTGCGACAAGGCGGAGTTCGTGTATCACTTTGGCCGCCGAACCGGCCCTCACTTGGCCGTCTCGGTCGCCGGTTTCCGGGTGCGCACGATGGTTCGCTTGTACTGCTTGCTGATCTTCTTCACGTAATTGCGCGTCTCCTGATACGGGGGCACTCGATGGCCAAACTTCAGGACGGCGCCTTCGCCGGCGTTGTAACTCGCCAGCACGAGATCGACCCGGTTATTGAACTTGTTCAGCAACTCGCGCAAGTAGCGCGTCCCACCGGCGATGTTCTGCGCAGGGTCGTGCGGGTGGCGAACGCCGAAGCGCGCTCCCGTTCCGGGCATCAACTGCATCAGGCCGCGCGCGCCTTTCGGCGAAACCGCGCGCGTGTTGAAGTGCGACTCCTGCTCCATCACGAGAAAGATCAAATAAGGATCGACGTTGAACTTGTTTCCGTTTTGACGGATGAGGTTATCGAGTCCGGACCGGCCGGTGCTCCAGCCGCGCTCTTTCTTTCCGGTGCTGCTCGCGACGACAGCGGCGTCTTCGAGCTCGACGCGATCGATATGAGCTCCATCGATAAATATCGACATCGCGCCGCGCTTGTACCAAACGCCGGCTGGTGATTGGCTGGCGCTATCGGCTTCGACGCGTGCGCCACCTTTTAAGTAAATCCAGGTCGGACCGTCGAACACGCCGTTGTTGGACGGCGCTGGAGGTGGTGGAGCGACGACGTCCGAAGCGCTCCAATGATCGTCGTCGTTAGTGCTGGTTGTTTGCGGGGGCGGGGCGTCCGGCTCGATGCGCTCGATCTTTTTGACTTTGTCTTTAGGCAGAACGTTGTTGAGTCCGTCGCGTCGATACCAAACACCCTGCGGCGACTCCCACGCGTCATCAACCGACATATACGATCCGTCGGCCAGCTTTAATCTCACTTGCGTCTGAGCGATAGCGGAACCCGCGTACAAGCCGAACACAAGAAACACAAAAAGAAGTTTTCCAACTGGTTGACTCATTTCCCTGGTTCTCTTGTGCCTTTTTGTGGCTACAGTTCAAGGGGATCGGAGAGCGTGCGTTCGATCATCGGTTCCTGCGTCTGCGCGGGCGCAAACGAGTGCGACGTGCCAAAGTAATTGCGCCAGGCAACATCGACGATCTGCGGCGTCAGCTTGAGCTGGTGTTGTTCGAACAAACAAATGTCGGTAGCGCGATCGAGCAGGTCACGCGGCTCGCAGCCTTTCATCATGCGGTGCTCGACGCGGTACTTGGTCAGGATGTGATCCAGCACCGGCTTCTCAACCACGATGCCACGCCTGTCAGCCTGCTGCCTGAAGATCGCGGTATACGCCTCGGCCGTTGGCGGCTCGACGCGCGCGCGGTAACCCATGCGGCGCAGGAACGCCTGGTCGGCCAGATCCTTCTCGTCAAGGTTCGTCGAGAACACCACGAGCTGTTCGAACGGAACTTCGATCTTCTTGCCGGTATGCAGCGCCAAATAATCGACGCGCCTTTCCAGCGGCACGATCCAGCGGTTCAAAAGATCCTGTGGCGCGACTCGTTGGCGGCCAAAGTCGTCGATGACGAGCGTGCCACCGTTTGATTTCATTTGAAACGGCGCTTCGTAAAACTTGGCGGCGTCGCTCCACGTCAGGTCGGCGTTCTCGAGCGTCAATTCACCGCCGACAACCACGAGCGGCCGTTGAATTAAAACCCAGCGACGATCGAACTCGCTTGGAGTTTCATCGTCCGGCATCTGTTCGTGACAATGGGCATCGAAGACGCGAATGATCTGCCCATCGATTTCAACGGCGTACGGGATCCAAATCCCGCCGGCCAGCGCGCCGTTGATGCGTTCGGCAACCGCGGTTTTTCCGGTGCCGGGTAAACCTGTCAAAAATAGCGAGCGACGCGAGTTAATGACACAGCCGAGTGTTTGCAGCAGCGATTCCGGCAGCACGAGATCGTGAAAAGCCTGGCGCACTGTCTCAATCGACGCCGTGTTCGACGGTATCGATTGGAGTTTCATCATGTGCGTGTAATCGCGCAGCGACACTGGCGCCGGACCGACGTATCCGGACACTGACAACAACCTGGCGAGACGATCCCAACCGTGGTCCAGCATCGCGTAACGCGTGGAACCAATCGCCGACTGCATCTTCACTTCGATCAGCTTCTCGCGATAAAGCTTTTGCAGCAGATCTTCGGTGAGCGTGCGCGGCAGGTTGATGCGTTCGGCGACGGCGTTCGTCGTCGGCTCGGGCAACATGGCCACGTGTTTCAAGGCGAGGTCGCAGAGAAAACCTTCGGAGATGCCAGTGTCGGCCATCTCTTCCGGCAGCGGCGGGCCCATGCTTTCGATTTCCGCGCGAGTCAGGATCGTCGTGTGGGACATGTGGGTTCTCTTTCTTGATTATCGACCAACACTAATTGTGTTGTTTGAAGCAATCGCCAGCGCGGCACGGGCCGAATCAGCGTCGGCGGAACGGCCGACACGCTGGTAAAGATCGGTCAGACGGCGTAGGGCGATCGTGTTGTTCGCATCGATCTGTCGCGCGGCTTCGTAGTACCGGATCGCGTCGTCTTCGCGAGCAAACCGTTCCATCATCTTCGCCATGTTCAGGTTGCCGCTTAATGGGCCGGTCGCACGCGTGAACGCTTTGAACGCTTCATCGACTTTGCCGAGCCGGCAGTACGCGAGACCGAGGTTATTGAGAATGCGCTCATCGGTGGGCGCGAGTTTGGCGGCGCGTTTCAGACGATCGACGGCCGCGCGATAGTTACCGTTCTGATAAAGCGAGAAGCCGAGATTGTTCAGCGTCTCTGCGTCTTCTTCCAGTTTCACGGCACGCTCAAACGAGTCCTTCGCGCGCTCGGCAAAGCCCTTCTTGTCGTACGCAACGCCGAGCAGGTTGTGTGCTTCCGTCAACTTCGGATCGAGCGACACAGCCAGGGACAACGCCGAGATCGCGTCGTTGTAGTTTCCTTCCAGTAATAAGGCGCGGCCTTCGTCGAGATGTTCGCGCGCCGAGCTCGCAGCGGTCACTTTCTTTTCACTCTGATTGCGCGCGTCGTCGATCTTCGTGACGCCGACGGATTCAAAACGCTCCGCGTCTTTTTCGGTCATGCGGTGCAGCTTGTTTTCATCGTTGCCGCCGCGGCCGAAAAGACGGCCGAAAGCTTTGAACGGCGCCGCAATGACTTTGACGATCTTGTTGCCGCCCTTCTTTGGTTGTATTCCGACGTCGGCACCCGAGTCCTCCAGCACGATGGCATCGGGATCACCTTCACGTTCGATGGTGGAAGCAGTCCACATCGCGGTCGCTGCGAAGGTCACCACTAAAGCAATTAGAATCGCAATGATTCTGCGTTTGTTCATCGGTCCAACTCCTCTACATCTTGCCCACAGTGTCAATGAGGTTAAGGGCAGCAGGTCCAAGAATCGCGATAAAGAGCGTCGGGAAAAGGAAACAGGCCAGCGGAAACAGCAGTTTGACGGCCGCCTTCTGTGCTTCCTGTTCGGCGCGCTGGCGTCGCTTGGTGCGCAGCGAATCTGAGTACACGCGCAGGCCTTTCGCGATGGACGTACCAAACTTGTCGGTCTGAATCAGCATGGCGACCAGACTGCGCAGGTCGTCGACGCCCGTTCGCTCGGCCAGATTGCGCAACGCTTCGTCACGGTCGCGGCCGACGCGAATTTCCAAGTTCGCGAGTTCGAATTCCGTCGCGATCGCGTGGTGCACGTCTTTCAACTCCGACGACACGCGCATCATCGCCGCGTTCAAACCCAAACCTGCTTCGACTGACACGACCATCAAATCGAGTGCATCAGCGAGTCCCCAACGCAGCTCGCGCTGGCGGTTATTCGTAATTCTCTTCAAGCAGAAGCGCGGCAGAAAGAAACCGGCAACGAACGCCAGGATGATGTAGATCAACGCTTTGCTCAGCGGCCACGCCATCACGGCGCACACGCCGGCAACCATCAACGGAAAGCCGGCCATTGAACACAACTGGATCGCGCGATAGATGATCGGCGCTTCCGCTGAACGAAAGCCCGCGTGCATCAGTTGCTTTTGCAACTTCTTCGCTTCGGTGGCCGACGGCGGCAGGAATTTGTTGAGCGGCGAAGCAAGACGCTGGGCGAGTTCCGTAGCCGAACTCTCATCGGGCACGACCGCCGAATGAACGGTTTCAGCTCTGCCAGGTTCTTTCGCACTGAGGCGGCGGAGTCGTTCAGTAGCGGCGCTCTGTGGCCGGTACAGCAGCCAGTAAACACCCAGCATGCCGAGTGAGATACAAACAAAAGTGGAGATGCCGATGATTAGTATCATTGCCCTCGCCTTTTCTTCAGACTAGATCTTGATCTTCAAAATCTTTCGCACGATCAACATGCCAGTGACCTGCATGAACATGGCAATCGCGATCAGGTAATGACCGCGCGGGTCTTTCCACAACACACTCATGTACTCGGGATTCATCACCGTCACTGCGACCGCAACGAAGATGGGCAAGCCGCACAGCAGCCAGGCAGACATGCGCGAGCTCGTCGTCAACGTCTTCAAATCGCCGAGGATCCGAAAACGTTCTCGAATCGTGTAAGACACCTTCTCCAGAATCTCCGCCAGGTTGCCGCCGGTCTCGCGTTGAATGAGCACAGCCGTCACACACATCTTCAGATCGAGCAACGGCATCCGCTGCGTCAGATTTTCAAGTGCGAGCTTCACTGACAAACCCAGGTTCTGCTCTTCGTAAGCTTTGCGAAACTCGGTGGCGATCGGCTCCGGCATCTCGATAGAAACCATGTGCAGCGCTTCGGGAAACGCGTGTCCGGCTTGCAGTGCACGGCTGATCAGGTCGAGCGCATCGGGAAGTTGTTCGAGAAACGAGTCGAACCGCTTCTTACGCCGCCACCAGACGTGAACAAACGGCAACGCCGCACAACCCAGTCCGCCCAGGACCATGATCGGAATGAAGACCGTCAGCACCGACGACGCGAGCGCGCCCAACATGCCGGCCATGAACGAGAACATCAGCAGCCGTGACGGCGTGATGTGCAGGTCTGCCTGGTCGAGCATCCGCTTCAACTGCAACGCGGCTTGAATGTTGACCAGCGTGCGGTTGATCCAGGGGATCTCGCTCATCAGCTCGTTGCGAGCGAGCACCACTTCGATATCGTCGGTTTGCGCGGAGTGAAGCAAAGCTTCCGACAGGCGCTTCTGCAGGCGCGCGCGCTTCTGTTCCGTTCCGTGCGTGGCCAGCAGGTAAGCGCCCAGTACCAGGAACAGCGCGAATACGAATACTAAGAACGATACAAGCATGGTGCGTTACATCTCCTCGAAGAAGACGCGTGGCAGTTGCAGACCGCACGCCTTCAGCCGCTCGGCAAACCGTGGACGAATTCCCGTCGGACGGAACCGGCCGAGTACCTGACCTTGCTGATCGACTCCGGTCCGCTCGTACTGGAAGATTTCCTGCATGGTGATGGTCTCGCCTTCCATGCCGGTGACTTCTGAAATGGACGTGACGCGGCGCGCACCGTCAGACAGACGTGCCACCTGCACCACGAGGTTCAGCGCCGACGCGATCTGTTGGCGCATGGCGCGGTCTGACAAACGCATGCCGGTCATCTGGATCATCGTTTCGAGACGAGCCAGCGCGTCGCGCGGAGTGTTGGCGTGGACCGTCGTCAAGCTGCCGTCGTGTCCGGTGTTCATGGCTTGCAGCATGTCGATCGCTTCGCCGCCGCGGACTTCGCCGATGACGATGCGATCGGGTCGCATACGCAGCGCGTTGCGAACGAGGTCGCGCTGAGTCACTTCACCTTTGCCTTCGATGTTTGGTGGACGAGTTTCGAGTCTGACCACGTGCGGCTGCTGGAGCTGCAATTCGGCCGAGTCTTCGATCGTCACGATGCGTTCGGTTTCGGGAATGAACGCCGATAGGGCATTCAGCAGCGTGGTCTTACCAGCGCCGGTTCCGCCCGAGATGAGGATGTTCAATCTCGCATGCACGACCATTTGCAGCATGTCCGCGATGTCTTTCGTCAACGCTTTGTTTTCGACCAGCGCCGCCATGCGCAGCGGATCGGCGCCGAAACGACGAATCGACAGCACCGGACCGTCAATCGACAACGGCGGAATGATCGCGTTGACGCGCGAGCCATCCTGCAAACGAGCGTCGACCATCGGCGACGACTCGTCGATGCGACGTCCGACTGACGACACGATGCGCTCGATCACGCGCATCAAATGCTCGTCGTCTTTGAACTGAACGTTGGTCGCTTCGATCTTGCCGCGGCGCTCGATGTAGATCGTGTTGTGAGCGTTGACGAGAATGTCGGAAATCGTCGGATCGGCGAGCAGCGGCTCCAGCGGTCCGAGGCCGAACAGTTCGTGCTGAACGTCGTTGACTAGACGCTCACGCTCGGCAACTGAAAGCGGCATCGACTCCTGGGCCAGCACGCTTTCCGCGAGACGCGTGACTTCCGCGTGTACCTGCTCCTGAGTAAGAGTCGACAGCTTCGTCAAATCCATCCGGTTGATCAGGGTGCGATGCAAACGCGCCTTCATCTCCTGGAAGGACTGTTGGCTGTTACCGTCCAAGGGGTTGCCGGGGGCTGGTGTGTTACCGACTAATCGTTCGCGTAGGGCCATGATGTTTCTCAGTTGCGGCGGACCGCGTTCCTAGACCTTTTCCATTGAGGCTTCAAGATTGAATTTCGATTGCGCCGGCTGCTTCTTCAGAAATGAATTCCAGAAAGCACGGCGCGGTTTGGCTTCGTTGAGTGGCACGACACCGAGGGACATCTCCTGCGCGATGCGCCGGATCTCGACCGCGATCTTCGAACCCGGTTCCGACTGGACTAACGGCGTGCCGAGATTGATCGAGCTCACCGCCGTCTGGTAGTCGCTGGGCACGAATCCGACGCACGGCTCGCCGAGGAACTTCTCGACCTGTCGCAGGTCGAGATCGATCTGCTTGCTCCAGCGATTTACGACGATGCGCACTTTCTTACGCGGATATCCGAGGCGATCGAAGATTTCCAGCGCGCGTTGCGTGCTGCGGATGGCTGGAATGTCGAGTGTCAGAATCAGGACGATCTCGTCTGACTGGTCGAGCGCCGCCAGCGTGATCGAGTCAAACGTGTGCTGCGGATCGAGTACGACGTAATCGAAGTGTTCGCGCAGTTTTTGCAGCACTTCGAAAACGTGCTGTGGTTCGATCTCGTCAGCGGAGTCGGCTTCGCGTGGCGCGGCCAGCAACGAGAGGTTTTTCGAGTGCGGCGTTACGAGGGTGTTGATTAACGATTCGTCGAGACGATTGCGCTTCTCGACCATGTCGGCGATCGAGTACTTGGGATCGACGCCGAGAAAGAGAGGCAAGTCGCCGGCTTGCAGATTCAGATCGACGAGGATGGTTTTCGCGTTGGTGGCGGCGCCGAAGTTCGTGGCGATGAACGAAGTGCCGCAGCCGCCTTTGCTCGAAAAGACAGCGATCATGCGGCCCTGTTTGCGCGGCGCTTCGACGAGCTGCTTGTTGCAAAACTCGCCGACGCGATCGAGCACGGTGCGGAGTTCGTCGGCGCTAATCGGAATGCGCAGAAACTCGCGCGCGCCCGCACGCAAACTGCCGATGATCATGTCCGGCGACGCGTTCTGCGCGGCCGAGATAATGGTCGTTTGCGGACACTCGGCGTTCAAACGTTCGATGAAGCGAACGGCCTGGTCAGCGTTTGGCCCAAGCGCGATGAGTGCCGCGTTTGGTTTCAGACGGACGATCTCTTCGTAAAGCTGATCGGCGTCGTTACCGCCCGCCAACAGCTTCACGCGCTGTTCGGCGGAAAGCGCGCGGCGAATCTCTTTGAAGTTTTCGAGCCCGGTGCTTAGGACTACGACTGAAATTGGTTCGGTCATCTTTTCCTCGTGTCGTTAATCGATCCCACTGCCGGCGGCTCTGCTGAATAAAACTGATGACAGAGGGCGCGGGGGATTCACGGAAGGTACTGCTTCGCTACAAAGCTGCGTTCGCTTCGCAGCGACGTTTGTTAGGCAGGCGTAACCGGCGCCGCCCGGCAGTGGATTCGAAACTCAAACTTGCTTGTACTTTTGCTGTGGCCACGATCGAAATTCCTAAGCTCCCCGATTTCAACCTGGGCTTACAAAGTGGCGGGAGTCCAACCCGCACTCTCAGCCGTTAACGTAGTCGTGTAATTCGGCATCGTGATCGAGGTGCCGGTGAATGGAAGTACAAACTGAAACTGGTAGCTCGTAACGCTCACCGAGACGGTGCCACTGTTCAGGTTGAAGTTGTCGTAATTAACGGTGACGTTAGTGGTGCTCAGGTTGGTCAGCATCGGCTGTCCGGTACCTTCCGGATTGCCATACACCACCACGTTTTTGACCTGGTCGATGCTGCCCTGCGTGTGCATTGTTGCGTAACGCGCGCCGCGCCGTGCGGCATCAGTCAACGCGTTGTGAACCCACAACACGCGGCCAAACTCGAGCACCGCAAACATCGCGGTCAGAAAGATCGTTGCCCCGATGGAAAACTCAACCAGCGTCGATCCTCGTTCGTTCTTTCGGCGGTTATGAATGCGCAGCATAGTTGTCCCTCCTCATACGCAAGGTTGGGTGAGCAGATAACGCATCGTCACACTCGGCTTCACGTCGACGTTGAGTGACAGCGACGTGTTGTTAAGCATTCTGCCGAGGTCGAACACCGGCGCATGCGGATAATTGATAATGCTCACCTTCACCATGTCCGGCACACCTGTCGTGCCACCGATGTACTGCACGTCGACGTTAGTCGTTTCGAGCCCGGTCAGAATCCGGGAACCGGTGCCTGCTGTGTTTCCGTAAACCACCATGTTCTGTGCGTTCCCGCGCCAATTCGTGGGGCTGCCCGTAGCGCACTTCGAGGCCAGATATCGGGCGCCAACGCGCGCGCCTTTAGCCAGCGTCGTGTATTCGTAGAAGTACCGGCCAAACTCCGCGACGGCCGCGAACAGCAACAACATGATCGGTATGACGATCGCCAACTCGATCAATTGCACGCCGTGTTCGTCGCGGCGAAAGCGACCTAGCCAACCCATGCGGCGCGAGCGGCGGAGGTTCCGAATTTTTCGTATGCGATGGTGCAACATGTTCGGGCCTCCTTATTTGTATAAGACAGGAACGGCCATTAAACCGGTCCCACCGCCGATACTCGGATCGAAACCACCCTGTCCGATCACGACATCGTCGATGTATTCAGCAACCAGATCTCCGCCGTTTCCGCTACCGACTTTCGTCTGTAGGAAGAAGGTCCCAAAACGATCGAACTTGACCGTGTTGCGACCCTGGTCGTACTGGTCCTGTTTGACGATCGGAATAACAACGACGCGACGTCCATCGACGCCTTTGTTCTTCGGCGCCTGTATCGGATTGCCGTTTTTATAGTGGTCGTAGTCGATGTTCTCTTTGATATTTGTGTCAGGCGGCATGAGATTGGGATTCACTTGCGACGTTTGATAGTCGTCAAATCGAGTATTTAGGCCCTGTCGCACAGCACCCGCCGTGACACCGGTCTTTGTGTCGATCGCGTATACAGAACCGGGCGACGCACATTTGTCGACTCCGGCGGCGAGACCGACGCGCACGTCCTGGCCACCTTCACCCGCAACCGCGAGGATCTGGTAATTACCCGGCGAAACCATGCTTCCGGAACCGGCGCGGAACGTGTAGGTGTTGCCGGGACTGAGTGGTACGCCGTAGTCGATCACGGACACCGGCAAGAAGTTGCAAAAAACATTCATCGGTACGCCCGACGACAGGCCCGCGGTAGCAGTCGCCGACAAGTTCCTGCTGTTGCCGAGTACCATGGCGGCAAAAGAAATACCGACGGGTTCGGCGGGAGTAGTCACCTGAACGAAACGGATATTGGCAGCCTGTCCCTGGGCCGACGCTTCGCTCATGTATGGACCATCAAGATTGACCGCGAACAAGACGTTCTCGCGGGGGAAAGTGATGTTCGTCTTGTTGAAGTCGTAGTTGTTCATGGCCGCCACTGCTCGATCCGCCGCCTTCGTGATTCCGAGAGGCGACGTATTGAGCGCAGACACGGCAGCAAGTGCTGCCGCGTCCGCTGCATTCTGCAATTCAGTTTTGGCTGTATAGAGCCTGCTGATATCAACTCCCAAACCAACCGCCAGCAGCACTGCCAACATTCCGATTGCTGACGTCGCGAGTATCGAACCTCGCTCCCGTTTGTTCGTTCCCGCTTGCTTAATCGTTTGCTGCTTCATGTTTCCCCCTCTGCTGCGAATTAAGATCGGTTAAGAGGAAGTTGTTACCAGGGGCGAACTGACTCCGGATTGAAATCAAACTTCACGGCTTTGGCGACCGGAAGCGAGGGATTGGTGTTGCGAACGCTGCTCACGGTGCCGGTGCCGCTGCTGGTCTGTGTTGCAGCGTCGCCAGTCTTGGTCTTCGGCTCTTCAGCCTTCGCCGGAGCCGCTGGGGCCGGAGTCGAACTCGTGTTGCTCTGACCGGAAACTTTGTAACCGCTCTGGCCCGAGATGCCTTCGCCCTTCGGCTCAAGGCCCAATGGCGAACTGCCCTTCAGGCCATCGATGCCGCGCATGTTCGGCAGGTCGTCCGGGCTGACCGGCTTAACCAACTGCGCTGTGACGATGAACATCAGTTCGGTTTCTTTCTTCTCGAACGACTTCGATTTGAACAACGCACCGATGACGGGAATATCACTGACGATCGGAATGCGCGACAGCGTTTTCGTTTCGTTGTTCTCGAGCAGGCCGGCGAGCGCGAACGATTGGCCGTCACGCAATTCAACGCCGGTCTTCGCGCGGCGAGTTCTCAACGCCGGAACGATGAAGCCGTTGAAACGAACGCCGTTGCTGAAGTCGATCGTGGAAACTTCCGGCTCGAGCTCGAGGCGAATGTGATCTTCGTCGACGATGGTCGGTTTGAAGTTCAGGCGCACACCATATTCTTTCCACACGATGGTGATGCCGTTGCCGCCGTTACCAGTCTGCAGCACCGGGACCGGAAATTCGCCGCCGGCGAGGAAGCTCGCCTGCGAACCGTTCATCGCGATCAGGTTCGGCTCGGCCAACTCGCGGAACGCACCTTCAGTGCGCAACGCTTTCAGCATGGCCACGGTGTTGAGTGAGCTATTGAAAAGCACAACGTTGAGGGCCGGTTGGAATATTGCGCTGAGGGCGCCGATCCGCGAATCACCGAGTGCCGTCGGGCCACCACCGCTGTTGACGTAACCACCGGTCTGGCCGTTCGTCATGAACGACGTGCCGTAGTCACGCAGACGGTTACGATTCACTTCCGCTACACGAACCTGGAGCTGGACCTGCGTCGCATTTGAAACCGGCGAAGACAGCATATTGACGGCCTTGAAACCGGCCGCTTCGATCACGCTCTGCACCTGCGCCGCGGTGTTGGCATCCCTGACGCTGCCGGACATCACCACTGAACCATTGGCCTGGCTCAGGCGAATGTCTTCTTTCGGAAAGAGCGTGCGGATCTGCGAATCGATCAGCGAAAGGTTCGCGCGCACGTAAACGTCAAACACGAGGAACTGACCGCCCGTCTGTTCCCACGCGATGAAGTTGACCTGACCAAACGCCTTGCCATTCACGAGCACCTGGTCCGGCGTAACGAGTATCGCTTCGGCGATTTCAGGGTTCGACACCGAGAACCGTCCGACCGGGCGATCGAAATTGATGACGCGTGATTGGCCCACCAGCACGTTGACCGCGATGGTCTCTTTGTTTTGGGCGAACGACGCTTTGTAGGAAGTCTCCTGAGCGGGCGAGACGGAGTTAGCAAAGATGGTTATCAACGCCGCCAGCAATAAACTCACTCGGCGCGAAATTGGGGAACGGCTCTGCATGATTCTGTGCTCCTTTGTTTCTAGCGATCGTCAAAGCGATCAACTTCAAATGATGGAATTGGTAATGAGTGATCTATGGAAAGTCGACATTGCGCTTCTTGGCGCCTTCGATCATTTCCACTGACGCACGCGGTGTGGGTTGAGGAGCTGGGGCGGCTGCCGGTTTCGCCACTGCTGGCGCCGATCGACGTACAACTGGCTTGCTCTCTTGCTTCGGTTGTTCACTCTTCATCGCACCGGGTTCCGGAGTTTTCATCGCGGCTTCGCCGGTCAACAGGCTGCGCTTGTTAACGCCGGTCGTTTGTTCGTCGCCTTGATCGACCTGATTGCGCATGACCAGTTGCAACTTGCCTTCGCTCGCGGCCAGCGCGAGTTTCTCGGCCTGCTCCGGAGTTACCTGAAGCGTCACAGCCTTGACGCTGTTTGCTTCACGCTCGTCCTTCGGCTTGTCGATGTTCGTGCCGTTGGCGAGCACCTTGATGTTCTGCAATACGATCTTCGAAATCGGGTCCTGCATACCGGAACCTTCGCGCGGATCGATAACCACGACCACGTCAACCAAAGTTCCCGGCATGATGAAACCGGAAATTCCCGCCGCGTCGTCGACCTTCACGGTCATCGCGCGATAGCCTTCGGGAATAACAGCCGAAAGGCCGGCGGAAGTTCCTTCCGGCGCCAATCTCGATTCAGTGACTGGTTCGCGCGCGGCAATATTGGTTACCGCCACGCGGCCGGCGAGTTTTTCAGGCGAGTCGAAAGCTCCGTCGGGAGTTGATTCCTTGGGAAACTGGACCACCATGATCTGTTCGGGAATGATCTTGCTGCCGATGGGGATCGCAACCTTGGCCACGGCAACCTTGTTCAGGTTTTTGGTCAAGGCTTGCGCGCTCGACAAGTACTTACTGACCGAAACGGCAGCGAGCACTCCGAAAATGAGTGCTCCTACCAGGACTATGAAGAAACGTTTGTTTCGCATGGGAATCAACTCTCCGTTCTGCCAGGTCCGAGGCCTGGTCGTTGGCCGCTTTTAAGGGTGAAAGATCGCGATTGCGATGATGGCGCCTATGGTGATCGCCGCGCCGTAGGGAATGGTTAGACGGCGATCAGCAGGGACGCTGAATTTGGGCATCTGCCACCCGGGCAGTAAGCCGACGAGAATCTGCAGCACGCGATGCATCGTGGCGCTGAAAACTCCCGATCGGACCACCGACACGAGAGCCAGCACACCGCCCGTCAGCACCACTGTGACAAAGGTCGGAAGCACGAGCTGAGCACCGATCACCGAACCGATCGCGGCGAAGAGCTTTACGTCGCCCGCGCCCATTGCTCCGAAAACGTGCAACATGAACATTAAGATAAAAGCAAGAGCACATCCGCTCAGGCTGCTTAGACCACCACTAAGTCCGCCGAGCGTGAAGTTCAGTAAGAGTCCGGTTACTAAGGTCGCCAGCACGAATGGATTCGGAATGCGGCGATACCGCACGTCGTGATAGATCACGAGTGCGGCCAGGGGTACCAAAAAGAATTCAAAAACTGTGGCGGTTGGACTGAGCATTGATTCCGACTTTGTAGTCCGGAGATGCGACAAAAGTTGGCGGCGCACCCGTGGAGTTAAGCTTCACAAGGCGCGCCACCCGGCAATGGCAGTTCACTACCTGGAGTTCACTTGATGTAACCTGCCAGCGAATCGATCCTCGCGCCGATGTTGGTGCCCAACGTTTGGAACGCGAGAACGGCTGCGATTGCTACGAGAGCCGCAGCGACGGCATACTCCGAGAGCTCAAGCCCTGATTCGTCTTTCCAGAATGTTTTGAACATAGTGCGTTCCTCCCTTCGAAGGATTGAAGGCTTGAGCCTTCGCTTTCAACGGCCGGACCCTTGAACGGGTGCCGCCGGGTTCCGTTGACTTGGCGGTTACTGAATCTTGGTCGCGAGATCGTTGATCTTGCTGCTGATGTTGCCGCCCAGCGTCTGGAACGCGAGCACTGCTGCCAGGGCGACGAGCGCCGCGGCCACTGCGTATTCGGAAAGTTCAAGACCAGTTTCGTCTTTCAAAAAATTCCTAAGCATCTATTCTCCTTCTCTGATTTGAAGGCCCTTGCTCTGCTTGGAAGGCCTATGCCTTTTCACCTCTCCGGCAGCAACCATCAACATGTGCCGCTGCCGGGTTGATGGAATCCGAAACTATTTGATCTTGGTAGCGAGGTCGTTGATCTTGCTGCTGATGTTGCCGCCCAGAGTCTGGAACGCAAGCACCGCTGCCAAGGCGACGAGCGCTGCGGCCACGGCGTACTCTGAAAGTTCAAGACCGGTTTCATCACGGAAGAATCTCTTAATCATTTTGTTGCTCCTTTTAGATTCGATTAGGCGTTGTTGCTTGGAGAGCCGGCAAACGTGACACTAACCTGCGAAGTTTGCGCACCACGTGCCTTTGCCTTCGCTGCAGAAAGTTGAACCGCTGTGGCCGTGCGGCGGCCAAAGCCATTGATTCCACTTAGAACAGCACTGGACAAAGTAAGCAGCACCAGCAGGTACTCGTTGTTGCGAATCCCCGCGGTCTTGATGCTGACGAGGACCGCCAGCGCCAGAAACGGGGAAACGATCACGAGCATTACTACCGATGCCAGGTTGGTTGTGGTGTTAGGCTTCATTAGGTTTGTCTGCTCGACGTTGATGCGACGCGTTGTTGCCTCGCGACGAGCATGACTTTTACAACCGGTGTGCCAATGGTCCAGGTTGAGGAAGACCGCGATTTTGCTGATTTTGTGAATTGAGTTTGTAGCCTGTGGTTGACAACCACGCGTGGTCTGATTGAGGTGACGAGCTGCGCATCGAGCGGCTAGCTATCGATTTTTACTGGGGATTGTGAGTTGTCGCCTGCGGTTGACAAGAGGTGTGCGCATCTTGCCGGTGAGTTAACACGAATACCTTTACGCTCGATACTGCATGCCGGGTTCCGTGTCTTCCTGAAGAAAATCGCCGATGTCGATCGCGAGCCGCTTGAGTTTCTTGTAGAGAGTTTGCCTGGAGCCGAGACCGAGCGCTTCGCTCGCGCGCGCGACGTTGCAGTCGTGGCGCTTGAGCGTCTCGGTGATCACGCGCCGCTCGTAATTGTCGAGCAGATCGTCGAGCCGTTCAGCTTGTGCCGGCGCGCCTTGCGGGCAGATGCGCGCGCTGATGTTCTCCGGACGGATGTAGCCGTCGTCTTCAGCGTAGAGGACCAGGCGTTCAATCTCGGCGGCGAGTTCGCGAATGTTGCCGGGCCAGGAGTACGCCTCCAAAATCCGGATCGCCTCGGCAGTAATTCCAGAAATGTGCCGCTCGTTCTTCCGCGCGTAGTGACTCACAAAATGTGAGATCAAAGTGGAGATGTCTTCCGGCCGGTCGCGGAGTGGTGGCACTTTGAGCGTCAGCGTCGCGATGCGGTAGTAGAGATCTTCGCGGAACAGTTTTTCTTTGACGAGCGCTTCGAGATCTTTGTGGGTGGCGGCGATCACGCGCACGTTTACTTTTCGCGGCGCATGCTCACCGAGAGTGTGAATCTCGCCTTCCTGCAAAAAACGCAGCAGTTTCGGCTGCAGCGACAGCGGCAAGTCTCCGATCTCATCCAGAAAAAGAGTGCCGTTTTCAGCGGACCGGATTAAGCCGGCCTGGTCTGACATCGCGCCGGTAAACGTGCCGCGCCGGTGTCCGAACAACATGCTCTCGATCAGCTCGCCGGGCACGGCCGAACAGTTGAAAGGAATGAACTCGCTTTCCGAGCGACGGCTGAGACGGTGAACGGCGCGTGCGATCAGCTCCTTGCCTGTTCCCGATTCACCTGTTACGAGAATCGTGGAATTCGAATCTTTGATTCGCTCGACGTCCCGCGCCACCTCCGACATCGCCCGGCTGCTAAAGACCATTCCCGGCAACGAACTCACCGACGGCATCGCAGCCACCGGCTTCGATCCGACCGGAATTGCTCCGGAAGATTGGTGCGCGTGGGCCAGGTGGGCTACGTCACTCAGGGCATTCAAATCCTTCGCCTGCTGCTCGGAAAGTGGGCGAACGCAGCGGCCGTAGAGCGCCGCGCCATCGCGTCCGCCTGCCGGCAACGCCAGCAACAGACAGATCGCCTGGTCTCCTTCTTTCGCGGGATGCGGCCGTCCTTTGCTGGCAAACAACCCGTCGATCGTGCCTTCGGCGGTCGCAATCTCGTTTTCCTCGAGGCCTTCGGCCCAGCGCAGAGTCGGTTTGCCTGAGTCTGAGGTCGCCCAGATCGATAAGCCGTAGGTGGGAGCGGTCGCTTCCACCATCAAACTCATCTTGATCATCACCTCGTAAAGCTGATCTGGGCCACCAGTCGCGGCTTCACAAACGGCGCGCACAATGGAACTTATCGGCAGTTGGGCAGAATCCGGGGAGTCTGGCATCTACAACTTTCCTTGACTGAATTACGTGAGAGAGTGCCGCGAGGCAAGAAACCGCACTTCTGCGAGTCTAGTTAGCTGCGCCAGAGCTGTCAACAACATTTAACTGACCGGGAAAATGCCGAAAAACGGCTGGATTTCCGTTCGCCACCCGTTCGCCCAAATCTTCAATTAAGCGGTCTTAGTTCAAGTAAACGTTGAACTTACGCACTCAAAGCGTTGTAGAGAAAAATCTTTACACCTTTTAAGCGCGGGTGCTACATTCCGGCCATGTCGCTGCTAACTCCTTGAGCGGCAACAAATTGACAAGCCACAAAGCACATTTAGTTGGGGCTCAGGAACCCGGCTGACCAGCTATCTTGTAGGCTGACGACTAGGATTCGGTTAAGCAGTCTCTTAATTTTTTAGTATGACAATTCACTTCGGGACATCAGGCTGGCGAGCTGTCATTGCAGACGAATTCACCTTTGCCGCAGTTGGAGAGGTGACCGAAGCTATCTGCGCGCACTTCGCCAATGAAACTGACCGACCGGTGATTGTTGCTCACGACACGCGTTTCCTCGGCGAAGCGTTTGCCGCGGAATGCGCGCAAATCATTGTGGGACACGGGTTTGAGACGCTTGTTTGTAACGGGCCGACGCCGACGCCGACGGTTGCACATGCGATTCGCTCGAACCATGCGATCTGCGGCATCAACTTCACGGCGTCGCACAACCCGCCCCAGTACAGCGGGATGAAGCTCTCGACCGAAGATGGTGCCCCGGCGCTCCCGGAAGTAACGACGAAAGTCGAAGAGTTGCTCGGGAAGCCACCTGAAAACCAGCCAAAAGCTGCCGCCGCAAAGACGCCCCGGAGTTTCGACCCGCGCGACGGCTACCTGGCGGATCTGGAACAGAAGATCAGGTTCGACCTGATCAGTGCTGCCGGCGGACATTACGCCTACGACCCGCTCTGGGGCACCGGCCGTGGTTATCTCGATGAATTATTGCAACGGCACGGCTTGAGCGTGACGACGATTCACAACTGGCGCGACGTGCTTTTCGGCGGCCAGGCGCCCGAACCGGAAGCGAGTCATTTAAATCAGTTGAAAGAACTGGTGCTGTCGGAAAAGTGCGTGCTCGGTCTGGCAACCGACGGCGATGGCGATCGCTTCGGCGTCATCGACGCAAACGGCCAGTTCATTACGCCGAATCAGCTCATCGCGATTCTCTTTGATTATTTGGTCGAGTCGCGGAAGTGGCAGGGTGGCGTGGCGCGTTCTGTGGCGACGTCTCAATTGGTTGATCGCGTGGCGAAGTCTCACGGGTTACCCGTCTACGAAACGCCCGTGGGTTTCAAATACATCGGAGAATTAATCAATGAGGACAAAATTATCCTCGGCGGCGAGGAGTCGGCCGGCTTATCAATCAAAGGTCACTATCCGGAGAAAGATGGCCTCCTGGCGTGTCTCCTTGCAGCGGAGGCGGTCGCGGCGCGCCGCACGTCCCTGACCGATCAACTGGAGCAGCTCTTCGCGCAAACCGGACGCCTCGAGTCCGGACGCATTGGCGTGAAACTCACGCCGGAGTTGATGCCGGTACTGAAAGAGAAACTGAAAGAAGAACCCACCGACATTGGTGGACGGAAGGTGAAATCACTCAACCGCATTGACGGTTTGAAGATCATTTTTGAGGACGATTCGTGGCTGTTGGTGCGTCCTTCGGGAACCGAACCCCTAGTACGTATTTACGCGGAATCAGAATCGGCAAAGGACATGGAGGTGCTACTTGAGCAAGGTCGCAAATACTTACTGGGTTGACGAACGCATCAGATCGCAGCGCGTGTTGCCGCGCCGCACCAACGCTTCTCTCGCTTCAGTGCAACAGATCTCGATGGAGATCATTGGCAGTCGCGCTGAGGTGCGACGCCGCGGAGGAATAATTCCTTCGTGGGTTGTTTTCGGAATGATTCTGCTGGCCACGCTGGCTGTTTGCGTGACGGTGAACATGCGCACGCGAGCGCAGTTTCAGATCGCGCAGCAGCAGTACTCAGTAATGCAAACCGACGTCGAGACGCTGCGCGACGTCAATCAGTCGTTAAAGGCTGAAGTCGAACAACTTCGTAACGATCCGCGAGCGATTGAATCAGCCGCACGCGCGAATTTGAACATGGTCCGCAGCAACGAGTATGTCGTTCCTGTTGACTAGTCAGTTCAAGGAGATTTCTATGCCTGCCAAAACCTGCCCGTAGATTTCCCCAGCTTGACATCCACGCAACCGGGTTCCTTCCGAGTTGGCGCGGCTGTGACTGCCATCGCAGCCGCGCTCCCCTCTTACAAAAGCATTCAAGTTTGACACCCTAAATACCGTAAACTAATATCCGGTTCTGTTAAGAAATTGCGCGGATCAGAGAGGTTGAATGCCGGAAACAAAGGAAAGCTCCTCGCCTGTTGAGTTGGCGAAGGAGCGCTGGGAAGAGCAGACGCTCGAGCCTGCACTGAAGAAAACTCCGGAACGAAAGCAGAGTTTTCAAACTGTCTCACTCGCGGATGTCGATCGCCTGTATACACCCGCAGACCTCGAAGATCTCGACTTCAATCGCGACATCTCGTTTCCCGGCGAGTTTCCCTACACGCGCGGCATTCATCCGACGGGCTATCGCGGCAAGCTCTGGACCATGCGCCAGTTCGCCGGCTTCAGCACGCCTGAAGAAACGAACGCCCGCTTCAAGTACCTGCTCGAACAAGGCCAAACGGGACTCTCCGTCGCTTACGATCTTCCAACACTCATGGGCTACGACGCTGACTCGCCGCTGTCGGAAGGTGAAGTCGGCAAGTGCGGTGTTGCCGTCTCGTCGCTCGCGGACATGGAAGTCCTGTTCGACGGCATTCCACTCGAACACGTCACGGTATCGCAAACGATCAACGCGCCCGCGTCCGTATTGCTCGCGATGTATTTGGTCGTCGCTGAAAAACAAGGCGCGAGTTGGGACAAGATTTCCGGCACGCTCCAGAACGACATTCTCAAGGAGTACATCGCCCAGAAAGAGTGGATCTATCCGATCAAACCAGCGATGAAGCTGGTGATCGACACGTTTGAGTTCTGCACCGAACGCGTGCCGCGCTACAACCCGATCTCCGTCAGCGGTTATCACATTCGCGAAGCCGGCGCGACCGCCGCGCAGGAACTCGCCTTCACGCTGCGCGACGGTATCGAGTACGTCGCCTGGGGAGTCGACGTAGGCTTAGACGTCGATCGTTTTGTGCCGCGGATGTCGTTCTTCTTCAACGCGCACAACGACTTCTTTGAAGAGATTGCGAAGTATCGCGCGGCGCGGCGCATTTGGGCGCGAGAAATGAAGCGCCGCTTCGGCAGCGAACATCCGCGCACACTGCAAATGCGTTTTCACACGCAGACCGCGGGCGTGTCACTCACGGTCCAACAGCCGCTCAACAACATCGTTCGCGTAGCGATTCAAGCCTTAGCCGGCGTACTCGGCGGCACGCAAAGCCTGCACACGGACGCTTACGACGAAGCGCTCGCTTTGCCAACCGATCGCGCAGCTCTAATCGCCTTGCGCACGCAGCAGATCATCGCCGAAGAAACCGGCGTCGCAAATACAGTCGATCCAGTCGGCGGTTCATATTACCTGGAAGCGCTGACAGAAAAGATGGAGCAGGAAGCGCTTGACTACTTCCGCAAGATCGACGCGATGGGCGGCATGGTCGCAGCCATCGAGCGCGGTTTCCCGCAACGCGAGATTCAGGATTCCGCCTACCAGTATCAGAAGGCCGTCGAACGCGGCGACCAGGTCATCGTCGGCGTCAACAAGTACGCGATGACTGACGAACCGGCGGAAGTTCCGATTCTCGTGATCGACGAGTCGGTTCGTACGCACCAGCTCGAACGTCTCGAGCAAACGCGCACCCGACGAGACGCGAGCGCCGTCGCGAACGCACTCGACAAACTCAAACTCGCCGCCAGCCGAAACGAAAACACGATGCCCGCGACGATCGACGCGGTCCGCGCCTACGCAACACTCGGCGAAATCTGTTCCGCGCTGCGCGACGTCTACGGCGTCTACGAAGAACCCTCCTTCTGACGTCATGGCGGCCGCTAAGACTGGCATTGGCTTCGCGTTGCTCCTTCTGGTACTTGCCTCGCCGCTCGCGTCTGCCCAAACGCGTGCGAATCGCCTCACCGATCGCGTCACGATTACACGTCGCAAGATCACATTGGTTCGCACCGGCGAAACAGCCAGGAACTTTCCGGAACGGCGAAAAGCATCGGTGGTCTATCCCGTTGTCTCCGGCTTGCCTGATCCGGCAGTTCTTCGCAGGGTGCGCGCGATTCTCCAGTTCAAGAACATATTCGGATCTACGCTTGCCGAGTATCGGGAGAATGCATGGCTGGAAGAATTCGATTACCAGGTTAATTACAATCAGAACTACATTCTCGACCTGACTTTCTGCCGCGTATCCTGACACGCATCATCAACACTTCACGATCGACTTGCGTCGCGGCCGCGTGCTCAAAGCCAGCGACGTTTTCCTGCCCGGCAAACTCCAGCAGCTCGCTACGCTTGTAAATGAGAAGCTACAGCACGAACTGAAAGAGTCGACTCCGGAGATCCTGAAAGGCGGAGACATCAGCGCCAACGATCTGCGCGATCTTCACGAAGCATTAAAGTTTGAAGTAGCAAACCTGAACGACTTCGAAGTCTCGAACGACGGGCTTGTGTTTCTCTACGACGCCGGTTTTCCACACGTGATCAAGGCTCTCGAGCCGGACGGCCGATATTACTTTAGTTATCAGGAGCTCAAACCGTTTCTGAAAACCGATGGTCCGCTGTGGCAATTTGTTCACTAGCAGTTAGAATGCATTCCTATGTCCACTCGAAAGATTCGTGTGCTGGTGGCAAAACCCGGTCTCGACGGGCACGATCGCGGCGCGAAAGTGATCGCGCGCGCGCTGCGCGACGCCGGCATGGAAGTGATCTACACCGGTTTGCGCCAGACGCCCGAGATGATCGCCGCCGCGGCCTTACAGGAAGACGTCGACGCTGTTGGCGTTTCGATTCTCAGCGGCGCTCACAACACGCTCTGCCCGCGCATCGTCCAGTTGCTCCGCGAAAAAGGAATGGACAACACGCTGGTCCTGGTCGGCGGTATCGTTCCGCAGGAAGACGTTCCTAAGCTCAAGGAACAGGGTGTGGCCGAGATTTTCCTGCCCGGCACTTCGACCGAAGACATTGTTAAATTTCTCCGCGACAACGTGAAACCCCGCGAATAGCTCTCCGAATTTCTGAAATCAGCTTTCGTTTTTTGGACGGCTTGGGCGTCCAAGTTCAGCGAGATCTGCGAAAAAGCGCCCAAAAATCTGCATGTCGACTCTCACAAATCGAAGGCATGTAGGTTGCGACTCCACAAACCAGTCTTATCTAGCGTTTTCTAGCGTTTTTTGCAGTCGGCAAATGCTCCCCGGCAGCTCACCTTATTCAGGAGACGATTTACCATGAAGACTAGCTATTCAGATAGATGGCTGTTCTCAGTTTTCCTGGCGATTTTGTTCCTCTTATCGTCAGGTCTTGCGGCTCCCCTGCTCGCTCAAACGTCTAACACGGGCACGGTTACTGGCGTAGTCAAAGATGAGAAAGGCGGCTTGGTTCCCGGTGCTTCCGTGAAGCTCGTGAATACCGGAACCAACGCCGAACGAAGCGCAGTTACCAGTGCTGACGGAATTTATGAAATCACACAACTAGTTCCCGGCAACTATCGGCTCGAAATCGAAGCCAAAGGTTTTGCCAAGTACGTCCAGGAACCCGTGGTCGTCAACGTGCTGCAACGAAGCACGGTCAACGCTGACTTGAAAGTCGGCGGTATCGGCGAAACCGTCACCGTCACCGGTGAAAGCGCGCCACTGGTCGAAACCACGAAGACAGACGTCAGCGGCGTGGTCGATCAGCGTCGCCTGGAAAATCTTCCGGTCAACGGACGTTCCTTCGCATCGCTCGCAATCCTGATTCCCGGCGCGACCCTGGAACCCTCGTTTGACCCGACCAAAGCACGCGTCGGCACGTTTTCAATCGGCGGCTCGACCGGACGCAATCTCAACATCACGGTCGATGGCGGTGACAACAAAGATAACGCAGTCGGCGGCATCCTCCAGAATTTCTCGATGGAAGGCATTCAGGAGTTTGCGCTTTCGACGCAACGCTTCTCAGCCGCTAACGGACGCTCAGGCGGCGCGCTCCTTTCGGTTGTTTCGAAGAGCGGCTCGAACGAGTTTCACGGTTCGGTGTTCGGCTTCTTCCGCGACGACGCATTAAACGCAAACGCGCCGAAGCTACTCGCGAAAGTCAATCCGGATCTCTTCCCGGATCCCAAAGACGCCGTGAAGCCGCCATTCAGTCGCCAACAATTCGGCGGCTCGTTTGGTGGCCCAATCAAAGCCGACAAGGCCTTTTTCTTCGGCACCGTCGAGCGCACGCGCGAGCGCGGCAACTCGATCGTTCCCGGCGTGGACCAGACGAAGATCAAATTTCTCGAACCGTTCGGCTATAAAGCGGTTCAGTTTCTGCCGCAGCCTTTCAACGATTGGCAGTACACGATCAAGGGGGACTTCAACCTGTCGCCGAAACACACACTCGTCGTCCGTTTCGCGGGCCAGAACAACGACGCGCTCAACGATCAGGCTGGTTTCCTGATCGTCCGTACCGACCTTTCCGGCGGTAATGAGAGCCTGAACACACTCTACAACTTCCTGACTTCGCTGACCTCTACCTTGAGCAGCACGACGGTCAACCAGTTCACTTATCAGTATCAGACTTTCGACAACCGCATTAACGCAACCAGTGACTTGAACCTGCTCGTGTTCCCGGACAGCCTGGCCGTTGGCCGCAACGGAAACGTGCCGCAGCAAACCCTGCAAAAGAAGCACCAGTTCCGCGATGACCTGACTTGGACGCACGGCAACCACGGCTTCAAGTTTGGCGGCGATGTGACGTTCGTTCCGACACTCGGCGGATTGTTTGCCTTCAACTCCGCTCCGGAGTACGACTTCAACTTCAACGCGGACGAGATCGCACTGAACCCCGGCCAGTTCCCGCAAGGCTTTAAGACGACGCAAGTGCTGCCGGGCCCGATCACCTGCATCGGAATCGTCGGCTCGCAGACCTGCACGGCCGACGACCTGGAGGGAGTCGGCGTGGTTGCGGATGTGTTACTTTCAGGTGGCGATCCAAGGTTCGACCTGCGCGAAGGCGCGAAGCAATTCGCCGCCTACATTCAGGACGACTGGAAGATCACGCCGCGCTTCACGCTTAACCTCGGTGTTCGTTATGACGTTGACCTGGGATTTGTAGACGAAGCGCATGCCGCTGAAAATCGTGCGTTCCGCGCACTGAAGATCATCGGCAGCCCCTTCGCCAGGAAGACAGTCCAGGACGACAAGAACAACATCAGTCCGCGAATCGGCTTCGCCTGGGACTTCAAGGGCAACGGCCGGTCAGTGATGCGCGGTGGCTACGGCATTTACTTCGATCAATCGTTCCTGAACGTGCCGCTGTTTGCGGTGCAACAAGCAAACCCGGAAATCTACGCAACGTTCTTTAATGACGATGCGAACCTGGCGATTAATTCACCACCGCCCACCGTGCCACGGCCGCTCAACAATCCGTTGCCCCTCACGCGTGGCCGCATGCTCGATCCAGACTTCGAGTCGCCGTATTCGCAGCAATGGAATCTCGGCTACGCGCAAGAGATTGGTAAGGACATGGCGCTGGAGTTCGATTACGTCCACATTCTCGGACTGCACGAGTTCACCAGTCTCGACATCAACCCGCGCACCGGGCCGCTACACAACGCGATTCGGAAGGATCCGCCGCAAAACTTTCCTCGTGTGCTTGCCCCGCAGTTTGCGGCGCACGCGAGTGAACTGCTAGCTGCGTTTGGTACCTCCTCTCCTTTCGCGCGCATTACGGTTGCCCAGTCTGATGGTCGCTCGCGCTACGACGCGTTCACGGTGGCATTTAAGAAACGTTACTCGAACAAGTTTCAGTTGAATGCTCACTACACGCTGTCGAAGTCGCAGGCCTGGTTTGGCGCAACGGCAGACTTTGGTTTGCAGGCGCAGAATGTGCTCGTCAAATTTGACCCGATCAACTTTGGCCCAACGGCTGAAGACGAGCGTCACCGGTTCGTGATCTCGGGCATCTTCGATCTGCCGTGGGGTTTCCAAGTCGCTCCGATCTTTCAAATGGCATCGGCGCGTCCCTACAGCATTTTCCCGTCCTGTGGCTGCGATATTAATCGCGACGGTGTAACCAACGATCGCGACTCAGTCAACCCGGCAATCGACGATCAGCACAAGCTGCCTTTGAACGACCACCGGGGAGACAACTTCTCGCAACTGAACGTGCGCGTTTCGAAGTTCTTCAAGTGGGGCGAGCACAAAAAACTCGGCCTCTTCTTCGAAGCCTTCAATGTTTTCAACACCGGAAACTATGGCAACCAGTTTCAGAACACCACTGGCACGCCCGATTTCGGTAAACCAATCAACTTCTTTGGCGCAACCGGCTTTTCTGAGCCTTTGGGAATTCCGTTCCAGGCCCAGTTAGGCGTTCGTTTCAGCTTCTAGAACTGCCACCTACCTTGGAGGCACTTCGCGGGACGATGTATAGTCGTTCCGCCGAGTGCCTCTTTTGGTTTTCACATGAGAACACGCTGTGTCCCAATCGCGCTGCTCTTACTCTGCATGTGCTCGTCGTTCGCTTTGGCGCAAAACGGCCAGAACGTGTTACAGGGCAGGGTGATCACACCATCAGGAATTCAACCGAACGCTCCCGTTCGCGTCAAACTCACTTTCAACGGGCGTTCGATCAACGAAACGTTTACGGATCTCAGCGGGCGCTTTTCGTTTCCGGGAGTCGCGAGTGGCACCTATCAACTCACGGCTGACGGCGACGGCATGAACTTCGACACCACGACCGTTTATGCAGAAGTCAGTGCGTTTGGCGGGCCACAGAGTTTTACTCAGGACATTCACCTGCGGCCGATCGCACATAAACCTGCCGACCAACCCGGCGTGGTGAACGCGTTCACGCAAGCCGTTCCCGCCGCCGCGCAAGAGTCGCTCGCGCAGGGAATGAAACTCGCCCAAGAAGGAAAGATCGAAGCCGCCATCGAGAAGATGCGTAATGCGATCAAGATCTTTCCCAAGTATTTCGACGCTCACCTGCAACTCGGCAACACGTTTCTGAAAGTTGACCAGTTCAACGACGCGATCGCGGAACTAGATCTCGCCCGCGAGATCAATCCCAAGGACGAACGCGCCTATCAATCGTTCGGCTTGTTGCTGATGAAGCAGAAAAACTTTCCGGTGGCGGTGGCGGTGTTTGCTGAGGCGGCGCGACTGAATCCTGCGAACCCGTTGAACCAGGTCATGCGAGCGACGGCGTTGATTCACCAAGCCGCCACGGCAACCGACGATCGCTCGCACTTGCTGAGTCTGGCGGAAACAGCGATGAAGCAAGCAGCCGACTTGAGCCAAAACAAATCCAAGCCGGACGTGATGACGCTCGCATTGTTCTACGAACTGAAGGGCGACGCCGGGCGCGCCGCGGCGGAATTAGACGCGTACCTGCAGAAGAACCCGCAGCTAAAAAATTCGGCGGCGATTCAAGCTGAGATCAAGCGGCTGCGTGACAAGGCGCACGCGACGAAGAGTCCTTAACTTTGGGTCTTGCTCAGAAAACGAGCCACTCGTTCCTGACAATCTTTGGTGAGTCTCGCGATCACGTTTACGTCAGCGCCCGTTTGCAAAGCGGCGGAAAACGACAAGCCATCCATCTGATAAAGCAGCGTCTTCGTCAGCGATACTGCCGAGCGACTTAGCTTCGCGAACTCGCTGACATAACCTGCGACGTCACTTTCGAAACTCTCATCAGCGAAGATCTGGTTGACTAAGCCAAACGCCTGCGCTTGCTGTGCAGTTAACTCGCCCCCGCGTGTAACCAGCTCAAACGCGCGCTTCTCCGACACGTTGCGCCGCAGGATCGCCATCACCATCGCCGGGACGAATCCGATCTTCACCTCGGGATAACCGAAACGAGCGGACGCAGCGGCAAGCACGAGATCGCACGCACTCGCGAGCCCCGCGCCGCCGGCCAAAGCGCGGCCGGTTACGGCGGCAACAACCGGAACCGGGATCTGGCGGATCAAAAGGAAGAGCTCCAGTAACGATTGCGCGTCATCAACGTTTTCAGCAACCGAAGCCTGCGCGATCTGCTGAAGTGCGGCCAAGTCAGCGCCCGAACAGAAGTCTTTGCCGGCGCCCGCGATCACAACCATCCTGACTCGTTCGTCCTCAGACGCCTGTCGCAGGTCCTCTTTGAGCGCCGCGATGACAGCGGCGTTCAAGGCATTTCGTTTTTCGGGACGGTTGAGGGTGATGCGCGCGATCGCGCCTTCAACCGAGTAGAGGACTGGTTGCTCGCCGGCCATTCAGTTCAACTCAAGCTTCCGCTTCTTCGTCGGAAACTTCGATTTGCATTCGCAGCAGCGCCGTCGAAAACGTCTTGCCCTGCGCGTCAGTCATCAGCGACAACGTGCCGCCACCGCCGAGACTTTCGTGCAGCAAGAAATTCAACGCACCGAGATTCGGCAACTCGAAGCGCTCGACGTTGCCGTGGCAGGTACCGCGAAAGTGTTGCTTGACCCGTTCCGCCGTGACCTCGCGCACCAGGATCGGATACGCGTCATCGCGCAGCGCAATCAAGCCGACGTTCGCCGTGTCTCCCTTGTCGCCAGACCGCGCATGCGCCAGTTCTGTCAGTTGCACTTTCACGCGTCGAGCACCTCAACCTGGGGTTCGATTTCTTTCTTCGGAATCAGCGCGGGCCAGTAGGCGACAATCTCCTCAACCTTCGGACGGCCGCCGGCAAATCCCGTCACCGCTGGAGGGCCGGTCAGAATCAACGGCGCGATCTCTTTCGTGAATCGTTCGATCGCCGCGCGATCCTGCCCGCGCACGCCAACGCGCAACTGCACCTCGGGCGCATCCGCGCGCGGCTCACCCGCCAACGGACCGTGCGTCGCATTCGCGCCGACGAACTCAGTCAGCGTCTGATCGAAGCGAAGACCCAAACGATCCAGCCGTTCGCGCAGGATCCTGTCCGCGGCCTGCGCCTTCTCGTAAGCATCGGGCCAGGCGTAAACCAGCGTGCCGACGGCTTTGTACCCCGCTGAATAACTGATCGACACTTTCAAAAACTCCGTCGCGGGGCGGCCTTCGATACCAAACACGCGAACACGATCGCGGCCATCGTCCTGCAAACGTATCGTGGTGAAGTCGGCGACGACGTCCGGCGTGATGTACTCGTGCGGATCTCCCATCTCGTAAACCAATTGTTCCTTGACCGATGGAATGTTCACGCGCCCGCCGGTGCCTTCATGCTTCGTAATCACGAACGTCCCGTCCGGGAAACCCTCGGCAATCGGAAACCCGACGTTCGCAAGGTCCGGAATGCTGCGCCACTCGAACTGGCAGTTGCCACCCGAGCACTGCGCGCCACACTCGATGATGTGGCCCGCGATCGTTCCGGCGGCGAGGCGATTCCAATCGTCCGCCGCCCAACCAAATTCGTGAATCAGCGGCGCGAGCGTGAGACCGGTGTCCGTTGCGCGGCCGGTGATCACGATCTGCCCGCCCAATTCTAACTACCGTCGCGACTTCCTCCCCGACGTCTTCGGGGAGGACCTCTCGGACTGGATCCACCCGTTCGTGGCTGGGCTGTCCGACTACATCGTGAATGATGTCGGCGAAGCCACCCTACTGCTCAACGAGCTGTGGTCTTGCAGCAGGCTGAAGCGACGCCAGTCGTCAGATGTCTACGAGGCGATCGCCTATTACAACCGGAAGCGAGAGGCACTGGAGCGGGGATCGGGGTAATCAGCTTCTGCTGGCTTCGTACGCGGACAGCTGCTCTGCCTTCTTCGTCAGCAGGCCCTGGAGTTTCGTAGTTTTGGGCTGATAGCGGTGTCGTGATCGGCTGAGTTGCTTGCGTGTCAGGGAGCAAGCAAGCATCGGCGGCTCCCTCACTCGGTCTGCAAACCAGAGGTCACCGCCGATGCCCATGCGCAGCCTACCCCGCTCGG
>Ga0081539_10001184_pt1 | contig 47138 bp, 32 predicted proteins | sample TabmetS4T2R2_FD_71023 | JGI IMG/M metagenome (GOLD analysis project Ga0081539, IMG submission 71023) | Tabebuia heterophylla rhizosphere microbial communities from the University of Puerto Rico - S4T2R2 | ecosystem: Host-associated > Plants > Roots > Rhizosphere ... | reverse complement strand
CAAATCGCGCTGGTGTTTGTTTGTGGTGTGGGGGGGGCCTTCGTTGTTTTCTCAACCTTGGGGAACTTTGACCCCCTGAAAATGCTGGGGGGGGGCCGCTTTCCCCCCCCCCCGCCTGTGAAACCTCAATCGCGCTTTGAAATAAAACGACGGGCAGGGACAAGCCCTGCCCCTACGAATATCATTGCTGCGTCGCCTTCATTCCCAAGTTGAACGCTTCGGAAAGTATTCGCGCCAGCGACGCGTGACGAGTTCGGCGATGTCCGTGCGCGTGACGAGTTCATCAGGGTAGCCGGGCTTCATGCGCGCGTCAACGACGAGGGGCGCGGTGTATGAGATGTGTTGACGACGAACTTCGACGGCGGCGGCGTGGATGTCGGACGCAGGCTCGAAGCGCGTCCAAGTGGCCCAGAGGAAGTCGGACGAGTTGCGCGCAACGCGTGCGTCGTCGTGAAGGACTACGAGCGGCCAGCCCGCGAATGCCTCTTCGCGCGCGAGCCGCGCGGCCTGCCCCAAGTCTTCCGAGTATGGACGGCCTTCGACGACGAGGCAGCCCGCGCAGAAAACTTCGGCGCGTGTGATTCCCGTGGGAAGCGAGCCGCGAAACTCGCGCGGCAGTTCGCGCGCGGCGTCGCCGAGTCCGAGAAGGACGGCTTTGCTGCCGCGATTGACGGTGCCGCTCGTGTAGTCGAGCGTGTCCATCGAGACGTTTGAGAAGACGAAGAGGTCGCTCTCGAAGCGCGCGCGCGCAAGAACGTGTTCGAGCAGGCGCGGGAAGTCGCGCAAGTCCCGCGGCGTGTCTGTGAGAATGAGAAACTTCGTGAGCGAGAGTTGTCCCTCGCCGAGTATTCGGAAGGCCGAAGACATAGCCTCTCGCGCGTAGCGTTCGCGCACGACCGCCGCGGCGAGCGAGTGAAAGCCCGTCTCGCCGTACGTCCAGAGGTCGCGGACGCCCGGCATGACGAGGGGAAAGAGCGGCGAGAGAAGTCGCTGCAAGTAGTCGCCGATGAAGAAGTCTTCCTGACGCGGCTTGCCGACGACCGTGGCCGGATAGATTGCGTCTTTGCGATGAAAGACGGCCTCGACGTTGAAGACCGGATAGTCGTGTCGCAAAGAGTAGTAGCCGTAGTGGTCGCCGAAAGGGCCTTCGGCGCGCCGGTCGCGCGGAGGAACGCGACCAACTAAAGCGAACTCGGCCTCCGCGACGAGTCGGTGCGTGAATCCTTCGAGCGGATTTTCCACGACGCGAATTTTCTCTCCGGCGAGGACGGATGCGAGCAGGAGTTCGGGCACGTCTTCAGGGAACGGCGCGATTGCTGAGAGGATGAGCGCGGGCGGGCCGCCCAAGAAAACCGTGACGGGAAGCGACTGCCCTTGCGATTCGGCTTCGCTGTAGTGGAAGCCGCCGCCCTTGTGTATCTGCCAGTGCATGCCGGTTGTGCGCGCGTCGAAGCGCTGCATCCGGTACATGCCAAGGTTGTGTTTTCGCGTCGAGGGGTGTTCGGTATAGACGAGCGGCAGCGTTAGAAAAGGGCCGCCGTCGTCTTGCCAAGTCGTGAGCACGGGGAGTTCGTCTAAACGCGCGGGGCGTTCTAAGACTTCCGTGACGGGCGCGCGACGAACGCGGCGCGTGCCGAGTTTGAGAGCTTCAAGCGCGAGCGCGCGACTCTGCCAGAGTTTGCGTGGTTTTGGAGGCAGAAGCGATTCCGCAACGCGAACGGCCTCACGCACTAACGCTTCGGGCTTCGGGCCGAAGGCGAGTTCGATTCGACGCTCCGTGCCGAAGAGATTCGTGACGACCGGATAACGGCTGCCGCGTGCGTTGCGAAACAGGAGCGCGGGGCCGCCGCGTTCTATGACTCGGCGATGAACTTCCGCGAGTTCAAGATACGGGTCAACTTCCGCTTCGATCTCGAAGAGGTCTCGTTCGCGCCGCAGGAGTTCGAGGAAGGAACGGAGGTTTCGGTGCATCGCGCGCAAGTAAAACACAACGCGCGCGAAAACAGAAGAAATGATGAATGCGGAGTGATGAATGATGAATGAAGGGAAGGTTCTGGTTGTTAGGTGTTGGGTGCTGGTTAAGTCAGCTAGTACCTAGAACCCAACACCCGCTTTCTATTCATCATTCCGCACTCATCATTCATCATTTCTCCGCGTCGTCACAGAGGCGGCTCGTTCTCGTTGCTTCCGACTTTTCTCTGACGTTTGGGTTCGGGCGCGGTAGTCTCTTGAAGGCGCAAGTTGATTTCGCGTTCGGCGAATTTGGCGGCGTCGGCGATGCCGGGGTCGAGCGATTCGGTGAAGGGCTTGATTCGTTCGAGCGTTCCTTCGTTGCCGGTTGCTGCGAGCACTTCGAGCAGACGTATCTGCGTGTTGCCGTTGACGTGGTTGAGGAAGATGTAGAGCGGTTCGGGCGATTCGAGTTGCTTGAGATAGCCGACCGACTGCTCGGCCTGCTTCTTCGAGCCGAGCGCGCGAACGAGTTGGAACAGCGACTCGTTCTTGCCCATTCGGTAGAGCGCCCAGTCGAGCGCGAGGCGAACGCGCGCGTCCCTTTCCTGCACGCGGTAGCCTTCGACCAGACGGCGGTGCTCGACCGCGGCCAAGCGCGCGAGTTCCTCCGCGGCTTCACGACGCTCGACCGCGTTCACGCTCGAAAGCTTCCGCGCGACCGTCGCCGAATTAACACTTTGCGAAGCGCCCGCCTCGTCCTGCGCGACGACGCTCGCGGCTCCGGCGACGAACGACGAGAAAATCAGAATCAGCGCGCTACAGAAAATCTTCACCGGTAAAACCTCGACTGACGTATGACTTTACTTACCCAAGCGGAAAGACTTAACCACAGAGGCACAGAGGACACTGAGGGGGCACGGAGAAGAATTTAGAATTTCAGATTTTAAATTTGAGATTTGAAATCCTCTGTGCAAACTCTGTGTCCTCTGTGCCTCTGTGGTTAGTCATCTTCGCTCAACATCTTCGGCGAAAACGAACGGCTGGAAACGGCTGTGAGCCGTCAGTTTTTCGACGCGCCCTCGGCTGTCTTGTGGAGCGTGCCTCTGTTGAGGTCAAGTTCGTCGCGCTTGATGACTTCGACGTTCGGGAACTGCTTCTTGAGCGGTTCGATGAAGTCTTTCGCGTCGCCGACGATGATGATGTTCGCGTCCTTCGCGCCCAGCGCTCGGCCCGCGAACTTCTGTATCTGCGCCGGCGTGACGCTCTGCACGTTGTTAATGTAGTTGTTGATCTCCGCGAGGTCGAGGCCGTAGAGCGCGAGCGAGGCTATCTGACCGACAAGCCCCTCGGTCGTCTCAAGCGAGCGACCGAAGCCGCCGATGAGTACGGCCTTGCGCGGCGTCAACTCAACATCCGCGACCGGTTCGTTCGAGAGTCGCGTCAACTCGCTCATCAGAAGCGACGCGACCTCCGCGCCCGATTGATTCTTCGTCTGCGCGGAGGCGACGTATGGCCCGACGTCGCGCCGAACGTCGAGCGAACTGCGCGCGCCGTAACTCAGCCCGCGCTTGATGCGAATCTCCTGATTGAGCCTGCCCGAATAGCCGGAGAGAACGGCGTTTGCGACGATGCCGGAGAAATAGTCCGGGTCGGTGCGCGCGATGCCCCGGCGCGCGAAGACGACGGCGGCTTGGCCCGCGCCGGGCATGTCAACGACGACGATGCGCTGCGCCGTGGAAGCTTGCGACGCTACGGCTTTCGCGCCCTTCGCGGGCAGAGCCGTAGAGGGCTTCGCCCAGTCGCCGAACAGTTTTTCGGCGAGCGCGAAGGCGTCAGCCGGCTTGATGTCGCCGCCGATTACGAGTACCGAGTTGTCGGGACGGTAGTAGGTCGCATGCAGGCCCGTGATGTCCGACTGCTTGATGCGCGCGATTGATTCGGGCGTGCCGCCGACGGGATGGCCGTAAGGGTTGTCGCCGAAGACTACGCGCGAGGCGACCCAAGAGGCGAGCGTGCCGGGATTGTTCATCCCGACGCTCAGGTTGTCGAGATACTGTTGACGCAGACGCTCGATCTCCTCTTCCGCGAAGACTGGGTTACGAACTACGTCGGCGAGTATCGCCATCGCGGGTTCGGTCTTCGAGGAAAGGACGTTGACGGATGCGCGCGAGGCGTCCCAGCCCGCGCCGGAGTTGAGTTGACCGCCGAGGGCTTCAATCTCCTGCGCGATCTGCGGCGCGGTGCGCGTCTTCGTGCCCTTCGTCAGAAGCGAAGCGGTCATGTCGGCGACGCCGCTCAAGGTAGCGGGGTCAACCTCGCCGCCGTTTTTAACCAACACCTGCGCGGCGACGAGCGGCGTCGCGTGGTGCTCGATGACGATGACGCGAAGGCCGTTCTTGAGCGTGCGCTCGACGGGCTTCGGCACTCTGACCGAACGCGGCGCGGCTGGCGGCGGCGGCGTCTCTTGCGGCGCTGCGGTCGTGCTCTGTTGCGCGGCGACGCTTCCCGCGAACAACGAAAGGGAAAGAAGGAGCGCGAAGAAAAGTAACTTCGTCATGTTCGTTATCGTGTTGGTTAATTTCATCGGCTTGCCCCCTTCCGCGTCTCGCCCGACGCGCCCGTCGTCGTCGCGGGCTTCTGTTCCTCTGCATGATAGTTGATGACGACGCGGTTCGTGTCGCTGAAATATTTCTTCATCACGCGCTGGATGTCGGCGGCGGTGACGGCCTGAAGCTTGTCTATGTCCTTGTTGACCATGCTCGCGTCGCCGAGCAGCACTGCCGAGCGCGCCAGCGCGAAGGCTTTGCCGTCGTTGGTCTCGCGCTCACGTATCGTGTTGGCGACGAGTTGGTTGACGGCCTTGTCGAGTTCGGCCTTTGTGACGGGCGCATCCTGCATCTTCTTGAGTTCGGCGAGAAGCGCGCGTTCGGCCTCTTCAGGCTTTTTCCCGCTCGCCAAGATCGCGCCGAAGACGAAGAGGCCGGGGTCTTCGCGCAAGTCGGCGCTGCCGAACGCTTCCGCCGCCACCTGCTGCGTATAGACGAGCGACTGGTAGAGGCGCGACGATTCGCCGCCCGACAGAATTGACTCGGCCACGCGCAGAGCGTACGAGTCGTCTGCCGCGACGGGCGGCGCGAGGTAACTGATGGCGACCGCGGGCAGCGGCACGTTCGGGGCGGTGACCGTTACTCGCCTCTCAGACGTGCGCGCAGGCTCTTTGGCCGTCACGCGCGGGATCGCACCGGCGGGCTTCGCAACTTTCGTGAAATACTTGTCAACCCACGCGTCGAGTTGCTTCTGGTCGAAGTCGCCGACGACGACGAGCGTGGCGTTGTCGGGGCGGTAGAAGGTTTTGTGGAAGGCACGCACGTCTTCGAGCGTGGAGGCGTCCAACTCTTCGATGCTGCCGATGCCGGGGCGCCGGTAGGGATGAACGGCGAATGAGTTCTTATCAATCGAGTAGAAGAGCCGGCCATAGGGCGTCGCGAGTATGCGCGTGCGAAACTCCTCCTTCACAACGTCGCGCTCCGACTTGAAATTCTTCTCGTCAACGTTGAGCGTGCCCATTCGGTCGGCCTCGGCCCAGAGCAGCGTCTCCAAGTAGTTCGACGGCACTACTTCGTAATAGTTCGTGAAGTCGTCCCACGTCGAGGCGTTGTTGAAGCCGCCTACGTCTTCCGTGAGCCTGTCCATCTGCTCGTCGCGGAGATTTTTTGAACTCTTAAACATCATGTGCTCGAAGAGGTGCGCGAATCCGCTGCGCCCCTCCGGGTCGTCCTTCGAGCCGACCTTGTACCAGACCTGTATGGCGACGGTCGGGCTTGAGTGGTCTTCCACAGTGAAGACCTTCAGCCCGTTGGCGAGCGTGCGCTCTTTGTAATTAATCGGCGGCACGCGCGTCTGCGCAGCCGCGTTGTGCGCGACGCCGGCGACGAGCGCGCACATGAGTAGTAGAACCGCTACGTGTCGAAACATCTCGATAGCTCCTCGTAAGCTTTTGGACGGGTTTGCGGCCCGCGTTGGAGAGTCGGGTGCAAGTGCTTTGATGCCCGCTTCAAGAAAATTTGTTGTACGCATTTCGGATGCGCCGTCGGCCTTTTACGACGTGAAGTCCGCGAGGCTTCCGGCTTCAGACGGTCAGCCCGATTTTACGCTACGCGACGCGTTGAAGTTTCCCCGCGCGCGACTCAAATTTGCAAAAAACCGCCGAAAATCACGCATTTCGTCCATCAAACTGAACCGCGTACAGGAAAACGGATTAACTCCGAATACAGTACCGCGAGCAGTAGCGAGCGGGTATCCTTTTGATAAAGGCCAGCGTCGTGTAACCAAGACCCGCTCGCTACTGCTCGCGGTACTGTAGCTATCTCGATTCGTCGTGCCTCTCAACTTTGCCCGCGCGTCGAATGTTAGTATAAACTCCGTGCGGTGGCGAATCCGCGGGGCCGTCCTAGAAGTCTCGTTGACGGTCGCCGCAGGAATCGCCACAGTTTAGTCTGTGGCTGAGCCAATCAATCCGTCGCAAAGTATGCCGAGCGGTCTCGTCGTCCACATCACAAACGGCAAAGAGAGACACACGGAAGTGCTCTCGCAGGAGCGCGTCCTCATAGGGCCGGGCGAGAACTGCCACATCAGACTAGGCTCAGACCTCCTCACGGGTTCGTCCGTCCTCCTCGAACTCACTCGACAGAACGGAAACTTCCGCGTCGCGGAATTCGACTCCGAAATCGGCATCACACTCAACGGCAAGCCGCTCGCGCGCGGCGCGCGAATCGCCGACGGCGACGAGCTACGCTTCGGCGCGTTCGACGTTGCGATGCAGTTTTTCCCCGTCGGCAACCTTCCTGCCGTGGTCGCAAATCGTCGCGCGAGCGTCGCGCCCTTCATCGAGCAGGCGGCAATCGAGGCCGCCGCCAACACTCGGCGCGACGACGCGAAGGTCTTTCTGCGCGAGTTCACGCGCGAACTCCTGCGCGAGATAAATTGGAGCACGAAGATCGTCGCGCTCCTCATCGTTCTCACGCTCGTCGGCGGCATACTCTACATCGGCAACGCTCTCTACACCGAGATGCGTCGCAGCCGCGAGTTGATTGACAAGCAGAACCAGCAGATGGCGCAGCAGCAGGACAAACTGAATCACCTCAACGATCAGTTGGGCGAGGCCGGAAAGAAGAATCAAGAGATCATTGACAGCCTCTCGCTCGCGCCGCGCCTCTTCGGACGCTACGGCGACGGTGTCTGTCTCATCGCAGGCTCTTACATGCTCTTCGAGCCGGGCACGGGCCGCCCGATGCGCTACCCCGAAACGCAGACGACCGAAGAGGGAGCGACGCTTCAATCAGGCGGCGACCAACCCTTGCTCACGCCCGAAGGCAACGGCCCGCCCTTCATACGCGACTTCGTCGGGACGGGCTTCCACGTCGGCGGCGGCTACATCGTCACGAACCGGCATCTCGCCGTCGAGCCTTGGACGGCGGACGAGGGCGTGAAGGCTTTGAGCGCGAGCGTGCGCGGGCAGTTTCGCGTCACGCGCGTCATCGCCTTCTTCCCCGGCCTGCGCCAACCGCTAGTCCTTCGCGTCCGTCAAACATCTTCGCGCGACGACCTCGCCGTCGGGTACATTGACGCGGCGAGTCTCCCGCAGGGACTGCCCGTCCTCCCGCTCGACAAAGACTCGGACGCGGCGGGCGTCGGCAAGGCAGTCGTGATGATGGGCTATCCAAGCGGCGAGGAACGACTCATCGCCACAATCCCCGAAGCCGAGGCGCGCTCTTTGCGCGAGCGTTGCGGCTCGTCGGTCGAGACGCTTTTGACGTGTCTCTCCGAACGAAGCTACATCAAGCCGCTCACCACGCAAGGCCACATCACCGCGCTCGAAAGCCGCGACCTAGTTTACGACGCGCGCAACGCCGTCGGCGGCTCAGGCTCGCCTCTGTTCGGACAGTCGGGGCGCGTCATCGGCGTCAACTTCGCCACCTTCACCGAGATGGCCGACCAGAACTACGCCGTTCCCATACGCTTCGTCTTCCCTCTGCTCGAACGCGCGGGCTGGAAACTCGAAGAGCCGAGCGAAGAACAGACCGCCAACGCGAACACCTCCGTCCCCAAAGACTCGCACGCGACCGCAAACACTTCGCGCTGAAGAGAAATGATGAATGCGGAATGATGAAGGATGAACGAAGACGAGGGCTTTAGTTTTCATTCATCACTCATCACTCATCATTCCGCATTCGTTTTTGACACGCGCGGCGGCGTCGGCTACTCTGCAAACTTTGGACGACCGTCGCGTAAAGCTTCCGCGCGCGGCGAGATTTAGACGGAGACTTCGTAGAGCTTTGTCCGCACGCGCCGCATCTGTCACGACCGCGGGCATCACGCCCGAACTCTTCCCCGAACAGTTCGTGCGCACGTCGAGCCGCGCGCTCGTCGTCGCCGCGCTTGCCCTGTTCGTCGTCGCGGGCTTCTCCTTTCGCGCCTTCCGTCTCGGCGCGGAGAGTTTGAGCGAGGACGAACTCAACAAAGTCCGCGCCGTCGCCGAATACCGCGAGCACGGACTGACGCCCGCAAACGGCGAGCATCCGTTCTTGATGAAGGCGATGCTTGAGGTGACTATTGTCGCCGCCGGCGCTTGGAACACGACCGCCTTCGTCCACAACAACCCGCGGCTTCAAGTCTCGACCGAAACGGCAGCGCGTCTGCCCGGCGCGCTCTTCGGAGCGTTAACCGCGCTCCTCATCTTCCTCGTCGCATCGGAACTCTTCGGCGCTGAAGTCGGCCTGCTCGCAGCCGCGCTCTGGGCCTTCGACCCAGCCGCAATCGGCTTCAACCGCATCGCCAAAGAAGACACGTTCCTACTCTTCTTCTTCCTCCTCGCAAACATCTTCTGGCTGCGCGGCCAACGCGTCGCCGAGGAAGGAAGCCGCCGCCCCGAACCCTTCTACTGGGCCACAGCCGCCGCTTTCGGCGCGATGTTGGCCTCGAAGTACATCCCGCACTACATCGCCATCAGTGCGTCTTATTACTACATCTTCCAAGGCGCGCCCGCGACGCGCTGGCGCGTAGGCAAACTCAAGTGGATAGTCTTCTTCACGATAATGGGCCTGACCTTCGTCGCGTGTAACCCGACCATCTTGCTGCCCGGCACTTGGCACGAGATGCGCGTCTTCGCGCGCGAGGGGCGCATCGGACACGACGCATACGAGTTCATGGGCCATCTATATCGAAACCAGATGACGCTCTGGCTCGAAGGCTCGCCGTGGTACTTCTACTACGTCTTCATGCTCGTCAAGCTCCCCGTCGCCGTCACGCTCGGCTTCGTCGCGGGCCTCCCGTTGCTCTTCAAAAAGCGACTCGGCGACGGTCGCTATTTCCTTCTCTTCTGGCTCTTCTACTGGTTCTTCCCCTTCACCTTCATGGGCGGCAAGTTCACGCGCTACGTCACGTTCATTCTGCCCGCCGTCCTTTTGACTTCGGCCATAGGAATCCACTGGGCCGCGACTCGTCTCGCGCAACTTCTCCCGCGCGCGCGGTTTGACGAAGCGCGACGCGCCTACGTGCGCGCAAGCCTAGCGCTCGTCGTCGTCGCGCTCTCCGCCTACGCCTCCGTCTCAGCCGCGCCGCATTATCGTCTCTACACAAACTTCATCGGCGGCGGCCCTTCACGCGCGGGCGATTACTTTCCGCACGACGAGTTTTACGACGCGAGCACTCACGACGTTGCCGTCGCGCTCGCGCGACTCGCACCTCGCACGGGCGCGCGCGTTGCGAGCGAGACGCCGGAACTCGTCGCCTACTACGCGCGTCTCGCCGGGCGCGAAGACCTTCGCACGGTCTCGCTCTCCGACCGCGCCGCGCTCGAAGAGTTGCAGGCGGGCGATTGTATCGTCGTCGTCCGCGGTCGCCGGTATTTCAGTAACGACGAGTTAACGTCGAGACTGTCCGCGGCGTCTCAACCTTCGGCCACCATTGCGCTCGGCGAAGTGCCTTCGGCGCGCATCTACGTGCTCGACGCCGACTCGCTCAGCGTCGTCAAAGACGTTTTGAGACGATGATTTTCGCGGGCAACTCGCGTTTTCCGCGCGGGCATCGCAAGGCGGACGAACACACGCGCGAAGTTTTAAGTTAAAATCCATGCCGCTTATCCGGCTGTTCGTATTTGCGGGGCTGTTCGTGTAAATTTAGGGCACGGGCGTTGCTTTCGACGCGTTGAGGCTTTTCAAGTTCCGCCGTTTCCGTCGCGTTTCGATTCAAATGCGGCGCGGCGGCGCAACTATTTCGCTCCGGCAGGAGCGTTTCCATGAGGATTGAGGAAGCTTGGAAAATATGAGGGTCGTTTCCCGTCAACGTCGCGCGAGAAAGTTCCTCACCCTTCTGTTTGCCTCGCTCGTCGCCTTCTCAAACTTGCCGCGCGGCGCGTCGTTCGCGCAAATCGCGCCCGCGCTCAAACCCGAAGACGCTTTTCCGCGCCGCGCCGACGCCTCTCCAATCTTCCGCCTCGAAACGATTCCCGTCGGGCGCGACGCGCAACTCCTGACCGTCTTCGGAAGTCTCGACGGACTGAAGCAGCAGGCGACAAGCGACGTTTCCGGCGACTCGACTTCGACGACTTCGACGGCGACGGTCAACAATTCTTCGACGACTGGCGTCGTCTCTTCGACAACGACGAACACAGATGTCCCGCTCGTGAGCATTCTCCGCGACACGCTCGGCGACGACCGTCCTGAGAACGACCGCCTGCGCTTCGTCTGGATGCTCACCTACACTCGACCGAGCGCGGGCCAACGCGTCGCCTCCGCAGTTCCCTTCCTCTACGCGCGAGTCGGCGACAAGAAGAAGGCGAGCACGTCGGCGATGCCGCCGCCCGTTCTCGACCTCTCCGACACGGGCCGCGACGTTTGGCAGCGCTTCATGTGGCTCGCGCTCCAGAACCTTTTCGTCAACCCTTACGGCGTCGTCGCAAAGTCAACCACGGGTGCGCTGCGTCGAAACTCCGCGCGCTACCGGCAGGCGCACATCCTTCGCGCGCTCGCCATACTTTCGCTCTACGAGGCTGAGACCGGCGAGAAGTCTGCGTTCACCGAAACCGAGGCGCGCGACATACAGGCGCGTCTGATGTTGACGAGTAAAACCTTCGGCGGCATTTTGGACGACGCCTACCTCGACCAAGTTTTCCAGCAGCAGTCGTCCAAATGGCTCGACACGCGCGGCCACAACTGGGAACTCCTGCGCCAGCGCGCCGAAACCGAGGGACTCTACTTTGAGCCTCTGGAGATGCCCGACGGCGGCGCGACACACGCGCTTCTGTGGGTCGCGCGCGAAGACCTCACGAAGAACCGTGGGCGAAAGTTCGGAAGCCGCTTTCTCAACATCGCCAACCCTTGGAACGACGCGCGCCTCGCGCACTGGGACGGCTACACGCAGACGCGCTACTTCGACGCCCAAAACCGTCGCGTCCCGGAAGGCACGGAAGGCGCGCGCCGTGTCGAACTCATTCCGCTCGCGCTCTACGGACTCGAACACCCGAAGATTCCGTCGCTCCTCGTTGACTTCCGCGACCAGTTGAACCCGAAGAAGCGCGAGATGTCGCACCGCGTCCTCGAAGACGTTGCGCGAAACGTCCTCGCGCTCTCGCGCTACGGAGACATACACTACTTCCTCGGTCGCACGGTCTTCGACTTCGTGACGAGCCGGCGCGGCATGGACGTTAACCAGCCGACGCGACTGCGCGCCTACTCGCAACTCAAGCTCCTGCTTTCACTCGACGCGTCGCTCGACAAAAACTTGCGCGAAGAGATTGAGAAGCGCATCGAACGCGTCTCGCTCAACCCGCTTGAGAACGACCTCGACGCCGAGGCCCAACTCGCGCGCGAGCAGTACGCGGCGCTAGTCGCGTACGCGCGTAGGCCCGACGGACTGCCCGCGCGCCTCGACCGCGACCGGCGCGCCGAGATGGTTCCGCTCGAACACGGCGCGACCGAGCGCACGCTCCTTCGCTTCGCAAACATTCTGAGCTTGGGATTCTACAAGCACCGCGAACGAACCGCGCCCGAAGTCGTCCGCCAGACGCTCGACGCCGAGCGCAGCCTCGCCTTCCACAAGCGTTTTCTTCAGGAGGTCGCGCGTTCGAGTCCGCTCGTCGAAATCGCTTTTAACATTGAGGACGTACAACGTTCGCTCCGCTACGTCGCGGAGGCGGGCGAGCGCGGCGACGCGGGCGCGGCGCGCGCCGCCGCGAAGATTTTCGCGCAGACCAAAGACGCCGAGACACGCCGCCTCTGCATTGACTGCCTCTACCGAATCAACAACGAGGTCGCAAAGAGCGCGCTGCTGCGAATCTACAAGCTGCCCGAACTCGAACAAGACCTGCGGCAGTTGACCGCCGAGCGCCTTCGCAACGCCCTGCGCGAAGACCAACGCATCGCTCCGCAGGACGCGCGAGAGATAATCGCCGTCGTCGGCCAGTAAAGACGGCGTCCAGACGACGAGAAAGATGTAGGGGCGGGGCTTGTCCCCGCCCGTCCAATGAAAAGGGGAAATCAGGGCAGGATGGTCGGGCAGTCACAACAAACAACTCAAACGCTCTGCCCTCAAACGCGGGCGGGGGCAAGCCCCGCCCCTACAAGCCTCTCACGGCCCGCGTCGTTCCTTTTCGCCTTCGTGACGATTCTCACCCTTATTCCGTTCACACTGTCTCAGACCGCCAGCGCCGCCGAAGCCAAGCGCCTCGTCGTCATAAAAGTTGACGGCCTTCCTCAAGACACCGTCGAGCGCTTCGTACGCGAGCGCGACCCGCGCACGGGCAAGAGCCTCCTGCCGTGGTTCGACTACATCTTCTATCAACGCGGCACGCGCCTGTCGAACTTCTACGTCCGAGGCATGAGTCTCTCAGGCCCTTCTTGGTCGCTCCTCGACACAGGGCAGCACTTGCAGATAAAGGGCAACGTCGAGTTCGACCGCTACACGCTCCATTCGTACGACTACCTGAACTTCATCCCCTTCTGGATTGAAAACGTCGGCGGCCAGCGCGTTGACATGCCCGGCCCTGAGCTGCTCGACGAACTCGGCATCCCGCTTCTCTACGACGCCTTCGCCTACGACGCGCGCTACACGAGCTTTCAGCTTTACCAGCGCGGCCCGCGTTGGACGACGCTCCAGCGCGGCCTGCAAAACTACTTCGGGCGAAGTCCCGGCGAACTTTTCGACGAATGGCAACTCGGCTTCGGCGGTCGCAACATGATTAACGAACAGCAGGAGCGCGAGTTAATCTCAAAACTCGGCGACCCGAAAGTTCGCTACCTCGACTACTACACGACCGACTTCGACCACGCCGCCCACCACAACCGCGACCGCGCGACCCAACTCGCCGCGATTCAAGAGTTGGACGCCCTCCTCGGTCGCATCTGGATCGCCATCCAGCAAACGCCGCTCGCCCCCGACACGGCCCTCGTCGTCGTCTCCGACCACGGAACGAACTCCGTCGAGCGCGTCTATAGTCAGGGCTACAACCTCGTCAAATTTTTCGCCAGCGCACGGGGCGGCGGCCACCACGTCGTCACCAAGCGCCGCCTCCTCGCCGCCTATTCGCTCAAGGGAATCTACCCGCTCATCCCGCTCATCTACACGACGACCGAAGATTCTTTCTACCTCAAGGGCCAGAGCACTTCATATCCGACCGCGCTCGTTGACTTCGACGGCAACGAGCGCGCCGCGATTCAACTCCGCGACAGCGACATCAACCTGATACACATTCTTCTCCTTCAACTCAAACGCGGCGACCTCAAGCCCGAACTCCGTCGCGCCGCGACCGACGCCCTCTTCGCCGCAATCGAACGCCGCCGCGCCGACTGGCAGAGCACACTCGTCGCGCTCAAAGAAGAGATAGGCGCGCTTCATCGTTTGATTGAGCGGCAGCGCGCGCTCGTAGAGTCGCAGCCGAAGAAATGGACGAAGGAAGACAGCGACGCGGGCCGCGACAAAGAAGCGAAACGACAGTTCGCGCACCTCGACTCTTGGTCGGGCGACGAGCGCGAATACACGGCCTACGCACAGTCGCTCGCCAACCTCCTCTCGCTCGACCGCGCGCGCTTCCGTCCCGACGCGCTAAAAATCGAAGACCTCATCCCGAAGGGCGCGATGTGCGAGCACAACACGACTCACGAACTGCAAAACTACGTCGTCGGCCCCGCGCCCACCGGACTCGCGCTCGCCCCCGACGGCACGCTCGACACCGGGAAGAGTTTCCTCCGCGTCAACTATTTCCAACTCCTCGGCGACATCACTGTCCGCAACAACGTGCAGGCGGGCGTCGAGAATCGCCCCGTTGATTTCGTCGCCGTGCGCTTGCCCGCCGAGGCCGTAAACGCCGCGCTCGCCGGCGAAGAGCGCGCCGGCGAAGTCGTCTGGCTCTACGGCGGGCGCGAGCGTCAAGCCCTCATCCTCTCGCGCCAAAGCGAAGGCCGGCTGCTCCTGCGCTACCTTCCAGTTGCGAATCTGCGCGAGGATGCCGAAGGGCGCATCGCCTTCGACGTCGTTCGTTGGGGCGCTAATCTTCCGCTCAAGCTTTTCGAGGACGACAAACTCTTGCTCCCCGCCGGCACCTCGTGCGCGCTCTGGCTCGCGGGCTGGCACACAGACCTCGAATGGCTGCGCGCAACGCACCTCACGCGCTACTCGAACGCCATCGTCGGTCTTCAAGAGCAGTTCGGTCGTCACACAGTCGAAGGAACAGACGACGCCGCGCGCGGACTCACAGACGACGAACGACTCATACGACGTTTCCGCGCGCGTCAACGCCAACTCGTCGAAAGCGACCTCCTCATCCTCGCCAACGACCACTGGAACTTCGACGTGCGTGGCTTCAACCCCGGCGGCAACCACGGCTCGTTCCTTCGCGTCTCCACTCACTCGACACTCATGCTCGCGGGCGGCGAACGCACGCGCATCCCGCGCGGCCTCGACGTCAGTGAGCCTTACGACAGCCTCAGTTTCGTCCCCACGCTCCTCGCGCTCACCGGGCGGATTGAAGACGGGACGCGACCCGTGCCGGTGCTTTGGCGTCAAGGTTTCCGCCGCTTCCCCGGTCGCGTGATAGACGAAATCTTCGTCGGCGCGGACAACTCTACGCCCGTCGCCGACACGCGCGAAGAGGAGGCCAAGCCTTGACTCCCGGAGGCACAGCGCCCGGCTCGAAGCAGCCGGCCCACGAGGCCGACATTGATCAAGTCGAACTGCTCGAAGCCGAAGTTCATCTCACGACCGACACGGCTGCGGAAGAGTCGGGCCGTCGTCGCGGCTGGCTCTTCTACCTGCACATACTCGCCTTCCTCTTCGGCGCGGGCCTTCTCGTCTTCCTCATCAGAGCCGTCGGAGTCGAGCCGATTTTCGACGCGCTCAAACAGATAGGCGCAGGCTTCCTTATCCTGCTCGCAATCGCGGGCTTCCGCCACGCGCTCCGAACCATCTCGATGAGCCTCGCCGTCGCCCCCGAACACCGGCGCTTCACATTCTGGGAAGCCTACACGACGCGACTCGCGGGCGAGACCATAAGCTTCTTCACCTTCACAGGCCCCGTGCTCGGCGAAGCGACGAAGGCCGCGCTCCTACGCAAACGCGTCCCGCTCGCTTCGGGCGTGCAAGCGCTCGCCGTTGACAATCTCCTTTATAACCTCTCCGTCGCGCTCTTCATCTCCACGGGCGCGTTCGTCATGCTCTTAACCTACGACCTGCCTTCAGCCGCGCGTCTCCCGCTCATAGCAATCGCGACGGGGATGACGCTCGTCGTCGTCGCCGTCGCGGTCGCCGTCGTCAGCGACGTGATGCCCGTCACCGCCACGGTTGACTTCCTTATACGCCGCGGCGTCAAACGCAACTGGTTCGCCTCCAAGCGCGACCACTTCCACCGCGTCGAAGAGAACGTCTATGATTTTTACAAGCATCGCCCCACCGCCTTCTTCACCATGTTCGCGTGCGACTTCCTCGCGCACGCGACCACAGTCGCCGAAGTCTTTATCGTTCTCTCGATGCTCGGCTTTGAACCTTCGGCGCGCGTGGCGTACATTATTGACTCGCTGACGAAGGTTATAAACCTCGTCTTCAGCTTCGTGCCCGCGACAATCGGCGTCTATGAAGGCGGCACGGGTTTCATACTCCACACGCTCGGCTACGCCGTCGCGACGGGCGTAACAATCGGCATCGTCCGAAAGGCTTCGATGATCGTCTGGGCAATCATCGGCCTTGCGATGCTCATCCGACACACCGCGCCCGGCGCGATGCGCAAGGTGCTCGAACAGAACCCACGGCTCCGACAGTTTATGGACAACCTCGTTCTTTCAAACATGACACACCGCCCGGCGCGCACGTTCGTCTCCATCGTCGGCGTCGCCGTCGGAGTCCTTCTCGTCGTCTTCACCGTCGGATTGGCGCACGGCGTCTTGCGCGAGCGCGGGAGGCGCGAATCGGAAGTCGGCGCGGAGATAATGGTGCGCCCTACGGGTTCTGTGGGCCTGTCGGGGACGCAGCGTTTCTCAATGCCCGTCTCGCGCGCCGACGAGATTGAAACAATCGAGGGCGTGCGCGCGGCGGTCGCCGTCGGCCAGAACACGGACACGAGCGATTCGGGCTTCGGAATGCGCGTGATTGACGGCATCCCGTTCGAGCGTTACGCCCGGCTTTCGGGCGTTCACATCATAGAAGGGCACGCACTTGAGGGCGGCGACGAGGCAATCGTTGACTCCATCTGGAAGGAACAGCGTAAGGCGAAGGTCGGCGACACAGTTAAGGTCTTCGGGCGCGACTTCCGAATCGTCGGCATCTACGAGCCGCCCGGCGGAGGCCGCATCAAGATTCCTCTGAAGACGATGCAGGAGCAGTCGGGCGTCGAAGACTACGCGACGGCAATTCTCGTCTCTGCCGGCAAACCCGAAGAGCAAGAAACAATCGCCGAACGCATACGCGGGCGTTTCCCCGACGACCAGATAATCTTCACGCGCGACCTCCCGGAGCTTTACACTACGAGCGTGCCCGCCTTGAACGTCTTCATAGACGTTGTCGTCAGCGTCGCCGCCGTCATTAGTCTTCTCGTCATACTCCTTGCAATGTACACGACCGTCACGGAGCGCACGCGTCAGATAGGCGTGCTGAAGTCGCTCGGCATGTCGAACGCGGGCGTCGCTTGGGTCATCGAGCAGGAGGCTTTAATCGTCAGCGTGCTCGGCGTCTTGATGGGCGTCTTGCTGACGCTCGCCGCGCGCTTCGTAGTGATGCGAATGACCTCGCTCACGGTTGACATAGAGCCGCGCTGGCTCTTGATCTCGCTCGCCATAGGCATACTCGGCGGGACGCTCGGCGCGCTCTACCCCGCGCTTCGCGCCGCGCGTCAAGACGCGGTCGAAGCCCTGAGCTACGAGTAGCAGACACGAACGAGGCGCAAAGCTCATGCGCGACGGAGACGCCTCAATCCTTCGAGCGCTTTGGTGAATGGAGAAGCCGCGCCGCGAAGAGACCGCACGACGCTGCTTTATAAAGACCCTCGCAGGACGGCAGGTATTCAAACTTCAACTCTTCTGGAGGATTTATGGCTGAGACGAAACTTGTGGTTATCTACCCGCGACCGACCGACGTCGAGGCTTTCGAGAAAGCTTACACGGAAAAACACGTTCCGTTGGCGAAGGAGAAGATTAAGGGCATGACGAAATTCGTCGCCACGAAATTCGTCGCCGCCCCGAACGGTGAGACGCCGACGTTCTACCGCATGGCCGAACTCTACTTCCCTTCGCTCGATGCTCTGAAGGAATCGGCTGCCTCCGCCGGTGCGCAGGAAGCGGTAGCTCACGCGGTTTCCATCTCAAGCGGCGGCGCGCCGCTCTTCCTAATCTCGGAGGAAGAGACAACGAACTTCTAACGCGCCTGTTGCCTCGCGCGCGCGATGAAGTTTTCGATGTCTGAGATTGTGCGGGGTAGCGCGGCGGACATGTTTCGGTAGCCGCCAGCCGTGACGACGACGTCGTCCTCGATTCGCACGCCGATGCCTTTGTACTTCTCGAAGGCCGCGCTCACGGCGGCGATAAACTTTTCGTTCTCAGGCGTCTTCGGCAAATTGTCGAGCGCGTCTGTGCGCACGTAAATCCCCGGTTCGACCGTAAAGACCATCCCCGCGTCCAACTTCGCGCCGCGAACGCTTACGTCGTGAACGTTCATGCCGAGGTAGTGCGACGTGCCGTGCATGAACCAGATGCGATACTGCTCGGTGTTCTTGCCGGTGATGAGTCCGAGTTTTAAGAGTCCGTCTTTGACGACTTCGAGCGCGGCGTTGTGAACGTCCGACAGGTTAGCGCCGGGGCGAACGGCGCGAAAGCCCGCTTCCTGCGCGGCGAGCACGACGCTGTAAACTTCCGTTTGCTCCTTCGTAAACTTGCCGCCGACGGGAAACGTGCGCGTCACGTCCGCGCTGTAGTGTCCATACTCCGCGCCCGCGTCAATCAGCAGAAGGTCGCCGGCGCGCACGCGCCCCTGCGACTCTACGTAGTGAAGCGTCGTCCCGTTAGGGCCGCAGCCGACGATGTTCGGGTAGCCCCAGTTGTCGGCGTTGCGTCGCTTGTAGGTGTAGTCAATCTCCGCCTCGACCTCATACTCCCACGACGCGCTCGCTGCGGCGGCCTGCGCGCGCTCGTGCCCCTCGATGCTTATGTCAATCGCGTGCTGCATCAAGAGCAACTCCGACGCGGACTTGCGCATGCGCATCTCCGCGAAGATATTCCAAGCGCTTCTCACGTTGAGGCCCGACGCGGCTCTCACCCAGTTCGACGCGAACTCCTGCTCCTGCCTGTACTCCCGACTATTCTCCGCGCCCGGCAGAAGCAGATAGAGTTGCCCCTCGCCCTTCTCCATCGCCGCGAAGAGCGTTTCAAACCCCGTTGGCGACGCCGGCGTCTGCGCGCTCTGCGCGGGCGTCGGCGTTGTTGATGCGGGCGTTGGTGTTGACTGCGTTGTTGTTGGCGTTGACTGTGTTGTTGTCGGCGGCGTTGGCGTTGTCTGCGGCGTTGGTGTTGTCGAGAGAAGTATCGCCTCTGCTTGCGGGCGATACGCGCGTCGTGTTCGCATCGCGCGCATGAAAGGCTCAAACTCGCGCGCGTCCCAAATCTCGCCGACGCCGGAAATCCGGCGGGCCTCTTCGGCGCTATACATGTGCCCCGTCCAAGTTTCGCGCGCGGGGTTTCGGCGCGGGAGGAAAAGAATCTCGCGCGTCGTCGTGTTTCCCGGAAGGAGTACGAGCGTCGCGCCCTGTTGCGCGAGGTTCGTCAAGTAGAAGAGATTGTTCTCCTGACGGAATTCGTAATCCACGTCGTTCGTATAGACGCGCGGCTCCGCGCTGAACAAGACGAGCAACGCGCCCGTCCCAATCTTCTCCGCGACACGCGCGCGCCTCGCGCGCAACTCGGCAACGCGCTCCTCGTCAGTAAACACGGGCGCTGGCGGCGTCGTGCGAATGACTGACGAAGTGTCAGACGGATGGCCCGAATCGTTTCGCCCTCCCGCGACGCCGCCGACGCCGAGTGAAATGATGACGGCGACTGTCGCCGCTCTGTTGATGAATATTTTAGTCTTCAAGATTTGCGTCCGGCGAATGATTTTAAGTGCTATGCAGCAGGCTCTAAGCGTTGCTCGTTCTGCACAACGACCGTGGGGTTCGGGTTCGGCTCAGGAACGTGCAAGCGTTGCTCGACGAGCAGTGCGACGTGTTCTTCCATGCCCCATCTGGCTTTGTACAGACAGTCTTCGATTGAATGTCCGACGCCTGTGAATCCTTCGAGGTCGGGCGAGTAGAAGCCGAAGAAGTTCGGGTCTTCGGTCGCCTCGATGACGAGAGAATATTTCAATTCCAACATCTTTTCAGTCTCCGTCCTTAATTCCGGCGGCCTTCAAGATCGCGTGGCAAGTGCCGGTTGGCACCTCCTTCGAGTCGTGATAATCAACGCGAATCAGCCTGTCGTGACCCTGCTTGCCATAATAGCGTATCGAACCCTTCACCTCGCCAGCCTAAAGCCATTCTTCTCAAGCAGGCGTACAAGCTCACTGAATTTCATCGTCGCGTACCTTCAGTAGCCGACAGGCTCGCCGTAGTTGCGCGGGTCTGACGCGCCGAGTCGTACGCCGGTCTTCTCTTCGATCATGATGGCTTGCGCGTCGCCCATGTATCTCGGCTTCTCGGCGAAGCGGTGGCCGCGCGACTCCAACGCGCGGAAAGTGTCGGCTGACATTCCGAAGGGTTCATAAACAATCTCGTCGGGCAGCCATTGGTGGTGTATGCGCGGCGCGTCAATCGCCTGCTGTATGTTCATGTCGAAGTCTATGACGTTCGTGACGACTTGGAGCACGGTGTTGATTATGGTCGGGCCGCCGGGCGAGCCGACGGCGAACCAGAGCGTGCCGTCCTGACGCAGCACGAACGTCGGCGTCATCGCGGAGAGCGGACGCTTGCGCGCGGCGACTGCGTTTCGCTCGCCCTGAATCAGACCGTACGCGTTCGGCGTGCCGGGTTTGGCGGCGAAGTCGTCCATCTCGTTGTTCATGAGTATCCCTGTGCCGCGCATCACGACCTTCGAGCCGTAGCTGTCGTTCAAAGTGTAAGTGTTCGCCACGCAGTTGCCTTCCGCGTCAACAACGGTGAAGTGCGTCGTCTCTTCCGACTCCGCGCCCGCCGGTCGCCCGGCTTTGACTTCCGCGCTCGTCGAGGCGCGGTCGGTGTGAATGCTCTTGCGCTGGCGCTCCGCGTACGACTTATCAATCAGCCCCGCGACGGGGACGTTCACGAAGTCTGCGTCGCCCATGTATTCGGCGCGGTCGGCGAAGGCGCGGCGCATGGCCTCGGTCTCGACGTGATAACGCTCGGACGAAGATGCGCCCATGTGTCGAAGGTCGAAGCCTTCGAGTATGTTTAGCATCTCGATGAGAACCGCGCCCCCTGAAGACGGCGGCGGCATGGAGATTATTTCGTAGCCGCGATAAGTCGCGCGCAACGGCTCGCGCTCTTTGGCGACGTAGTTTTTCATGTCTTCGAGCGTGATGAGGCCGCCGTGCGCGCGCATGTCGGCGGCGATGAGACGCGCCGTGCGTCCTTCGTAAAACTCGCGCGCGCCCGTGCGCTGCAAGCGCGCAAACGTCGCCGCGAGTTCGGGCTGGCGGAAGACATCGCCCTCGTTCCAGAATCTTCCGTTGTTCTGATAGACCTTCTTAGTCTCAGGATAAAGTCCGAGCTTGTTCGTCGGATTCTTCAGCGAGCGCGCGAGCGCGTAACTCAAAACGAAGCCTTCGGCGGCGAGGCGTCGCGCGGGTTCGACGAGTTGCGCCCAACTCAACTTGCCCGACCCGTACTTCTTGAGCGCCAACTCCATCCCCGCGACCGTGCCGGGCACGCCCGACGCGCGATAGCCGAGCGTCGAAGAGCCTTCGCCTTCGATGAGTTTGCCTTGCGCGTCCAAGTACACGTCGCGGTGCGCGGCGGCAGGCCCCATCTCGCGGTAGTCAATCGCGGTCGCGCGCCCGTCGCGCAGGCGTATCAACATGAAGCCGCCGCCGCCTAAGTTTCCCGCCGCCGGGTACGTGACGGCGAGCGCGAACGCGACGGCGACTGCCGCGTCAACGGCGTTGCCTCCGCGCCGCAGCACGTCAACTCCGACCTGCGACGCGATCTTGCTCGTCGAGGCGACCATCCCGTGCCGCGCGCGCACGGGTTCGCGCGACGCCACGTACGCGACCGCGCCAGCGCCGTCCGAAAGCGGCGTGAGCGGTAAAAAGAGTAATAGGAAGACTAGAGCAACTCGTACTCGAAGGTAAGTTGAAAGGCAATTCACCGCGGAGGCGCAGAGGGCGCGGAGGTAGCGCAGAGGGAGTGAACTTCTCTGCGTAAACTCTGCGTCCTCTGCGCCTCCGCGGTGAGTGCTTTTGTCGCCATACTTAATTGAAAGACGACATGAAAGAATTGTGGCCTCTTTGTTTCCGTCCGACATCCTTATGGCCCTCACGAGTAATCTGCTGCACGCGTTTGACGCTCGAACAGCGTCGCTCTCATCTTCGCTCTAACCGTTAAAGCGTCAGCTCCATGAAGAGGCTTCCGCCGACCGGATTGAACCTGTAGGCTTCAATCTCCCGAAATCCGAGCGAGCGGTAGAGCGCGATTGCCTCGCGCATGGAGGGGAGCGTATCGAGTCGCATACGCTCGTAGCCCAACTCGCGCGCCGCCTTGATGACGGCTTCGGCGAGACCGCGGCCCGCGCCCGTGCCTCGAAAGCGCGGACGCACGTAGAGTCGCTTCATCTCGCACAGTCCGTCCTCGATCTTTCGCAGCGCGACGCAGCCCGCCGTCTCGTCTCCTTCGCGCGCGAGCAGGAGACGACCGAAGGGCGGCGCGTAGTCGCCGGGCAAGCCGCGAAGTTCCTGCGCGAAGTTTTGGAAGCAGAGGTCAACGCCCGTTGCCTCGGCATACTCCTCGAAGAGCGCGCGTGCTTCTTCGACCTGTTCCTTCGTTTCGGCCCGCGTGAATTCCATGTCTGACGCTCACAACGTCGCCATGAGCGCGGCGATGAGCGCGGCTCGACCGGCGATTGCGTCGGCGACGACGTGCTCGTGTTCGGCGTGCGCGCCGTCGCCCTCAAGGCCGAGGCCGTCGAGCACGGTCGCGCCGACCGCCGCCGCGAAGTTTCCGTCCGACGCGCCGCCGACGCTCGTCTCCTTCAGTTCAAAATCAACCGTTGCGGCTATCTGCTTCGCCCACTCGAACAGACGCGCCGACGCCTCCGTGCGCTCCATCGGCGGGCGATTGATGCCGCCCGACACTTTCAAACGCGTGCGGCTATCGAACGGCGTCAACGCGTTCATCGCTGTCTCAAGGCGACGCGCCTCTTCGGCTGTCGAGAAACGCACGTCAACTTCGGCGCGCGCTTCCGCCGGGACGACGTTCGCGTGCGTGCCGCCCCTTATCGTCCCGACGTTGACGGTCGTTCCGACTTCGGGCCGCACGAGCGCGGCGACGCGTTCTACTTGTCGCGCGAGTTCGAGCACGGCGTTCACGCCCTTCTCCGGTTCAAGCCCCGCGTGCGCGGCGCGGCCCTCGACCGTAAGCGTGAACAAACCCGTGCCCTTGCGCGCCGTCTTCGCCACGCCGCCCGGCGCGGACGGCTCCAAAACTAAAACGTACTCCGCGCGTCGCGCCTCCTCTTCGACGAGCGCCCGCCCGCTGAAACTTCCAGACTCCTCGTCGCACGTCAGCAACAGCACCACGGGAAAGCGCGGGCGCACTCCGAGTTTTTGCATCGCGATAACTGCCTCGACGGCGATTGCGCAACTCGCCTTCATGTCGTAAATGCCGGGCGCGTAAATCCGCCCGCCCTCCTCGCGCCAAGGCCGCGCGGCCAAAGACCCGCGTGGGTGAACCGTGTCGGTGTGGCCCAGTATCAGAAGCGTGCGCTCGGTATCGTTCCCCTCCCTAAACTCCAGACGGAAGTGTTCGCCGTATCCGTTCGGCGCGGGGATGCGGTCAACTTTCAGCGTCTGTCTATCTTTCCGTCCGCCCGACTCCAACGGCCACGCGGCCTTCAACAGAATGTTGACGACGGCCCTGCTCCCTTCGCCGTCGCCCGACGGCGACTCGATCTCGCAGAGCTTTCGTGTCAAAGCGAGAATCCTTTCGCGCCTCTCCTCGAAATACGGGCGCAGCCTTTGCGCGTTCGTGCTTTCAACGTGGAAGGGCATCTCGGTCAACTCGCCGTCAGAATCTCTTTGCGAACCGTGAGAGCTTCGACGCGCGGGCGCTTCACGTCGAAGCCGATGCCGGGCGCGTCGGGCGCGACGATTGTCCCGGCTTTTGTGACAACGACGGGCGGCTCGATGATGTCTTCTTCCCAATAACGCGCGCTCGCCGAAACGTCGCCCGGAAGCGTGAAGCCGCGCGCGGTCGCCATCGCGATGTTGTGCGCGCGCCCTATTCCAGACTCAAGCATCCCGCCGCACCAAACTGCCACGCCCGACTCTCGACACACGGCTTCGACGCGACGCGCTTCTGCGTGGCCGCCGACGCGACCGAGTTTGACGTTGACGATGCGACACGCGCCGAGCGCTATCGCCTTGCGCGCGTCTTCCGCCGTGCGTACCGACTCGTCGAGGCAGACGGGCGTTTTTATCTGGCGCTGCAACTCCGCGTGGTCGAACATGTCGTCGAAGGCGAGCGGCTGTTCGATCATCAACAGGTCAAACTCGTCGAGCGCGCGAAGCACCGGCGCGTCGGCGAGCGTGTAAGCGGAGTTGGCGTCAACCATCAAGCTTATCTCTGGAAAGCGCGCGCGCACGCGTTCGACTACTTCTCTGTCCCATCCGGGCTTAACTTTAATCTTGATGCGCTGGTAGCCCGCTTCGAGTTCGCGTTCGATTTTTTCGAGCAGCGCGTCGTGCGAATCCTGTATGCCGATTGAAACGCCGCAAGGAATCTCCGCCCGCACGCCGCCGAGGTGTCGCCACAGAGGAACTCCGGCGTGCTTCGCCTCCAAGTCCCAACAGGCCGTTTCGATTGCCGCCTTCGCCATGCGGTTCGCGCGCACGCGTCGCATCAAGTCGCCGACCGACGCGGCGGACTCCACTTCACGGCCTAGAACCACCGGCGCGAGGAACATGCGCGTCACTTCCCAAGCCGAGTCAATCCATTCCTCGCAGTAGAAAGGCCCTTCGCCCGCCGTACACTCGCCCCAGCCTTCCGCTCCGTCGCCGTCTTCAACGCGGACGAGCAAGATGCGTCGCTCAATCGTGCGACCGAAACTCGTCTCGAAGAAGTGTACGAGGCGCAGGCGTATCTCGCGCATCTCGATTGTTGCGATGTTCATGCGGGCAAAGACTCCGAAGTGAGGATGATATTAGCGCGAGTGCGAGACGAACTCAAAAGAGGGAAAGACACCTAACCACAGAGGACACGAAGAAGACACGGAGGGCACAAAGGAGTTCGCTCCTCCGTGTCCTCCGTGAGTCCTTCGTGTCCTCTGTGGTTAAAACTTCCGCCGCACTCAATCGGCGAGCGCGGTCTCTGTAATGTCGGGGCCGAGGTTTTCCGTCGTTGCGGTCTCCTCGCCTTCGAGCGCGGCGTGCATCGTGTGCCAAGGCAGGCTCGCGCACTTGACGCGCGCGGGGTAGTCGCGCACGCCCGCGAAAATCTTCAGTCGCCCCAAGCTGTTCGGCTCGGCCTCTTCGTCCAACTCGCCGGTCACCATCCTGTGAAACTCCTCGAAGAGAGCGCGCGCCTCTTCGCGCGTCTTACCTTTGACGGCCTGCGTCATCATGCTCGCAGCGGCCTTCGAGATTGCGCAGCCCGTCCCGACGAAGCTCACGTCCCTGACCGCGCCCTCACCCATCAATAGGTAGACGGTCAACTGGTCGCCGCACAAAGGGTTGAAGCCTTCGGCGGAGCGGTTCGCGCCCTCAAGCTTCTTGAAGTTGCGCGGCTTCTTGTTGTGGTCGAGTATGACCTGTTGGTATAGCTCGCTGAGTTCAGACATAAGAAGCTGTTAGCTATTAGCTGTTAGCTCTCCGCTGTTGACGTTCGGCCAAAGTTTGACGGGAAGTTGTCCGCTTAGCCCGGAGCGGGTTGGCTAACCGCTAATAGCCAACAGCTAATAGCTTTTTTATTATGCGAAGACCTCAATCACTTTTTGAACTGCGGCGACGAGGCGGTCAACTTCCTCGCGCGTGTTGTAGAAGGCGAAGGAGGCGCGCGCCGTCGCGGGCACTCGGAAGTGTTGCATGACAGGCTGCGCGCAGTGGTGTCCGGCGCGTATGGCTATGCCCTCTTGGTCGAGTATCGTGCCGACGTCGTGCGGGTGCACTTCGTCAACGACGAACGCGAGCACGCTCGCCTTCTCGCGCGCCGTGCCGATGATTCGCACGCCTTCGATTGCCGAAATTTGTTCGGTTGCGTAAGCGAGAAGTTCTTGCTCGTACGCGAGCGCGGCCTGACGGTCGAGACTGTTGAGGTAGTCAATCGCCGCGCCCAATCCTATCTGCGAAGCGATTGCGGGCGTGCCCGCCTCAAACTTGTCGGGGATGGCGGCGTAGGTGCTGCGCTCGAACGTGACGGTGCGAATCATCGAGCCGCCGCCGAGAAAAGGGTTCATCTTTTCTAGCAGTTCGGCCTTGCCGTAGAGCACGCCGCTCCCTGTGGGCGCAAACATCTTGTGGCCGGAGACGGCGTAGAAGTCGCAGTCCAAGTCTTGAACGTCAACGGGCAGGTGCGGCATCCCTTGCGCGCCGTCAACGAGGACGGGGACGCCGAGCTTGTGTGCGCGCGTCGTGATCTCCTTAATCGGATTTATCGTGCCGAGCGCATTCGAGACGTGGCCGACGCAGACGAGCCGCGTGCGGTCGTTCAGCACGGCGTCGAACTCGTCCAAAAGCAACTCGCCCGCGTCGTTCATCGGGATGACGCGAAGACGCGCCCCCTTCTCCTCGCAGAGCATCTGCCAAGGGACGAGGTTCGAGTGGTGCTCCATCTCGGAGACGACGATCTCGTCCGACTCCTTGATGAACTTCCGACCGTAGCCGTGCATCACGAGATTGATGCCTTCGGTTACGCCGCGCACGAAAATACACTCACGCGCCTCGCGCGCGTTGATGAAGCGTTTTACTTTCTCGCGCGCACCCTCGTACGCGCTCGTCGCGCGCTGGCTCAGGTAGTGTACGCCGCGATGTATGTTCGAGTGCTCCTCGCGCAGATACTTCGCGCCGCGCTCGATGACGATGCGCGGCACTTGCGCCGACGCAGCGTTGTCGAGATAGACGAGCGCCTTGCCGTTGACGCTCTGGCGCAGGACCGGGAAGTCTTCGCGCACGCGCTCGACCTCCCAAGCCGCGCCCGCGTTTTCCGTGTCTGTGTTGACTGTCTTCTCTGTCGCAATCATCTTTTCAACTCTTCAAACTTCGAGCCGCGCGTGCAGCCGGTTCAGAATCGCGCCGTCCAACTGCGCGCGGATTGACTCATACTTAATCTTCTCGACTATCTCTTCGGCGAATCCGTAGGTCAGAAGGTTTCGCGCAAGGTCTGTGTGCAGGCCGCGGCTGCGGAGGTAGAACAACTCTTCCTCTTCGAGTTGGCCGACGGTCGCGCCGTGCGAGCACTTCACGTCGTCGTTGAAAATCTCAAGCTGCGGCTTCGTGTCAACGCGCGCGTCCGGCGACAGCAGAAGATTCTTGTTGCTCTGCTCGGCATCGGTCTGGAACGCGCCGTCGTGCACGAAGACGCGACCGTTGAAGACGGCGCGCGAACGCCCGTCGAGTATGCCTTTGTAATTTTGCCGGCTCGTGCCGTGAGGATGCCGGTGGTCTATGAGCGAGTGCGTGTCGGCGTGTTGGCGGTCGCCGACGATGTAGAGGCCGTCAACACGACACTCCGCGCCCTCCGCGTCCAAAAGGACTTCGATGCCGTGACGCGAAAGCTGCGCGCCGAGCGTGACGGTCGTCAATTCATACGCCGCGCTCCGATTTACCGTTGCGCGCGTCGAAGCGACGTGAAACGCGCGTTCGCCTTCGTCCTGAACTTTGCAGTGCGTGACGCGCGCGCCTTCGGCGACGAAGGCCTCGACGGAGGCGTTGGTGAAGTAAGTCGCGTCCGTAGTCGCCGCGTAAGATTCGATGATGTCGAGACGACTGTCGCGTTCGGCGACGATGAGCACGCGCGGGAATGTCGCGGCGTCGTCCGCGCCAGCGTCGCTGAGGAAAAGCAACTGCAAGGGCGCTTCGAGGTGCGCGCCAGCAGCCAGATGTATTAACGCGCCGCTTCGGACGAATGCTGTGTTGAGCGCGTCGAAGGTGTCGCGCCCGCCGGCTGTCAGTCGTCCAAGATGTTCGCGCACGAGTTCCGCGTGCTCGCTTCGGAGCGCGGAAGCGATGTCGGAAACGACGACGCCTTGCGGGACGGCTTCGAGCGTCGAGAGTTCCGTGCGGAACGCTCCGTTCACAAAAACGACGCAGCTTTTTCGCGCCTCTTCATAAACGAAAGGCGCGACGGCATCAGAACTGAGCGACGCTGCTTGCGACGACGCCAAACGGAACGCGCGTCGCGCGATTGCGGCGACGTTCGTGTATTTCCAGTCTTCATCGTCGGTCGTAGGGAATCCGAGTTTCTCGAAACGCTCGAACGCGCCCTCGCGCAAGCGCGTGGCCCACGAAGGCTCGAACGCGTTTGCACTCGATGAAAACTCGCGGAACGCGTCCGCGTAGATGCTCTCTTTAATCGCCTGTGACATTTTAAGCTTTTAGCTATTAGCTTTTAGCCGTTAGCTTTTATTTCTCTTCAAGGCTCAACGCTTCGGTCAACCGGTCAGTTATTAAAGGCTCAAGCGGTGATTGCTGACTGCTGATTGCCGACGGCTTCTTTAATCCAGTCGTAGCCCTTCTCTTCGAGTTCGAGCGCGAGTTCTTTGCCGCCGGAGCGTACGATGCGCCCGCGGTAGAGCACGTGAACGTAGTCGGGCACGATATAGTTGAGCAGGCGCTGGTAGTGCGTGACGAGGACGACGGCGTTATCGGGCGTGCGCAGACGGTTGACGCCGTCGGCGACTATGCGAAGCGCGTCAATGTCGAGGCCGGAGTCGGTCTCGTCCAAGACGGCGAGCTTAGGTTCGAGCACGGCCATCTGCAAAATCTCGTTGCGCTTCTTCTCGCCACCCGAAAAGCCCTCGTTCACGGAGCGCGACATAAGCCCTGCGTCCATCTCAACTATTTTCGCGCGCTCCGTTAAGAGGTCTTTGAACTCCAACGGGTCGAGTTCCTCTTCGCCGTGGTGCTTGCGCTTCTCGTTGTAAGCGAGACGCAGGAACTGCGCGTTCGAGACGCCGGGCACTTCAACCGGGTACTGAAACGCTAGGAAGACTCCTTCGCGCGCGCGCTCGTCGGGTTCGAGTTCGAGTAGATTTCGCCCCTCGAAAAGAACTTCGCCCTTCGTCACTTCGTAAGCCGGGTGGCCAGCGAGAATCTTCGCAAGCGTTGACTTGCCCGACCCGTTCGGCCCCATGATGGCGTGAACCTCGCCCTTGTTGACTCTTAAATTGATGCCGCGGAGGATTTCTTTACCCTCGACGGTCGCGTGCAAATCTCGAATCTCTAACACCTGTTGCTGCTCCCCAAGAATCGTTTTTTTATGAAGGGTCTGAAATGCCGAGCGCGCGGCAGATAGCGCGCGCCGTCCCCGGCGGTATCTCACGGTGACGAGGCACTGCGGCGGCCTTCTTCGTCTGCCGGTTGATGTAAAGCGTGTGTTCCTTGCCTTCGCGGACGAACTCGCAGCCGTGTGCTTCGAGATGTCGAATGAGATCGCGCCGCTTCATACTGCATGGAATTCTACTTCTTCTCTCTCGCCCGTTGCCTCTGCCGTTAGGAGGCGATTCCCTTCCAAGACCATTTCAATCGCCTCCGCCAGATTTGCCCTCGCCTGCTCACGCGTCTTGCCGAGAGAGATTGCGCCCGGCAACTCCGCCACGGAAGCCTGTATCAGGTCTCCGGCCTGTTCGTAAATGATGGTCAGTCGCATCTCCATCTAAGTTACGGTCTCCTTAGCCGACGCTGTTTTCGAGTTTCAAGCCGAGAAGCCTTTGCGCCTCGACGGCGAACTCCATCGGCAGTTCGCGGAAAACGTCCTTGCAGAAGCCGTTGATGATTAGCGAGATTGCGTCCTCCTGCGAGATGCCGCGCTGCTGCAAGTAGAACAACTGCTCCTCGCTGATGCGCGAAGTGGTCGCTTCGTGTTCGACGCGCGCGGTGTTGTTCATAACCTCTATGTAAGGGAACGTGTTCGCGCCAGAACGTCCGCCGATGAGCATCGAGTCGCACTGCGTGTAGTTGCGCGCGCCCTCAGCGCCCGCGAGCACTTTGACGAGGCCGCGGTAAGAGTTGTTCGAGCGCCCGGCGGAAATTCCCTTCGAGACGATTGTCGAGCGCGTGTTCTTGCCGATGTGAATCATCTTCGTGCCGGTGTCGGCCTGCTGCGCGTGGTTCGTCAAGGCGACCGAGTAGAACTCGCCGATTGAGTTGTCGCCCTGAAGGATGCACGAAGGATACTTCCAAGTTATCGCCGAGCCTGTTTCGACCTGCGTCCAAGAAATCTTCGAGTTGCGCCCCCTGCACGCGCCGCGCTTCGTGACGAAGTTGTAAATGCCGCCCTTGCCCGTCTCGTCGCCAGCGTACCAGTTCTGCACGGTCGAGTATTTAATCTCCGCGTCGTCCAATGCGACGAGTTCGACTACAGCCGCGTGGAGCTGGTTCTTGTCGAACTGAGGGGCCGTGCAATTGTGAACCGCGACGCCGCGCACGAGGTAACTGTGGGATTCATCCACGTCTATGTTGAAAACCAAGTCATCGAAAGGCTCGCGCGTTATCTCTCGGATCGGAACGATGAAGTGTGTTTCCGTCTCGCGTACCATGTCCCACTTCTTCTCATCGGTATAGCCGACTTGGTAAAGCGGCTGACGATGGATGACGCGGTCGGAGTTGTTTGAGAACTTGGCGTCGCCGCCCTTACGAACCTGAATCCAAGCGTGGACGTCCAGCCTATTAAGTAGCATCTGCACTTGCCGCGCGAGAGTTTCGGAGGCAGTGCAAAAGCGCACCATGCGCGAGTTGCTGCGGTCGCAGATGTTGCCGTCGCCCTCAAGGTATGCGTCCAGCAGAATTTTCGTCTGGCGCGGCGGCAGGCTCATCAGTTCCTCGCTCATGGCCTTCGTGGCTGCGCCTTTACCGCAGTGGCGGAGGAACCAGTCAGAATATTCGCCAGAGTAGAAAGCGATACCCGCACCGTTGCGGTCGGGTTGTTCGGTCAGATATGCGCGCTTGCCGGTGATTTGCTCAACGAGAGACTGTACCCGCTCGATCAATTCTGTCTCATGCAGGCCGAGCGAGAACTGATTCGTGAACTGTCTGTTTGCCTGATTGAAATAAGTGCTACCCTCGGCTAAATAGTACCCAAGCAGTTCGACTTCAGCGTCCGTAAACGCGGACGAGTCGGGGCGGGTCAGCTTCGGCACTAATACGAAGTCGCCCTTCTCAAGCTCGTCTGCCTTGATCCATTCAGGTTCTTGCGACAGGAGTTTCTTCGTGTCCACTTCAGGCAGCCAGTCGTCTTTGCGCTGGCTGCGCTTCGTTAATACACTCTTACGCTTGATGGCATAGACGGGATGTTCTGGCGTCAGACGAAACTCGTTGTAGCGTGAGACGGGGCGGATCGTAATCATCTCGCCCTTGTGCCGGCGCGTCATGACTGCGCGCACCTTCCGCAACCGCCCCATGTGGTCGTAAACCGCGTCGCCCGCCTTCAGGCTCTCGATATTTCTCCATCCCGTCGTAGCCAATACTTGTTCGCCCGCGGGGTGACAACCTTCGAGATAGGAGACATACGCGCCCTCTTCTGCGATGATGAGCGTGCGCTCGAACTGGCCCGACTCTTGGTTGTTGATGCGGAAGTATGTGGAAAGCTCCATCGGGCAGCGGACGCCTTTGGGCACGAAGACGAAAGAGCCGTCGGAGAAGACCGCGCTGTTCAGAGAGGCGAAGAAGTTGTCGCTGATGGGGACGACCGAGCCGAGATACTTCTTGACGAGTTCGGGATAGTCGCGTATCGCTTCGGTGAACGAACAGAAGACGACGCCGTGCTTCTTGAGTTTCTCTTTGTAGGTCGTCGCAACGGAGACGGAATCGAACACGGCGTCAACGGCGACGTTTGCGAGTTGCTTCTGCTCGTTCAGAGGGATGCCGAGTTTCTCGAACGTGCGAAGGAGTTCGGGGTCAACTTCGTCGAGGCTCGCCTTCGTCGCTTTCTGCTTGGGCGCGCTGTAGTAGATGATGTCTTGGTAGTCAACTTCCGGGTACTTGATGTTCGGCCAGTGCTTCGGCTCCGACATCTTTTGCCACTGGCGAAAAGCCTTGAGGCGAAACTCAAGCATCCACTCAGGCTCCGCTTTCTTCTCGGAGATGAGACGGATGGTGTCTTCAGTCAAGCCTCGCGGGATGACATCCGACTCGATGTCTGTGACGAAGCCGTACTTGTATTCCTTGTTTGTAAGTAGCTCGATTGTGCTCATCGTATAATTGCTTCCCCGTGTCTGCGCTCAAGCGCGCTCGCTCACGCCTTCGCTCTTCGGGCGGAAGGCTTGAATCTGGTGGAGCACGTTGTCAACCTTCTGCTCCGTCCCGATGAGTTGCGCGAGCGTAATGCTCGATAGCGCGCGCTCGACAACCTCGTGGACGTTGACGATGACGGAGCGTATGCCGCAGTCGCTCGTGTGGACGCACGTGTCTAACACGCCCGTATAGCTTTTGCAGTGGCCCTCAACCGTGTCTTCGTCCAAGACCTTTATGACTTCGCTCAGACGAATCTCGCTGGCCGGGCGCGCGAGCATGTAGCCGCCCTTCGTGCCGCGAATGGAGGTGACGAGTCCGGCCTTGTTCAAAAGCCACAAGACCTTGCCCGCGTTCGCCTGCGACATCCCCTCGCGCCCGGCAATCTGCGCGAGCGTCAGAAACTCACCCTCGCCCAAACCCGCGAGCTGCAACAGACAGCGCAGACCGTATTCTTCACGTGCCGAAACCTTCATAGGCGCACCCGTAAATCTCAAAGGCTGAGGCCATGTTAGACAAACCTGATTTTTTTGTCAAGATTAGGCGGAGGGTCGTCGGATTGCGATTAAGTTGTTGAAATGCTGCGGGTTAGTGCGGAGGGCCGGAGTCTTCTAGGAGAAGTCCTTGCTCGTATGCGGCGGCGAGTCGTTCGAGTGCGTTGATGCGACGGCGGAGGCGTTCGCCCTCTTCGGTGTCGGCGACGCGGCGCGGCGGGTCGTAGGCGCGGACGGTCGAAACGACGGGCACGATGTCGGCGCCCGCGGTGATTGCGTCGGCGATTGACTCGAAGTGGTGATGCTCGGCGAGCGCGATGCGTTCGGGCGCGAGGATGAGCGTGTAGCCGCGGTCGCCGTAGGCTTCGGAGAACGCGCCGTCAATGGTGACGGCGTTGCCGCCGCGCTTGACGGGCGTTTCGCCCTTCTCGACTTTGACGGGGACGTGTCCGTTGACTATCAACGCATCGTCGCCGACGCCGAACTCGCGCGCGAGGCGTGAGCAGAATGCGGCGTCGTGTATGAGTTGGAAGTAAAGGTTCTTTGTCTCCTTGTGCGTCGTCTTGTTTTCGACGAAGTAAGTTTCAAACGTCGCCATGCGGTCTTTGCCGAAGAGCGGCGAGCGCGGGCCTGTCCAGAGATACCAGAGCCAGTCGGTCTCATCGTTCGCTTCTTCAGCGCCTTTGCGAAAGCAGCGTCGGACTACACGGTCTAAGGCGTCGAACAACTCGCGTCCCGCGTGCTCTCGCCCGTCAACTTCCAATGGGAGCGACTGTCCCTCTTCGTCAACTGGCACGCAGCCGTGGAAGATGAGCGCTTGATCGCGCCTGAGCCACATCGCGCCGCGCGTGACGACCGTGAGCATGTGATGCCACAGGCGCGAGCTTGAGACGAACGACTGGCGCAGACGCTCAAGGCAAGCGCGCTCGTCGTCGCTGAGCGCGTAAGGGTCTGACGCGTCGAGCGTCGGAAGGTGCGTGTCGCGCAACTTGTGGGTGCGCCCGTCAATCTCGATCGTGCCTTCCGAGAGGTTTATGCGTTCGAGAAGATTCCGGTTATCCATACGCCATTCCGGGTGCCGGCGTATGGTCTGGCCTTCGAGCTTGAACTGCATGACGGCGGCGGCCTTCTGCATCCGCGCCATCAGAAGGTCGTCGCGAAGGCCCGTCCCCTTCGTCTTGAAGCAGTCGGCGGGGTCGTCCGAATAGACTGTGCGCGCGAGACGTTCGAGCGGCGCGATGATTACGCCGTAGCCCTCTTCGAGTTGCGAAAGCCGCCGGTAGCGCAGCGAGATTCTGAGCACGGTCGCAATCAGCGCGGGCTGGCCGAGGCACGCGCCCATCCAAGAAACGTCGTGGTTGCCCCAAGTGTAGGAGACGTGCGGCTGTTGGAGTAGATAATCCATTACGCGGTCGAGTCGCGGCCCGCGGTCGCCGAGGTCTCCTGCGACGACCAACTCAGAAACCGACAAGTCTCTCACGAGACGCGAGGCGGCGCGGACTGCTGAGAAGTCGCGGTCGTGGAGCGAGAGCGTCTCTATCATCTCGTCAACGAACGAAGCGGCGCGGCCCGTGGAAGGCTCGGCGAGAAGTTCCTCGAAGAGTTCGCGGCGCGCTACGGGGAAGAGTTCGCGCAAGTCCGAGAGGCGTCGGTTGCTCGCGAGCGCGCGAACAAGTCCGAACTGTCTTCGCAGCGTCCGCCGCACCCACTCGCTCCGGCGCGCCGGGTCTGAAAGCGACGGACGCCAGTATTCAATTGCCTCGTGCGGGTAATAGATGACGGCGAGGAACTGTTGAATCTCTTCCGCCGTCATCTCGCCCACGAAAAGCGACTCGACGAGCGGACGCAAAGAGCCGGAGGCGTTGTTGATGATGTGACGAAGTTTTTTGTATTCGCCGTGAACGTCGCTGACGACGTGGACTGTGCCCTTCGGAAGTTGGAGCGACGCGCGAAGTGCGGCAGCCTCGGCCAGCGCGAGGTCGGCGGTCGGGTAGCGCGCGGCGAGGGCTTCGAGGAGCGTCGTCTCGGAAGGGTCGAGCTGGGCGGCCATGAGAATCTCCGTAAGGTACAGTACCGCGAGCGGTAGCGAGCGGGTGCGCGCTGCGACTGAAGCCCGTTTAGTGCAACTACGACCAGCTCGCTACCGCTCGCGGTACTGTAATTACCACCCGCGAGACTTCTGCTCGCGGTACTGTACCCCGTCAGTCATTTTCTCCATTCGTCAATCAGCGATGCGACGAGGCCCGTCCAGCCAGTCTGGTGCGACGCGCCGACGCCCATCCCCGTGTCGCCGTGGAAGTATTCATAGAAGAGAAGAAGGTCGCGCCAGTGCGGGTCGTTTTGAAACTTTCCGTACCAGCCGTGGCACGCGCGCCGTCCATCCGAGTCGCGCGTGAATATCTTGATGAGGCGGTCGGCGAAGCCGCGCGCCATCTGTTCAATCGTGACGGGCGGTTCGCCGGGGACGGGACTTTCGATCTCGACTTCCTCGCCGTAAGCCTTTCCGAGTTTGCGCAGCGATTCGATCATCATGAAAGAGGTCGGGAACCAGACGGGGCCGCGCCAGTTTGAGTTTCCGCCCTTCAACATCTCGCGCGACTCGGCGGGTTCGTAGCCAACCTGCGCGTTGCCGAAGCGAAAGGGTTCACGCTCGTGAAACTTCGAGAGGCTACGCAGGCCGTACTCGGAGCGAAACTCCGCCGGGTCCCAGATGCGCTCAAGCAATCCGCGCATCTGTTCGTGGTTGACGATTGCGAGGACGTGAACCTTCTGTCCGTCGTGTTCGATGGTCGTCACGCAGCGCTGTACGATGTCCTGCCGATTCTTCAAAAACCAGTGAAGGTTCGAGTGAAATTCGGGGAACGGTTCTATCCAGTTCTCTTCGAGTCGCTCGATGGCGTAGAGCGGGATGAGGCCGACGAGCGAGCGGACGCGGAAACGGTGGTACGTGCCGTCGGCGTAGCGCACAACGTCGTAGAAGAACTTATCCTGCTCGTCCCAGAGTTGCACATCGCCCGCGCCCATGTGCTTCATCGCCGCGCCGATGTAGGCGTAGTGTTGGAAGAACTTCGTTGCGAGTCCTTCGTAGGCGCTGTTCTCTTTGGCGAGTTCGAGCGCGATGCGCATGAGGTTGAGACAAAACATTCCCATCCAGCCCGTCGCGTCCGACTGTTCGAGCCGCGCGCCGTTCGGCAAGGGTTGGCTGCGGTCAACGACCGTTATGTTGTCTAGACCGAGGAATCCGCCCTCGAAGACGTTGTTGCCTTGAGAGTCAACCTTGTTAACCCACCAAGCGAAGTTGATGAGCAACTTGTGGAAGCACTTCTCAAGAAACTTCCGGTCGGCCTTCCCCGTTCGCACGCGATCCATGTTGTAGACGCGCCAGACCGCCCAAGCCGTAACGGGCGGGTTGAGGTCTGAGAATTCCCACTCGTAGGCGGGTATCTGCCCGTTCGGATGTTGAAACTGCTCGAAGAGCAAGAGCCAAAGTTGCTCTTTGGCGAACTCAGGGTCAACGATTGCGAATGGGACGCAGTGGAAGGCCAAGTCCCAAGCGGCGAACCAAGGATACTCCCACTTGTCTGGCATCGAGAGCACGCGCATCGAGTTTAGGTGCTTCCAGTGCTGGTTGCGTATCTGCTTGCGCGACTCAGGCGGAGGCCACGCCGGGTTGTCGCCTTCGAGCCAGACGTTCACGTCGTAGATGTAAATCTGTTTCGTCCAGAGCATCCCGGCGAGAGCCTGACGCTGGACGCGTCGCTCGTCTTCCGTCGCCTTCGCCGGGTGGACTTCTTCGTAAAACTCGTCGGCCTCTTCGCGGCGTTGCGCGACGATGTCGTCGGCGAGGCTCAAAGGGTCTGCGAGCATCCTGTCCGTCAGACGCAGGCGCACGACGACTGAGCCGCCCGCCGGGACGTTCAAGGCCGCGTAGTGGAAACAAGCCTTCGTGCCTGTCTGTTCTGGATTGACCGCGCCGTGCTCGCCTTCGACGACGTAGCGGTGAAAGGCGTCTTTGACGTAAGGCTTGCGGCTTTCGGCAAACTGCCCCCAGATGCGCGGGTTGTTCGTCTCGTTGAACGTAAAGAGCGGCACGCCGCCCGCTTCGGCGTAGAGGTAGCGCGTGCCGAGTTGATACTTGAAAGGAAGACCCGGCATCGGCCCGACCGCCTCGTCCGATGCCTTGAGACTGACGAAGCCTTCGCCGGAAGGGCCGTTCGTGATTGAAGGTTCGGGACGCGGGTCGGGAAACCAAGCCCAAGTGTTTCGAAACCACAGGTGCGGTAGGACGTGAACCGGCGCGTCTTCCGGCCCGCGATTGAAGACTTCTATGCGGACGACGATGTCTTCCGGGTCGGCTTTGGCGTATTCGACGAAAACGTCGAAGTAACGATCCTCATCGAAGATGCCCGTGTCGAGTAGTTCGTACTCAGGCCCGCTTCCGCGACCGCGATTCTCTTCGATGAGTTTCGCGTAAGGGTATGCGGCGTGCGGATACTTGTAGAGATACTTCATGTAGGAGTGCGTGGGCGTCGAGTCGAGGTAGAAGTAGTATTCCTTCACGTCCTCGCCGTGGTTGGACTCGCCGCCGACGCAGCCGAACATTCGCTCTTTCAAAATCGGGTCGTGGCCGTTCCAGAGTGCGAGCGCGAAGCATATGATTTGATAGCGGTCGCAGATGGCGGCCATGCCGTCTTCGCCCCAACGGTATGCGCGCGAACGCGCGTGGTCGTGCGGGAAGTAGCCCCAAGCGTTCCCGTCCGCCGAGTAGTCTTCGCGCACAGTTCCCCAAGCACGCTCCGAGACGTAAGGCCCCCAACGCCTCCAAGGAGGTATAGGCGTTGTGAAAGGTTCGCGTAGTCGTTCGTGTTCTTTGCTCGGCATTAGGATTGGACTTGAATTATTTCTGAAATGTTCAGAGCGAGTTGAGACTGTTTGCCCGTTTCAATCTGCACGTCTGTTTTTCTCGGAGTTAACCACAGAGGCACAGAGAACACTGAGGCTGCACGGAGGCTTTAACCCTCTGTGCCACCTCTGTGCCCTCTGTGCCTCTGTGGTTAACTAAAGATTCAATAAGCTCAACTTGACGGCGAACACGCTCGCTATTTCAGTTGTCCTAGAGCTTCGCCGACGCTGCTTTATCAACGTACCATTCGAGTCGTCCGTCGCGCGGCGCGACGAGTTGCGACGGCAGTCGCGCGGTGTCGCGTTCGCCCTTCAAGACTTCGCGCAGGCGTTCGGCCTTGCCCGCGCCCGCGACGAAAAAGATGACGTTGCGCGCGGCGTTGATTGCCGGGGCGCTCAAGGTTATCCGCCACGTATCGAACTTCTCGACCCAGTTCGCCGTAACCCAAGCGCTCTTCTCTTCGAGCGCGGTCGTTCCGGGAAAGAGCGACGCCGTGTGCCCGTCGTCGCCCATGCCGAGCATCACGAGGTCGAGGCGCGGCCATTCGGCGTCGCCGAAGTATCCGCGCATCACAGACTCATAGTCGCTCGCGTTCGCGGCGGCGTCGCCTACGCCTTCGATGCGGTGAATGTTGGTTTCGGGAATCGGCAGGTGCGCGAGCATCGCCTCGTTCGCCATCCGGTAGTTGCTGTCGGCGTGGTCGGGCGCGACCGTTCGCTCGTCGCCGAAGAAGATGTGCGTGTTCGGCCAGTCAACTTGATTCCGGTAATCGTTTGACGCGAGCAGTTCGTAGATGCGCTTCGGCGTCGAACCGCCCGACAGAGCGACGCTGAATGCGCCGCGCTCCGAGATTGACTGGCGCGCGAGTTCGACGATGCGGCGCGCGGCGGCTTGCGCCACTTGCTCCGCGTCGTCGAAGACGAGGACGTTCGGAGTTGATTCTGTTGTGGCTGACATCGGTTTCTCTAGCTCGTTTGCAGGAGCGCGCAGCGCGCGGCCCCGTAGAGCGCGGTCTTGTCGTCGAGGATAACGCGAACGGGCATTGACTCGACCAGACCCGACATGCGCCCCTTGTCGCGGTAGGTTCGCATGAACGTGCCGTCCTTGAGCTTCTCTAAAATCTTCGGCGCGATGCCGCCGCCCACGTAGAGGCCGCCGAACGCCTTCATGATGAGCGCGAGGTTTCCGGCCATCGCTCCGTAAATCTCCACAAACATCTCAAGAGCCTTCACCGCGATTTCGACACGTCCCTCAAGTCCGGCGCGAGAGACGGGCGCTGTACGGTCGCCGCTCGCGATTTCGTCGGCGAGCCACTGAGGTTCTTCGTAGTAGCCACGGTCGCGTAGGAAAGAGTAGATGTTGAAGAGGCCCGGCCCTGAGAGCACGCGTTCGTAGGAGACGTGGCCGTTCAGTTTTTCTTGCAGGTATTTGAGGAGTTCATACTCGCGCTCGTCGCGCGGCGCGAAGTCGGTGTGGCCGCCCTCGGAGGCAATCGGGTGGTAGTGTCTGCCGTCGAAGAAGATTCCGGCCATGCCGAGGCCAGTTCCGGCGGCGATGAGCGCGCGGTGGCCCTCGCGCGTCGGGTCGCCCTCGTTGAGCGTGTGAAACTGTTCGGGCTTCAAGACTTCGATGCCGAAGGCGGTCGCCTCAAGGTCGTTGATGAGGCCGACTGTCGAGACGCCAATCGTCTCGGCCAACGTCGCGGCGCTCACCTTCCAAGCCAAGTTCGGCGTCTCGACGCGGCCCGCGGCGACCGGCCCGGCGACGCCGAAGCACGCGTGCGTAATCTGCTGTTCTGGTTTGTGCGCGGCGACGAACTCGCCGAGTATCGCTTCGAGCGAATCATACTTTCCGCTCGGAAAACTCTGCTGCACGACGATGTTACCCAAACTGTCGCCTTCGGCCTCGAAAAGCGCGACGTTCGTCTTCGTCCCGCCGATGTCTCCTGCGATTATCATCTCTGTTGACACTTTCCCCCGTTTGAAATTTTGACCGATGCCTCACGCGCCCAGAGTTTTTAGAAGCCGTGCGGCGACCGCGACAGATTTTTCGTAACCCTCGTCGCGGCTGAGTATGTCCAACTCCGCGCTCAGACGCTGCCCCTCGCTTCGCGCCTCATACTTGAGCACGCGCCCGACCGTGTATGCGCCGCCGAGGCTCGCGCCCGTTGCGAGCTTGCCCTCGTCGAGCCGTAGCTCTACGTAAAACTCGTCGCCGCGCGCGGTCGTGATGACGAGCTTGGTGATGAGGCCGTCGCGACCTGCAACGTCGTCAGTAGCGACCAGAACGGCTTCGATGTCGCGCCCGTCGCCGCGCAGTTTGAACGTCGTCTGCCCCGCGTCGGATGTCGAACCCGCCTCGTCAATCTCCCACTTGAGCGCAGAGGCAATCCAGCCGAGCGCGAGCAGAGCCTTCGGCGCGATTTCGTCGTGCGCGACGTCGGGCGGGTCATACTCGATGCGTATGCGCTCAACCTCCGAGAGCGAGGCGCGGTAATCCGAAACGTCCCAGAAGCTCGCGACGAGCGAGCGCCAAGAGGTTAGGCGTCCCCAGTTCAAATCGCTCAGACGTAGTTCACCGGGTTCGAGAATCCGCGCGAGCTTGAGCACGTCTTGATGCGGGTGATCGAACGCGGCGGAGTCAATCACGATGCGGTCTGCGACGTTCGAGAGTTGATTGAACAACTTGTCTTCGTAGTGCGGAATGTCTTTCCACCAGAGGAAGACGGGCACGTCGGGGACGAGCAGTGGGACGACGGCGGTCGTCGCCGTGTCAACGACCGCGCCGCCCGCTTCGACCGTAATCTGCTCGCAGCAAATCTGCTTCGCGGCGCGCTCCGTGTTGCAACGCGTCGAGACGTAAGCCTCTAGGCGCGACTCGGCTGACTGTCGGTCAACGAGGAGGACGATAGCGCGGCAAGGGTGACGCGCCATAACCTCTTCGAGAAGGGTGTTTACTTCGTCGCGCTCCTCGTCCGACTCGGTATAGACGATGAGGCTCAAGACGCACGCGCGAACGACGCCCGCCTCACGCCCACCCTCTTTCGGCGCGGACATCTCCGCCCACATCGCCGACAACTCCTTTTCGAGCCGGGCCGCGTCAACGCCTTTTGTCACGTCCACCTGATGAGCGTTCGATTGAGTTTCCATGATTGAAATGATGAATGCGGCAGTGTGAGTGATGAATGATGAGAGGAGCGCTGTTTTAATTCATCACTCATCACTCATCACGGCTTTTACGGACGACGCCAGCGACGTCCCTCTTTTTCGAGAATGTTGAACGACTCTTCCGGCCCCCAGCTTCCGGCCTCGTAGTTCGGGAACTTCGCGTCCGACTTGTGCTCGGCCCAGTAGTCGAGAATCGGCATGACGATTTCCCAGCCGCGTTCGGTCATGTCTTTGCGCGCGTAGAGCGTTGAGTCGCCGAGGATGCAGTCGAGTATGAGTCGTTCGTAGGCTTCGGCCAACTGGACGCCGAACGACGCGCCGTAGCGGAAGTCCATGTTCACGTCGCGTATGCGCGTGACTTGGCCCGGAACTTTCGCGGCGACGCGCATCGTGATGCCCTCGTCGGGCTGTATGCGTATGACGAGTTGATTCGGCGCAACCTGTTCCATCGCCGCCGTGCCGAAGAGTTGGTGCGGCGCGCTCTTGAACTGGATTGCGATTTCGGTGACGCGCTTCGCCAGACGTTTGCCCGAACGTATGTAGAAAGGCACGCCCGACCAGCGCCAGTTGTCGAACCACATCGTAACCATCGCGTAGGTTTCCGTTATGGAATCGGGCGCGACGCCCTTCTCTTCACGGTAGCCGGGGACGGGCTTGCCGCCAATTGCGCCCGGCCCGTATTGGCCGCGCACGCATTCCGAAGCGATGCGTTCGGGCGTGAAGGCGCGCGCCGAGTGCATGGCCTTAATCTTCTCGTTGCGCACGTCTTCCGAAGAGAGAGAGGCGGGCGGCTCCATCACGACGTTTGAAAGCACTTGGAAGACGTGGTTCTGCAACATGTCGCGCACGACGCCTGACTTTTCGTAGTAGCCGCCGCGCCCCTCGACGCCGACCGTCTCGGCGTTTGTAATCTGCACGTGGTCAACATACTGGCGATTCCAGAGCGGCTCGTAGATGCCGTTTGCGAAGCGGAAGACGAGAAGGTTCTGGACGGTCTCTTTGCCGAGGTAGTGGTCAATGCGATAAATCTGCGACTCGTCGAGGTGCTGGAGGATTTGGTTGTTCAGTTCCTTCGCGCTCTCAAGGCTCGTCCCGAAAGGCTTCTCGATGATGACGCGAACCCAGCCCTTGTCTTGCTTCGTCAAACCCGCTTCGCCTAACTGACGCACGGCCTCGGCGTAAAACTCCGGCGCGACGGAAAGGTAAAAGAGCCGGTTGCCCTGCGTGCCGCGCTCTTGGTCAACGCGGTCGAGCATCTTCGAGAGTTCGCCGTAGCACTCCGGCCTTTCGATGTTCGACGGGAGAAACTGAATCCCCTGCGCAAACGACTGCCAGACCTCTTCGTCAACGCTCTTGGCCTCGGAAAACTCTCGAACGCATTCCTTCATCTTGTCGCGAAACTCGTCGTCCGTCATCGCCGTCCGGCCCAAGCCGATGATTGCGAACTCGGCTGGAAGGAGTCGCTCTTGAACGAGACGGTAGAGCGCGGGGATTAGTTTACGTTTGGCGAGGTCGCCCGACGCGCCGAAGATGACGACGACGCAAGGCTCCGCCGTGCGTTCGAGTCTGATGCCTTCGCGCAAAGGATTCTCAACGATTGTCGCTGCTTCCATCATTAACCTCAGTAGTCAGTAGACAGTAACCAGTAGCCAGTAGAAAAACATCTTCGGCGAGTCGTCAGAATGTCATCGGCTGCGAGCGCGACGCGGAGCGCCTACTGACCACTGGCTACTGGCTACTGGCTACTTCTTCTTCTGGAGTCGCGCAGGCCCGCGCCAATCAAATTTTCAGACTGTTTCATTGATGACCAGCACAGGCCCGCGCGACATAAGAGACTAATGATGAATGCGGAATGATGAATGATGAATTAAAAGCGAGACCCCGCTTCACATTCATCACTCCGCATTCATCATTCATCATTTACTTTTGTTGCTCTTCGAGCAACTGCTCCCATTCGGTATGAATCGGCTCGCCGCCGGGCTTGTCCGTTCGCTCGTATGTGTGCGAGCCGAAGAAGTCGCGCTGCGCCTGCGTCAGGTTGAGCGGCAGGTTCTCGGTTCGGTATGCGTCGAAGTAACTGATTGACGCGGCCATGCCGGGGACGGGGACGCCCGCCGACATCGCCGTCGTCACTGCGCGACGCCAGTTCGATTGCGCGCCTTGGATGTAGGCGTTGAAGTCGGGGTCGAGGAGAAGGTTCGGGAGGTCTGCGCGGCGCTGGTAGGCTTGCTTGATTTTGTCGAGAAACTGCGCGCGTATGATGCAGCCGCCCTTCCAGATTCGCGCCGTCTCGCCGAGGTTGATACCCCAGTTGTAGTGCTCCGAGCCTGCGCGAATCAGGTTCATGCCTTGCGCGTAGGAACAAATCTTCGACGCGTAGAGCGCGTCGCGTATGGCCTGAATCATCTCCGCGCGGTCGCCGTCGTACTTGAACGTCGGGCCGTTGATCACCTTGCTGGCCTCGACGCGTTCGTCCTTGCGCGAGGAGATGTTGCGCGTGTCAACGGCGGCGTCAATCGTCGGCGAGATGACGCCGAGGTCTAAAGCGATCTCGCTCGTCCACTTGCCCGTTCCCTTCTGCCCCGCCTTGTCGAGAATCAGATCAACGAGGGGCTGTCCGGTTTCGGGGTCGTTGACGCGAAGGATTTTCGCGGTGATTTCGATGAGAAACGATTCGAGGTCGCCTCTGTTCCACTCGTCGAAAACGTCGGCCATCTCCGAGGCCGACATGCCGAGCACGCGGCGCATCATGTCGTAGGCTTCTGCGATCAACTGCATGTCGCCATACTCGATGCCGTTGTGAACCATCTTGACGTAGTGGCCCGCGCCGCCCGGCCCGATGTACGTGACGCAAGGGCCGTCGTCAACTTTGGCGGCGATGGCCTCCCAGATTGGGCGTATCTGCTCGTATGCGTCGCGGTCGCCGCCGGGCATCAAGCTTGGCCCCCAGAGCGCGCCCTTCTCGCCGCCGGAAACGCCTGAGCCGATGAAGTTGAAGCCTTCGGCCTTGAGAGCCTTCTCGCGTCGCTCCGTGTCTTCAAAGTAGGAGTTGCCGCCGTCAATGATGATGTCGCCCGCTTCGAGGAAGGGCTTTACTTGGTCAACAGTCCAGTCAACGGGCTGACCCGCTTTGACTAAGAGAATCATCTTGCGCGGGCGCTCCAAAGCCTTGACGAAGTCTTCGGGCGACTTCGTGCCGATGACTTGATGGCCTTCGAGACGCTTCGTGAACTGGTCAACTTTTTCAGGCTCACGATTCCAGACGGCGATTGAGTAGCCGTTGCGCTCGATGTTGCGCGCGAGGTTTTCGCCCATCACGCCGAGTCCGATCATGCCGATGCTTGCGGTCTTGGTTGTCTGTTCCGGTGCTGACATGGTTTTATCCTCAATGAAGGTGTCGGGTGTCAGGTGTCGGGTGTCGGGGAAGCCGGTTTTTACCGACACCCGACACCTGACACCCGACACCTGTTTCGTTATTTCGCCGTCGCCTCCGACACGGGCAACGCCTCGTCAACGTACTCGTGGAGTTTCTTCAGCCCGGCCAAAACGTCGGAGCCGAGGTCAACGCGTATGGCGCGGCGTCCGCGCGTGGAGAGCGACTGGAAGTCGCCGAGCGCCTGAGCCTGTTTGAGCGTGGTGAACGTGTACGGCTCGCCGGGTATCGGCAAGTCGGTTGTGTCGGGCGCGGTGATTTGCAGGAAGACTCCGGCGTCAGAGCCGCCTTTGTGTAGCTGTCCCGTCGAGTGCAGGAAGCGCGGGCCGTAGCCGGTCGTCGTGGCGCAGCGCGTGGCGTCGCGCAGGCGCAGGCGTATGGCTTGAATCTCGGCTTCGTGCTCCGGCGTCTCTTCGATGTAGTCGAGCATGGCGACGTAGTCGCCCGCTTTGACGCGCGCGAGATGCGCCTTTATCGCGTCGCCGACAGACGAGGACGCGAGCGCGGCGATTGTCTTATCGTCGGCGTGGACAGTTATCGTGCCGTCGGTGGCGAGCACGGCCTGTTCGGGAAGCTTCCCGTCGTTCTTGAAGGTTTCGAGCAGCGACTTCGTAGCATCCTTCGACTCCTGCACGTTCGGTTGGTCGAACGGATTGATGCCGAGACGCCATCCGGCGAACGCCGTCGCAATCTCCCACAGGAAGAACTCTTCGCCGAGGTCGTATGTGTCGTTGAGCGTTCGATAGACTACGGGATGGCCCGCGGCTTCCAGAGCCTTCAATTTCGACTCGGTCTCGCTGTCGGGCTTGCCGACGGAGATTGAGACGAACAGGCGGTCGTCGCCGTAAGACGTGGGCGAGCCGAGCGGCTCACCGGCAATCGGGACGATGCCCTTCCCGTCCTTGCCCGTGCTTTCGGCGAGAAGTTGTTCGACCCAGAGTCCGAACGAGGCTATCTTGGGGTCGCAGATTATCGTCAACTTGTCGCGGCCCGCGTTGGCGCACTCGCCCATAATCGCGCCGAGTCGCGCGCCGGGATTGTCTGCCGCCGGGACGACCTGCGAACAGGCGTGGACGATTCGTTCGGCGCGGTCGAGAAGCTTCTTGATGTCGAGTCCCATCAAAGAAGCGGGAACCATTCCGAAGTAGGAGAGCGCGGAGTAGCGCCCGCCGATGTCCGCCGGGTTCAAGAAGATGCGTTTGAACTTGTCGCGCGTCGCGTCGGCTTCCATCTTCGTGCCGGGGTCTGTGACGGCGACGAAGCACTCGCCCGGATTCTCTTTGCGCTTGCCGACTTGGTCGTACCAATACTTGTAGAAGACGAGCGGCTCTGTCGTAGTGCCCGACTTCGACGAGATGATGAACAGGCAGTGTGTGATGTCAATCTGTTCGGCGATGTCTGCGAAGGCGTCGGGGTCGGTCGAATCGAGGACGAGGAGTTCGGGATAACCATCCTGCTTCCCGAAAGTCTGACGAAGGACTTCGGGGCAAAGCGACGAGCCGCCCATGCCGCAGACCATCACGTGCTTGAACTCGCGCACGCCACGGATTCGGTCGGCGAAAGCGACTAAATCATCCTCGACGCCGATCATCATGTCGGGCACGGTGAGCCAGCCCAAGGCGTTCTTGATAATCTTCTGGTGCGCTTCGTCTTCCTTCCAGAGCCGCGCGTCCTTGCGCCAGATGCGGCGCATCACGTCGCCCTTGTCGGCCTCCTTGATGGCGGCTGTGACCGCCTCAGAATACTTTCCCAAGCTTGCGGTCAACCTTTCGTGTATGCCCGACAGAATCGCGTCGCGCTTCGACTCGATACTTTCGGCCAACGTGTCGAACGAAGTGACGAAGGCGGCGAGTCCGTCCTTCTGCAACTTCTCGGTCACGTCCTTGATGTCAATCCCGACTTCGCGCAGTTGGTCAAACAGAGCGTTTGCTTCGTCAACGCCTTCTTCGAGCGTCAAGCCGACTTTGCCGTGGTCGCGGATGGCCGTGTAGGTCGCCGGCGGAACTGTGTTTACAGTCTCAGGGCCGATGAGATTGTCAACGTAGAGAACGTCGGAGTAGTGCGGGTTTTTCGTGCCCGTAGAGGCCCAGAGGCAGCGTTGAACCTGCGCGCCTTTGGCCTTCAAATCGGCGAAGCGCGGGCCGTGGAAAATCTCCTTGAACTTCGCGTAGGCGAGTTTCGCGTTCGCAATCGCAGCCTTGCCTAACATCGCTTCAAGACGCGCTTTCTCTTCGGGCGACTCGGCGTGACGCGCCTTGTATTCGAGGTCGCTGTCAATCGCGGTGTCAACGCGCGAGACGAAGAAGCTTGCGACCGACGCGATGTGGTCAACCGGCTTGCCTTCGGCGGCGCGGCGTTCGAGTCCTTTGATGAAGGCTTCGGCGACCTGCTCGTAGTTCTCTATCGAGAAGATCATCGTCACGTTGACGTTGATGCCGCGATAGATTGATTCCTCAATCGCGGGCAAGCCTTCTTGCGCCGCCGGAATCTTTATCATCACGTTCTTGCGCGCGAGTCGTTTGAAGAGGCGGTCGGCCTCGTCAATCGTCTCCTGCGTCTTGTATGCGAGCGCGGGGTTGACTTCGAGACTGATGTAGCCGTCAACGCCGTCGGTCTTGTCATAGACAGGTCGAAGTATGTCTGCCGCCGTGCCGATGTCTTGAACGACGAGGTCTTCGTAGATGTCGTTGACGCTCTTTCCGGCCTGCACGAGCGAGCGAAGTTGCTCGTCGTAATCGGTCGAACCCGTTATGGCCTTCTCGAAGATGGTCGGGTTAGAGGTGACGCCGCGCAGGTCGTCTTCCTCGATCTTCTTCGCAAGGTCGCCGGAGGTCAGCATCGCGCGGCGAATGTTGTCGTACCAGATCGACTGGCCGAGCTTCATGATTTCTACAAGAGGGTTGGACATAATCTTGCTCCTCGAAATAATTCTGTAGGGGCAGGGCTTGTCCCTGCCCGTCTTAACAACCAAAGCGCGTTATGTAACACGCGGCGGGGGGGGGGGGGAGCCCCCCCCCCCCACTTTTTTTTTCCCCCTTCTTTTTTTTTTTTTT
>Ga0081539_10001183_pt1 | contig 47181 bp, 32 predicted proteins | sample TabmetS4T2R2_FD_71023 | JGI IMG/M metagenome (GOLD analysis project Ga0081539, IMG submission 71023) | Tabebuia heterophylla rhizosphere microbial communities from the University of Puerto Rico - S4T2R2 | ecosystem: Host-associated > Plants > Roots > Rhizosphere ... | reverse complement strand
TGTATGCCGGTGCCTCGCGGATACAATCCGGGCAGCGAGATCGGTAACTTGCCGGTGATGTCAATCTCACCCAACAGCGCGCGCGCCGTCGCTTGTTGCAGACTCGGCATGTCGCCGTAAGCAACCAGGTATGTTCGCAGCTCCGGAAAACTTTGCAACAGATACGGGTTGCCAAAACTGATCCCGATGATGGGCTTCTTTGCTGAAAGCAAAGTGTTCAAAGCGCGCGCTCCGGCATTCGGAACTCCCACGCTCGACACCTGGCCCGATCGCACGCGCCCGTAAAGTGAAGCAAAAACCAAATCCGCGGCCTTGGCGTGCTCGATTGCTTTCTGCACGTCTTTCTCGCTCGACCTTTCGTCCAGCACAATCGTCTCGACTTCCACTCCGCGGTGCTTGAGCTCCCAGACGAATGCGTTTGAAATCCAGAGGCGATCTTCGCCGTTCGTGATTGCCAGGTTGAAGATCTTCGTGCCGGGTTTCAGGTTCTTTAGCGGTATGAGCTTGTCTTCGTCACGCACGAGCGTGAGCGCGTGTTCGGCAATGTCGTTCGCCAGCGTCACGACGTCTTTGCTGCCGACGACACGGTCGAGCGACTCAACCGGCGTGAGTCGCTGCTCGACCAGCCCGAGATCGTATTTCGCCGTCATGATCCGGCGCGCCGACTCTTCGACCCGAGCTTCACTGAGGCGACCGCTCTTCACCGCGTCGCGTACGCCGCGAAACGCAGCGTCAACATCCGCCGGTTTCAACAGCATGTCCGCGCCTGCTTCGAGCGCGCGCACCGCCGCTTCTTCCTGCGTGAAATAGATCGTCAAGCCGCTCATGCTGAGCGCGTCGGTGACGATCATTCCCGGAAACTTCAGATCGTCACGCAGGATGTGCCCCATCACCGGCGACATCGTCGCCGGCATCGTGGCGTTCTCGTCGACGATTTCGCCGGTTTCATCGGTGTCTGTTGGTTTGCTTCGGAGATCACGCGGCAGCGGCTTGATGGCGGTCGGATCGATCTGCGGCAGGGCGATGTGGCCCACCATCACGGCGCCGACGCCCGCGTTAACCGCGGCTTTGAACGGAACGAGCTCGACGGTGTTCAGACGATCGCGGTTGACCTTGATTTCCGGCAGGCCGCGATGCGAATCGACCGCTGTGTCGCCGTGGCCGGGAAAATGTTTGGCCGTGGCGATCGCGCCCGCGTTTTGCGCGCCCTCGGTAAACGCCGCCGCGAAACGTGCGACCTCCGCCGGATCTTCGCCGTACGAGCGAACATTGATCACGGGATTGGCGGCGTTGTTATTAACGTCGACGACGGGCGCGAAGATCTGTTGCACGCCGAGTGCGCGCGCTTCGCGGGCGGTGATTTCGCCCTGGCGCCGCGCGTAATCGGGGTTTCCGGTAGCGGCGACGGCCATGTTCCAGGGGAAGTTCACGGTGTCGTCGAAACGCATGCCCGCGCCTGCTTCGAGATCTGCGGAGATCAGCAACGGATATTTCGCGAGCTGTTGCATGCGATTCACGAGAATCACGGATTCGTACACCGGGCCGCGGAAGAGGATCAGACCACCGACGTGGTTATCTTCGATGTGATGTTTGAGCGTGCGATATGCTTCGGAGTCCTGGTTGAGAAACGTGGCGTTAATACCGACGGAGATCAGTTGCCCGATCTTTTCGTCCAACGACATGCGGTTTAGTTGTTCGTTGGCCCATTTCAGAGCGGCGGGAGAGGGTTGTCGTTTGAATGGACGCGTCTGCGGTCGAGCTGGAAGCGCGGAAAGACCAAGCGTGACTACCAGGAAAAGGGATAAAACGGATGAAAGAAAAGACTGGATTTTAAAACGAGAGTTCATCTTAAAGCGAGAGTTCATCACCCATCTCCGCCGGTGCGGGTTCGAAAGCAAAACTGGCCAGCCAGGCCACCACAAACGTAATTACACTGCCGATAAAGACGTACCACGTCCACGCGATGTCGGTGCGCACGAAGAAAACGTAAAGCATCACGCCGCTGCTCACGATCATGCCGATCAAGGCCGGCGGCTGACTGACGCGCCGCAAAAACGTGCCGACCAGGAACACACCGAGTATCGGCCCATTGATCAACGACGCGATTGAAAGCGCTTTGCTCAACGCCGAGCCCGGTTGGTTCCGTACCGCCAGCGCCACGCCGATCTGCACGACGCCCCACACCAACGTCAGCACGTGCGAGACCTTCAGATAATGCTTGTCGCTGCGCCCTGAACGAAACGGTTTGTAAAGATCGTTAACGGCAGTGGCCGCGATCGAGTTGAGCGATGACGACATCGCGGCCGCAAAGATCGCCGCCACCACCAGTCCCGACAGGCCGCTCGGCATGTGTTTCGTGATGAAGTCGGGGAAAACGCGGTCGCCGCTCGTGAACTGATCGACGTTTGGGTAATAGAACCCAAACAGCAACACGCCGATAAAAAGAAACCCGATAAACTGCCCCAGCACGATCGCGCCGCTCGTCAGCAGAGCCACAATCGCGTGGCGCGGCCGGTCGGTGCAGAGATAACGCTGCACGAGGTATTGATCGGTGCCGTGCGTGCTCATCGTCAAAAAGCAGCCGCCGATGAGTCCCGACCAGAAGGTGTAAGTCTTCGTGTAGTCGAAGGCGAAGTCGAAAACGGAATACTTGCCGAAGTGATGCGCGAGTGTGTTCGCGGTTGCGAACCCGCCGTTGATTGAATTTATGAGCACGATGGCAGCGGCGATCGCGCCTGCGATGTAGATCCCGAGCTGCACGACTTCCACCCAGATCACGGCTTCCATGCCGCCGAAGTACGTGAAGATGATCATCGCGACGCCGATGAGCACGATCGAGCCGATCGTGATCGTTTCCACGTTCGCGCCCGGCTGAAACGACGTGTAGACCGCGGCCAGCACGATTGCTGTGAGCAGCAGGCGAATGCCGTCGGCGATGTTGCGCATCACGACAAAGAGCGACGCCGCCAGCATTTTGATCTTGCCGCCGAAACGTCGATCGAGGAGTTGATAGACAGTCAGCAGCTCGCCGCGAAAATAGGAGGGGATGAAGAGGATGGAAATCACGATTCGGCCCAGCAAGTAGCCGAAGACGAGCTGGAGAAATTGAAAGTTTCCGGCGCGGGCGAACGCGATTCCGGGAACGGAGATGAAAGTGATTGTCGAGGTTTCGGTGGCGACGATCGAGAACGCGACCGCCCACCACGGCACGGATCGATCGCCGAGAAAGTAGTCGCTGGTCGTCTCCTGCTTGCGGCCGAACCAGGTGCCAAACAGCACGATCCCGATCAGGTAGCCGAAGATGATGATGAGATCGAGAGCTTTCATCCGGTGTCAGTCCATGGAATCCGTGGGCGAAGTTGTGAGTTGTGCAATCGCATCGAGGACTTTCCAGCGCGAGGCCTCGAGCGCCTTTGTTGCGTCAGCCTGGCTGCGGCCACTCTCGGCCATAACAATGCGCACCGCCCGCTCTTTTAGTTTGATGTTCCGTCCCGTCAGGTTCGACATGCGATTGCCGCTCACGTAGCCGAGCCCGACCATCGTCGCGGTCGAAATCATGTTGAGCACCATCTTCTGCGCCGTTCCGGCTTTCAGCCTGCTCGAACCCGTCAAAACTTCCGGCCCAACAACGGGCACTATGCTCAGTTCGGCCGCCTGCGTGATTGGCGAGCCGGGCACGCACGTCAGCCCAACCGTGAACGCGCGAATCGATCGCGCGTATTTCACCGCACCGACCGTATACGGCGTCTTCCCGGAAGCAGCGATCCCCACGACGACATCTTTATCGCTTAAATCCCGTTGGTCTAGATCAATTCGCGCGGCGTCCTCATCGTCCTCGGAGGCTTCGACCGCGCGATAACACGCATCGTAGCCGCCGGCGATCACGCCCTGGACCAACTCCGGCGACACACCAAACGTCGGCGGACACTCCGAAGCATCGAGCACGCCCAACCGCCCCGACGTTCCAGTGCCAACGTAGAAAAGCCTCCCGCCCGCGCGCAGCCGCGCAACAGTTTCATCGACTGCCTTCGCCACGTCCTCGAGCACGCGCTCGACCGCTGCGGCAACTGTTGCGTCTTCCGCATTCATCAACGCGACGATCTCGCGCGCAGACTGCGAACTCAAATTCCGGGAACGTGGATTTTCTTGTTCGGTGATCGGAAGCGCGGCGCCGGTTTCTGTACTCATCTGGGATCAGACTGCGAGAGCGATATGATTGATGCGTTCGCGCGCCATTCTAGCGGCAGCGACGGCTGGAGCGAAATGCGGTGGTTCAAAATACGCGCGCGGTGCGACCTGCTTCACTTCCTCGCGCAGCGGCTCGAGCATCAGATCGCCGGCCGAGCGAAACACGCCGCCGACGTAAGCCACCTGAAAACGCTCGCGCTCCATCTGCAAATGACGGATCACCGCCACCGCCGAATAGCCCAACTCCCTGCCGCCGTCCGCCACGATCTGCAACGCCACTGGATCTCTACGTTTCGCGGCGTCAACGACGTCGCGCCCGAACCCCGCTAACCGTTCATTCGTGATCGTCGGCGCGTAGATGGCCGTCGTGAGATCGTCGGGATCGGTAACGTGAAAGTAAGCAGTGCCGAGCTCGGTGAGCAGCGTTTTTGGACCACGGCCGTCGGATGCATACGCCACGGCGCGCAGCGCGCGACGCGCGAGCCAGGCGCCGCCGCCTTCATCACCGGCGATGGGTCCCCAGCCACCGGCACAAAATCGTTTTCCGCGCGCGTTCATGCCGCAGCAAATGGATCCGGTTCCGGCGATCACGACGAGTCCGGGCGCGCCGTCGGTCGCGCCGTACAAGGCGATGTGCGCATCCGTCACGACTTCGATCTCGCCGATGCCCAGCGGCGAAAGGGTTTCGCGCATGCGTTCGCGCAATTCTTGCCGCCGCGCGCCCGCCAGGCCGATTTGCGCCGCGACGAGATCGCCGCGCCTGAGGTTCGCCGACGCACACGCGCTATCGATCGCCTCGCGCACCGCTGCGGCGGCGCCGGCAATACCGACGCGTAACGGATTAGATGGTCCAGCCAGACCTTCGCCGATCACGCGCTGCTGCGCGTCCATGACGACGGCCTCGGTCTTCGTGCCGCCGCCGTCGACACCCACCACCGAATTCTGTGTAAGCAAGCGTCTGGCAGGGGCGAGATCTGCTGTGCGTCGTTCGGTGCTCACAATCGGGGCTCGGCTGGACCAAAAAACACTCTGCTGAACATTTTCAACTATTCTAGGAGCCAGTGATTTATAATGGAAACTAAAAGATTTTATTATTACGATAATCCATCTTGATATGCGGAGACTGACTTGGAAATACGCCAACTGAGGGCCTTCGTGGCCATTGCGGAGACCGGCACCTTCACTGCGGGCGCCTTGCGCGTGCATGTGACCCAGGCCGCGATCAGCATGCAGATCAGACAACTCGAATCCGAGATCGGCGCGCGCGTGTTCGTCCGTGCGCCGCGACATGTGATCTTGACGGAGGCGGGCGAACAACTGCTGCGGCGCGCGCGCCACATCCTGCGCGAGCACGATGCTGCGCTCGATGAGATTGCGGAACTGGCCGGCGCGGAACGCGGGCGATTGCGCATCGGCAGTGCGTCGGCGATGGTGTTGACCGAGCAACTACCGTCGATTCTGAAAGACCTGCGCAAGCAGCACCCGGCCGCGGAGATCTCGGTGATTTCGGGAACGAGCGAAGTGCTGGTCGATCAGATTCTCGCGGGCGAAGTCGATATCGCGTTTGTCTCGCTGCCGGTTGACGTGCGCGGTATCAAGACCGAGCGGCTGAGCGAAGACCAACTGGTGGCGATTGCGTCGCCACGACACCGGCTGGCGAAACAAAAGACGATTAGCGCGTACACGCTGGCGGGCGAACGGTTGATCCTCGGCGAGCGTGGCGGAAACACGCGTCGATTGATCGATCAGTTTTTCGCGCAGGCAGGCGTGACGATTCGGGTGGCGATGGAGTTGAGCCGGCAACAGGCGATCCGGCGCATGGTTGAAGAAGACATGGGCGTGGGGATTGTGCCGTTGCAGTCAGTCAGGGACGACGTTGAGCGGGGACGGCTGGTGCGCTGGTGGATCGAAGGTGCGGAGATCAACTGGGAGTTGGGCATCGCGCAGTTGAGCAACGGTTACGATTCGCCGATCATGCAGAAGTTTGTGTCGCTCGCTCGCCGGACCTTTGGGACAGGGATTAACGCCGATCATTCGAAGAAGGCGAAGACTAAGGTGAAGGCGAAGAAGGCGTAGAAAGAATTAGCCACGGATGCACACACAGAACACGGACCAGGAAGACCAGTTACGGTTCTTTATTCCAGCCGGCTGGTTTCCTGTTCACCTTCTTTATCCGTGTTGTCCGTGTTATCTGTGTCTGAGTAGGGCATCGATCAGGTTTTCAATGTCCGCATCGTTGTTGAAAAAGTCCGTTGTGACCCTAAAGCCTTCCGGTTTCTCGGTGACGAAGATGTTTGCAGACGCCAACTTGCTGACGACCTCCGCCGGGTTGTCGGCAGCGACCAAAGTCTCCGCCGACCTGTAGCGCTTGTCGCTGAGGGGCGACAACACCTTCCACCCAGCCTCACTCAAACGACTCGTCAGTTTTTGATTGAGCTCGAGTGCACGCGCCTGGATGTTTGCCGGCCCAAGCGACTGCATCAACTCGATCGACGCGCCCAACGCGAAGATGCCGGCAAAGTGCGGACAACCGAGCTCACTTCGTGCGGACACGTCATGACGCAAGTGCACTTCGTTGTTTCGCAGATCGTAAGGCTCCGTCACGCTCAGCCAACCGATCGTTCGCGGCTGCAACGCCGCCTGCAACTCGCGACTGAGATAGACAAAACCCGACCCGTAACCCGAGAGCATCCACTTGTGTCCGGTCGCACACAGCGCATCAATCCCCATCCGCTTCACGTCGATTTCGAACACGCCCGCGGCCTGGCTCGCGTTTACGACCAGCGCATGCTCCCCTTTGCTGCTCGCGAGTTCTTCCAGATCCGCACGAAAGCCGTTTGAATATTGGACGTAGCTCAACGAGATGATTCCCGTGTGCGTGTTCATTGCCGCGCGCAGATCCTCCGGCCGGAGCACGCCTTCGACCGATTTGACGAGATGCACCGGAATGCGGCGGTGCATCCAGGGAATCGTCGTGACCGGAAACTCCAGATCGCACGAGATAACCTCACCGTGTTTCTCCAACGCATCGACGATCACGTTCATGCCGCTCGACGTGTTGGTAGTAAATCCGATCTCGTCAGGGTCGGCGTTGATGAACCGCGCCACTTGCGCCCGCACTGCCTCACGCCGCGCGAGCCACTCGTCCCAGTGGACGTCGCCGTCATTCATCATCTGCTCGTAATAGGACGCACCCGCCTGCGCCGTGGACCGCGCCAGCGGCCCCGCCGCCGCGGTGTTGAGATACACAGCGTTTTCCGTCACCGGAAACTGATTACGGATAGCGACCCAGTCGATCATATCGATTCTTTGTAAGCTTCGAGGTTCTCGTGGATCTTTTGCAAGAGGCGCGACTTGAGTGTGTTGGCCGTGAGATGTTCGGGCGGGACGGGTTGCCACTTGCCGGGAATCAGGATTTGCGAGTCGATGAACGCCTCGATTGCTTCCTGGAGACCGTCGATCTTGATCTTGTCTTTCATCGCGATCACTTCTTCGATGATCCATGTCACTGCGTCGCCCGTGATGCGATGACGATGGTTAATGACGGCCGAACGCTCTTGCATCGTTTTCAGCACCAGGTCGATTGGTCCGCCGAGCGCGGTGACGAGTCGAAGATAGCAGGCCTGGAAGTTTTTGACTTGCGCCGAGCGTGCGGGAGTCAGTTTGAGGTCCTTTCGGCCCACGTACGATGCCGCCATCGTACGCAGGAAGATCTCGTCGGGCATGTACGCGCTTTCGTCATCCGCGCGCGTGATGCTTTGCGCAACGTAGTATGCCGGGAGATGCCGCAGCAGGTTCCGAATCAGAAAGACGGGACTGTGCGTGAATCCGTCCGGCAGCTTTTCAATGCCTTTCGAGACTTTGCGATCCTCGAAGTAACTCAGGCTGCGATCGAAGTCGCGGATCTCCTGCTGCGCGTTATGCATCAGGTAACAGATCTGTTCCGGCGTGAAACCGATGCGCCAGAGCATGCGACGATCTCTTTCGGCGGCGAAGGCTTTGTCGAACACGGCCAGGCATTTCGCGTTCTTGAAGGTTTCGAGTTTCTTCTTCGTGCCGGTTTCGATGAAGTCCATTGTTTGCGCGAACACCTGCACCAGTGTTCTGGCCCAGCGGCGTTGTTCCGCGAGTGAAGCCGAATAGCGATCGACGTCTTTGAAGCGATACTTGTCGTGCTTTGCCGCAAACTGCCGAATCGAACCGTAATCGAGCACGGCGCCGCTCGCGAGCATGTTGTCGCCGTCCCACGAGAGCCAGTTGAAGATGTATTCCTCTTCGAGCAGCGCGGCGAATTTTGCGTAGGAGCGGGCGAAGTAATCGAGTGCTGTGGCGTAGCGGAGTTTCGGATCGTCGGGCATTTGCCAGATGCCGTTCTCGACTTCGCGATCGATGAAGTAATCGACGCTGGCTTTGAGCTCCGCGTGTTTTCCCTGCTTCAGATAGCGAAACATGTGCGCCGGCCGCACGAGATTTGGCGCGCTGCGCACGCCGATCGCCGTCGCGTCCGGGTAAGCGATCACAGCGAGACAGCGTTCGGTCGGAATCCCCTGTCGATAAAAAATCTCCGACATGACAGCGCTGCCGAGCATCTCGTCTAATTCGGCAAGGCCCGACGAGTAGCCGTAAGTAAGATCGCCGGTGGCGACGGCACCTTTGGCTTCCTGCGCGCCCGGGCTGAGGATCGTTGCGCCGGTGCCGCGGCTCGAGATGTCGAAGATCAGGTCCGCGCTTTTCAGGTAACCGTTCCAGATGCTGCGGCCGTCGCCAGACGTTTTGCCCTGCTTGTTGCGATGCTGCGTTTGCAGGTAGCGCGTCGCCATGTAAGGGTTCGGTTTGATCGTCTCCGGCGGATATTTCTTGCCGTGCGTGAGATCGTATTCGTTGATGATGCGGAGCGAGAACGTGTCGAGGATCACTTGTTCGAGTTCTTTGTTGATGCTGTGCGGATGATCGGCGGGGATGAGGCCCATCTCGACTGCGAGCGGAAAGTTGAAATAGATGACACGACCCTGCGGGCGATAGCGCGCCCGGTAATCAACATAACCATCCGGGCTCACACTCCGCCAGGGATGCGTACCGTCTACTTCCTTGAACTTCTCATACATAGCGCGCGGTATGAGAATGGCAACTGGAGAGAGTTTGCCACAAAGCGAGGGCTAACGGGGCAGAAATATTATTTTTGCGGAGAAAGCCAGACCGTGGTGAGCGGCGGAAGATCGAGCACGTTGTTGGTTATCGTCAGACTTCCACCTCCGGAGTAAGTATCAACGTCAGTGTCGATGACAACGTGATATTCGCCCTCACGTGCGAGACGGTAGGCTTTGCGGGGGACGGCGGAGAAGTTGCCGACGCAGATTAGTTCGCGGCCGGCCGAGGAGCGGCGCAGGAAGGCGACGATGTTTTCCGCGGCATTATCGACGTCGATCCATTCGAAGCCCGCGGGATCACTGTCCACTTCCCACAACGCGTTTTCCTCGTCGTAGATGCGGTTGAGATCGCGAATGAGAGTTTGCACGCCTCGGTGCAAAGGATCTTCCAGCAGGTGCCAATCCAGACTCTCAGTCTCAGTCCACTCGCGCCACTGCCCGAGCTCTCCACCCATGAACAACAACTTCTTCCCCGGATGCGCCCACATGTACGCGTACAGCGCCCGCAACGTCGCGAACTTCTGTTCCTTCGTGCCCGGCATCTTGTTCAAGAGCGAACCCTTCATGTGGACCACTTCGTCGTGCGAAAACGGCAGGATGAAATTCTCGCTCCATGCGTAAAGCAAACCAAACGTCAGCGCGTTGTGGTTCCCCGCGCGAAACAGCGGGTCGGTCTGGAAGTATTTCAACGTGTCGTGCATCCAGCCCATGTTCCATTTGAAGTCGAAACCCAGCCCGCCGGAATGAACCGGATGACTCACTGCCGGCCACGCCGTCGACTCCTCCGCGATCATCATGATTCCCGGACAGGCGCGATGCGTCACCTCATTGAGCTCTTTGAAAAACGAAATGGCTTCCAGGTTCTCGCGCCCGCCAAACTGGTTCGGCACCCACTCGCCTTCCTTGCGGCTGTAGTCGAGATAAAGCATGGACGCGACGGCATCGACGCGCAGCCCGTCGATGTGAAATTCATTGAACCAATACAAAGCATTCGCAAGGAGAAAATTGCGCACCTCGTTGCGGCCGTAATTGAAGATGTAAGTGCCCCAGTCGGGATGTTCGCCTTTGCGCGGGTCGAGATGCTCGTACAGCGCCGAACCGTCGAATCGCCCGAGCGCCCAGGCGTCTTTCGGAAAATGCGCGGGCACCCAGTCCATAATCACGCCGATGTCCTGTCGATGCAGGTAATCGATCAAGTAACGCAGATCGTCAGGTTCGCCGTAGCGAGCCGACGGCGCGTAATAATAACTGACCTGATAACCCCACGAAGGGCCGTACGGATGTTCTTTCAGCGGCAGAAACTCGACGTGCGTGAAGCCCATCTGCTTCACGTAATCCGCGAGCGGCTCGGCCATCTCGCGATAAGTCAACGGCCGGTTCCCTTCCTCGATGTTGCGCCGCCACGAACCGAAATGCACTTCGTAGATCGAAAGCGGTTGGCGCCAGTGTTCGCGTCCGGCGCGAGCCTCGAGCCACTTCGCGTCGCGAAACTTGTATTTCGATTCGTAGATGATGGAAGAAGTATTCGGCGGACTTTCCGTGTACTGCGCGTACGGGTCAGCTTTGAGAAACTTGCCGCCGCGCGGCCCGCGAATTTCGAACTTGTAAAGCATGCCGGGCGCGAGTTTCGGAATGAACAACTCCCACACGCCGGAGTAATCGAGCCGGCGCATCTGGTGCGCGCTGCCGTCCCAGCCGTTGAAGTCGCCGACGACGCTGACGCTCTCCGCCTGCGGCGCCCACACGCTAAAGTTTACGCCGCGCCGGCGATTGAGCGTTGAGACGTGCGCGCCGAGCTTTTTGTAGATCTCTTCGTGTTTGCCTTCGCCGAAAAGATGCAGGTCGAGCTCACCGAGGGTGGGAACCGGCTTGTTGATTTTCTTCGTCATGAGATGACGCCGGCGGGCTCAGCGAATTGCAGGAAGATGTCGGCGCCATTTCCCTTGTCCGGCTGGTTACTTTTCGCTTCGGCCAACAACTCGAGGAACTGGCGCCGCGGCACGTCGAATCCCAGCTCCTTTTGCAGATCGAGCACGCGCGCAGCGTAACGAAGCACCTGGATCGTCTCGATGCCGGCGAGGTCGGAAAAGAACCAACCGCAACTGGTGAACATCAACAACGCGCTGTGCTGCATTTCCAGCAGCGAAAACGCCCGCTCTTGGTCGACTACACTGAGCGGCTCGATGCCGTGTCGCGCGAGAAAGCTGTCCCGATTTCGAGCCGGGTCCAGCAGCACCGAAATGTAATCGTTTCGCGCGGCCCACGGATCGCGAAACAGTTCGCGGCCGGCAGTTGCAAATTTCAGCGCGGTGTCATCACGCAGAAAGTTCAACGCCACGCGCAAAGGATCGCGCCACGCCTGGTTCCAACCGGCTTCACCGCCGGTGTGACAACCGCAATCACGCGTCCAGCGGCCCACGCCATGCGCACAACTCCACGAACTGCCTTCACCTTCGAGACCGTTGTCGATCTCCACTGCAAACTCGGGTGGATGATGATCGAGATACTCGCCGTAATTCGTGATCCAGAAGCCGGCCTGTTTGGCGTCGACGCCGAGCGCATGTGCGAGACCGAGGTCGCCGAACTTGAAGTGATGACCGTACGTTTCGCCGTCAGTCGCAACGTTCACAAGCTCGCCGCGTTGCGCGGTGTAAATGAACCGTTCCACGAGAGTTCGACTGGACGTGAGTGCTTTTTCGAAGGCGATTGCTCGCGCTAGCGGACCGTCGTAGAAAAAAATCGCGATCGAACGACCTGAGCCGTCAGGGTGCTCGAAGCGATACGGCCGCGTCGTGTCGATCTTGCCGGCGCTGACGTCGAGCCACTCCGAATCACGGCGACCGCCAACGTCCTTCGCATCCGAACGAACGCGCTTCGCTTGTTCGGGCGCGAGGATCACGTAGCGCAGGCCGTGGTCGATCAACAGCGCCAGCGTCGCATCGTTCGCCGCTGTTTCCGGCAGCCACAGCGCTTCCGGCTCGCGACCGAAACGAAAGCGAAAGTCCGCGACGCCCCAAACGACTTGCGTCAATCGATCGTGTTCGTTGCAGAGCGGCAGGATCGCGTGGCCGTAAGCCTGCGCGATCGCGTTGCCATGACCGCCACGCTGCGAAATGCTTTCACGATCGGCGGCGATGATGTGTTGGTACGTTTCCGGGTGCCGGCGCTCGAGCCATGAGAGCAGCGTGGGGCCGAAGTTGAAACTGATCCGCGCGTAGTTGTTCGCGGCGGCGTTCGGCGCGTAGCACTCGTCGTGAATGCGTTCGTTCCAATCGTGATACGGCGCCGCGCTCGGCTCGCGTTCGACTTCGCCGGTCCAGGGGTTCTCGCGTGGTGGTTGATAGAAGTGGCCGTGAACTACGAGTGCTTTCGTCACCTGACTATGATTCACGTTCAGCGACGAGATCGTCAAATGCGAGGCGTGCCGCGCCCAGCAAACCGGCGTTGTCGCCACACTGCGCGGCGGCGATCTTCACCTGCTGCGCCGTCGCCCGCACCGCGCGCTCGTTCACCTCTTCCTGCATGTACGACGCAAACAGGTCCCAACCGTTTACGGCGCCGCCGGCGATGACGATGATTTCGGGGTCGATGATGTTGATGAGGTTCGCGAGACCGATGCCCAGATACGTGCCGAACTTCTTGAAGACACTCAACGCGAGCTCGTCGCCGTCTCTGCCCGCGTTGTAAACGCGTTCCGCCGTCAGCTCTTCGCGATTCAACCCAGAGTCGGGAAACCGCGACAGGTTCTCACGCGTCATCCGCACGATCGCAGTCGCAGACGCAAACAACTCGAGACAACCGATGTTGCCGCATTTACACTTCAACCCTGAAAAAGGATCGACCGTCGAGTGTCCGATCTCACCCGCGGAGCCGTGCGCGCCGCGCCACAACTCGCCATCGAGAATCACGCCGCCGCCGACACCTGTTCCCAGCGTGACGCTCACCACGTCGCGACAGCCACGCGCGGCGCCTAACCACATCTCACCGACAGCAGCCGCGTTCGCGTCGTTCTCGAGTAACACGGGCCACCCGAGTCGATCTTCGAGCACGGCTTTTAGCGAGAAGTTGGTGAGTGAAGGAAGATTGGGCGCCTGAACGACCGTAGCGTTCTTCGTATCAACCGTGCCCGGCACCATGATGGAGGCGGCGACAATCGCTGGACCATCGCCGCTGTTCCAATTCGCGGCCGCCTTCACGAGCGCATTGACGACGCACTCGGGAGACTCGCCTTTCGGAGTTCGCTGTTTTGACTGCTGATGGATTCTTCCCGAACCATCGACCAGCGCGATTCGCAGATACGTTCCGCCCAAGTCGACTGCAAAGACCAACTCCTGATTGACTGGTTGAGCTGTCTGACGCATCAAGCGTTTCAAACGGTCTCTTCAACAGGCTCGAGACGCGTAGTCTCGGCGCTCATCTCACCGCGCGATAGATTTCGTGTGATTAGTGTTCCGGCCACGATCGCGACCAGCAAAAACAGCGCGCCGGCCAGCCATTCTTTGAAGATCAGCTTGCCGATCCCGAAGAGCGATCCGTAAATCAGCGCACAGCCGAGTATCCAGTTCGCGAACTGGAGCGACAGCCGTCCTTGCGCGTGTGCTGCTGCGTGGCCGGCTTGCGCTGCGATTCGGTCCCAGCCGGGGCCTTCCGGTCTGACGCGTTCGTAGAAGGAGATCAGTTTCTCGCTGGGCTCGGGGCCGGTTAGCATCGTGGTGACGACCCACACAACGGTTGTGACGCCAACCGTCACCAGCATGAGGTAAGCAAATTGTCGCGGTTCGTCACTCTTCCATCCCACCCCGAGCTGTAAATAGATCGAAGTGATCGCCGCCGCGATCATCGCTGAGACTTCCGACCACGCGTTGATGCGCCACCAGAACCAACGCAGCAACAGCACGGTCCCGGTGCCCGCGCCGGTCACCAGCAGTATCTTCCACGCGTCTTCGATTGAGGTCATGTAAAAGGTCACAATCACCGAGGCGATCATCAGCAGCACGGTAACCAACTGCGAGATGATCACGTAGTGCTTCTCTTTGCCGTCACGCTTCACGAACCTTCGATAGAAGTCGTTCACCACGTACGAAGCGCCCCAGTTTAGCTGCGTGCCGACAGTCGACATGTAGGCGGCCGCAAAGGCAGCCAACATGAAGCCGCGCAAGTAAGTGGGAAAGACGTTCGGATCGAGCAGCGTCTTAACGTAACCGGATTCCTTGTCGACGAGCGTGGGATAAAGAATCAATGAAGCGAGCCCGGTCAGGATCCATGGCCAGGGCCGCAGGGCGTAGTGAGCGATGTTGAACCAAAGCGTCGCCAGCAGTCCTTCCTTTTCATTCTTCGCGGAGAAGATTCGTTGCGCCACGTAACCGCCGCCGCCGGGCTCAGCGCCGGGATACCACGTAGACCACCAGACGACGCCCAGATAGACAAAGAAAGTGATCGCCGGCATCCAGGCTGAGTTTAAGTCGGGAAAGAAAGCGAGACGCGATCCGGAACCAGTCGCTGCATCCATCGCGCCGATCTTGCTCTTCAAACTGTCGATGCCGCCGACGGCATTGACCGCCAGCACCGCGAGCACAATCACCATCGCCATCTTCAGCGCAAACTGAAACAGGTCGGTAACGAGCACACCCCACAGACCGGAAAGCGTCGTGTAGAACGCGGTGAAGACCAGCATGCCGATCACGATCTTGATTGCGGCGAGCCTGTCGAGGCCGAACGTGATCTGAAGGATCTTCACCATCGCGAGGTTCACCCAGCCGAGGATGATGCAATTGATCGGCAGGCCGAGATACAAGGCGCGAAAGCCGCGCAGGAAAGCGGCGGGCTTGCCGGAGTAACGCAATTCCGCAAACTCGATGTCAGTCATCACCCCGGCACGTCGCCAGAGTCGCGCATACAGAAACACGGTGAGCATGCCGCTCATCACGAAGTTCCACCACAGCCAGTTACCGGCGATTCCGTTTTTCGCGACGATGCCAGTGACTAGGAGGGGGGTATCGGCCGCGAAGGTCGTGGCCACCATTGAAGTGCCGGCGAGCCACCAGGGCACGTTGCGCCCGGACAGGAAAAACTCGCTGGTGCTACCGGATGCCCGGCGCGCGTAGTAGACACCGATGCCGAGGTTGAACAGGAAGTAGGCGGCGATTACAGACCAGTCCAATATTGAAAGTTTCATAGTTTCCGGTCCCCGGGCTTCACGTTGTTGGCTAAAGAGGTGTTACTTTGGGCCTGATCTCACGTTATGCAGGTCGTTCTGTCAAGCAAAAAAGATAGATTGCTTAAGAAATCTGCCTAATCTCTGGACGTCGCGCTGGCGAAAGCAGCCGGCAGCTATTAACATTGGGCCACAGTTACCGACATGTCAGCCGAAGTTCTAGTTGCAGGTCTCGCTTTGATCGGCATCGTCATCGTTGTATCGGCGTTGCTGTCCGGGTTGATTGACCGGAGTGGTTTACCGCAGGTCGCGGTGTTCATCGCGATCGGCGCCGCGCTCGGACCTGCGGGCCTCGGCGTTTTCAATGCCACCCTCGATTCGCCGGTACTGCACGTCGTCGCGACGTTGAGCCTGACGCTCGTCCTGTTCACCGACGCCGTCTCGCTCAACACCAAAGAAGTCCGGCGTCACAGCGGACTCGCGTTTCGCATGCTCGGTCCCGGCACGATCGTCTGTGCCGCACTCACCGCCGTCGCCGCGTGGTGGCTGCTCAAAGTCCCGCCCGCATCGGCCGCGATTCTCGGCGCGGCACTCGCTTCAACAGATCCCGTGCTACTTCGCGGCCTGCTGCGCCGTCGCGATTTACCCGCCGACGCACGCCAGGCGCTCCAACTCGAAAGCGGACTCAACGACGTCGTGCTGCTGCCGATTGTCATCATCGCCCTCGCCTCGACCGGTTATTACAAAACGGACGGTCACCTGGCGAAGCTCGGACTTGACCTGTTTGTTCTCGGCCCGGGCGCAGGGGTCGCGATTGGACTCGTCGGCGTCGCCGCGCTCGACCTCGTGCGCAAACGCACCGGCGTGCGGCGCGACTACGAATCACTTTACTCGCTCGGCGTCGCTTTCAGTGCTTACGCCGCCGCCGAAGCAGTTCACGGCAGCGGCTTTCTCGCGGCGTTCGCGGCCGGTCTCACCATCGCGGCCCTCGACGTCGAGCTCTGCGATTGCTTTATCGAGTACGGCGGGGTGACGGCGGAAATGCTGCTGCTGTTTACGTTCGTGATCCTTGGCAGCTCGCTAATCTGGACGGGTTTCTCCGGTCTGAACTGGCCGACGGTGATCTTCGCCGTAGTCGCATTGCTGATCCGGATTCCGGTTTATCTCGCATCGCTGATTGGTTCGCACGTCGATCGGCGCGGACGAATGCTGATCGCGTGGTTTGGACCAAGCGGACTCAGTTCACTGCTGCTGATCCTGCTCGCCGTGTTTGCGGGCCTGCCCGGCGGCGACAGATTATTCGCTGTGTGCTCGCTGGTCGTGCTCTTGTCAGTCGTAATCCACGGCGCGTCACCGATGCTGCTGGCGCGGTTCTGCAAGGAGGACAAGGCGGAAGTGACGCCGCGGCCGGAAGAAGCGATCGCGGCAACGCCACTGATCGATCTGCAACGCGCCGAACGAGCAACTGAGCCGGTCGCCGCAACCGCTCAGCCGGCGATCGCCGAAACCGCCGCCGAACCCGGCGCCCAAATAATCACGCTCGAAGAACTCGCGCGCCTGCGCCGCTTGAACGAAAAAGTTATCCTGCTCGACGTGCGCACCGAACGTAGCATGGAAACAAGCGAGTCGATCGCGGAGGGCGCGGTCCGAATGCCGCCCGAACACGTTGCCGCCCAGGCACGCGAACTCCGGCTGCCAAAGGACGCCTGGCTGATCGCCTACTGCGCTTGACCAAACGAAGCTACCAGCGCCCGGGTGGCGCAGGAACTTCGCCAGGCAGGTTGGACCAAAGCACGCGCACTACTCGGCGGCTGGAACGCGTGGCTCGACGCCGGGCTTCCGGTCGAACCGCTTCGTAGATCCGCGTCACCCGCGTCTGTCAGATGAAACACCTGATAATCATCGCGCTCGTCATGCTTGTCGGACTCTCCGCTCAAAGTCAGAACAGACCACGCGCCCGCGACCTCGGCCTCAAAGTCGGCATCCTTCCGCCCGGCCCACTCAACGCGATTACCGACGTGAGTGGCGTGCTCGTCGGTCACACGACCGTCATTCGCGGCGACAACGTGCGCACCGGAGTCACGGCGATTCTGCCGCACGGCGGCAATCTCTTTCGCGAAAAAGTTCCGGGAGCGGTGTTCGTCGGGAACGGCTTCGGCAAACTCGCCGGCTCCACGCAAGTCAACGAGCTCGGCGAAATCGAAACACCCATCCTTTTGACTTCCACGCTGAGCGTGCCGCGCGTTGCCGACTACGTGCTGGACTACATGCTGTCGCTGCCCGGCAACGAAGACGTGCAGTCGATCAACCCGCTGGTCGGGGAAACAAACGACGGCTATTTAAATGACATTCGCGGCCGCCACCTCACGCGCGACGACGTGTTCGCCGCGATCAAAGGCGCAAAGTCGGGTGCGGTTACCGAGGGTTCCGTGGGCGCCGGGACCGGCACCGTCGCTTTCGGGTTCAAAGGCGGCATCGGTACCGCTTCTCGAAAACTGCCGCCGCGTTTGGGCGGATTTACCGTCGGCGTGCTCGTGCAGACGAACTTCGGCGGCGTGCTGACAATCAACGGCGCGCCGGTCGGTCAGGAACTGGACCGTTACTACCTGCGCGAAGAACTCAACCAGGCCGCTCGCAAGCGAGATCGCAAAGAAACAGACGCCGACGGCTCGATAATCATCGTCATCGCGACCGACGCGCCGGTCGACGCGCGCAACCTCGAGCGGATGGCGGCGCGAGCGATGATGGGCCTGGCGCGCACCGGCGCCGCGGGCAGCAATGGCAGCGGCGACTACGCGATCGCCTTCTCGACCGCTGAGGATGTTCGCGTCCGTACACAGACGGGGAGCGAACGCAGCGCGCCGCGCCCTACCAAAACCCTCCCAAACGACGCGATGTCGCCATTGTTTTTGGCGGTGATCGAGTCGACGGAAGAAGCCATTTACAACTCTCTCTTCAAAGCGACGACCGTCACCGGCAAGGGCCACACGGTCGACGCGCTCCCGTTGGACCGTACGGTAGAAATCCTTCGCAAGCATGGCCTGGTCCGGTGATGAGCGGCTGGGTTTCTCCGTGGACCGTAGCCATGTGAGGCGCAATCAACGTTGTTGGCCCAATTGTCCGTTTAGAGCGTCCAAACCGGTCGCTCTATCACGACAAGTTCACGGTGGTCTAACCTTTTCTTATTCGCGGGAAAAGTGTTTGACACTCGTGTTGGCCCTGCATAGAATCCAAATCGAACCCCCACAACTTAATCTCTGGAAGGGAGTCAACACGTGGCGAGCAAACTCAATGTTCGTGTCAATCGAAAACGGCCAGAATCGATGACACGCCAGATTCGCGAACAACTGGACGCACTGATCGATGCAGGGGAATTAGCAGCGGGAACCTTGCTCCCGAGCGAACGCGAACTTGCTAACTCACTGAAGGTGGCGCGCAATGTTGTTCGAGGGGCTTACGAACAACTGATGGATTTGGGTAAGTTGCGGAGCGAAGGTCGCAGAGGCAGAAGCGTGAGTCGCGGCGGGACCGCGGCGAAGAAACGCTCTTCGACCAAGTCGTCCAAGTCGTCCAAAAAATCGCGCAAGAAATAATGTCCTTCTCGCGTCGACCAAATCCCCCTTCACAGCGGTCGCTGACCAGTTAACCCTTGTTCACTCGCAATCGGACTTTCTTTGCCCAGGGAGACGATCTCATTTCTAATCGCCTTACGCTCCGCCAGCAATCGCACGAAGAACCGCCGCCGCACCAGAAAGAACGTGAGCACGCGCAGGCCCGCAATCGATTTGTCGAGTTCTTCAAAGAAAATGATCGCGACGTAGCCGCAGACCGGAATAATTAACAGCACCAGAACCGCCGCCCACCAGCCGAACAACGAATAACCGAGGACCGCCAGGATCAGCCACGTGAGCGGAAACAGCAGCATCGCGGAGATGATCTTGATCGTGGAAATCACGTCTTCCGAGTCGCGCGAGAACGCCGTCGCCAGAAAGCCGCCCAGCCGGTACGCCGGATAATGCGCCACGGTGCCGACCACCGCCGGCCCCAGCATCAACAAGAACACCAAAGATCGTTTGCCGATGCTCTTGAAGACGCTCCACGTCGACGTGGGCGGCGCAAGTTCTTCCGCGTCGACGCCCGCTTGCTTCAACTCTTCTTCGAACCGGATCATGCGCTGCTCGAGCCGGCGCAAACGTTCCGGCTGGTGGCCTTCGAGAATCGCGTACGCTTTGACGAACCGTTGTTGCAGCCGCAACTCGTCTTTCAAGCTGTCGTTTTCGCCGTTCCGCGCTTCCGCCGAGAAGATGCGTTCGGCGCGCGCGATCGTTTGGCGCGCTTCCTCGTGACGAGCGTCGAGAATGACCTCGCGCAACGCTTGCTCGATTTCCTTCGAGAGTTGCCGCACCGCGTCGCGCGGCGGACTGCCGTCCGCTTCGAGCTGCACTGGATTGACTGTTAACGGCGCGCCGAAGTAAAGCAGCGCGGAGCTGCGGAACCGTGTTTTCGAGGTGTAGTACAGGCCCGCCGGAACGATCTTCAGATTCTTCACTTCGCCCGCCGAAGCCGCCGCCAGCGCGATACGCGCGGCGCCGGTTTTGATCGGACGCAGGCCCGGCTCGTCGTGCGAAACGCCTTCGGGACAGATGCCGATCGTTCCGCCCCGCGCGAGGAGTTTGCGCGCGGCGACAAACGTTTCCTCGTTCTTCGTGACGTCTTGACCCTCATCCTGCCGGCGGTACACGGGCAACGAGTCGAGCGCCTTGACCAAATAGCCGATGACGGGCATGCGAAACAGCGGCGCCTTTGCAAGAAACGAGACGCGGCGCGGCGCCAGGCAGAGCAGGAACACCGGATCGACGAGGGCGTTCGGATGATTGAGGACGAAGATTACGGGCGTCTCGAGCGGAACGTGTTCCAGGCCCGTGACCTCGATGCGTTGAAAGTAGATCCGGAGCGCGAGTCGAACGACAGAAACTATGAGGCGACGGATCATTGTGCAATAATACCTACGCTTTCCCAACTGGTTCAAAATCCATTTTTACTGAGGAAGATTATGAAGCGAGCCGTTTTCCTGTTTCCCGTCTTGTTGTTGGTCCTGGCCGCGCCCGCCGTGGCGCAAACCCGCACCTATACCGTCGAAGATCTGCTGAAAGTGCGGCGCGTTGACAATCCGCGCGTTTCGCCCGACGGCCGTCGCGTCGTGTTCACGATGGGCGACGTCAACTTCGACGCGAACCGGATCGTGACGCAGATCTACAGCACTTCCATCGATGGCGGCGAGATCAAGCGTTTGACCAGCGGCGAGACTTCGTCGAGCAACCCGCGCTGGTCGCCTGACGGCAAAAAGATCGCCTACACAAACGGCGGCCAGATCTGGGTAATGGATCACGACGGCGATAACAAGGAACAGGTGACAAAGATCTCGACCGGCGCCGCGGGCCCGGTCTGGTCGCCCGACGGCAAGTGGATCGCGTTCACCTCAGACGTTTACGCCGAATGCAACGGCAACGACGAGTGCAACAAGAAACGCGACGAGCAGGCCGAGAACAGCAAAGTCAAAGCGCACATCGTCAATCGACTGCTCTACAAACACTGGGACGAATGGCGCGACGTGAAGCGCACGCACGTGTTCGTCGTGGCGAGTAAAGGTGGAACGGCGCGCGAGATCACGACGGGCGATTTCGACTCGCCGCCGTACGCCGCTTCGAGCGCCGTTGACTATTCGTTCTCGCCGGATTCAAGCGAGATTGCTTACGTGCGCAATCCGGACAAAGTCGAAGCCGCCTCGACCAACAGCGATCTCTATGTGATGAATCTCGCGAGCGGCGCCGTCAAGAACATCACTGAACGCAATCACGGCTACGATGTCGGCCCAATCTACACGCGCGACGGCAAGCTGATCATTTACCGCTCGCAGGCGACCGCCGGTTTCGAAGCGGATCGCTGGCGCTTGATGGCCTACGATCGCGCGACCGGAAACAGCGTCGAGTTGACCAAGAATTTTGATTTGCAGGTTGAAGGCGTGACGTTGTCGCCCGACGAAAAGACGATCTACATCACCGCGAACGACCGCGGTAAAGAACCAGTTTTCAGACTTCCGATCACCGGCGGCGTGCCGCAGAAGATCATTCCCAACGTCTACGCGACGAACCTTCAGATCACGCCTGACGGCCAGCGGTTCGTGTTCGTTTCCAGCACCACCGCGTCACCGGCGGAGATCTACACGGCGAATGTGAACGGCAGCGGCGTGAACGGGCTGACGACCATTAATCGGCAGCTCCTGAGCGCGGCGAATCTCAGGCCGGCGGAAGACGTCGAATGGACCGGCGCGATGGGCCGCAAGATTCACGGCTACATCGTCAAACCGAACAACTTCGATCCCAACAAGAAGTATCCGCTGTTGGTGCTGATTCACGGCGGTCCGCAAGGCGCGTGGAACGATGTTTGGGGCTATCGTTGGAACCCGGAAGTGTTTGCGAACGCCGGCTACGTCGTGTTCGCACCCAATCCGCGCGGCTCGACGGGTTACGGCCAGCAGTTTGTCAACGAGATCAGCGGTGATTGGGGCGGCAAGGCTTACGTCGACATCATGAACGGCGTCGCTGACGTGTTGCGCCGCAACACATTCCTCGATCGCAATCGCGTGGGCGCGGCGGGCGCGAGTTACGGCGGCTACATGATCAACTGGATCCTCGGCCACAACAACGATCCACGTTTCCGCTTCAAAGTGCTCGTGAGTCACGACGGCGTCTACAACCTCGAGAGCATGTACGGAACGACCGAAGAGCTGTGGTTTCCGGAGTGGGAGTTCAAGGGTACGCCGTGGGCCAACCCGGCGCTCTACACCCGCTGGTCGCCGCACCGGTTCGTGCAAAACTTCAACACGCCGATCCTGATCATTCACGGCGAGCTGGATTACCGCGTGCCGATCGGCGAAGGGATGCAACTCTTCACCGCCGTGCAGAAGAAAGGAATCGACTCGAAGATCCTGATCTTCCCGGACGAAGGTCACTGGGTGCTGAAGCCGCAGAACTCGCAACTGTGGTATCACACCGTGCTCGACTGGCTCGACAAGTATCTGCAGCCGGGCTCTCCGCAAACGACGCGCGCCGAAGGCCAGTAAGCGTTTAGGTCCGCCAATAGGGATTTCACGGACAAATACGGATCTTCACTGAGCAGTACTCCTCCGTGCTCGTCCGTGTAATCCGTGGCTAATCGACGACGCGCACGCGGGTCTCGGCGCCGTTGGTGCGAATCTCCGGCACGTACATCGCGTGGCCCAACACCGGCAGCGCATGAAACGCACCCGGCGCTTCGGCTCGCAGCTCATAGCTCATTTGCCAGATGCCTTCCGGCAGACGGTCCACGAATAGCGCCACCTTCCGATCGCGCAGTTCCTGATACACCCAACGCGCTCGTCCGGTGAATCCCCCACCCGACTTCAGCTCACGAATGTTCAATCCATCGCCGCTCCGCACCTGCACCGCTTCCAGTCCCGCCGGCTTGAGATCTTCAAACAGCAGGTACTCGTAGTTGTTCTTCGCTTCCACCGTCAGCACGACTTCAACGCGATCACCGCTCTTCACCGTCTCGCCGTCGTTGAGCGGCACCCGTTCCGAGACGACGCCCTTCAGCAACGTCGGGTGATTCACGAGTTTGAAATACTGGCGTCGCACGAAGATCTCGTTGCCGGCCGGCTTCAAAGGTTCTTCGAGACTGAAGAACTCCGCCTGCGCCGAGAAGTAGAGCGGGCCGCTACCGTTCTTGCGCACGATCGTGATCTCGTTCTGACCGTCGTGAATCAGCTCGCGGGAGATCGCAAACTTGCTGGGCGCGCTGAGCGCGTCGTCAGCCGTGATTTGCTTGGTCGTTACCGGCGTTCCATTGACGAGAAGCTCGTAACCGATCGCCGGCTGCACTTCGCCGCTGACGCGTAGGAAATCATTGAGCGTCAGCACGACGATGGCGGTGTCGCGGGTGTTGCTCCACTGCGAGCCGCGGCGGTTTTTCACCAGCCAGTTCGTCACCGGTTCGATCAGCTTGTTCTGCGGATCGATCGCCAACAGCGCCCGCAACGCAAACGCGGTCGCTTCGACGCCGCCATCGGACCAGCGCCAGTAGATTCCGTCTTCGCCCCAGTGCGCCGTGCCGATCACTGACGGATCGGAAGGTTGTGCGCCCCGCTGCACGATTGACGTGTCAGGCTGGGTATCGATCTTCACGCCGTTCTCGAGGTTGGCAATCAGTGTCTTCGCCTGTTCGTGATAACCGTAGTTGTGCGCGGACAAGGCCAGCAGCGAGCGCGTGTACGCGTTCAGCTTGTCGCGATTGTTCCAGAGATTCGTGAACGCAGTCTGCTGAAACTTGCTCACTGCGGAACGCTTCTGCGCGCTGTGATAGACCGCGAGTGCATGCAGCATCCATGCCTGCGCGTCGTAACTCGTCTCTTCTTCGACGAGTTCCTTGTCGAGAAAATTGACCGCCCGTTCGAGCACGTCGGACTTCACCTCGACGCCGGCCTGGCGGGCGAGCGTCATGCCCCAAACGACGTAAGCAGTCATGAAGTGATCGCTCTCGCCGAGTTTCCACCAGCCCCAACCGCCATCGGCATGCTGAAAATCGTAGAGACGTTCGAGACCCGCTTTTGTCATGGCGTCGAGCTCTTTCAGATCGTGACGTCCTTTCGGGTGGGTGGCGGCGGCGCTTGCTTCTTCGATGCCGCCGAAGATCTTGTTCATCGCGGTTTCGGGTTTGAGTCCCAAATCTTGCAGCGTCTTGGCCGTGATCACCGCCGGCAAAAAGCGACTCATCGTCTGCTCGGTGCAGCCGTACGGGTAATCGATCAGGTACGGCAGCGCGTCGAGCATCGTCGTGGCCATGCTCGGCGCGATCTGCACGGTAAGGTTGGTCGAATCAGCGCGACGCTCTTTGGGAATGTCGAGCTTGACCGCGACGGAATCGCCGCGCATCTTGCCGGAACGCGAGACAAACTTCTCGATGCCGTGCTCGAAGATCGTGAACCGCTTCTCCATCGCATCGGCGTACTGCTCCCCGCGCGCTTCAACTTTCAGGCGAGCTTCACTCGCGTGGGTTACGTTCACCTGCCAGTCGACTCTCGTTTCGCTGTTCGCTTTGACTTCGACCGGCGCTGCCTGGCCGGTTACGGTCAATCCTTCGGCGTCCAGTGCGGGCGCCACGCGCATCGGCTGGTCCGTGTTGTTGTTGATGACTGCCGAAACGGTTACCTGATCGCCGACCACAAAGAAACGCGGCGCTTGCAGGCGAACGATCAGCGGCTGCTTGGTCCGGGTCGTTGAATTACCCATGCCAAACTGGTTCGTGGTGCTCGCGGCGCGCGCCGTTGCGGTCCAGGTCGTCAGCGAATCAGGATATTTGACCTTGATACTCGCAGCGCCGTTCGCATCCGTTTTCACGTCGGGCAGCCAAAGAATCGTCGAACGGAAGTCGCTGCGTACTTGAACCGCTGGTTCGGGACCTACGTTCCTCAGTACCTCCATCGGACTGGCCAATGCGGTCGGCGCCTGCAACGTGCCGGACGGACGCATGCTTTTCTTTTGCTCAACGCTGACAGCGTCGGTAACACCCATATTCATGCCGCGGCCCTGTCCGAAGGCGGCGCCGCCGAGCGCGTACTCCGCTATGCTGCGCGGTGCGTTAATTGATTCGTCCCCGTCCTTCACTAAGTTCTGAAACTTTCTCTTCTCGTTTGCTTGATCTTGTCTTTGATCGCGTAACTGGCCACCAACATCTATGAAGTGCGCATAGGCCTTCTGGTTCAACGTGCTCTGCGTCTGGACCACCGGCGTGCGCTTTTGTCCGTAGTAGAACTGGCGCGGATCGCCGGCGTAGTCGTTTTGAATGTATTTCACCGACTCATCGACCAGACCCAGCGCAACCTCCGTCGAGATCGGCCGTCCCTCCGCGTCCTTCGTCAGGATCGATAACGTTCCTTCTTCGCGCGGCTGATACTGTTCGCGGTCGGATTTCAAGGCCACCGCCAGAAACTGCTGCACCGGCGGCACGACCACCTGTTTCGTATCGATGAAGAAATTAGCGTCGCTCAGCATCGCCGCGCTGAGATAGATGTTCGGCACGTGCTTCTCTTCGATCGGGACTTCGATCAGCTTCGTCGTGCCGGTGACGTGAACCAGCTTGTAGCTGTACAAGTCGTCGCCTTCGATACTGAACAGGACGTAACGATCCGGCGCCGGCACATTGATCATGACCGGCGCTGTTTGTCCCGCGCGGAAGGTGTCTTTATCGACGACCAGCTCGAGTCCACCGCGACGATAGCCGATATCCGTCGTGGCATTCGTGGCGACAAACACGGCCATCTCGCCCCTGACCGGCGGCAGAAAACGATCGCGTTTCGGGTCCACGCCCTGACTGCTCTGCCAGGCGACGCGATAGTAGCCTTCCTTCTCCGGCGTGAAACTGACTTGCGCTTCGCCCTCCGCGTCGGTCTTCACGGTTTGAGTCGCGATCTCTTCGTGTTGATAACCCATGAACTTCAACAGCCAGGGCCGCATGCCGCGCGGCTGCCGCGGCGGAAACACATCGGAACGCTCCTTCAACTGTCGCAGCTCTTCGCCCTGCACTTCGCGGCCACGCGGATCGATCCAGATCTCCCACCAGTAATCACGCGTCACTTTCACCGTGCCTTCGGCTTGCACCGGCTCTTCGTTGGCGTCGATCGCCTTGATGTCAACGGTGACTTTGTCCTTCGGCCGGTAGATGCATTGCTCCGCGTGAGGGTAGACGTAATAACGCTGCCGCGTGACGCGAACGGTATCCTCAGCGACGATCTCGCGCCGCGATGAATCGACGACACGTGCTTCGATGCGAAATTGATAATCCTGATTGTAGTTCTCGCGAGGAGTGTCGAACGTAAGGGTTGCTTTGCCGGTCGAGTCCGTCCTTATCGTCTCTCGTTTGATGACCGAACCTTGTCCGCCGTAATAGCGCCACCACTGTTGCTGCTGGAAGATGTCGTCGTAGTACCACGGATAATCGCGATGCGGATACCAGTAGTGATAGAAAGGATTCTGGTAGACCACCACCTCGACGGAAGCATTGCTGACCGGACCACCGAAGTAGTAATCGGCCTGCACTTCGACTTCCACCTTCTCACCGACGCGAAACGCTTTCTTCTTGCCGTCCTGACGGGGCGTGTTCACTTCAACTTTGAACTCGGGCAGCTTGTATTCTTCGAGTCGAAACAGCCGCGCGTTGCCGATGCCGGTGTGTCGTCCCTGGTCATAGAAGTAGACCTGGTACTCACCGAGCGGCCACTCTTCACTCAGCTCGAGCGAACCCCACGCGCTGCCGAAAGCGTTCAGCGTCGCGGTGCCGTCCTTCACTTTCGTGCCGCGTGGATCGTTGATCTGATATTCGATTACCTGGCCCGCCGGGGTTGAATAAACGCCGTTGTCGAGATGGCGCGCGATGAACTTCCACTGCATCGTTTCCTTTGGCCGGTACGCCGGTCGATCCGTAAACGCGTAGATACGCCATCCTTCCTGGCGGTTGTAGCCGTAAGCGTAGGCCCCGGCGAAAGCTTGTCGATCGTTACTGGCGGCCGTGGCGAAAACATTGCTATTGCCGGAAGCATCCCGGAGCGTGAAATGCGCGAGGCCGTCGGCGTTTGTGGTCTGACGCATGCGGTGCCAGCGCCATTTGTTGCTGGAGTAATAGCTCTCCCACAACGCGACGTTCGCATTCGCGATCGGCGCGCCCGTGATGGCGTCCGCGAAATACAAGAGGCCTTGCTTTGTTGACGTCTTGATCACGAGGCTGGCATCCGTAACCAGTACAACCTCGCGCGCTGAAAGTGAGTCGCTCTTTGCTTCGAGCAGATATGCGCCTGCCGGCAGTTGACCATTCACGCGGACCTGCTCGTCGTGTGGTTCATAAGGTTCGCCGGGTTCGATGTTTTTGCTCCACGACTTAACCGCTGGACTGGTGATCGGGAGTTTTTGAATCCACGTCTCACCTTCCGACTCACCCTCGTCCGCATCGGCCACCCGGCTGAAGCGTATGTCGCGCACCATGTCGAACTTGTAAAGCGCGAAGTCCACGTGCTTCACGTTGCGCGAGTTGAGGCCAAACTGCACTTCCGATCCCGGTAGGAAGATGTTGGACACGCCGACGCCCAGTGCCGGCTTGGTAATTTCCGTGATTTGCGCCTGCGCCTGATCGAAATAACGAGTCTCACCTTTCCTGAACTCTCGCACCAGACGGCGAAGCAGCTCCAACGCTTTCGCGTAATCGCGTTGTTGCCGCCATTGCCCGTCGCCGACGGGCCGTACCGTGCCGGCGTTGTTCATCCACTCGGCATAATGAAACAGCGCGTCGTCGTACCAGTCACTCTGTTTCCCCTCGGTGAGTGCGTCTTCAAACTCGTCGGGCACACGCTGGAGCGTTGACAGATCGCCGCCCTGCGAACGCATCGTCATAGCGATAAGAAAATGAAGGTGCGCTTTGTCGTTGGCGGTGGTGCTGATCTTCAGCGCGTTTTCGAGGACGTCGAGCGGGATGTAATTGCCGTAGACGGTGTAGACGTAATACTCCTCGCGATCCGGCGGGTCCGCCATCCGGAAAACGATTTTGAGGTAGCGATCGCGAGCGCGGTCGAGTTCGCGTTGTCCGGCCCACCAGTCGAGCGCCTGTTGATAATGAGGCCAGGCGATACCCCAGTTCCTTTGAAAGCGCCGGACCCAAAAAAGATCCGCCAGTGATTCGTGCGCTTCCGCCCAAACGAGATCGCGATCTTCTTCCTTTTGCACTACCCGGATCAGTTCCTCGAGTTGTTTCTGCGCCGACTCGATTTTGGTCGTGTCGGCGGTTTGCGTCGCCGCCTGCGCCCGCCAAGAGGTGTCGGCGAGGCGAAACTCAACCCAGCGAATGTCGGCTGCGCTTAACTTGCTCTTGTCCACCCGGGCGTAAGTTTCGTTGGCCCGCGCATAGGAACCCTGGGCGTACTCGCGCTCAGCTTGCGCTTTGAGCTGCGAGTAATCAGGTTGTTGCGCGAGGGCGTTGAAAATTAGGAACAAAAAGGCGGTGACGGAGATCGCTGTAGTTTTCATAGTGGGAACACGCTACCAGTCAGAATAAGTTCGGTAAGTTCACCGAACCACGGTTTGAACGGATGAGGTGGGGAGACTTGCGCGCGAGCGCTAATTTTCGGTCGTTGACAACAGGAACACCGCAAACGATGCGAGCCAGTGCTCGCCGGCGTAGTCTCCGCTCGCGACGTGGGCCAACGCGGCTGCCGCGTGTTTGTCAGCCGATTCCGACAAGACCGAACGAGCCTGATCGCCGGCCGGCAAAGCCCGAGCGATCGCGCGCATGCACCACGCGCGACTGAGATTCAACCCGTCGAGATGGACGAGCTTTGGATCAGTGCGATCCGTCACGATGGCCGGCTGTAGCAAAGCCGCCGGGTTCCCTTTCGCGACTCCCGGCAGGAAGCGGTGAAACCACGCGGCAAACTCCGCCGGTTTCATCACCCGTCGCATGAGATCGGCTTCCATCAGCGCGGCGGAGAAGAAGTCTTCGCCGCCGGGTTCCCAGGCGCCGGGATAGTTCGTGTCCTTTGAATAGTAAGTGCGGCTGCGCTCGTTCAGTAATGATTCGAGTTCGCGATCGCCGCTAGCCTTGGCGTAATCGAGCGCAAACGCTAATCCGAAAGCGGTGTTTGGATGCACGCCGGTGCGGATTGGATACGTCTGCTTCGGCAGAAAACTTCGATACGACGCGGCGATGACTTCAGCGAGCGGCTTGAGGTTAGCGGCCCAGCGCGCGCCGTCGGGATCGTTCCACGATTGCAGTTCTTCAGCGAGCTTCAAGCCCCAGGCCCAACCGTAAGTGCGCTCAAACGACTGGCGGTTTGGCTGCTTCATGTAGGCCACCTCCGCCTGGACGTTGTCGGCGGTGAGATTCGCGTTGAGCGTCGTTCTGATCTGTTCTGACTCCGGCAAGCCCGGAAACGTTTTCAACAAACGCACCAGCATCCAGTGCCCGTGCACGGAGGAGTGCCAATCGTAACAACCGTAAAACGTCGGATGCAGGGCTTTCGGACTCTGCACTTCACTGCTGTTATTGATCACGTGTTCGGGCTTGTTGGGAAACTCGCGCGTGACGCATTTCAACGCCAGCGCCGCGAAGTGCGACGCCTGCTTCTCAGTAAGAGCCTGGCCGTTATTCATCTGCGATCGCGCAAGGGTGGTTGGAGTCAGTAACACGGTTGCGCCGAGTAGCAAGGATGTGATGGTTCGCATGGGTCCGTCAAATAGCAGTCAATAGCGATGAGATGGCCGGCCGATGTGGATGTGTGGACCGGTAGCGGTGCCCGGAATCGCCCCGCGAAATGCCAGGTAAGGAATTGCGTTGCGCTGGAGAAAATTCAACAGCGCCTGGCCTTCGGCACTGTCCGGGTGCAGCGAGATGTCCATCGAGTTGCGATGATCCAGGCGCCAGCGATCGTGAATCGCGCCCTGGCCGAAAACCGCAATCGGCAGCTCGCGATGAAACGTGTCGGAAAAGAAGCGCTGCACCTTCCACGCCTCGCCGAGGTTCCAGCCGGGGCCGCCGGTAAAACGAATGAACGACGACGTGCGCACCAGACGCTGTTTGGCGAGACTTAGATTTTTCGCGAGTTGCTGGTCCGCGTCTTGTTCCACGAGCACTCCCGCGATCTGATCGTCGGCACTCGACATCTGCCGGCGCGTCTCCGCTACTCTCGCTTTGGCCGCAGCAAGGGCGGTTTCGTTCTCGGTGACCTGTGCTTTAGCGATCAGTCCTTCCGCGAGTAGCTTTTGCGAAAGCGCAAGCTTCTCTTCGGCTTTCTTCACGTCTGCCTCGTAAAACGTGACGAGTTTTTCCAGGCTCGCTTTGTATTCTTTCGTGGCTTGAACGTATTGCTCGCGCAGCTTGGCGAGTTCGCTGACCGGCGCGGGAGCTGATGGCTTCTTCCTGGTTTTCTTCTGCGCTTCGGCGTCGCCGAGGCAGACGAGCATCAATAGTGTGAGTAAACCGGGGTAGACGGGATTTCGATAGTGACGGTACACACTACTTCACCAGCGTTCCGGTGCGGCTCCAGCGAGTGTTGTGGAAGAAGTCGGCGATGATGCCCCAACCGGTCGGCGCCGCGCTCTCGTCGTAAGACCAGTAGACGAACATCGCGCGCCCGATGACGAGATCGCGAGGGACGAAGCCCCAGTAGCGGCTGTCTTCACTGTTGTCGCGATTGTCGCCCATGACGAAGTAACTGTTCGGCGGCACGGTGAGTTCGTCCTTGCCTTCGAAAGCATTACGCTCGCGCCCGTCGGAATCGAAGAACTGCTTGTGATAGACGTTATAACGCTCGCCGGGCTGGCGCGGGGTCGGCTTTTCGAGCTCGTGTAACGGGGCCTTGTCGCTGGTTTCCTCTACGAGGATGCGGTGCTCGGGGACAGCTTGGTCGTTAACGATGACGGTCTCGCCGTTGATGCGGATGCGATCGCCCGGCAGGCCGATGACTCGCTTCACGTAATTCGTGAGTATCGGTGTGTTTTCCGGACTCCGATCGCGATCGGGATCGTACTTGTTCCCCGGGTACTTGAAAACGATGATGTCGCCGCGTTTGATGTCGCGTTGCGGCAGAAACGGCAGCGACTTACCCGGCGCGAAGATGAACTTGTTGACGAGCAAGTGGTCGCCGATCGTGATCGTGTTCTGCATCGATCCGGTCGGCACTTTCACCGCCTGCACGATGAACGTCATGCCGAACAGCGCCATCACCACCGTCACGACTGCCGACTCGAAATATTCGCGCCAGACGGTCTTCGGCGGACCCTGCACCGGCGCCGGTGCGGGCGGTGTCTTCCCATGGCCGTTACGCTGAAAAAGACGCGAGAAAGAGGAAGGCTGGACTTCGGTCTTTGTTTCCGTTTCGCGGCTGGTTACCTTGTTAGTAGTTTGATTGCTGGCCATTAAAAAAACATCCTAGATACGTTGCCTGCCATGGTCAAGTTTCGGCACTGCCCGTCGAATTAACCGCCTCCGCCGGGAGGTCGGGACCCATTGCCTCCAAAGCCGCTCGCGCCGCCGCCGCCTCAGCCGCTTTGATCGAATGGCCCGAACCCTGAATGCTGCCGCTGTCCCACGAAACCTCAACGTGGAAGATACGTTGATGCGGCGGACCGAGGGTTTCGATTACCGCATAGCGTGGCGCCGACCGGCGTTCGGCCTGAAGTTTCTCCTGCAACATCGTTTTGTAGTCGGCCTTCGCGGCACTCAGTGGATCCGCGGCCGCGAGCTCGGCGCGCAGCGCGCCACAAACAAACTGCGTCGCTGCTACCAGTCCGCCATCGAGAAAAACCGCGCCGGTGATGGCTTCGAAAACGTCCGCCAGCAGCGCGTTCTTCTGGCGGCCGCCGCTCTTTTCTTCGCCGCGGCCGAAACGCAGAAAGTCACCGAGCTTCAATGCTTGTGACGCAATGGCGAGCGTGGGCGCACTCACGAGTCGATGCTTCATGCGCGAGAGTTCGCCTTCGGTGCCGGCGGGATACGAGTTGCAGAGATAGTTGGCGACGATCAGGCCGAGAACGGAATCGCCGAGAAACTCCAGCGACTCATTGTGCAGCTTGCGCGCCTGGAGCTCGTCACCCGGCGGAACTTTTTCGTGGGCCCACGAACGATGAGTGATTGCCCGTTCGAGCAAAGCACGATCTTTGAAGTTGTAAGCGAGAATCGTTTCGAGGAGATCGAGATCGGGAATCGTGTCGGAGTTTTTCAAAGCGAACTCGATTATAACAAACGCCGGAAGCTTGTCGAAAAATGCGACCTGCTTCCGGCGTTGCGTGGTTGACGGGAAACTCGTGCTAGTTGCGCGGGCGATCCGGATTGGTTCCGGGCTTCGTGCCTGCGGGTTTGGTTGCCGGCGTGGTTGACGCTTTGGTTGTCGAGGGAGTCGTTCCCGTTGGAGCCTTGGGTGTCGACGTCGTTCCCGCTGGAGTGGTGGAGCTCGCAGTGCCATTACCGTTGGCCGGCGCTGCACCTGAGGCCGGGGTCGAAGTCGGTGCTGCTGTCGGCGGCAACGACGTTAACGGAGTCGGTTCCGGCGGCAACGGCTTGGTGGTGATGCTCGCGATCAACTCAGTCATACCAGCGTCGGAGTTGTTATGAAGGTACTTGTACCACTGCGTCAAACTCTCCATCCAGCCAGTCTTCTGCTTGGCGTAATTCGCGTCGCTACCGGCGAGGGCCACCGCACGGGCGTAGCCATCGATCATGCGCTCGACAATCTGATTGATGTTGGCCAGGGCGAGTTTGCTTTCCGGCGTTTCATCCTTGCCACCGTAGAGCCGCTTGTACTCTTCGGACTGTTTCGCATAGGGACCGGTCTCGTAGGCCGCCGCGATGTACGCGTATGGGAAAGGCGACTTCTTCAACGGAGTCTCGAACTGCGCGGACTTGATCAGGTTCTTGAGCGCGTTGCCAGGATCCTTCTCAACAGTCAACGTGCCGATGGTGAAATTCAAGTAAGCGAGTGCGGCTTCCTTACCGGTCAGCGGCTGCCAGTTTTCCAGGTTCTTTCCGCCTTCGATCAGCGCGAGCGCTTTGCGCGCATAATCGAGCGCCGAAGGAGTCAACTGCGCGTTGCTGGCAACGAGATAGCCGTTGGTGCCGAGGGCAACGAGCACTTTCAGGTTCTCAGCGTCCGTGGAAAGGATCTCGCCGCCGAGCTTGAACGCTTCGGGATAATTCTTGTCGGTCCAAAGGGCCTTGTCGAAGGCTGCTTCCCGCGAGCCGACTTCATAAGCCGTGGCCCACTTCTTCAGGTAGTCGATGATCTTTTGCTGTTCTGGCGTTACGTCAGCAGCAGCCGGACAGGCGAGATACTTCTTCGCAGCGTCATACGCCTTGGCCTGATCGTCTTTTCTAAATTTGAGAAACTCCTGGTACAACGCGTTCTTGTTGTCTTGCGAGCATTGATCCTGGGCCTGGACCTCGTTAGCTGTGATCGAATTGTTCGCAGCGACGGGCATAGCTAACAACGCGACTGTCGCACCCATCATTAAAAACATGCTTATCTTTTTCATTAGTCGTCCGAACCTCCAAAACGTCTTCTTTCAGCAATCGCGCTAAAGGCTGAGCCCTTCGCTTCGTTTACAGGAACTTTAGGATGCAAATGATACGGAGACCGGTTGCTGCCGATCTGCGCATCGAGGGGAATGGGCTCTGGTCTTACCTAGGGTAAAAAAAGAACGCCCGCAATATTCCTGCAACTTCCTTAAATGTGTCAAGGAGCGCTCAGCGCACCGAGCGTTAAAGTCGCAAAAAAATTTGCGCCGGAGATTAAGGTTCCGGCGCAAAAGACTCAAATGTGTTGTGTAAGTCTGTTAAGGCTGAATGCGGCGCGGACGCTGGGCGCCGGATGCGTCAGTGTTTGCCGGGGGCACTGGTGTCTTGGAATTGTTAGGTTGGGCAGTGCTCTTCGGCGTTTCAGCCGGTTTGTTATTGAGTGGCATCAACACGCGCTTGACGGTGTTCTTTGGTTCGGCCGTGGCGGGTTTGGCTGTTGTTGTGCCGGTCTGCGCGGGGGTTGCGGCGTTGTCACCCTGACCCGGGTTAGCGGGAGTTGCGGTTGCGGTTGATTCTTCACCCTCACCGTTGGCGGTATTTTCCGCGGCGGCTTCCTGATCGGCGACTTCCTTCTCTTCGTCGTCGAGAGTTGAAGCCACTTGCAGGTTGATGGCAGTACCAAAACGATGGTTCAACTGGCGATAGATCTCGCCGGCGACTGACACCGGAAAATGACGCCGGCCATCAGTACCTTCGGCGATGACAATTACTGCGAGTCGCGGGTTAGCCAGCGGAGCGTAAGAGGCAAACAAGCCGACCCAGCCGTTGTCGCCGATGCAAGTGCCGGTCTTTCCGGCCACGGTCTGCGTCGGATCGTAAGAGCGTTGAGCGGTGCCGTAGTTCACCGCGCCGACCATGCCCGGCACCATGCGCTGCCAAACGTCCGCCGAAATCGGCAGCACGCGGCGAACCTTCGGGCTCATCTTGTTTGCTTCTTTCGAACTATGCGGGATCTGCGGGGTCAACAAGCGGCCGCCATTCGCCATTGCGGAAACGAGCGTGCCGAGCTGGAGCGGAGTGACTTGAAACCCATCGGCGTGCGAGAACATGCGCCGCTCAACCACATCCGGTTTCACTTCGGGAACTTTACCGGGAAACTCGAACGGAACATTGATGCCCGTCTTCTCACCAAGCCCCAGTTCGCGCGCGTAATTGACCATCTTGTCAGGACCAATGCGAGCCCCGACCTGCTGGAAGAACGGATTGTTCGAGTGGGCCAACGCTGAGGTCAGGTCGAGCCGGAATCCGTCATTCGCACTGTCAACCAGCGGAATCGCGTTCTCGGAAAGTCCGGCGACGCCGGTAACGAGCTTGATCGTCGAGCACGGCTTGAAGCCGCGATGCAGCGCCCATTCCTGGTTCACCACGGAATAGACGCGACCCGTTATCGGATCCATCACGACAACGGTGCCCGCGTGATTACCAAGCGCCTGAATCGCGACGCGACGCACTTCCGGATCTTCACCAGTCAAATCGTCCTTCGCGATGAACGACTGCACTTGCGCACGCATCGCGTTGTCGATGGCAATCTGGCGTGCGATTGCAGCGCGACGCGCAGCTTCGGCGCGACGACGAGCTTCAGCTAACGCACGTCGATTCCGCGCTTCAACTCCACGCAACGCAGCCGCACGTTCACGTTTCGTCAACGGCCGGCGAAGCTTACGCTCCATCGCCTTGATGGCTGATGCCTGTTCGCGGGCGACCACCGCGCGCTGGCGGCGAAGATCACGCGCACTCAAACGTCCACCACGCCCACGACGAGCAGCTCTTGCCGACTCGCGTCCACCACGCCGCGATCCACGATGTCTCGCGGAAGCGTTTCTGCCCTTCTGGGCACGGGCGCTCCGACCCGCAGAAGATCGTTTCTTCCCAAAGGCTGTACCGGAAATACAAAGCGCAAAAAGGATAAATAGAATGAAGACGAACCGGTGGGGCCGACGGGAATTAAACTTGGGTGTCATCAGGGCCTCTTACCTTTCTTTCAGGGATTGCTCACCAGGCGGTGAGTTAAACCGAAATACTTCTCCTCAGGTTCAAAAACCTAAACCTTAGCTCGAGCTGGCCTCGCGCAACTGACTGCAACATTGAGGTGGGTAGATTTCCCTAAACGGCGGTCCCTGGGGACATTGATTTGAGACCGCCCACGAATATAACATCGGGCCTCTCCCACGGGCAACAAAAAAGTAATTGATTATACATAATTCACTGGAAAGCCAGCGCAACACTCTGGAAAATCAGCGCACCATTGCCAATATGAGATTCCCAGCCCTTGTCGAAAGCTTCCGCGCCCGACTCCTCCTGCTGCTGGCGCTCATGCTCGGTCTCACTCTCGGCATTCAGTATTACTTCAATCTCCGCTCGGTAAAGAACAACGCCCGGATGATCATCGAGCAGGAACAGGCGATCATGACCGGCATCGGTCTCGGCCTGAACAGTCTCCAGAGCAACAAGTACCTCGATCAAATCGTCGGTAGTCTCAAAGACCCGTTACTCAATAACAAGAACGCCCGGGTTAAAAACATCCTCGTCGTGGACGATGCCGGCAACGTCATGGACAGCCTCCAGCGGGAGTACACCCCGCAACTGCGCGAAGACAACACCACCCAGTACGTTCAATTCCAGGAGCTGCAACTGCCGCCTTTGCGCAGCGCCGTCCAGTACAGCGGCGGCCCGCATGAACAACTTCCCTCCTGGATTCCCCCCTCGACGACGACCGACTTCGGCGCCGCCGGGGCCTTCTATTATCCAGTACAGACCAATAACGGGCGCCGTTTCATAATTGTCGTCCTCGACTCCGCAAATATTTTGACCAACGTCTTCGAACGGCAGGGTACCCGCTCAGCCCTCTACACGCTGGCCGTCCTGTTTGTGACGACGCTCGTGACCGGTTTCTTCGTCTGGCGATTCACGCGTCCAATCAAAGAGCTTTCAGTCGCCGCGCGCCGGGTCGCCGGCGGGAATTTCGATGTCCAGGTTACGCCACAACGCCGGGACGAGGTGGGCACGCTGGCTTCCGCCTTCAACGAGATGACGGCCAAACTCGGACGCGCGCGCGAACTCGAGACTCAACTCCATCAAGCCGAGAAGGGCGCCGTGGTTGGCCGCTTGGCGGCGGCGATCGCGCACGAGATTCGTAATCCGCTGAATTACATCAACCTCACGCTCGATCACTTGCGCTCTTCTTTCGCGCCCAACGATCCCCCGAAGCGAGTGACCTTCGTCAAACTTACGGATCAGCTCAAAACGGAAGTCGCGCGCATCAACCGTCACATCACCGACTTCCTGAAATACTCGCGGCCGTCGAAGCTCGAGTTGCAGGACTTAGATATAAGAGCCGAGGCTGAGGATGCTTTGCGTCTGATTGGAGTGCGGGCGGATGAATGCGGCATCAAAACGGGAATCATTCAGGATGGCGCGCTCCGGCACGTCATGGCCGATCGCGAGTCGCTGCGCTCGATGTTCACGAATCTCGTCATCAATGCCGTGGAAGCGATCGACGGCGACGGCGGTAGTGTTTCGATCAAGCTGTCGAACACGGGCGAGAACTCTGTTAAGGTAGAGGTCATCGATACCGGACGCGGTATCTCCCCCGAAGACATCTCGAAAGTTTTTGAGCCGTACTTTTCAACTAAGGAGACAGGCACGGGACTGGGTCTGGCCATTGTGAAGAAAGCGATCGACGATCATGGCGGCACGATCAGCGTCGCTTCGAAACAAGGCACTGGCACTACGTTCACGATCATTCTGCCGGCTAAAGAGAACGGACATGGCACGAAAGAACATCCTCGTAGTTGACGACGAGAAGTCGCAAAGAGAAATCCTGGAAATGATTCTGGCCGGTGAAGGCTACGACGTGACCACTGCGGCGTCGGGCGAAGCCGCGCTGAAGTTTGCAAAGGACCGCCGCTTCGATCTGGCGCTGACGGATCTGAAGATGACGGGCATGGACGGCATCGAGCTGTTGCAGCACCTGCTGGCTTACGACTCTTCAATCATCGTGATCCTTTTGACGGCGCATGGCTCGATCGATTCGGCGAAAGAAGCTTTGCGGCGCGGCGCGTTTGACTACCTCGAAAAGCCGTATGACAAAGCCGCGTTGCTGGAAACGATCAATCGCGCGCTGGACCGTCTCGATGCGATCGACAGCGAGATCATCTCCGCGTCGCCCAAGATGGAGACGGTGAAGAAGATGATTTTGAAAGTGGCGCGCTCGAACTCGACGGTGTTGATTCGCGGCGAGTCGGGGACGGGCAAGGAGTTGATTGCGCGCGCGGTCCATAATCAATCGCCGCGTTCGACGGAGATGTTTCAGGCGGTGAACTGCGCGGCGATTAACGAGAACCTGCTGGAGTCGGAGCTGTTTGGGCATGAGAAGGGTTCGTTCACCGGCGCGCATGCGGAGAAGAAGGGTTTGTTTGAGATCGCGGACCGCGGGACGTTGTTTCTGGATGAGATCGCGGAGCTGGATGTTGGGATTCAGGCGAAGCTGTTGCGTGCGTTGCAGGAGCGGAAGATCAGACGCGTCGGTGGAACGCACGAGATCAGTGTCGACGTGCGCGTGATTGCGGCGACGAATCGCGATTTGCGCGCGATGGTTGCGGATGGTCGTTTCCGTGATGATTTGTATTACCGGATTAACGTGCTGTCGATCGACGTGCCGCCGCTGCGTGAACGCCGCGACGATATTCCGGTGCTGATTGACTACTTCTTGAAGAAGCACACGAAAAACACTTCGCGTTTGATTACCGGTCTGACGCCGGAAACGAAGAAGTTGATGATGGACTACAGTTGGCCCGGTAACGTGCGGCAACTGGAGTCGGCGATCGAGCGGGCGATTCTGTTGGCCGAAGATGAAAAGATCACTTTGGAGGACTTGCCGAGTGAGGTGCGCCAGGATGTCGGCCCCGCGTCGGAGGGGACTTTCAAACTGCCGGCGGAAGGGATTAATTTCGAGGACGTCGAACGCAACCTGATCACGCAGGCGATGGAGCAGACCGACTACAACATCACGAAAGCGGCAAAATTATTAGGCCTGACCTTCCGCACGTTGCAGTATCGGTTGGAGAAATTCGGCATCAAGAAGCCGGACGGAACGGACGGCTCGGACGGCGAGTGACGACTGTGACGGCGAATGACGACGCGGACGGGAGTGATGACGCGTTCTTTATCTAAGATCGTGCGCGCTTTGTTTAAGTAAGATCGTGCGCGCTTGTTTAAGATCGTCTGCCTCTTATCTAACATCCTGCGCGCTATATCTAACGCGGAAGCGATCATACTTATTTACGAGCGCGCGATAACTATCCGCCGGCAAAAGACACTTTCAGCCGCCTAGATCATTCATTAAACCTCAGTCCGTATAGCTACCCCTCACGCACCGTATTTGCGAATCAGCTTATCTTACTTTCTACCTGCGGACGGATTTCTAACTGGTGGTCCATCTTAGTTATCGCGAGATCGATCATGAGTAACCGGCCGCCGCGAATCCTTGTCCCGCCGCGAATAATGCTTGTTCCACCGGCGATCATGCTTGTCCCGCGGCCGATCATGCTTGCCCCGCCGCCCAATTCATTAGAGGCTGCCTAATCTGTGCACAGTGTCCCGATAACGATTGACAGTTCCCACCAGTAATAGATTGCGCTCGATGGTCTTTTATAACGAATCGTGTTGCTCCCCACCACTGACTGTGGGAACTCACGTTGGACCGCGAGGCGCGCCGTGCAAGTGTAGCGGGCGTCCGCGTTCCATTAGTGCAGTTCAACCTTATTCACTGGAGGTAGGCCATGAAATCTCCTGCGATCCTTTTCGTGTTATCCGTGTTAATCCTCGGCTTGACATCGTGCGCTGGCGCTACAAGCGATCAAAGAGCCACCAACACACCCGCGCAACCCGAGGCCAAAACCTATATCGGCGAATCTGTCGCCAAGGAAGCTGACAGTCAAACAGCGCATTACGGCGACGTAAAATTCGAGAAAGTCTCACTGTCCGAGACCGAAAAACTCGGCGAGACTGCCGCGGCGATCGATCGCAAGATCATTCGCAACGCAGATCTGACGCTCGAAGTGCCGCAAACCACCGAAACACAACAACGCATCACCTCGATCGCCGAAGCACACGGCGGCTTCGTCGTCACTTCCGAAGCTAAACAACGCGAAGGCACCGAACCGGCCCAACGCACGCTCGATATCAAACTCGTCGTGCGCATCCCGGAAAACCAGTTCGGCGCCGTCATCGATCAGATTCGCGGCCTCGGCGGCAACGTCAGCGAAGCGAAAATCAGCGGCCAGGATGTCACCGAAGAATTCATCGACCTCGAAGCCCGCATCAAGACGCAAAAAGCACTCGAACAGCAGTTCCTGCAAATCATGAAACAGGCAGGCAAGATCGCCGACGCAATGGAAGTGCAACGACAGATCGCCGACGTCCGAACCGAAATTGAAAAGCTCGAAGGCCGCAAGCGCTTCCTCGAAAACCGCTCCAGCCTCTCGACGATCACCGTGAACATCATTACGCCGAAGCCGATGGTCGTCGTACCCACGACGGGATTTCGTCACAGCGTCGGTGAAGCGGTGTCGGACAGTATCGACGTGGGTTCCGCCATCGTCCTGTTCTTCGTGCGCTTCGCGATCGTGATGGTGCCGATTGCCGGGCTGGTGCTTTTGCCCGCCGGTCTGCTGCTCCGTTATGTTATCCGGCGAGCCAGACGCGTGCGCCTGGCGCAAGCGTTATCAGTGACACCGGCGGAATAAACGGAGCCATACCAATTTGAGAAAACTTATCGTTTTGCTTTGTCTGCTGCTGTCGGCTGCGTGCACGAAGCCCGCAGCAGACACCAGGCAAGCAGGAACCGAGAATAAACCCGCGGCAAGCAGTCCGGGAGCGCGAATAGCATCGACGGACGTCGTGAAGGTCACGCCGCAAGAGTTGACGCTCGCGAAAGGCGAAGCGGCGTACGCCGTCGTGCGACTGCAAATCCAGAACGGCTATCACGTCAACGCGAACCCGGCGACGTTTCCTTATCTGATTGCGACGGAGCTCCAGGTGCCGGCGGCGAGCGGCATCTCGGTGAGCTCCGTCACCTATCCTGATCCGTTAACAAGAACGTTTGCCTTTGCCGACCAGCCGCTGAAAGTTTACGAAGGCGACACGAGCGTGAAGGCGATGCTCAAAGCGACGCCGGTAGCGCAACCGGGCAAACACAACCTTTCGGCGAAACTGCGCGTCCAGGCATGTGACGATCAGGTGTGCTACCCGCCGGGAACGATCGACCTGACGATACCGGTTGAAGTGAAGTGAAGACGTTCTGGATCATTGTGTCAGGTTTATGCGGCGTGGCAGCCGTCGTATTTGTCGTTTGGAACGACTATGACAAGATGTTTATCGCGGCGACGCTCGGAGCCGTCGCGTGGTTCTTGAGTTATAGAGCACAGTTAACCACAGATAAAACGGATGAAGAAAATTAGTTTCGCTTTGGTGTTTGTTCTTGTTCTTGGCGTAGCGGTGCGGGCGTCGGACGTTTCCGATGTGCGCAACACGGTGCAGACTGTTTTTGAGCAGCTCAAATCGCGCAACTACGAAGGGCTTTACGATCTTCTGCCTGACTCATCGCGCAGCCGCCTGTCGCGCGATCGTTTCGTGAGTGCGTTGCAGCGCGCGCAGGACTTCTACCAACTCGACCGACTTGAAATCGGCGCGGTCAAAGTCGCCGGCAATCTCGCCGTCGTTGATACGGTGCTTTACGGACGCGTCGTTGCACCGATTCAGGCGGAAGGCAAGATTGTCGTGCAGCAATACCTGCTGCGTGAAAATGGAAAGTGGCGCGTAGCGACCGGTGATCAGAGTGCGGTCAGAAAGTTTCTCGCGGCTAATCCGGGGTTCAGCAGAGGTTTTAGAGTCAGGCCGCCACGAGTCTACGTCAAACAAAACAACAAGTGGGTTGAATTCAATCCGGGACGCCGCTGATTCGCGACTTAATTCTCACTACTCAGCAGCAACAGATCGTCGAACGAAAGCTGCGCGTCGTCCACGCGTTCGGTGTACTCGCCGTGCCGGATGCGATGGCGCGGTACTTCGAGCGCTTCGCGCACGGCGTCGAGATGAAAGCGGATGATGCGAGGAGTGAGCCGGACGGAAGGAATGCGGCGCCTGGCTGCGAGCCGCCGCACGGTCGATTCGCTGACCTGTAAATAAGCCGCGAGCTGTCGGGCAGTCAGAAACTCTTCGCGCTTCTCCTCGGTCATTGTGGTGATTGAGGTTTGGCAGGCAGCGAGAGCGCCACGCGATACACGGCCGCGCCGTCGATGTCGACGTCTTTGCTGATCGGTTCGTCACCGCCGGTCTTCACGCTCACGCGATACTTCGCCGGATCCGGTGAGAGACGAAACTTAAACGATCCGGTTTCAGTGGTAACCCGCCCGTCAATCTTCTTCACTGAACCATCTTCGAGAACCCGCGCGAGCTCGACCTTCGCGTTCGGCACGCTGCGTCCTTCGGCAGTGAAAACGCTCCCGCTGAGAAACGCGATCGAGCCTTCATCGATCGTCAGAATGAGATGGTCGCCGAGTGAACGCGTCTTGCCGGCTTTCACTTCCACGTCTTCAATGGTGCCGATGCTCAGGCCGGGTTTACGAAATGTCAGCCCGTAAACTCCCGGCGCCAGACGCGAAACGAGAAACTCACCGTTCTTCTCGGTCGTCACGTGAGTCACTTCCGTTTGACCGCGCCTCACGACAACCGTGACGCCCGACGCCGTTCCCGTTTCGACACGCACTTTGCCCTTGATTGCGCCCAAAGACTTGTCCTGCGCGAACGACGCTGTGGCGGCGATTACCATCACGGCAACGGCAAGGAGAATTTTGCTGAACCTCAAACGCATCCCTCCACGTAATAAAATCCGTCTAATCTGCGGCCGGAATCATATCGTATAATCCCGAAACCGCGCTCCCAGGAAGAGTTTTAATGCCGAAAAATTTCGCGGCTTTTGCAGCGCAAATATCCCTGTTTTTCCTCCTGCTGAGCGCTTTCGCCGCGCCCGGCAGGCCGCAAGATCCCGCGCCGAATAACGAACGCCCGCGAAAAGTGTTTCCGAAAGAGCAGGAACCGGAGGACGTCGTCCGGTTTGACACCGACCTCGTTTCCGTCGACATCACCGCTTTGGATGCGGAAGGGCGTCCCGTAAGAAACCTGCGCCAGGCAGATTTCAAGATATTTTCCGACGGCATCGAACAGCCGATCTCGTTCTTCCAGCTCGAGAAGCGCCCGGGCGAACCGCGGCCGCTGGCGATCGTCTTCACGCTCGACGTTTCGGGCAGCATGACGGCGGACGAAATGAACCGCTTGCGGAAGGCGCTCCAGTCGTTTTCAAACCAGCTATCGAATCATCCCGTGTCTTACGCCGTGATGACGTTCGGCATGCGCGTGAAGACGATTCAGAAGTTCACGTCGGATCCGGGAAAACTCGACGACTCGCTCGACCGCATCGCTCGTGATGCGCCCAACGGCTTGTCGACGCACACGTACGATGCCGTGGACGACGCGATCCGGATGCTCGTGCGCAGCGCGCCGCGTACGAAAGAACGCCGCTTGATGAAACGAACGGTGCTGGTGGTAACGGATGGTTTTCCGGTCGGCGACACGGTTTCACCACAGACGGTGATTGAGCGCGCGAACGCGGCGGACGTGAGTGTTTTCGTCGTGACTTTGCCGTCGTTCTCGCGCGTGATGGCGTCGTCGACGCAAGCACCGTTACCGACACCGCTCGACGTCAGCGGGTTGGCCGAACTGACCGGCGGCAGGAATGTTTATGCGAACGAGCAGGACTATGCGCCGTTGTTTCGGGCGCTGGCTGAGGAAGTGAGTTCGGCTTACGTGCTGGCCTTTTATCCGCCGGAGGAGAAGCGGCGCGATGGAAAAGTGCACACGATTCGCGTTGAGGGACCGCAGGGTTTACTGTTGCGCCAGAGCCGCACGGAGTATCGGGCGGCAGATAAGCAGTAAGGAATTGCCGATTGTCAACTGCCGATTGCCGGTTTGCTGAGCCTGAGGCACACAAAAAATCGACAATTGGCAATCGGAAATCGGCAATCTTCAGTACTCATCTTCGTCTTCGTCTTCGTCGTAACTCGCTTCTTCGACAATATCCAACTCGACTGGATCGAGTCCAACTACCTCAAGCTCAGTTCCACATTCTTCGCAAGTAACAATTTCGCCCTTGTCCGTGTCCAAATCAACGTGAACATCAGCATCACACTCCGGGCAAGTTCCGGTCGGCACTTTTTCTTCCTCCCCCTGCAATTTGTAGGTGAAGGCAGGGCACGCCCCCCAATCGGGAGAGCACCGCAACCTTGTAAGCAACCAAATCAATCTACCCGCGAGGGCTGAAATTTGCAACAATCTTTTTGGTCCACTGATCCGTATGATCCGTGGCCAAATTTTGTTGGAAAGCACGGCCTCTCAAAGCTATGATCACCTGCATGAAGTGCCTCAAACTCCCGACACTCGTCGTCGTGCTGATCTTCTCAGCCGCAATCACAACTCCCATCGCTGGTCAGCAAAAGCATCGCCCGCCGGAGAAGACGCCCGCGAAAACGCCGGCCGCTCCCACGCCCACGCCGACCCCTGCGCCACCGACGCTTGACACACTGCTCGCCGCCGATTCTTTTAAGATCTATGCAGAGGTGCGCAACGTCGGACAGTTGATTAAATCGAGCGCCGCGAACGACGTGCTTGAACCGGTGCTGAAGTTTGGTCATCCACCGAAAGACTTTATCGAGTTCGTCAACTGGCTGAAGGCACACGCGGATCAGTTAACGACTTCGCGCCTGCTGTTTGCGACGTTGCCTACATTCAAAGACGTGCCTCAGGTCGTCGTGGCGCTTGAGTTTTCATCTCCGGAGGAAGCGGCGAAGTTTGAAAAACCATTGGATGGTGTATTGCCCACGCTGCTGCCGCCAACCACGCCACAGAATTTCCCCGAGCTCGATATAAAACCCCAGCCGCAACAACCAGCCACAAATCAGAAACCGCCAGAGCCTGTTCCCGGTTACTACTTGCAACGCGCCGGTTCGCTGTTAATCGTTTCGACTGCCAAACTAAATCTCAAAAAACTCCGGCCGGCAGCGAGCAAACCGTTGTCGGAAGATGCGAACTTCCGGGTGGCTTACAACCGCTTTGCCTCGGAACCCGTTTTCGTCTTTCTCGATTTGCAGGCGATCGAAAAAGAACGTACGGAACAGGAGAAACGATGGGAAGAGGAGCGGAAGAAAGCGGAAGAGGCGCAAAAGGCGATTGAAGAAAAGCAAAAGGCCGAGGCTGAACTCACGCCCGACACCGCCACCGACGTACAGGTAACGGAGGAAGCGAAAACCTTCAGGTCGACGGCCACCCTGGGCGTAGTCTCGGGAACGACAACGCCAAAAGAATCGGCCGATGCCGAGGCGATGTCAGCCGCACTTTCCTCGATCGGTTACTCGCTGGTTTCCGGCCGCCCAGCGGAATTGCCGGACGGATTGGGTATCGGTTTTTCACCCGACGTCGACTCGTTTGACTTGCGCGTGTTGGTTATCGACGCCGCCGGAAAAACGAGCGATCCGATTCCGATGTTTTCCGCGCTCAAACTCGCGGCTCCGATCGCGCCGCAATCGCCGAGTATTTTGCCGGCTGACAGCGAACTGGTGCTGACGATGTCGCTCGACTACGGGCAGATTTATCAGCGCATCTCCACCGCGTCGCCGTCAATGATGATTGGCCGCCCCGCTAGCGCGACCGAAGCAGTGATCGAGCAGTCTAGCCCGTTTGCCGGCCTTGAAAAGATCCTGAAGATAAAAATTAAAGACGACGTCATTCCGCTGCTGGGGCCGGAGGTGGCCGTGAGTCTGCCGATGAGTGGATTCATTCCGTTTGGTCCAGTCGTGACTGCACCGCCGGCGAAGCCGGAACCAAAGAATGACGCGAAAGAAGCAGCACCCGAGCCGGCGCCGCGCGGGTTTTTCATGGTGATTTCGTTGCGCGACAAGGAAGCGATGCGGCAGTTATTGCCGAAAATACTCGAAGGGTTTGCCGGCAAAGCCGCCACCTCGCTGGCTCAAACCGAACGACGTGAAGACACGGAACTGGTTTCTTACGCGAACATGTTCGCGTACGCCTTCGTCGGCAACTTTCTCGTTCTATCGGGCGACGCTGCTACCACTCGATACGTTGTCGACTCATACTTGAAAGGTGAGACACTCGCGTCCAATGCTCAGTTCAGAAACTACACGCGCTGGCAACCGCACGAGGTGCAAGGGCAGGTTTACGTTTCACCGGCTTTTGCGGAGCGCTACAGAAGTTGGGCCAACAATCCAAATGTTTATATCAGTGACGAAGCCCGTTCGTTCTTTAACCATATAACGGCGACGCTTCAACCGATCACCTACGCACTCTCCAATGATGGTTTGGGCACGTTGCACGAACTGCACGTTCCGAAAAGCATCGTCATGCTGGCGGTCGGGAGCGGCTCCACTTCAGAGACTCCGCCGGAGACTGTGAGGAATGAGAGACAGGCGATGACCACTCTATGGACGATTGCCAGCTCGGAGGAAGGTTACAAGGTCACAACCGGCTCGGGTTACGGCTCGCTCGAGCAGTTGATTGAGGCGAAACTTTTCCCGAAAGAGAGACTGGAGAATAGTGGTTACAAGTTTGAGGTAACGGTGACCGGAGATGGTTTTCAGATAACCGCCGTTCCCGTTGAGTATGGCAAGACGGGCAAGCTCTCATACTTCATGGACCAGACTCACATCACGCGGGGAGCAGATCACGGCGGCGCTGCGGCGAGTGCATCCGACCCGCCAATCAACTGACCCGGTTCTTGCGCAGGTTTTCAATCGCGACGGGCTCGACTGGATCCGCGAGGTCAAAACCAAAGATACGCGAGTAGAAGTAAAGTTCACCGTCGAGCGCGCGCTTGATGTTTTTGGCTTGCCGGAAACCGTGTTGCTCACCTTCGAAAGCAACGTAAGCTACCGGAATTCCCTTCGCGCGCATCGCTTCGACCATCTTCTCCGCCTGATCAGCCGGCACCACTTTGTCTTCCAGTCCCTGGAAAAAGATCACCGGACACGAAAGACGCTCGGGGAAATTGATCGGCGAGCGTTCGTAGTAAATATCGCGACGTTCGGGATAGGAGCCGAGCAGACCCGTCAGGTACTGAGATTCATACTTGTGCGTGTCGCGAGCCAGCGCTTCGGCGTCACTGACGCCGAAGTGACTCGCACCCGCTTTGAACGCGTTACGAAAAGTGAGCGCGCAAAGCGTCGTGTAACCGCCCGCGCTGCCGCCCGTGATCACCAAACGCTTTCCGTCCACTTCGCCGCGATTGGCAAGATAGCGCGCCCCGTTCGCACAATCGTCGACGTCGACGATGCCCCACTTCTTATTCAAACGTTCGCGATACTGCCGGCCGTAGCCGGTGCTGCCGCCGTAATTGACGTCGAGCACAGCAAATCCGCGGCTGGTCCAGTATTGGATCGAAAGACTCAGGGCGGTTGACGCTGCTGCCGTCGGCCCGCC